>Ga0163144_10007095_pt1 | contig 24598 bp, 26 predicted proteins | sample OliLak19BULKMAT1_FD_123175 | JGI IMG/M metagenome (GOLD analysis project Ga0163144, IMG submission 123175) | Freshwater microbial mat bacterial communities from Lake Vanda, McMurdo Dry Valleys, Antarctica - Oligotrophic Lake LV.19.BULKMAT1 | ecosystem: Environmental > Aquatic > Freshwater >...
CGTGCTGCCCGGCCTGCCGGCGCTGGCCCTGCTGGCGGGGCGCTGGACGGCGTCGCGCCGACGGGCCCGGCTGGCCGAGGGCGTGCTCACGTTCGGCCTGGCCGGCGGTGCCGCCATCGCCCTGGGCCTGATCGCCGCGGGGCATGCCGGTCAGCGGTTCGAAAACTGGTCGGCGCAGTCGCTGGTGCAGGACTTCCAGCGCAGCGCGGCGCCGGGCGAAACGCTGTACTTCGTCGGCAGCAAGCCATTTTCGGCGGACTTCTATACCGCCGGGCAGGCACGCGTGCTGGCCCGGCTCGATGCCCTGCCTGCGGGCCAGGCGGCCTGGGTCGTGCTGACCGCTGCGGAAATGGCGGCTTTGCCGCCGGAACGGCGCGCCCGCCTCGACCATGAGGCAGCGCACGGCGGCCGCGTGCTCGCCCGCTGGCGCTGAAGACGCTCAGGGCCCGTTCCTCAAACGGCCCGGCGGTGACTGAACACCCACCAGCGGCTCGCCACATAGGTGGCGAGCGACACACCCGCCAGCACCAGGCCGAGCAGCAGCGCGTACGACAGATCGGTCTTTGCCAGCAGCAACGCGTAGGCCAGCTGGTTCAGCATGAAACCGCTGGCCGACACGATGAAGAAGCGCCATGCCGCCGCCGCGGCCGGCGCCTGGTGGCCACGAAAACTCAACTTGTGGTGGCCGAGGAAAGAAACGCAGAACGCAACCAGCCAGCCCGCCACGTTGGCCGGCAGCGGCCGCGCCGTGATGCCCTCGACCAGCGCGACGACGACAGCCCAGTGCACCAGCGTGGCGGCGCCACCCACGGCCAGAAACCAGACAGCCCGGCGCGATGTCCGCATGATCTCAGGCCGGAAACCGCTGCCGCAGACCCAGCTTGAAGAACTTGCCGGTGGACGTGCGCGGCACGGCGTCGATCACCTCGTAGCGCTCGGGCAGCTGCCACTTCGCAAAGCCGTGCGACAGCAGGTGCGCGGCGAGTTCGGCCGGCGCGGCCTGCGACCCCTGCTTGAAGACCACGCAGGCCAGCGGCCGCTCGCTCCATTTTTCGTCAGGAATCGCGATGACGGCCGCCTCGGCGATGGCCGGGTGCGCCATCAGCGCGTTTTCCAGGTCGACCGAACTAATCCACTCGCCGCCGCTCTTGATGAGGTCTTTCATGCGGTCGGTGATGCGCACGAAGCCCAGCGCGTCCATCGTGGCGACGTCGCCGGTGCGCAGCCAGCCGTCGGCGGTGAACTTGTCTTCGCTGACCGGCAGCTCATGGTACGAACCGGTGATGAAGGGCCCGCGCACCTGGATCTCGCCCGGGCTGCTGCCGTCGCGCGGGACGTCGTGCCCATCGTCGGCGCGGATGCGCAGGTCGACCAGCGGCGCCGGCACACCGGCCATCGCGGCGCGGCGGTAGCGTTCGTCGGCGCCGGCATCCCGCAGTTCGGCGCGCGGGTATGAAACAGTCGCGAGCGGCGAGGTCTCGGTCATGCCCCAGCCCTGCAGCAGCCAGACGCCGTGGCGGTCGAAGGCGCGGATCAGCGCCTCGGGCACCGCCGCGCCGCCGACCAGCGAACGCAGGCCGGGCGGCATCTTCCAGCGTCCCGGCTGTTCGGTGAGCGCACGCTCGTAGGCCTGGATCATCGACATCCAGATCGTCGGCACACCCAGCGCCAGCGTGGGCGGCTGCAGTTGCATCAGGTCGAGCAGGTCGTCGGCGTGCAGGTGCGGGCCGGGGAAGATCAGCCTGGCGCCGACCATCACCGCGCCATAGGGCGTGCCCCAGGCATTGGCGTGGAACATCGGCGCCACGGGCATCAGCGCGTCGGTGCCCTTCAGGCCCCAGAAGTCGGCCAGGCAGCCGACCAGCGTGTGCAGGATGGTGGAGCGGTGCGAATACACCACGCCCTTGCTGCGGCCGGTGGTGCCCGAGGTGTAGCACATCGACACCGGATCGGTCTCGTCGTGCGGGGTGTACTGGAAGCCGTCGGCGTCGGCGCCCGCCAGCAGCTGTTCGTAGTCATCGAATTCCGCGGCAACCGCTGCGCCGCTGAAGGGGAACACGAGCACACGCTCGAATGCGTGATGGTGGGCGAACTGGCGATACAGCGGCAGCAGGATGTCGTCGATGATGAGGAAACGGTCGCCCGCGTTGCCGGCGATCCAGCCGATCTCGTCGGGCGGCAGGCGCAGGTTCAGCGTGTGCATCACGCCGCCGGCGGCGGGTATGCCGAAATAGGCTTCCAGATGGGCGTGGTGGTTCCAGCACAGCGTGGCGACGCGGTCGCCCTTTTGCAGGCCCAGCGCCCGCAGCGCCGCGCCGAGCGCCCGGCTGCGCCGGTAGAAGTCGCCGTAGCTGTGGGTCTTCAGCGATTTGTCGGGCAGGCGCGAGACGATGTGATTGCCGGAAAAAAGCTGTCCCGCACGCTCCAGGATGTCGTTCAGGCTCAGCGGGCGGTCCATCATCGTGGCGAGCATGGTGGTCTCCGGTGGGCGTTGGGCGTTGGGCGTTGGGCGATGGGTGGTTCTGGTTCAGGTGGAGGACTTGCCGTCGTCGGGCGTCACGACGCAGCCGTTGATGCGCCAGCGTTTGTCGGCCTGCCGCTCCAGCTGGTAGCTGGCACGCCAGACGCGGCCGGCGGCGTCACGCAGCAGCACGTCCTGGACGACGACGCCATCGCCGGCTTCGGGGCGGAAGTAGGAGGTGGCGGCGGGTTTGATCACCATCGGATAGGCGCGCTGCACCATCGCCATGAAGCGCTTCGCGTCGCCGAACTGCGCGCGGATCGCCGGCGACGCGTAGGAAAAAGCCGCCGCTGCGTCGCCCGCCGCCATGGCGCTGAGCTGCGCTTGCACCACGCCGCGCACGGCCTTGGCGTCTTGCGGAAGAAGTTCGGCGGCGCTGCTTGGCATGGCGGTGAACACGAGCGTTGCACACAGCCAGAATCGGGTCAGGCACTTCAACATGGGGCGGGCATCCACTTGAGAAAAGGGCGGCCGGGGAACCGCCGAGGTACCCCGTTCTACCGCAGTTTCATCGACGTCGCGCGTTGCACCTGGCTGCGCTGCAGCAGCGCCCGGTACAACTCCATCACGAGATGAACATGGGCCCGCGTCTCATTGATCGGCGGCATGGCGCCGCCGTGCCGGCGCACTGTGCCTTCACCGGCGTTCCAGGCGGCCAGCGCGACGTCGACGCGGGAATGGCGGCGCTGCAGGTCGGCCAGCATACGGGCACCGGTCTGGATGTTGGTGCGCGGATCGAGCAGCCTCGTTTCAGCCGGCGCCAGGCGCTCGGCCACAGTGGCATAGCGGTCGCCGGTTTCAGCGGTGATCTGCATCAGCCCGATGGCGCCGCGCGGCGACACGGCATCGGCGTTGAAACGCGACTCGACGGCGATCACCGCGGTCAGCAACTCGGCGTCGACACCGTGGCGCAGCGCGGCTTCGCGCAGCCAGGGCAGCACGGCCTTCACCTGCGGCGAGATGTCGAGCCAGGTCAGCAGGGCGCCGGCGCCGTCGGCCTTGCCGGGCACGCGCAGCGCGCTGGCGCGCGAGGTGTCGGCGTCGCCAGGCACCAGCATCCAGCGGGCGTCGGACGGCTGGCTCGCGAAGTGAGCCACACCCATGCCATCGACCCAGCCCCAGAGCGCGGCCGGCGCCGTACCGGCGGCGGTGGCCAGGCAGGCGGCGAGCAGCCAGCGCTTCACGCCGCCTCCAGGCCGAGCGCCACGCGAGCGTGATATTCACGGTCGAGAAGGCTCATGACGATCAGCGAGTCGTAGCCGTCGGCGCCGTCGATCGTGACGCGCACGCTCTCGCGCAGCCGCCCTTCCTCGATGAAACCTTCGCTGAGGTAGAGCGACAGCGCGCGTGTGTTCAGGCCCTTCACGTCGAGCCAGAAACGGTGGGCGTGGAGATCGCGGAAGGCCATCTTCTTGAGCAGGCGCACGCAGGCGCGGCCGAGTCCCTGGCCCTTGGTCTGCAGCACCAGCCGCTTCAGCTCGATGCTGCGGTGCGGGTTGCGGCAGCCTTGCAGGATGACGAAGCCGGTGCGCTCGTAGTCGGCCCCGGCTTCGACGATGAAGTGGCGGAAGTCGGGGAAACGCACGGCGCCTTCATGCTGCGTGCGCTCCCAGGGCGTGATGAACGGCAGGTTGCGGCTGTCGTGTTCGACCGTCACCACGAAGTCGAGGTCCGACAGCATGGTGGGCCGCAGCCGCAGGCGGACCGGCGGCGCTTCGCCGGTGGCCGTGGTGGTGCTGCTGCTGCTGCCGCTGGAAGTCACCGGTTCATTGTGCCGGCAGCCTGACGACCCGTGTCCGTGGTGCACAAAGAAAACAGCCCGGACCTGTGAAAACAGGGCCGGGCCGTGAAAGGGAACCGCAGGCGCCGTTCAGGCCGCCTGCTTCAGTTCTTCAATGCCTCAGGGAGCGGCGCAGGCGTTGGCGGTCAGGTAAGTGACGGCCGCCTTGGCCTGCACGAGGCCGTTGCCGTACTCGTTGTCACGGCCGGCGGTGCCGAGATCCATCGCGCTCATGTTGAGCGCGTTGCGGATCTGCGCCGGGCTGCAGGTGGGGAAGTTGCTCCACACCAGCGCCGCCACGGCAGACACGTGCGGCGTGGCCATCGACGTGCCGTTGTAAGACGCGTAGCTGTAGGCCGACTGCTGCACCGCCACGCTGGCCGACTGGCCGGCCTGGGCGAGCATCAGCGCGCCGTCGGTGTCGCTGGCGCCCACCGAGGGGATGGTGGTGGCGATGCCACCCAGCGTGCCCAGCAGCATGCCGGGCACGTTGTTGTAGATCACCGCACCGACACCGCCACTGCTCTTGCAGTTCAGCACCTTGTCGGCAAAGGAGATCTCGCCACGCTGGATCAGGCAAACCTTGCCGCTCATCGATCCCGCGACAGGCGTGTCACCGAGACCGAAGTTGGCCAGCGCGCCGGTCGCGGCCAGCAGCGGCGAGCCGTCCATCGGGGTGGTGGTATACGGCGTACCGCCGACGCTGAAGACACTTTCGACGTTGGTGCCCATGGGCACAGTCGACAACGTATCGACGCCGGGCGCGGCGATCTCGACGTCGGCATTGGCCTGCGAGAAGCTCGCGCGAACCTTGTTGACGTCGATGGCCGCCACCGACATCACGCTGGCGTAACCGGCCGGATACGAGGTGCTGGTGTCGCCGGCATTGCCCGCCGCGGCGATGACCAGGATGCCCCTCTTGGCCATCGCTTCGTAGACCTTGTTCTCGAAGGTGGTCGGACGCCCGCCGCCCAGCGACATGCTGATGACGTTGGCCTTGGCCTTGCTGCAGTTCAGCACGCCCTTGATGACGATGGACGAAGCGGTCGAGCCGCTGGCGTCGAAAACCTTCGAGATGTGCAGCGGCAGCGTGCCGGTGGGGATCACGCCGACCACGCCGAGGCCATTGCCGCCGATCGCGGCAATGGTGCCCGCCACGTGGGTGCCGTGAAAGGCTTCGTCGGTGTTCCAGCTGCCGATGCCCGAACCGGTGAGGTCGATGCCGGTGACGCCGCTCTTCTGCAGGTCTTCATGGGCAGCATCGAAGCCAGAATCGACGATGCAGAGCTTGCGGCCGCCGTCGGCCTTGAACATCACCTGATCGGCCTGAACCATGGGGATGCCGAAAGGCGTGACTTCGGTCGACACCACCGCAGCGGCGCCGGCGCGGCGCAGCGTGGGCGCCTTGCCACCCATCGCGTGGCGCAGCGGGTCGGCTTCGATACTTGCCACGCTGCCATGGCGCTTCAGCGCGGCGATGGCGGAAGCCGGCAGGCGCACGGCGACGGCGTTGAACTCGTCCAGTTCGACGACCACGCGGCCGCCGGCACGCGCGATGGCGGCGCGCACGGCGCTGCCCTGGCCGGCCTTGAAGGAAACGATGACACGCTCTTGCTGGGCCGCCGGCTGGGCTTGCACCAGCAGCGGGGCACCAAGCGTCACCGCAGCGACGGCAAGGGCGATGGCGCAGCGCGCCGACACGTATTTCTTGGAAGCCATTCTGTTTGAACTCCGGTATGTGAGACCCTCATAGGGTCAGCGACTATCCCCATTCGGCAGGGGTCAAGTCAATCCCCCGACTCGGGGAGATGTATCAGATTGTGCTGCTTGTCCAGTCAAGTTCCACCACTTGCCTAGACATCGATCTCGACGGCGTCGCCGCGCAGTTCCATCAGCTCGCGGCGCGCCGCGGCTTCGCCCTTGCCCATCAGGCGGGTGAACGATTCCGCCGTGGCCACGAAGCCCAGCGCCTCGAACGTGACGGGCAGCAGGCGCCGCGTGTCGGGGTTCAGCGTGGTGTCCCACAGTTGCTCGGCGTTCATCTCGCCCAGGCCCTTGAAGCGGCTGATCGCCCAGCTGCCTTCGCGCGCCCCTTCCTTGCGCAGCTTGTCCAGCGTGGCTTCGAGCTCGCCGTCGTCCAGCGCGTAGATCTTGGCCGCCGGCCGCTTGCCACGCGCCGGAGCGTCGACGCGGAACAGCGGCGGCCGTGCGACAAACACGTGGCCGCGCTGGATGAGCCTGGGAAAGTGCCTGAAGAACAGCGTCAGCAGCAGCACCTGGATGTGCGAGCCGTCGACGTCGGCGTCACTCAGGATGCACACCTTGCCGTAGCGCAGGCCGCTGAAGTCGGGTGTGTCGTCGGGGCCGTGCGGATCGACGCCCACCGCCACCGCGATGTCGTGGATCTCGTTGTTGGCGAACAGCCGGTCGCGCTCGACTTCCCAGGAATTGAGCACCTTGCCGCGCAGCGGCAGGATGGCCTGTGTCTCCTTGTTGCGGCCCATCTTCGCGCTGCCGCCGGCCGAGTCGCCTTCCACCAGGAACACCTCGTTGAACAGCAGATCGCGGCTCTCGCAGTCGGTCAGCTTGCCTGGCAGCACGGCCACGCCCGAGCCCTTGCGCTTCTCGACCTTTTGGCTGGCGCGCTGGCGCGTCTGCGCCTGGCGGATCACCAGGTCGGCCAGCTTCTTGCCGAATTCCACATGCTGGTTGAGCCAGAGTTCGAGCGCCGGCTTGACGTAGGCCGACACCAGCCGCAGCGCGTCGCGGCTGTTCAGTCGCTCCTTGATCTGGCCCTGGAACTGCGGGTCGAGCACCTTGGCCGAGAGAACGAAGCTGGCGCGCGAGAACACATCGTCGGGCATCAGCTTGACGCCTTTCGGCAACAGGCTGTGCAGGTCGATGAACCCCTTGATGGCGCCGAACAGGCCGTCCTTCAACCCCGACTCATGGGTGCCGCCCGCCACCGTGGGGATCAGGTTGACGTAACTCTCGCGCAGCGTGTGGCCTTCATCGGTGAAGGCCACGCACCAGCTCGCACCCTCGCCTTCGGCGAAGTTCTCGGTTTCGCTGCGGCCGGCAAACTGTTCGCCTTCGAAGAGCGGGATCAGCGGGTCGGCGGCCAGGCTCTGCATCAGGTAGTCGCGCAGGCCGGCCTCGTAGAGCCAGGTCTGGGTTTCCGACGGTTTGTCGCCGGTCTTCTCCTGCGTCAGGGAGACCGTCACGCCCGGCATCAGCACGGCCTTGCTGCGCAGCAGGTGCAGCAGCTCGGCCTTCGGCAGCTCGGCGCTGTCGAAATATTTCGGGTCGGGCCAGGCGCGTGCGCAGGTGCCGTGGCGGCGCTCGCTGCCCACCGCCTTGCGCAGTTCCAGCGGCACGACGACGTCGCCCCCGGCAAAGGTCAGCGTGGCGACCTGCCCTTCACGCCACACCGTCACCTGCAGGCGTTTGCTGAGCGCGTTCGTCACGCTCACACCCACGCCGTGCAGGCCGCCGGAAAAGCTGTAGGCGCCGCCGGAGCCCTTGTCGAACTTGCCGCCGGCATGCAAGCGGGTGAAGACAATCTCCAGCACCGGCACCTGTTCTTCGGGGTGCAAACCGAAAGGGATGCCGCGGCCATCGTCTTCCACGCTGACCGAGCCGTCGACATGCAGCGTGACGGCGATGCGCTTGCCGAAACCGGCCAGCGCTTCGTCGGCCGCGTTGTCGATCACTTCCTGGATGATGTGCAGCGGGCTTTCGGTGCGCGTGTACATGCCCGGCCGCTGCTTGACGGGCTCCAGCCCCTTGAGGACGCGGATGGAGGCTTCGGCGTACGTTCCCTGTTTGCTTGGCATGGGCGTGGATTCTAGAGGGCACATCGCGCCTCGATCCAGTACACTTGGCTAACCCTGACCAGGAGCCGGAATCATGTCCGAAATGATCAACATGCTGGATGCGAAGACATCGTTGTCGCGTCTGGTTCAAGCCCTGGAAGATGGTGCCGCCAGTGAGTTCATCATTGCGCGTAACGGCCGCCCAGCCGCCAGACTGGTGCCACTGAAGCCGCAGGACGGTGACCGCCAGCGTCGCATCGGCGTGGCGCAGGGGCGCTTCGTGGTACCGGACGACATCGACCTGGACAATGACGAGGTTCTGAAACTGTTCGGCGTCAGCTGAAAGTGCGGATTCTTCTGGATACCCACCTGGCGCTCTGGGCCGTCGTCGGCAGCGAGCGAATCTCGCCGCAAGCGCGAGCGCTCATCCTGGCCGCTGACGAGGTCTTTGTCAGTGCCGCCAGCGTATGGGAAATCGCCACCAGACATGCGCTTGGCAAAGGCGACATGCCGGTTTCCGCCGCGGCGGCGCTCGCCGCTTTCACAGACGCAGGTTACGCGCTGCTGGCCGTGAAGCCCGAACACGCAGTGCGCGTGGAAGCGCTGCCGCCGATCCACAAGGACCCGTTCGACAGGCTGCTGGTTGCCCAGGCGATGGTCGAGCCACTCACCTTGTTGACGCACGATGCCGTGTTGAGCCAATACAGCCCGAGCACCATTCTGGTTTGACGGTCCGGGCCAGGCGCCAATCAGTTCGTCGCAGGCAGGTCGAAACGCAAGAACCGAAAGTCGACCCGTGCCTGTTCTTGCGGCACCGCGCCTGCGCGCAGGCAGAAAGCAGAAGGCAGGGCCATCGGTACCAAGGTGGGCATGCGCTCGGCGCCGGGCAGGCTTACCGGGTCACCGTGATGGTCTGCGTGACGGTGTTCCCCGCCGCATCCCTGGCCACTGCCTGAATCGTGTGCGACCCGATCGTCAGCTTGCGTGTATTCCAGCTGAAGTTCATCGTGCCGCCGCCGACAGTGGCCACCTGCTTGCCATCGATGGACAGCGTCTGCGTGAGGCCCGCGGTGCCCAGGTTGTCGCCCGCGCTGACCCGGATCAGGATAGAGCCGGCGACCTTGGCGCCGTTCAGCGGGTTGCTGATGGTCACGGTCGGCGGGGTGGTGTCGGCAACGACATTCGCCACGTTCACCGCCACGCTGCTGGAGGTGCCGACGTTGCCGGCCGTGTCGACCGCCACCGCCACGAGGCTGGCCATGCCGTTGACCACGCCCTTCGAGTCCCAGGAGAAGCTGTACGGCGCGCTGCTGTCGCTCGCCACCACGGTGCCGTTGACCTTCAGGTCGACACGGGCCACGCCCTTGTTGTCGGTGGCCGACACGTCCACCGGCACCAGCCCGCTGACGGTGCTGGAACCCAGCGGCGCCGAGACCGCCACCACCGGCGCCTGCGTGTCGGGCGGCGGCAGGGAGGCGGCCACGGCTGCCTGAACGGCCGCCGCCGCGTTGACGCGGCCCCAGCCGAACTGGTCGTCGCGGCCGGCGGTGCCGAGGTCCAGCGAGGTCGAATAGAGCAGCCGCTCGACGTCGGCAATCGGCAGGGTGCTGTTGGCCGCCATCATCAGTCCGACGACACCGGCGGTCACCGGGCTGGCGAACGAGGTGCCGTTCCAGGCACCGTAACCACCGCCGCGAGTGGTCGTCCAGATGCCCTCGCCGGGTGCCGAGATCGTCACGAAGGGGCCGTAGCTCGACCACGAAGCGCGCGCATCGGTGCTGCCGGTGGCCGAGACGGTGATGACCTGGCTGGACGGCGCCGTGCTTTCGCGGATGCCGTTGTTGCCCGCCGACACCACCACCAGGCCGCCCTTGCTGCGCATGTAGGTGGCGGCGTCGAGCACCGACCAGCTGCCGGTGACGGCGTAGCTGATGTTGGCCACGCGGGCGCCGTTGTCGGCCGCCCAGGTCAGCCCTTCGGCGATCGTGCTCCAGTAGGCGTAACCGTCGGGGGCGGAGATGCGGATCGGGATGATCCAGGCCTGGCCAGCCACCGAGGCCACCCCGGCGCCGTTGTTGACCGTGGCAGCCGCCGTGCCCGCCACCGCGGTGCCGTGGCCGTAGACGTCGGCGGTGTTCGAGTTGCCGTCGTAGAAGTTCCAGCCCGGCAGCATGCGCGCGGCCAGGTCCGGGTGGGTGCCGTCGACACCGGTGTCGATGATGGCGATCCTCACGCCGGCGCCTTGCGTGGTGTCCCAGGCGGTGGTCGCGTTGATCTTCGGCAGGTGCCACTGGCTGCCCAGGTACGGGTCATTCGCCACCGCCGAGAGGCCGACACGGCGGTCGAGCTCGGCGAACTTGATGTGCGGGTGGCGCGCCAGGCGCTCCACCAGTTGGCGCTCGGTGATGCCGGCAGGCAGGTTCACGACCCGCAGGTTGCCCTTGCCGATGCGCCGCGACGCGCCGCCACCCTGCTCCGCCATGATGCGTGCGAAGGCACCGTCGGCCAGGCCGGCACGCGACATCACGAGAATCCGGCCCTTGGCGTAGTCGTCCGTGTCGGCGCCGGCCGCCGCCGCCTGGCCGCAGGCCAGCGCCGCCGCCAACGACAGGCTTGACACAAGAAGGCGACCGGAAAAAGAAGTGGTTTGAAACCCGGACTTGAAGATCGACATGCTGCGTTCCCGCTTTTGTAGTCCGGGCGGTCAGCCCAGAGCGGAAACTGCACATTGGTGCCGCGCGGAAAGCCAGGCGGGTGCATGGCACCCCGGCCGTCCGCTCGCCGGGCGCGCACAGTCAGCGCGCACTTGGCTTGGCAGTCACTGGCAGTCCAGCCGTCCTGGGGCTTGCGCCCGGTAGACCGTTGACTTTGCGTCCCGCGCTTTCGCGAGGTTTGCCCTTTTCAGCGTGCCGATGGTAGCGGTCCAACGTGTCGGAAAAGTGGCGGAACTACGCCTCGTCACAACTGTTGCGAACCCCGCGCCCCACGCTCCGAGGGCGCGTGGCGGCCGGCCGGAACTTCAGCCCGGCCGCACGTTGCGGTGGCCGGTGAACGCGCCGCGGTAACGCGCCATCGTCAGCCCGTCGAGCGGGATGTCGGTCTTGCGGCCCGACAGCAGGTCGGCCATCAGCCGGCCGGTGCCGGCGGCCATCGTCCAGCCCAGCGTGCCGTGGCCGGTGCTGAGATGCAGGTTCGGGTAGGGCGTGGCGCCGATGATCGGCGTGCCGTCGGGCGTCATCGGGCGCAGGCCGCACCAGAAGCTGGCCTTGCCGACGTCACCGCCGTGCGGGAACAGGTCGGTGACGACATGCTCCAGCGTGCGCCGGCGGCCCTCGTGCAGGGCCAGGCTGAAGCCGGCCAGTTCGGCGGTGCCACCGACGCGGATGCGGTCGCCCAGGCGTGTCACGGCCACCTTGTGGGTCTCGTCCATGATGGTCGATTCGGGCGCGCCCGATGCATCGGTGATCGGCACCGTGATCGAGTAGCCCTTGACGGGGTAGACCGGGATGCGGATGCCCAGCGGCGCCAGCAGCAGGGGCGAAAAACTGCCCAGCGCCATCACGTAGGCGTCGGCCGTGCTCACGCCCAGATCGGTGTGCACGCCGGTGATGCGGCCGCCTTCCGCGGCCAAGCCCTTGACGGTGGTGCGGTAGCGGAACGACACACCCAGCCCGGCAGCCAGGCCGGCGAGCCGGTTCGTGTAAAGAAAACAGTCGCCGGTTTCGTCGCCCGGCAGGCGCAGCGCGCCGACGAACTTCTGCTGCGTGTGCTTCAGCGCGGGCTCGACGGCCACGAAGCCGGCGCGGTCCAGCACCTCGAATGGCACCTTGTACTGCTGCAGCACCTCGACGTCCTTGGCGATGCCGTCCATCTGCGCCTGCGTGCGAAAGAGCTGCAGCGTGCCCTGGGCGCGGTCGTCGTAGGCGATGCCGGTTTCAGCGCGCAGCAACTTCAGGCGGTCGCGGCTGTATTCGGCGATCGGCACCATGCGGCTCTTGTTCAGCGCATAGGCGCGCTCGGTGCAGTTGGCCAGGATGGCCGCACCCCAGCGCCACATGGCGGGATCGAGCAGCGGGCGGATGACCAGCGGGCTGTGGCGCATGAGCAGCCACTTGATGGCCTTGATGGGCACGCCGGGCCCGGCCCAGGGCGAGGAATAGCCCGGCGACACCTCGCCGGCATTGCCGAAGCTGGTTTCAAGCGCCGGGCCGCTCTGGCGCTCGATCACCTCGACCTCGTGCCCCGCCTTGGCCAGTTCATACGCCACCGAGACACCGATCACGCCACCGCCCAGCACCACCACTTTCATGCAGACCTCCTGAAGTGGCTCTCACTGTAGCGGGCAGGCCACCCGCAGCTTGCGTTGTTTTCCGGGACAATCGTCGAATGAATCCCGCTTCCAGCCCGCCCCGGCTGTCGATGTCTCAGGTGCTGCTTTGCGGGGCGGCGATCGTCACGCTCAGCATGGGCATCCGCCACGGCTTCGGCCTCTTCCTGCAACCCGTGACGATGGAGCGCGGCTGGACGCGTGAAACCTTCGCCTTCGGCCTGGCCGTGCAGAACCTGGCCTGGGGGCTGGCCGGCCCGTTCGCCGGCATGGTGGCCGACCGCCACGGCGCATTTCGCGTGCTGGTGGGCGGCGGTCTGCTCTACGCGGCCGGGCTCGTGACGATGGGCCTGTCGACCACTGGACTGGCGTTCATGGGCAGCGCCGGGCTGCTGATCGGCATGGCGCTGGCCGGCACCACCTACCCGATCATCTTCGGCGTCATCGCGCGCAACGTGGCGGTGGAAAAACGTTCGTGGGCAATGGGCGCGGCGGCGGCGGCGGGCTCCTTCGGCCAGTTCCTCATGGTGCCGGTGGAAAACTGGCTGATCGGCAGCTTCGGCTGGCAGAACGCGCTCTTCGTGCTGGGCCTCGCCACGCTGCTGATCCTGCCGCTGGCCTACGGCCTGAAGCAGCCGGTGGACGAGGTGTCGACCGGCCCGGCGCAGAGCGTGGGCGCGGCCGTGCGCGAGGCCTTCGGTTACCCGAGCTTTCTGCTCCTGATGGCGGGCTATTTCGTCTGCGGTTTCCATCTGGCCTTCATCGGCGTGCACATGCCCAGTTACCTGAAGGATCACGGCCTGGGTTCGGGCGTGGCCACGATGGCGCTGGCGCTGATCGGCCTCTTCAACGTGTTCGGCACCTACGGTGCGGGCGTGCTGGGGCAGCGCCTGGCCAAGCGCCATATCCTGGCCGCCATCTACCTGCTGCGCTCGCTGACGATCGCGCTTTTCGTGCTGCTGCCGCTGACCCCACTGAGCGTGTACGTGTTCTCGGCGGCCATGGGCCTGCTGTGGCTGTCGACGGTGCCGACGACGAACGGGCTGGTGGCGCAGATGTTCGGCGTGCGCTATTTGTCGATGCTGGGCGGCTTCGTGTTCCTCAGCCACCAAGTCGGCTCTTTCCTCGGTGTCTGGCTCGGCGGCCGGCTCTACGACATCAGCGGCAGCTACGACGTCGTGTGGTGGATTGCCGTGGCGCTGGGCGTCTTCGCGGCGCTGATCAACCTGCCGATCCGCGAAACGGCCGTCGTGCGTGCGCAGGCGCAGCCGGCATGAAGGTTGACATGAGCAGCGACATAGGCGGCCACAACAGCGGCGAAATGAACCCCGCATGGCGTGTCATGGCCTGGGGCGCCGCGCTGGCGGCGCTGGCCCTGGTGTTCACGGCCTACCTGAGCCCGCAGTTCGCTTTCGACCTGGCCAGCCGCGTCTGGGCCTGCTTCTGATGCAAGCTCCTGCATCCGGCGCGATGCAAAACGGCCCCGGTCCGGCACCGTCGGACTGGCTGCGCCGCTGGCAAGCGCTGCTGCGTCCTGGCGGCAGCGTGCTCGACCTGGCCTGCGGCCGAGGGCGGCACGTGCGCTGGCTGGCCGCGCAGGGGTTCGCCGTCACCGGGGTCGACCGCGACGCGGCAGCCGTCGAACCGCTGCGCGACATCGCCGAGGTGATCGTTGCCGATATCGAAGGCGGCCCGTGGCCGCTGGCCGGCCGCCGCTTCGACGCCGTGCTCGTCACCAACTACCTGTGGCGCCCTCTGCTGCCCCTGCTGCGCGAGTCGCTGGCCGATGGCGGCGTGCTGCTCTACGAAACCTTCGCCGACGGTCAGCAGACCGTGGGCCGGCCGTCACGCGCGGAGTTCCTGCTGCGGCCCGGCGAACTGCTGACGGCTTTCCCGGATCTGCGGGTCATCGGCTACGAGGACGGCTTCCTCGACAACCCTCCGCGCTTCGTGCAGCGCATTGCCGCGGTGGCTGCGGCGGCACCGTCTTCCGGCAGCGCAGCGACGCCAGCGCACCATGCCCTGGCAGGTGCCGGCGGCCCCGCTGCGCCCGCCGGCTAAAATCAGCGGATTCCCTGGAAAGCGCATCGAATGGAACCCATCGTTGGCAGCATCGTGGCTCTCGTCACGCCCATGCTCGAAGACGGCAGCGTCGACTACACCACGCTGCGCAGCCTGATCGACTGGCACATCACCGAAGGCACCGACTGCATCGGCGTGGTCGGCACGACCGGTGAATCACCGACTGTCAACGTCGACGAACATTGCGAGATCATCCGCGTGGCGGTAGAGCATGCCGCCGGTCGGGTGCCGGTGATGGCGGGTGCCGGCGGCAACTCCACCGCCGAAGCGATCGAACTTTCGAAGTACGCCAAGGCGGTGGGCGCCGACTGCACGCTGCAGGTGGTCCCCTACTACAACAAGCCGTCGCAGGAAGGCATCTACCGCCACTTCCGCGCCATCGCCGAGGCCGTGCACATCCCCGTGGTGCTCTACAACGTGCCCGGCCGCACGGTGGCCGATGTGCAGCACGACACCGTGTTGCGGCTGGCACAGGTGCCGGGCATCGTGGGCATCAAGGAAGCCACCGGCGACATCGAACGTGCAGCCTGGCTGATCAAGCAGGCGCCGAAGGGCTTCTCGATCTATTCGGGCGACGACAGCACGGCCGTGGCGCTGATGCTGCTGGGCGGCCAGGGCAACATCAGCGTGACGGCCAACGTGGCGCCGCGTTTGATGCACGAACTGTGCATGGCCGCTACCCGGGGCGACCTGCGGCGCGCCACCGCCATCCACCTGCAACTGTTGCCGCTGCACCGGCAACTGTTCTGCGAGCCGAGCCCGTCGCCGACCAAGTGGGCGATGGCGCAGCTCGGCCGCTGCGGCACAGGCACGCGGCTGCCGATCCTGCCCTTGACGGAAGCCGGCCAGGCAGTGGTCGCACAGGCCCTGCGTGACAGCGGCCTGCACGGCTGAAACACGCCGCTCCTTGCTGATCGCCCGACCTCCCGACCGCCCGACCGCCAGACCGACCGCACCCAACCTTCCCCTATCGTGCGTGGCCACCACGGCCCGCTCTGGAGACCCCGAACGTGAAACTTCCCTACGCAGCCTCCCCTGCCCGCCTGTCCGCGCTTGCCATGGCTTGCCTGCTTTGCGGCTGCTCCAGCATCACCGACATCTTTGCCGGCGACAAGGTCGATTACCGCAGCAGTTCGGCGACGAAAGGCAAGTCGCTCGAGGTGCCTCCCGACCTGACGCAACTCACCCGCGACAGCCGCTACCAGGCGCCAGGCGGTGTGGTCAGCGCCGCTGCCAACACCGGCGCCGCTGCCGCCCGCCCGGGCAACGCGCCTGCCACGGCCACGGTGGCGCTGATGTCGCAGGGCGCGGTGCGTGTGGAGCGCATGGGCACCCAGCGCTGGCTGGTAGTGCCGGCCGCGCCCGAGAAAATCTGGCCGCAGATCAAGGCCTTCTGGACCGAACGCGGCTTCACCTTCACCGCCGAGAGCGCCGAGACCGGTCTGATGGAAACCGACTGGGCCGAAAACCGCAGCAAGCTGCCCACCGACCTGCTGCGCCGGACGCTGGGCCGGGTGGTCGACGGACTCTACGACACCGGGCAGCGCGACCGCTATCGCACCCGTGTGGAACGTGCGAGCGACGGCTCCACCGAGATCTACATCAGCCACCGCGGCCTGGAGGAGGTTTACTCCGACGAACGCAAGGACAGCACCGTGTGGCGTCCGCGGCCGAACGACCCGCAGCTAGAGGCCCAGATGCTGACCTTGCTGATGGTGCAACTCGGTGCCAAGGAAGAAACAGCGCGCACGGCGGTGGCCGCCGCAGTGGAACAGCCGACACGCGCCCGTGTGCTCAGCGGCCGCGACGCCGCCACGCTGGAGATGGACGAGCCGTTCGACCGCGCCTGGCGCCGCGTCGGCCTGGCACTCGACCGCAGCGGGTTCTCGGTCGAAGACCGCGACCGCACCGCCGGTGTCTACTACGTGCGCTACGTCGACCAGAAAGCCGTGGCGGCGGAACCCGGCTTCTTCGGCAAACTCTTCAGCAGCGCGTCGGCGGCTGTGGCGCCTGTCAAGTACCGGGTGAGCGTCAAGGCGAGCGGCGACAAGACGCTGGTCTCGGTGCTGACGGCCGCTGGTGCTCCGGAAGCCGGCGACAGCGGGCAACGCATCGTCAGCCTGCTGGCGGGCGAACTGAAATAGCCACCTCGCGCACCGCCGGGTGCGTTTGGACCGGCGGTCGCTGCGGTGACGGCAAATAACGGTAAAAGACAGTATCGGGAATGCGCCCGTGCCGGTCGCACAAAGAAAAAGCCGCCCGAAGGCGGCTTTTCAAATTCAGGTTGAGCCTGGATTACTTGCCGGCAGCCGAAGCGGCCATGCCAGCGGCATCCTTGGCGGCACCGACAGCCATGTCAGCGGAGGCGGAAGCGGCACCGGCGGACATGACGGCCGCGCTGGCGGCGGCGTCAGCCACCGAAGCGGCGGCAGCGGCAGGCTCTGTGACGACGGCCGGAACGACCACGACAGCTTCTTCCTTCTTGCCGCAGGCGGCCAGGGCGACAGCAGCAACCAGGGATGCCAACAGGAGTGACTTGTTCATTTGGGTGTGTCCTCAGTGAAAAATGGGTCGATCGAATGGATGTATGTGCGGGCGCATTTGAGAGAATCGCGCTGTGCGCAAATACTCGGTGCCCGGTCTGGAAATGAAGCAGCGTCAACCACCAAAACCACTTCAATACCTAGCCTCGCAGTATAGCCCGGCCTAGGGCATTCCCTAAAGACCGAGAGAACTGGCGGGAAAGGCGAGCGATGAATGTTGTAAAACCGCGTCAACCCGGTTGCACCAAGGGCGCGATGTCCGAGGGTCGAAAGTGGCACGCCCGCGCCACTGCAGCGCATCGATCAGCTGCACGCAGACCGCAATGTCGTCGAGCGCCAGCGTTGGCAGGCTGTCGGCCGCAGCGTCGTCCGGCGACCAGGTTTCGATGGCGTGCGACCACAGCCGGCGCCAGGCCGTGAAGCGCGGGTGGCGACGCGGCATTTCGTCGTAGTTCCCGGCCAGCAGCAACAGGCGGCGCTGCGGCAGGCGCAACCACGCGGCGAGTTGGTCGTGCCACGCGGGGTCGTCGAGCGGCCATTCGGCAAAGTCGGCGTCGACCCAGACGATGCGCCGCGCGCGCTGCGCCACCGAGGTCTGCAGCGCCCAGTGCAGCGCGGCAGTGAACTCCGTGCGGCTGCCGATCGGCGGCGTTGGCGTTGTCGTTGTCGTATCGGCCGTCATGCGCTGCCGCCGTGCAGCCAGCCGCTGACCACCCAGTCGTCGACCAGGGCCAGCGCACCTGCGCTCAGCCGCGCCGTGGCGGCTGCCGTCAGGGCGCGCCCGTCGGCCAGTTGATGCATCAGACCGGCGTCGCGGCCGGCTGCCCTGAACGACTCGCCGTTGATGAAGACGAAACGCGCGTCGTAGGCCATGCGGGTGCGGGCGTCGAGCACCACGCCCCCAGCAGCGCGGCGTGCGCGCCCCACCTCGAACCAGACCTTGGGCTTCGGCTCGGTGAACACTTCGCCGAGTGCACGTTCCAGCGCCAGCGGCTCGTCCAGCAGACGCTGCACGGCATCGCGCGCGAAAGCCTGGAGTGCCGCAGGCAGCGCGCCGGGCGTGCCGGTGGCCGGCTGGCGCGGATCGCGGTAGGGATGTGCGGACGCCAGTTCGTCGTCGTCCACATCACCCAGGCGCATCAGCAGTTCACGCCCCAGAGCGTCGCGGTCGGGCGCGCGGAAACCCACGGAGCAGGTGGCGCATTCGCCTTCTGCCACGCCGTCGTGGCCCCACATCGGCGGCAGGTAGAGCATGTCGCCAGGCTCCAGCAACCACTCGTGTTCCGGCTCGAAGTGGCGCAGGATCTTCAGCGGCACGCCGTCGACGAACGCGGCGTCGGCCACGCGGCCGACGCGCCAGCGCCGCCGGCCCTGCACCTGGATCAGAAAGACATCGTAGGAATCGAGGTGCGGGCCGACGCCGCCGCCGTCGCTCGCCCAGGACATCATCAGGTCGTCGAGCCGGGCGTCGGGCACGAAGCGGAAGCGCGACAGCATCTCGTGGGCCGCCGCCACGTGCAGATCGAGGCCCTGCACCAGCAGCGTCCAGCCGGGCTGGCGCAGCGGCGGCAGGGCGCGGCGCGGCAGCGGGCCATGGCGCACGCTCCAGCCGTGACCCGGGCGATCGGGCACGGAGCGGTGCACGACGAGCCGCGACTCGACGTCATCGCTGGCCGCCAGATCGAACAGCGCCCCGCGCGCCAGCGGCGGCTGAACCCCGGGCAAAGCCTGGCGCACCAGCAAGGGTTTCTTCTGCCAGTGGCGGCGCATGAAGGCGGCCGGAGAAATGCCGCCGAGCAGCCTGATGGGAGCGTCGATGTCCATGCCCGGATTGTCCCCTGTGCGATCATCTTGGCATGTTGATTTCATCCCCTTGCGTCGTCAGCCTGACCTGGACGCTGTCCGACGCGCAGAACCGCCCGATCGACGAACTGGCCCAGCCGGTGGAGTTTTTCGTCGGCGGCAACGACCTGCTCGCCAAGGTCGACGAAGCACTGGCCGGCCACGCCGTTGGCGATGAGCTTCACTTGCAGCTGGAGCCAGAACACGCCTTCGGCGAGTACAAGTCGGCGCTGGTGTGCTTCGAGGCGCGCTCGCTGTTCCCCGAGATGCTGGAGCCGGGCATGACCTTCGAAGGCCTGCCCGCCGGCAGCGTCACGCCCGACATGCCGGCCGACGCGATCTATGTGGTGACCGAGGTCTATGCCTCGCACGTCGTGCTCGACGGCAACCATCCGCTGGCCGGCATGGCGCTGCGCCTGCACATCAAGGTGCGCGACGTGCGCGAGGCCAGCGAGGACGAGGTCGAGGCGCGCGGCGTGGGCACCGACAGCGCGCTGGTGCTGCCCGGCAGCGCCGCGGCCGGCCGGCCACTGCACTGAGTATTCAGCCTCTAGGCCGCGCCGGTCGAGCCGAAACCACCGCTGCCGCGGTCCGACTGCTCGAAGCTCTCGACGCGCCGGAAGCTCGCCTGCACCACCGGCACGATGACCAGTTGCGCGATGCGCTCCAGCGGCTCCACCGTGTAGGGCACCGCGCCGCGGTTCCAGCAACTCACCATCAGCGGGCCCTGGTAGTCGCTGTCGATCAGGCCGACCAGATTGCCCAGCACGATGCCGTGTTTGTGGCCCAGGCCGGAGCGCGGCAGGATCATCGCGGCCAGGCCGGGGTCGGCGATGTGGATCGACAGCCCGGTGGGGACGAGAGCGGTCTGGCCTGGCTCCAGGCGCAGCGGCCCATCGAGGCAGGCGCGCAGGTCGAGGCCGGCACTGCCGGGCGTGGCGTAAGCGGGCAGTTGGCCGGCCAGACGGGCGTCCAGCACCCGGATGTCGATGACGGTCATGGCGCTTTCTGTGGCAGGCGTGCAGCAATCTCGCGCACCAGGTCGCGCGCCAGGCTGAGTTTGTCGGCGCGCGGCAACTCGAGCTCGCCTTGTTCGTCGACCAGCAGCAGCGCGTTGTCATCGCGGCCGAAGGTGGCTGGGCCGAGGTTGCCTACCAGCAGCGGCACGCCCTTGCGCAGGCGCTTCTCGCGGGCGTGGCGCAGCAGGTCGTGGCTCTCGGCGGCAAAACCCACGCACCAGGGCCGATGATCGGCCGGCAGACGCGCCACGCTGGCCAGGATGTCGAGGTTTTCGGTCAGCTGCAGGCCCGGCACGCAGCCCGAACCGTCTTTCTTGATCTTGTGGTCGCCCGCCGACACGGGCCGCCAGTCGGCCACCGCCGCGGTGGCAACGAAGACATCGAACGCGGGCGCCAGCGGCAGCACGGCGTCGAACATCTGCTGCGCGCTCATGACGTCGATGCGCGTCACGTGGCGCGGCGTCGCCAGGTGCACCGGGCCGGCGATGAGCGTGACCTCGGCGCCAGCCTCGGCGGCGGCGCGCGCGATGGCGAAGCCCATCTTGCCGCTGGAATGGTTGGTGATGCCGCGCACCGGGTCGATGGCCTCGAAGGTCGGCCCGGCGGTGATCAGCATGCGCCGGCCGGCCAGCCGCTTGGGCTGGAAAAAGGCGATCAGTTCGTCGCGCAGTTCGGCCGCTTCGAGCATGCGGCCGTCACCCACTTCACCGCAGGCCTGGTCACCGGCGCCCGGCCCGAACACGGTGGCGCCATCGGCCCGCGCCACGGCCACGTTGCGCCGGGTGGCCGGATGCGCCCACATCTCGCGGTTCATCGCCGGGGCCAGCAGCAGCGGGCACGTTTCGACGGGCCGCGCCAGGCAGAGCAGGCTCAGCAGGTCGTCGGCACGGCCTTGCGCCAGTCTGGCGATGAAGTCGGCGCTGGCCGGCGCCACCAGCACGGCGTCGGCCTCGCGTGAGAGGTTGATATGCGCCATGCTGTTGGGCTCTCGGCCGTCCCACTGACTGGTGTAGACGGGCCGGTTCGTCAGCGCCTGCATCGTCACCGGCGTGATGAACATGGCCGCGGCCTCGGTCATCACCACCTGCACGGTGGCGCCGGCTTTGACGAGTTCACGGGCGAGGTCGGCAGCCTTGTAGCAGGCGATGCCACCCGACAGGCCGAGGACGATGTGCCTGCCTTGCAGGTCTTGCGCTAGCGACATGGCGCGCACTCTAGCAGGCAAGCGCGGTGCGGCCGGCACGGTGCTCCGATCGGTTGCGCGGTCACGGTGCCGGCCATCGTCGGCTGCACCGTGTCGGCCTGCCGCGAGTTCCGGGGCAAGGCTCGCGGGCTGGGCTGCGCCTGAATGTCGCCAACTTCGCCAACTTCGCAAATGTCGCCAAGGTCGCCAAGGTCGCCAAAGTTGCTCAGGCGCCGTGGCACTTCTTGAACTTCTTGCCGCTGCCGCAGCTGCAGGGGTCGTTGCGGCCGGGCGTCTTCTCGACACGCCGGGTGTCGGGTCTGGGCGCATGGTCGACCCACCAGGCGCGCAGGTCCTGCACGGCGAAGCAGGCTTCGTCGACCAGCCGGTCGCGGTCGGCGCCCTCGCCCTTGTAGGTGACGGAAATGTGCTTGCGCAGCGCCTCGCTCTTCTCGGGCAGGGTCAGTGCGTGCAGTTGCGCCAGCAGGTCAGCGACCAGCGCCGCATCGTCGTCGTCTTTCGGCACATCCCAGTCGCCTGGGAAAGCTTCGACGGCGTCGAAGAAACCTTCGGCCCACACCGCGCCCGTGGTCAGCTCGGCCGCGCCCTCGGCCTGCACCCAGCCCTCGGCCACCGCCTCGGCGCGCGCGGCTTCGTCCCAGTGCTCCATCAGCGGCGTCAGGCGCAATTCGTCGGGCGCGTCGAAGAGGAACTCGGGGTCGAGCTGGTCGGTCAGCACGGCCTGGCGGGCGCGCAGCACACGTTGCGCCTGCTCGCGGTCGGCCGGGTCGGCGAAGGCACGGTCGAAGGCGTCGCCGCACATCGCCGGCAACCACTCTTCCGGCGCCACCGCGCGCGGGCCGGCGGCCAGCGCCGTCATGTAGCCGTCGGCCCACTCCGTGCTCACCTTGCGGTCGAAGCCGCCGAGCCGGGTGCAGACGTCGTCGAAGGCCTGCAGTTCGGCCTGGTTGCTGATGCGCGGGACTTTGGGCATGTGTCGTTCTTCAGTGGAATGTTCAGCGGATCAGCGGCGGCGCCGGGTGCAGCCGCGCCATGCTGAACACATCGGTGTAGATGCCGTCACGCAAAGCATAGCCGCGGTGCCGGCCTTCATGCTCGAAGCCGAAGCGCTGGTAGAGCGCGACGGCATGCGTGTTGTCGGCGAAGACCGTGAGTTCGATGCGCAGGATCTGCGCCCAGCGGTCGGCGTAGTCGCACAGCGCCTGCATCAGCGCGCTGCCCACGCCCTGCGTCTGCGCCTCGCGCGCGACCGAGATGCCGAGCGCCGAGACATGGCGCCGGCGCACCTGCAGGCCTGGGGAGAACAGGCCGGCGCTGCCGACCACCTGGCCGCCACGCTCGGCCACCAGCGAGATGTCGTTGCTGCCCGGTCTGGCGGGCTCGGCGAGCCGGGCCTTCCACACTTCCTCGCTGGTGTAGGGCAGCTGCATCAAGTTGGGCAGCACGTCCATGTCGCCCAGGATGCGCGCCAGTGCCGCGGCATCCTGCTGGGTCTGGCGGCGGATGATGATCTGGGCGTTCTGCATCGGTTTCTCCCCGGGGTGTTCGGAGGCTGAAGAACACAAGGCCCGCGGGTGCGTCAGCCACGGCGCGAACATGCGGCTTCCGATTGTGCCGGCGCCGGCCACGGCATAGCATCCGGGCCATGCAGCAGGTCTTTCTGTCCTACACCTTCAACCCGCACCCCGACCATGAGGCCGAGACTGCAGCGCTGCGCAGGCGCGTGGGCATGGTGATCGAGTCGATGGATCTGCGCGAGGTGACCGGTGAAGACCTTGCTGGCGGCGGCCTGACACCGGAGATCCGCGCGCGCATCGAAGCCGCCGACTCGCTGGTGGCGCTGCTGACACCGCACAACGTGGCAGGCGGCGTGAAGATGGCGCCGCCCTGGGTCAGCGACGAGTTCGCGCACGCCAAGGCGCGCGGCAAGCCGGCCATCCGCATCGTGCATGCAGAACTCACGGCCGGCGGCATGTACGCCTCCGACGAGCACATCCCTTACGCGCCGGCCGGCACGGCAGACACGCTGATCAAGCTGATGCGCACGCTGGCGCTGTGGAAGCGCCAGCAGGGCCGGCCCACGCAGGTGGAGATCGCCGCGGGCGGCGTCGAATTGCCCTTCGACCCCGGCCAGGGCCACCGCTGCGACTACCAGCTGTTTGCCGACTTCAAGGAAGGCGACTGGCTGCCCGCCACCATCTGGCGCGAGCCTGGCGCGATGTACGCCTTCCTGAAAGGTGTGCCCGATCAGTCCAAGCTGCGGCTGCGCATGATGCTGAACGGCGCGATCTGGCAGTCCGACTTCCAGAACCCGATCGGCCGCGTGCACCTCAGCAAGAGAACACCATGACGCTGCGCATCGAACAGGAGGCTCAATACGCCGGGCCCGACTACTGGCGCTGGACGCTGCGCCTGCGCGGCCAACAGGCCGAACTCGACCGGGTGGCGAAGGTCACCTGGCTGCTGCACGAGAGTTTTTCGCCGTCAGTGGTGGATGTCGACGACCGCACGACACGTTTTGCCTTGTCGGGTGGCGGCTGGGGCAGCTTCGAGCTGCGCGCCCGGGTGCTGATGCGCAGTGGTCGCAGCATGCAACTGGAGTACGAACTCGAACTGCTCTACCCCGAAGCCACCACGCCCCCTGCGCCCACCGGGCCTCCCGCGCGCGCTGCCGCGGCGCAGAGCAGCGATCCCCCGCCCGCGGCCACACCGCCCCCGCGCAAGCTGTTCCTTTCGTATGGCACCGAAGACCGCGCACGCGCCGCCGAGGTGCGCCGGTGTGCCGAATCACTGGGCGCCCAGGTGCTCGATCCGCGCCAGCTGGAAGCCGGCCTGCCCTGGCAGCGCGCCACGGCGCAGATGCTGCGCGAGAGCGATGCCGTCGTCGGCCTGCTCAGCAGCGACTTCCCCAGCCCCTGGCTGGCCGAAGAGATGGCGCAGGCCGTGAAGCTTCGCAAGCCGCTGTTGCTGCTGCGCGGGGCGCAGGTCGAGCCGCGCACGCTGGGCCTGCCCTCGGGCACCTACAGCACGGCAGCGGCCGATCTCGACGATGCCGCGCTAGTCGCGGCATTGCGGGGGTTGCTGCAGACGCCGGGCAGCGCGCTGCTTGGCAACGACGCCTGAAAATTCACCCTCGCGGCTGGGACCTCGGTCATGCGGCCAGCGGCGTTCGTATGCCGAAGATGGGGCACTTCCGGGCCTCTGAGTATGTTTGCTGCAGTCTGGTTGACGACGTGCAGACGCTGTACATCGAGCTCGGAGAGCAGGTCGGCCACGAACGCACGCGGCGCGGCGCCGGTTGAAGAGTGGCCGCGCCGCAGGCACGGCCTGGCCTCTCAGGCCCTCTCGCCGACCCAGCCCGTCACGGATGCCAGCGCCTGAGGCAGCGCCGCGGCTTCGGTGCCGCCGGCCATCGCCAGATCGGGCTTGCCGCCGCCCTTGCCCCCCACCTGCTGGGCGACGAAA
>Ga0163144_10007097_pt1 | contig 24597 bp, 19 predicted proteins | sample OliLak19BULKMAT1_FD_123175 | JGI IMG/M metagenome (GOLD analysis project Ga0163144, IMG submission 123175) | Freshwater microbial mat bacterial communities from Lake Vanda, McMurdo Dry Valleys, Antarctica - Oligotrophic Lake LV.19.BULKMAT1 | ecosystem: Environmental > Aquatic > Freshwater >...
GCACGATCCGGTTGCACGATCCGGTTGCACGGTAGGGGCGCACAGGCCAGGCGCACAGGCCAGGTGCACAGCTTTGCTGAACCCAGTCGGAGCAATTTTGCGGGCTCCGGGACGGGTAGGCTGGCGTAGGCATGAGGACCCTAGCCAGCCTGCTGATTCCGCTGCTCACGACCGGTGTCCAGGATGCGCCGAAACCGCTGTTTCGCGCCGCTCCGTTCGAGGTCGCTGGCGCCGCGGATGCATCCTTGGAATCCGTCCCGCGCCACGCGGTGCGCACCACGTCGGGTTCACCGGAGAAAAACTGGATCATCGAGGTCAACGGGGGCGGACTGCTGCTGGGCGACTTCGACGGCGAGGGTTCGATCGACCTGTTGCTCGTCGAAGGGTCCACGGTCGAGCGTGTGGCCGAGGATCTGCCAGGTGAGCCCCCGCGGGTGTTCCTCAACGACGGCGCGGGCGAGTTCCGCCTCGCGACCGGTGCATGGGAGATTCCGGCCGGGCGGTGGGGAACCGGTGGCGCTCTCGGCGACGTGAACGGCGATGGCACGCTCGATGCCGTCATTTTGGAGTGGGGTCCCGACCGACTCCTCATCAACGACAGCGGCAAGGGGTTTGTCGAGCGCACGGACGACAGCGGCCTTGGCACAAGCGGGTGGTCGACGAGTGCCGCATTCCTCGACGCAAACGGGGATGGGGTGCTCGACCTGTTTGTCGTTCGCTACCTCGAGTTCGACCCCGCGCTGATCCCGAGCCGCGCCGCGCGCGAATGTGTGTGGAAGGGCCATCCTGTGATGTGCGGCCCCGAGGGCTTGACGCCAACCGCGGATGCGTTTTACCGCGGCAACGGCGATGGGACGTTCACCGACGCGAGCGCGTCCTTTGGCCTGGGTGCGGTCGAGCCCGGGTACGGTCTTGGCGTAGTGACCGTCGACATCGACCGCGATGGCCGCACGGACCTCTACGTGAGCAACGACTCGACACCGAACCACCTGTGGCGCAACCTCGGCGAGGGTAAGTTCGAAGAAGTCGGGCTCGCGTACGGTGTTGCGCTGGACGCCAACGGGCGCGAGCAGGCGGGTATGGGCATCGCAGTGGGGGATGCCGACGGCGACGGCCACGCGGATCTCTTTGTCACCAACTTTTCTGGGGAGCACAACGCGTTTTATCGCTCCAGCAACCGCGGCACGCGCCTGCGTTATTCCGACCGCTCCCACGCGAGCCGGCTGGCGGGGCCGAGCGTTCCGCGGCTCGGGTGGGGCACGCAGATGGCGGACTTCGACCAGGACGGTGAGCTCGACCTCGTCGTGATCAACGGGCACGTGTATCCGCAGGCGGGCGCGCCGGGCACTGACACGATGTACGCACAACCTGCGCAGGTTTTTGCGGGGCGCGGAGCCGGACGCTTTGACGAGCATCCGTCGGCGTTCGGCGCTGCACCGCCGATCGTCGGGCGAGCGTCCGCATTCGCGGATCTGGATGGGGACGGTGACCTCGATGGCTTCGCGATCGAAGTTGACGGCGCGGTTTGGCGCTATGAGAACGTCGGTGCAAGCGGACATGCGCTCCTTGTCGAACTCGGCTCGGTGCGGTCCCTGGGTGCGCGGGTCGAAGTTTGGGTGCAAGAGCGCGCGTGGTGGCGCGAGGTGAGCACCGCGGGTGGCTTCCAGTCCGCGCTGCCCGCGAGCGCGCACTTTGGAATCGGCGCTGCGCAAAAGGTCGACCGCGTGCGGATCCAGTGGCCAAGCGGCGCGGTCAGCGAAGTCCTCGATATTCCCGTGAGGCGTGGGTCTGCGCGCGTGCGCATCGAAGAACCGGCCGTTTCCAAGGAGGAACCCCGATGAGTTCGCGTGTGTTGTCCACGGCGGTGTTGGTCCTTGCGCTGTTATGTCTGCCCACCGAGTTGTCAAACGCAGCACTGCAATCGGGCGCGCGGCCGGGCGGTGTTGCGCCGGAACTTCCGGAGGTGCTTCGTCAGCGGCCCCAGGATTTTCCCAGCGCACAACCTGAGCGCTGGGCGCGTTTTTTCGACCCCGCAGCCCAGGCGGAGATCGGAGCGACCCTCGCGCCCGGCGTGCTCGACGGCATGCGGATCGCCGAGTCCGCGTATGCGCAAGAGCTGTTCCTGGTGGGGTTGGAAGCGCTGCATTCTGTCCTGCTGGTGGAGCCGGATTTCCCCCCGGCCTGGCTCGTCGCGGGTGCGACGTACTGGCGACTGCGCCGTTATGGCGACGCGCTGTACGCCTACGACCGCTTCCTCGCCGTCGCACCCGATCAGATCGCTCGCACACACGGTCGCGGGCACGCGCTCTACACGCTTGGTCGCTACCTGGAAGCCAAAGAGCACTACCTCGCTGTGCTCGAGCACACCGACCAAAGCGCGCAGATCCGCCTGGGGCTCGCGCTCGCCGAACTGCGGCTTGGCGAAAGCGAGGCGGCGCTGAAACATCTGGATCAGGTCCTCGAGGGTGCGCCCGATGACGCGGAGGCGCTCGCGTGGCGCGCTCAAACGCTGTTCGACCTCGGCCATACCGCCGAGGCCCTGGAGGGAGCGCGCCGCGCGGCGCAGCATTCCCCTGGCGACCCGCGGCCGGTGTGGATCGCGATGGAGGCCCTGTTCGAGCTCGGTCGTGACGACGAGGCACAACGGGAGGAAAAACGCTGGCGGGTGTTGGAGCGCTCCGCGGCAGACCGCCGCGCCATCGAAGGGCGCTTGCTGCTGCACCCGCGGCAACCCCACTTGGCGCGTCAACTCGTCGAAAATGCGGTCGCGACGAAGGACGTGGGCCTCATCGGCGCCGCCCTCGGGCGCCTGCGCGCCTCCACGTCGCCCGGGGAATCGGCGCTCTCCGCATGCGTGCTGGCGGTGGAGACCTGGCTCGGACTCGGGGCGCAGGACGAAGCGCGGCGGGCCGCCCTCGACATGGAGCGCCGCTGCGCGTCCGAGCCGGCCGCCTGGCAGCGGCTCGCGGTGTATTGGGCGGCCTTGGGCGACTTGGAACGGGCGGAGCGGGCCCAGCAGCGATACCGCGACCTCGGCCCGCCCTAGTGCGGGGCGAGTCCGACCGGAGATCCCGTCGGATCGGGCGAAGCCGTGTGGCTTCGCCGACCGCCGTTCTTGAGCCCCCCACATCAGGGGCCCAACTCGTCCCACCCACCGCGCCCCAGCGCGCGGGATGCCAAGGAATTGCCATGCTGAGCACGCTGCTTTTGTCTTCCCTGTTCGCCCATGCCGCGTTTGCCGGGGTCGGAATGCCCGTCCCGCTGCCCGTCTCGGGAGCTGCGGCCGCCGCCCTCCTCTCCAACACGGTCGCAGTCGCCCCCTCGATCTCTGCGGCCGCAGTGGCTCCCTTCAGCGTCGTCTCCTCCGCGCAAGCGCGAAACTCCAACTGGTCGGATTCGAGCCCGTTCCGCTACAGCTACGTTGAAATTGGAGCGACCCAGTTCGACACCGACGACATCGACGACGAAGCCGATACCTACTACGGCGAGGTCTCGTTCGAGATCCTGAACCTGATCAACGTGTTTGGCGGGTACGAGAACTTCTCGACCAACTTCGACAACACCGACACGGACATCTGGACCCTCGGCGCGGGCGCGCACTTCAGCGCCCGCCAAGACGTCGACTTGACCGCCGACATCGCCTGGCTGTTCAGCCAGATCGACAGCGATACGCTGGACGAAGATTCAAACGGCGCCCGCGTGCGCGCGGGACTGCGCTGGATGGCGCTCGACGCGGATGCGGTCGACCTCGAGCTCTTCGGCCGCGGCATCTACCTCAACCTGGAGGACTCGATCTACTCCGACGACGACCTGTGGGGCTTCGACGCCGGCCTGCGGGTGCACTTCATCGAGTACCTCAGCGTGGCGGGGACCTACACGAAGCTCGAGGACAACGACTCGATCGGCGTCAGCGCGCGCTTCTCCTTCTGAGACCGCCTCGGTCCGCGGCTTCGACCGCGACCTTTCGCGCCAAGCTGGGCGCGCGCTCAACCCGGGGCGCGCGCCCGGCTTCGTTGGGGGCGGCGCAGGCGGCCCAAACGCAAGCCCTTAAAAAAGGCCGGGGCCCGGGTGTGCCGCCCGGACCCCGGTGGATCGTGAGGTGGGTCCTCCGATCTCCAGTCCAAAAGGGCCCCGCGTGCCTGCGGGACCACCGTTGCGCTCTATCGGGTTCTCCCCAGGGTTTCAGGCGGACTCGGCCTCGCGCTTCTTGCGGGGCCTCCCGCCCTTGGGCCGCTTGTTCGCCATCGCCTCGTTGAAGGCGGTCCAGTCGTTCTCGCTGAAGAGTCGGACCTTCTGCCCGCAGGCCACACAGTAGGAGTGCTCCATGCTCATCAAGTAGCGCACGTACTGGTCGCAGTGGTGGCAGAACTTGAGGTCGTTGTAGAAGTCGAGTTGGTCCATGGTTAGCTCCGGCTGGTGTGCGGCGGTTGGGCTCGCTCCACAGGGAGCAAGTGACGGGCCAACTCGCGCGATGGGACTTCGATCTGGATCTAAGTTGCTGTCCGCAATGGGTTTGTGGCGACTCCAGCGCCGCTAAGGCCGGCGCGGGCCGCGAACGGTGTCGTTCAATCCTGTGGACATCTTGGAACACCCCAACCGCGCGGCCCTGGCACCGGGGGGAAGGGCCCCCGCTCCGAACGGTTGCAGGCGTTTCTGCCCGCGCGCCCAAGCCCTTTTCAAGCAGTGACTTGCGTGCACCGAGCGAACGGGGAGACCGCTTTGCCTCACGTGTCTCTTTTCGTCGACAGCCGGAAAGGGCGTCCAAACGATTGGACAAGCTCCGGTGAATCCCCACGGGGAGCGCTCAAAGCGCGTTCCGGTCGGCACTTAGGGTGTCGCGTGCCGTCCCGGCGGGGGGCGAGCGGGTCAGGCACGCTCGTCGGCGGCGGCGGCGCGGGTCGCTCGCGCGCGCCGGGCCTCTTCGGAGTCGACGGGGCGCGCCACGGCCCGCTCTAGCGCGCGCTGGGCGCTTTTTTCGCCTCCGTGAGCCCGCTCAAGGGCCCACAGCGCAGCGTCGCGCACCCGCTCCTCCGGGTCCTCCAGGGCGTCGATCAGCGCATCCCGTCCGGCGTCGCTAGGGGAATTGCCTAGGGCGACGGCCGCGTTGCGCGCCAGTCCACCCCGCGTGGCACGGGAAAGCGGCGATCCGCGCATGCGCTCCCCGTGGCCCGCGACGGGCGCGCGCAGCCAATCCACCAGCCGGCCCTCGGCGACGGCGGGGTGCGTGCCGAAGCTGTCCGAGCGGTCGGGGGCGCGCTTGCCAAAGGGACAAACTTCACTGCAAACATCGCAACCGAACACCCACGTGCCAAACCGCGCGCGGAGTTCGAGCGGCGCGGGGCCGGAGCTCTCGATCGTGTGGTAGCTGATGCACCGGCCGGCATCGACGACCCCGGGTTCGAGGATCGCCGCGGTGGGGCACGCATCGATGCACGCGCGGCACGTGCCGCAGGACCCGACCGCCGCGGCGCCGCTGGGCTCCAGCTCGAAGTCGACGAGCACACCCGCGAGGAAAAACCACGGGCCGAACCGCGGGTGCAGCAGGTTGGCCGCCTTCGACTCGAAGCCGAGGCCGGCGGCGGCGGCGTGGGAGCGCTCCATCAGCGGTCCCGCGTCCACCACCTGGCGCGAGTCGCCCAGCACACCCCGCTCGCTGAGGCGGCGGCGCAGCTTGCGCAGCTTCTTGCCAAGCACGTTGTGGTAGTCCCGGCCCGCGGCGTAGCGGGCGACGCGGCCCCCGCCCTCGAGGTCCACCGCGGGGCGCGCGTGGACCATGCCAACCATCAGGAGACCCCGTGCCCCGGGCAAAAGCCGGCGCGGGTCGACCAGGCGCGCGCGTTCGCGCTCCATCCAGTCCAGACCCGCGTGCAGGCCCCGCGCGAGCCACCCGTCGAGGCGGTCGGCGGCGGGCGGGGGCGCCACGGGAGCCGCCCCCGCGAGATCGAAGCCGAGATCCGCGGCGAGTTCAAAGACGAGTGCGCGCCGCTCCACCGCGCCCATGCTACGGCACTCCCACGGACCCGCGCTTTGGTACGTTGGAGCGCCCACCCCAAGGCCGAATCCCCATGCGCGCCCTATCGATCGCCATTCCCCCCGTGTTCTTCGCGCTCGCGCTGTCGTCAGTGCTCGCGCTGTCGTCCTTCCCCGCCCCCTCCGGCGCGGGGGTTCAGGACGGCCCGCCGCCGCCCGCGCCACCGCCGCAGCAGGGCCAAGGGCAGGGCCAGGGCAACTCGCAGGTGGTGCCCGTCAATCAAACGGTGATCGACCTACTGGCGCGCCAGATCGAGAGCCAGGGAGGCATCGACCGGATGCAGGCGCTGCGGGTCGTCGCCTTCGATCTCAAGCTTGCGACGGCGATCGACGGTGAGTGGACGGAGCAGCCGCCCATGTCGATCGCGCTCGAGCGCGGGGATCCGCCCCGGCGCACCCGCATCGACGACACCCTCGAGGGGCGCAAGCTCGTCAAGTTCACCAATGACCGCGAAGTGCGTGTTTTCGTCGACGGCGTGGCCACCGAACTCCCCGACCTGGTGGCGGGCGCGAAACTCGAGAGCGCGTTGCTCGCGGAAACCATCGAGTTCATCCTCTCCCTCGGATTCGGCCGGGTCGCGGTGGGCGACGAGGGCGTGAAACGGCGCGATGGAGCCGATTATCACGCCCTACGGGTGCGGATGGAGGGGGGGACGGAGCGCCTGATGGAGCTTTTCCTCGATCGAGAGACGGGCTTGCCGCAGCGGCTCGACGTGTTCCACCCGGGAACCGGTCGCCGCGTCGAGTCGGGGCGTTTTCAGGGTTATGCAAAGGGCACGGGCCCGAAGCTGCCCGCCGAGCTGGTTTTCACCGACCGGGACGGCAAACCCCTGTCCCGGTGGCGCCTTTTGAACGTGCGGTTCGACCCTGAACTGGCGGCCGGTTTTTTCGAGCAGCCCTGACCCTTCCTTGGAGCGGAGCTCCGGGTAGGCCCGCCTACGCGCCGCAACTTCCGTCGGGGCGGGGGGTTGCGCGCAAGTTCGCCCGCGCGGGGTGATTTTGCGGAACGGGCGCTGATGTTCGGTAACCTGGGGACCGGCATGGGCTAAGATTCCACTGCCGGACCCTGAATCTAGGGACCTCTCGAATCCAGCGCTCTGCATTTCAGAATGCTGCGATCCAAGATGCCGCGATCCAGAATGCCGCGATCCAAGATGCTGCGAATCAGCTCGCGAGGACCGGCACCCAGCCCCACCCAGCCCTCACGTTCCCGCCCGCGGCCGACCCCGCACCCGTGCGCCGGTTGACCGCGCCAGTCGACTGCGCCGGCTGACCCACCGTCCCGTTCCGCGACCCCACGAGCAACCCCGTGCCCCGGACCGAACCCTCGACGCCGCGCGAGCCCGATGAGGTGCTTAGCGCTGACCGCGACGCCACCGGCGAGATGGCCCGCGGCGAAAGGGCAGGCGCCGCGGATCGCCGCGGCCTCGCGACGGCTGCGGGCGATGCACTGGGGGACCCCGAAACACTGGCGGCCCGGTTTGGTGCCTCCCTTGCCGCGCGGCTTGCCGAGGTCGAGCGCGAACTGGTCGGCTTGCCCCTTGTGGACCTGCGCCGCGTGCTCGACGACACGGGTCGGGACGCCGAGACGCTGCGCGACGGTCTCTCGACCCAGTTGATGGAGCTCTACCGCGTTCACCAGGCGCGCTCCTGCTTTGCACTGCTCTATGAGCTCAACCGGGTCCAGATCCTGGCGCAGGTCACCCAGCGCCTGCGCCGTTATTCGAGCAGGAGCGATCCGCACGACCTCCTTCAGGAGGTCTTTTTCAACGTCTACCGCTATCCAAAGCGCTTCGACTCGACGCGCGACGACGCCTTCCGCGTGTGGACCGCGACGATCGTCCGCAACACGGTCCTAAAACACCTGCGCTCCCTGGGCCGCAGCGGCCGCGTCGAAGTGCCCTTCGAGGACCTGTCGGAGCACCCCGAGAGCCGCAACGAGGGGCCGCTCGGTGGCGCGATCGAACGGGAGAGCGAGGGCGAGTGCCGCCGCGTCTACCTCTACCACCTGCACCTATACCTTGAGTTCTACAAGCAGCTCTCCCCACGCGAGCGGCGTGCGCTGGAACTTGTCGAGGTGGAAAACGTCAGTTACCGCGAGGCTGCCGACATGCTCGGCATCCGCCTCGAGAACCTGAAGATGGTCGTCTTCCGCGCTCGGCGGAAGATCTACAAGGCCATGCGCCGCGTGTACGACGGGCTCACGCCCGAGCTGCGGCCCGCGCGGGACGGTGCGGCCACTCGCACTGCCGCGGCGAGTTTGGATCCGAGCGAAGGGTCGGACGTCGATGGTGGCGGCGACTCGGGGCCGATGCCCCAGGGGTCCCTGCGATGAATGCACCGCTTGAGTCTGGTTGGACCGGAGAGGAGTCGGCGCTCTGCGAAGGGCTGCAGGCCGACCTGTCCGCGTTGGTCGATGGCGAGTTGGACGATGCGGCGGCGCCGCGCGTCGTTGGCCACTTGGAAGCGTGCCCGGGCTGCCGGGAGTTCTTCGACCAAGTGCGTGCTCAGGTGCGCTTGCACAAGGACCTCTGCGACCCGGAGGGGTTGCTCGGCCGCTTTGCGGTAATGGCGGGCGGTTCCGACGGCGAACACGGGCGACGGGGACTCGAAAACCGACTTCTCGTGCATCGTCTCGCGACGGTTTTCTACCAAATCGGAAAGGCGTACACCCTGGCCGCGGTCGACGCGGGTTACCGCCAGCGTGTGTTCGAGCCGGTGGTGTCCGTTGAGCGCGAGCGTGTTCTTGGTCGGGGTTTCATCGACGGTGTCGCCGCCGCCCAAACCCGCCCGGTTCCCGACCGCGCAGCACTGCGCAGCGGACCCGATTGGGGTCAAAAGCGTCACCTTTTGAACGGCACGCTCGAGAAACTACCGAAGTCGGAGGACAAGGCGCGGCGCCTGCTCGAAGAGTGCCTCGATGTGGAGCACGACCACGAGCCCGCGCACATCTACCTCGCGCTCCTCGACGCCCACGAAGGCAAGGTGCTGCGGGCTTCGCGCCGGCTGCAAGAGCTGTTCGACACGGCGATCGATCCTGCGAACCGCGGCCACGCCGCGAGCCAGATGGGGCGCCTCCTATTCGGGGAGGACGACTTCCACGGCGCGCTCGTTTGGTTTCGCTGGCTGCGCAAAAGCGGTCTGGCCGACGAGGACGACCGCTTCGCCGTGGTCCGCTTCAACATCGGGTTGTGTTACGCACACCTCGAGCGCCCGGAGCCCGCGTTGGTCGCGTTCCGCGGCATGCTCGACCGCCATCCGGCCCGCGCGGGTCAGCTCGCCGAGATTTTTCGCAACTCGCCGGTCTTGCGGGCCACGATCGACCGCCAACACGGTTTCGCCGAGCAACTTGTCGCCCGCTGCCCCGAACTGTTCGCCGCGGGTGGCCCCGCACCCCGGCGCGACGGCGCCCCGCCGCGCAGTTGAAAACCATGGCCACGCTCGCGCGCATCCTGGGGGTTCGATCGACGCTCCGCACGGCTCCTAGGCTTGCCACGGAGACTTCCGGATCCTCGCGGGAACAAAAAGCGCCCCTGTTCCGCCCAAACAGCGGTGAGTTCCCACCGGCCGGCAGACCCTCGCCCCGCCACTGCTCGCCCTAACACTGCTCGCCAGCGCCCGCCCTGCCCCCACTGACGTTCACGGTCCTACGAGAATGAAGAGCCATTCCCATCTGCGCCGACCCTCGCGCCCCGCGGCGCTGCATTCCGTCGTATTGGGCCTCGCGGGGGTGGCGCTCCTTGGCCTCGCGCTGCCCTGGTCCGCGCCGGCCCACGCGTCCGAACCGAATGGAGCGGGCACCGCGCCCCTCGTGGCGTCGAACGAAGCCATCGGCACGCTCCCGAGTTACTGGGTCGACGACGGTGTGTGGCCGGTGCTCAACCAGCTCGGCGCCACGGCGAAGACCATGTTCAGCCACGCGGCTGTCACCGCCTACGTGGACGAGTGCCACATCGACGAACTGGTCCACGCCGCCAATGGCTTCGGGTTCGTGCTGCTCGATCACATCGGCTCCGAAGGTCTCGTGCGCATGCGCTTCTACGGCGAAGTGCGTTTGACCCTGAACCGCACGCTGCTCATGTCGGGTGGCGCGCAGCTTGCGACCACGATCGGTTCGCACTTCAACGGCGGCGAGGGTGTCCTGTGGTGGACCTCGGCGAAGTCGTCCGTCTTCACGCTGCCGGCCGCGGGGTCGGCCCTCCCCTTGAGCATGCCCAGCCTGCTCGCGAGCGGATCGCTGAAGGGCAGCGGCCTCACGTTCTGGCTCAAGAGCAAGTGGAACAATGTCGGGCGCGTCGTGGTGATCGAGAAGAACAGCCAAGTGCTCGTCGCGCAGGAAATGCCGATCTGAGCTTGGGCCGCACCCCGCACGTGGCGCTCCACCCGCGGTCTGTTGGGGCGTGGAATGGGGGCGAACCATGGGCCTGATCGCCATCGACGCCGGCACGACCGGTGTGACCGCAATCCTGTACGACGACGTGTTCGGCGTCCGGGCGCGCGCGTACCGCGAACTGCGCCAGCACTTTCCGCGGGCGGGCTGGGTCGAGCACGACGCGGACGATCTGCGCGGCGCACTCGATGCGGTGCTCGCCGAACTTGGCACTCACCCCGAGGCGCGCTCGGCGCGGGCGCTTGGCATCACGAACCAGCGGGAGACCGTGTTCGCGCTCGAGCGTGGCACGGGGCGCGCGCTGCGGCGGGGCATCGTCTGGCAGGACCGGCGCACTGCCGCACGCTGCCGCGAACTCGTGGCGAGCGGTGACGCTGGTTGGCTCGAGGAGCGCACCGGCCTGCTCGCCGACCCGTACTTCAGCGCCACGAAGATCGAGTGGATGCTGCGCGAGGATCCCAACGTCCGCGCCCGCGCGGCACGCGGCGAGGTGGTGTTCGCGACCGTTGACGCGCTCGTGCGGCAGCACCTGTGCGGCGATGGCGCCTGGCTCAGCGAGCCGACCAACGCATCGCGCACTCAGCTCTTCCACCTGGATGAGCGGCGGTGGGATCAGCGTGCCACCGCGCTGTTTGGTGTCGACCCGGATTGGCTGCCGAGCGTGCGGCCGTCGGCGGGGGACTTCGGCACGTTGGACCGGCGCTTTTGGGGAGCCGAGGTGCCCGTGTGCGGCATGGCGGGGGACCAACAGGCCGCGCTCTTCGGGCAGGGTTGCTGGCAGAGCGGAGAGCTGAAGGCGACCTACGGCACGGGGCTCTTTGTGCTGCTCAACGCGGGTGCGGTGCGGCCGACCGCGCGCGGTGGCTTGCTGACGACCCTCGCGGTGGAGGGTGCGGGGCTACCGTGTTATGCGCTCGAGGGCAGCGCGTTCCAGGGTGGATCGATCGTGCAGTGGCTGCGGGACGAGCTGCACATGATTAGGAGCGCCGCGGAATCGGAGGCCCTCGCGGCGGGGGTGTCCGATGCCGGCGGCGTGGTGCTCGTTCCAGCGTTCACCGGACTCGGCGCGCCCTATTGGGCGCCCGACGCGCGTGGCGCGTTGTTCGGACTGACACGCGGTACGCAGCGCGGACACATCGCACGCGCTGCCCTCGAAGCCATCGCGTTTCAGGTCGCCGAGTTGATCGAGCTCTTGCGCGCCAACACCGGCCTTGGGATCGAACGCATGCGCGTCGATGGTGGCGCCACTGCCAACGACCTTCTGATGCAGCTCCAGGCGGATCTCGCCGGCATCGTGGTCGAGCGGCCTGACGATGTGGAAGCGACCGCGCGCGGGGCGGCGATGTTGGCGGGGATCGGCGCAAAGATGTGGCCGAGCGTGAAAGACGTGCCCCAGCGTCCGACACGCGCGTTCGAGCCCGCGCTCGGCGCCGCGGAGCGCGCCGAGCGGATGGGGGCGTGGCGCGCGGCCGTGCGCCGCGTCCTGTGATTTTTGCTGCGGCTCGCGGCCCTGGGCGCGCGGGGGTCAGCCATCGACCGCGGGGTGCGGCACGCTGTGCTCCCGTCGCGGCTCGGGCGCGTGCAGCACCGCCGTCGACCCATCGGGCCAGCGCACACGCACCGCATGCGGCTCGAGCGCCGTGCCTAACCCGAAGTGTGCGACGGGTTCCTGCTGGCACAGGTAACCGGATCCGCCGCACAAGACGCGCGTTTGGACACCGGCTTGGGTGAAGAGCTGCACCGTGGCGCCGCGCGCGGGCGCGCCTGCGCGGGTGAGCGGAGCGATGCGCAGCCAGCCGTGCTCGGGCCGCCGCGCGCGGAACAATGAAAGCGGCTGGGGCCCGTCCTCCCCGTGGCAAACCAGCAGCTCGAGCGTGCCGTCCCCATCCAGATCGGCCGCCACGGCGCCGGTGCCGAACATCGCCGGCTCAAGCGCCGCGCCGGGCGCGATCTCGCGCCACTGGTCGGCCGTCCTGCGGAACAGCCGGTTGGGTTCGCCCAAGCAGTTGAGGAAGAGCTCTTCGAATCCGTCGTTGTCGAAATCCCCAACCACAGCCGAGCGCACGCGCCCGGGCCCCGCGAGGGCCGCCGGACTGCGGTCGCCCCACTGGACCCCCGGAAGCAACGGCACGAGGCACCGATTGGGGGTCTCCCAACCGGCGAGTATGATCCCGGGACGCCCCAGCCCGGCGTCGAATAGCGCGACCCCGCGGCACGCGCCGCGCGGATCGGCCCAGCCTGCGCGGCCCGCGACCTCGGTGTAGCGCCCCTGGTCGTTTGCGCGGAACAGGAGGTTGGGGCCGTTGTCGGTGCCGATGAACAGGTCGGTGTGCTCGGACACGAAGGGTCCAAGGAGCACACTGCGGGCTTGAGTGACGCGCGCGACTCCGAGGGTCGGCGCAAGGTCCATGATCTCGTCGTCGTCCGCGCTGCGGTACAGGCGCAGCGGGCCACCGTGGTTGGCCACGACGAACGCGTAGCGGCCATCCCCGCGTCGGTCGACCGCGCCGACGGAGCGCCCCGCGAAGAGGTTTGCGGCCGCTTGGTTCTGGGGCAGCTCGAAGAGGTCGCGCCAGTGCCCATCGCACAGGTCGAACCAGCGGTCACCCAGGCGCTTGGGCCCACTGAAGCGGTCGGTGTTCACCACGTAGACCTCCTCGCGCCCATCGTCGTCGCTGTCCCCACCCGCGATGCCGATCGCCTGGCGACCCGGGTCCTGGAACGCCGCACTCCCCGCGTCGACGAGCCGGTCGCCGCGCTGCACGAGCAAGCGGTTGGGACCGAGGAACCCCGCCACCGCAAACGCCCGGCGCCCGTCGCCGAAGGGCGCCACGACGGCCGCTCCGTAGTGCAGCGCGGGGGCGTTGGACACGAGGCGCGAGGAAATGTCTTCGAACACGATCGGCGGGGGCGGACGGGCGGGGCGGGCCCCGCGCGCGGGCCCTTCACGCGAGGACGGGCAGGGACCGTTGGAGCATGCCAGATCGAGCGGCCAGGGCGCCAGGCGCCCCACCTCTTGAGTGTGCGTCTCGCGGGCCGCTCGTCCGGGCTCGGGTACCTTCGCGGGCATGCACGGCCGGTCGCTCCGGGGCCAGCGCGCCGTATGCTGCGCGCTGCGGCCGCGACGGCGCCGCCCCGCACCGCATGTTCGAACCGATCGCAGGACACGTCGCGCTCCGCGGCGGCGGGCTTTTTGGCCCCAACGAGCTGCGGCGCTTGTTGGTCGCCGAATTCGACCGCGCGCGGCGTCACGGGTTCCCACTCGCCTGCCTGGTCGTCGGCATCGATCGGCTCGGCCAGCTCCACGACCTTTACGGGCGCGAGTCGAAGCTCGAGATCCACCGCTCGGTGATGCGCATCCTGCAGGCCGACCGGCGCGTCAGCGACTTCATGGCGGTGCTCGACGATGACCGGCTGCTCGTGGTTGTGCCCCATGCGCCCCTCGAAGGCGTGCGCAGCCTCGTGCGCCGGTTGCAGCGCGGCGCGCGCCGGCTGCGCTTTGAGGGTGAGAGCCGCGCGCTCGAAATCACGCTCAGCGCCGGGCTTTGCCAGGGCCGCGGCGACGACCTGCGGGGTCTGGACGTGTTCGTGGCCACGACGGCCGAAGCGCAGCAGCGCGCGAGCGCCCTGGGTGGCGATCGTGTTGTGGAGCAAAAGCCGCCGGTGCCCGAACCGGCGCCCTCCCTCGCGCCGGCGCCGGGCGACGAATCGCTCGCCGAACTCGCGCTGCGGCTCGACGCCAGCGGCGCGGGGCCGTCAATCGTCGCGGCGCTGCTAGACCTTCTGAGCGAGCGGCACGCGGGTGCACGCGACACCACCCCGGCGGCGCCCACGGCACCGCAGGCGCCAGCCATGGTTGGTGGCGAGCGCGACGACGCCCTCGAGATGCTGGAGCGGCGCGTTTCGAAGATGGCCGACCTGCTCGCCCGCGTGGAGCGCAGCCTGGCGGCGCAGTCGGAGCGTTCCGCGGTCCCGGGTGTCGCTGCGCCAGCGGCGCGGGCGCGGGCGGACACCCTGGGCGCGCTCCGTGAGGAGCTGATGGGCCGCATCTTCGATGCGAACGTCGCTCTGCGCCGGGAAGTGGAAAAACAGCGCGGCGCGGAGGGCGCCGCGGGTTGATGCTAGTTGGCCGGCAACATAGCGCGGCCCATCGATTTGGCCTCCGTTCGGAGAAATGACATGGCAGACGACGAAACACAGAAGGACAAAAAATTGCGCGGCACAGGTGTGCTGCACCTTGGCATCGACCTTGGCACGTCGCGCACGTCCGTGAGCGCGAGCAACGGCATTCGCGAAACGGTGGCGTCCTACGTCGGTTATCCCAAAGACGTCGTCGCGCGCAAGCTGCACGGCAAGGACGTGCTGTTTGGCTCGGAGGCGATCGAAAAGCGCCTTTCCCTCGAGTTTTATCGACCGCTCGCAAAAGGTGTCATCAAGTCGTCCCTCGACGGCCCCGCGGGCAAGGACGACGCAGCGGGCAACTTGCGCGCCGCACGGGATTTGATCGCCGAAATCGTGCGCCGCGCGCGGCCCAAACCCGACGCGTTGATTTATGCCGTCATCGGCGTGCCGGCCCAGGCCAGCGTGCACAACAAGGATGCCATCCTGGAAGCCGCGCGCGGTTCGGTGGATTCGGTGATGCTGTGCTCCGAGCCCTTCTCGGTGGCGTACGGACTCGACATGCTCGACGAAGCGCTCGTGATCGACATCGGCGCGGGAACGGTTGACCTGTGTCGGATGCGCGGGGTGATGCCGGAGGACGCCGACCAGATCACCCTCACCACGGCGGGTGACTTCGTCGACGAGCGTTTGACGGAGCTCATGAAGGACGCCCACCCCGAAGCGCAGTTCACCATCCACATGGTGAAGTCGCTGAAGGAGAAACACGGATCGGTGCTGGAGCGTCAGGATCCGGCGGTTGTTGAACTGCCGGTCAACGGCAAACCGACACCCTTTGACCTTGCACCGCTGATCAAACTCGCGTGCGGCGCAATCGTTCCGCCGATCGTCGATGGTTTGGCCAAGCTGATTGCGAGCTTCGATCCCGAGTTCCAGGACCGCCTGAAGAAGCGTGTTGTCCTGGCCGGCGGCGGAAGCCAGATCAAGGGCCTCGACACCGCCATCGAAAAGCTGATGCACGATCGCCTCGGCAGTGGGCGCGTCATCCGTGTCGAAGAGCCGCAATACGGCGGCGCAAACGGCGCGCTCAAAATCGCCGAGGACATGCCCGACGAGTTCTGGGAACGCCTGCGCTGACTCGCGCGCTGCAAAGGTGTCGGCTGCGGGCTAGCGGCGCCGGCGCCCACGCAGCGGGCGGGAGGACCCTCGCCCGCGTCGCGCGTGCTGTCGTGGGAGTTGACCTTAGGGCCAATCGGGCCACACCCCGCCGTCCATCACGAGGCGCGATGTGTTTGCCGCTTTGACGCCGTCGCCCGCGGGCGCCGCGTCCAGGCCGGCGTAACCCATCGCGGCGATCTCCGCGATTTCGCGGGCGTCGATGGCGCGCGCGTCGAAGTCGCGCAGCGGCAGGCTGTCGCGGTCGGCGGTCAGCTTGACGCGCATGCGGTCGAACTCCGCGTCCAGGTCCGCGAGCAACGGGTCGCTCGGGAAGAGCTCGCGACCGTAGCCGACCTCGCGGGGATTGTCTTCGCGGTCGAAGTACTCAACGCGGCGCTCGGCGTCGCGGGGCAGGTGCCAGATCGCGCTGTGCTGGCCCCGCCGCAGCGACACCAGGCGATGGGGGGTCCACTCGCGCCGCGGGAAGGACTGCAGTATCCCGAGGTAACTCTGCACACCCACCGGTCCCGCGCCGCGGGCCGGCCCGGCGAGGCTCACACCCGAAAGATGCGGAGGCGAGCGCAGGTCGACGAGGTCGTACAGCGTCGGCGCAATATCAACCAGCCCCACCAGTCCCGGCACACGCAGTCCCGCCGGCAATCCCGCGGGCCACGCGACGATCAGCGGCACATGGACGGATTCGCGGTAGAGCTGCGCGCGGTGCTGGCGCAGTCCATGCTCGTAGAACTCCTCGCCGTGGTCCGACGTCACGACCACCAAGGTGTTTTCGCGCACGCCGCGGCGCTCGATGTCCTTCAGCAGCGCTCCGATCCGATCGTCGGTCCACGCAATCTCGCCGTCGTAATAACCCTTGAGCTGCTCGATGTCCGCGGGGGACATGGCCTCAATCGTATGGCTCGCGGATGCCACACCCCGGCCATTCACCGCACCCGTGTACTCGGGCCGCGTGAACATGCGGTGGAAGGGCTCCGGCGCCGCGTAGTCGTCGTGGGGATCGAAGAAGTGGCAGAACAGGAACCACGGGTCGTCTTTTTTCGCCGTAGCGATGCTGTCCAACCACGTGATCGCACGCTCGACGACGAGGTGCGAAGTCGCGCTTTGGGTGGCGAACAGGTCGGGGCGATCGAGCATCAAGCTCGCCACCGAACGGTTTCCCTCGCGCACGAGGTTTTGGAGCTCCGCTTCCGCGTCGGCGCCCAGTGCGGCCCCGTCGGAAACGCGCTCGTACACGTCGAAGCCCGGCCCGAATCCAAAGCGCGGCTCCAGGTACTTCCACGTGACGAAACCCGCGGTCTGGTAGCCCGCCCGTTGGAAAACCTCCGACGCGAAGGTGCCCCGCAGCGGGAGCGCCGCGGGACCACCCGGTTGGCCGACCACCTGCCACAGGCGTTCGTCGTCGATGCCGTGGACGTTGATGTCGAGGCCCGTCAGCAGGCTGAGGTGGGACGGGAGCGTCCACGCGGTGGGCGCGAAGCAGTGCTCGAACAGCACACCGCGCTCCGCCAGTGCATCCAGGTTCGGCGACGTGCGGTTCCAGTGCCCGTAGGAGAACAGGTGGTCCGCGCGCAGGGTGTCGATGCTGATCAGCAGGACGTTCGGGCGCGGCGTTTCCTCGCCGCAGCCGACCAAGGCAACGGCGAGGACGGCGCTTAGGGCGAGCGCGCCAAAGCGCGGCGGGATCGGGACAGGTCGGGGCACGGGCGGGGAGGCGCGCTCGCCCGCCCCGGGGAATCCCCCGCGGGCGCTCATGGGCGGTTGCCGTCGTCTGATCCTACAGGCAGCGCTCCCGCCCGCCGGGACGCGCACGTACGAGTTATGGATCCCCTGCCCTCGATCGACAGGAGCCCGCCCGTGGCGCGCCAGGCCCCGCCTCCGCCGCCGCCGTCCCCGCCGGTGCGGGCGATGCTCGATGCCGCGCGGCTGCGCGATGGGGGGCGCTCGCGCGGCCACGGGGGCGCCGGAGGCATCGATGACGCGCTGACGGAGGCGTTCGAAGGCGGCTCGCGGGAGCTGCGCGACGCCCTGGGCGAAGGGCGGCCCGTCGGAGAGCTCGTCGGCGCCCTGGCGCGGGCCCTCGGGGAGGCGATCGCTCGCGCCGACGTGGACGACCTTCGCCGGTCGCTGGAAGAACGGGTGCTGCAACTGCTCTCCCACGTGGTCGGAGCCGAATCGGGTGGAACCGCGTTGCGGGAGCGAACCGCGCGCGCGGGCCTGTTCGAGGAGGCGCGGCTCGCCGCACTCGCCTTTGGGGAGCCGTTCGAACCGGGCCTCAAAACTCTTGCGCGGACGCTCGCGGACGAGCTGGACGATGGAGCGCCCCGCCGCGCCGCCACATGCCTTATCGCGGGCATCGAACGCGAGCAGTGGCTCGAGCTTTTGCGACGCGAACTGGGCGAACCCCGCGCCGTCGAGTTGCCGTGGTTCGACGACGGGCGCTTTGGGACCGTGCGCGTTTCCTGGCCGCGAATGGCGCGGGAATCGCGGCTACAACCGGGCGGCGCGCCGCTTCCGGCGCCGCGTTTGTCGCTGGACGTCGAGCTCGAACGACTGGGTCCCGTCCACGTCGAAATTGCCCTGCTCCCCACGCGGCTGGTGCTGCGGCTTGTGTTCGCGCGCGCGGCGGGACTCGCGGCCGCCCAAACCCACGCTGCGGTGTTGACCGAAAGGCTCGGCGCGGGCGAGCGCGACGTGCGGATCGAGTTTGGCGCCGCGGCAGGGGATATCGAGCGCGGCGGGCCCAGCGGATCGCCCCACATGATCGAGGAGTTCGGATGACCGCGCCGGACCCCAGCCCGAGTGCCGCCGTTGCGGCCGAAAACGGCGCCTTGATTCTCGCGCGGGCGGCGGCGCTGGGGGTGCGTGTGCGCCAGAACCCGGAACTTGTCGGCTTCTTGGCGACGATTGAGCCGTGCGCGGACGTGCCCGGTGAGCTGTGGGACGCCATCGCCGAGGTGCTGGCGTTCCTGTTGCGTGTCGACGGCGAGCGCCCCTGAGCGGCGCGGGTGAGGGCTGCTGCCCGGGGCACGGCGGACGCGCGCGAATACGACGTGTGGAAGTAGGCTGCGATGCTCTACAACGGCATGCGCACCGATGAAGCCCGAACCGTCATCCTCCGAGCTTTCCCTTTCGACCGTCCCGTGGCGCCCGCGCATCGGATTGACGTTCGGCGATCCTGCGGGCATCGGCCCGGAGGTCGTGCGCGCGGCGCTTGCCGACACCGAGCTTGCGGAGCGGGTGCGCTTTGTCGCGATTGGCCCCGCGCGGGAGTGGCCCGCGGGTGCGCGGTCGTGGGATCCGCGGGACCCACGCGATCGGGCGGCGCTCGCGGGCGAAACAGCGCTGTTCCTCGACTCCGGCGGTCCGCACGAACACACGCTGGGAGCGCCCCAGGCCGCGTGCGGCCGTGCGGCCCTCGACGCGCTCCGGGCGGGCCACGAACTCGCGGTCGCGGGTGACGTCGACGCGCTCGTGACGGCGCCCGTTTCGAAGGAGGCGCTGGCCCTCGCGGGCGAACCTGTCGAAGGGCAGACCCAGTTGCTCGCGCGCTGGTCCAACGCCCCGCGCACACAGATGATGGCGATTGCGGGCAACCTGCGTGTGCTGCTGTTGACGCGGCACATCCCGCTCGCGCAAGCCATCAAAGCGATCACGACGCAGGCTGTGGTGGAGCACCTCGAGATGCTCAACGCGGCGCTTTTGGACTTCGGTTTCGCGGCGCCGCGTCTTGCGCTTGCGGGGCTCAATCCCCACGCGGGGGAGGCGGGTTTGCTTGGGCGCGAGGAGATCGAGATCCTCGCGCCGGCGGTCCTGACCGCGCGGGCCCGCGGCATCGACGTCAGCGGCCCCCTGTCGCCCGACACGGTGTTCCAAAGCGCGTCGCGGGGGCGTTTTGACGCCGTGCTCGCGCTCTACCACGACCAGGCGTTCATCCCGGTCAAACTGCTCGACCCGGATGGGGGCCTGACCGTCCTTTTGGGCCTGCCGTACCTGCGCGTGAGCCCCGCCCACGGGACGGCGTTCGACATCGCCGGCCGCGGCATCGCGTCCGCGGCCAGTTTGATTGGGGCGGTTCGCCAGGCGGCCGCGTGGGCGTCTGCCCGACACGCCGCCCAAAAGGGCTCGAGCGCCTGAAATGCGATCCGGGGGCCCCGGCCGAGGCGCGTCGGTGGAAACACGGCGGGTTCCGGCGTACGGGGGCGACTCGGACGCGCGGGATTCTGCGGTAGAACGGTCGCATGGCGCCCAAGATGGTGCTAACCCTCTCGCTCGCACTCGGCCAACACATCTTTATGCGGCGATCTTTGAAGTGTTGGCCGAACTTTGTGGTCTGCGTCGCGACGGCGCTCCTCTTTGGGTGTGGCGGGCGTGCAGACGTCACGGCGCCCGCGAGCGGTGCGAAAGTGGCGCCGCTCGAGGTCGAAACCGTCCTTCTCAAACACGCATCGATCCCAGTCCTCATCCAGATGACGGGCACCCTGTTCGGAGTCGAGGAAGTCCTATTGTCCGCGGAGGTCAGCGGGCGGTTGATCGAGGTCGGGGCGGACCTCGGCGACATCGTGGAGCCCGGCGTCCTTGTGGCGCGGATCGAGCCCCTCGACTTCGAACTCGCGCGGGACGAGCGCGCACGGGCCCTCACCCAGCAACTCGCCACACTCGGCCTCGCGCAACTCCCCGAAGGGGACTTCGACGTGGACGCGCTGCCGACGGTGGTGCGCGCGCGGCTCGAGCGGGAGAACGCGATTGCGCGTTTTGAGCGCTCCCGCAGCCTTGCCGACGGGCGCAGCGCCGCGATCAGCGAACAGGCCCTCGCCGACCTGCGCACGACCTCCGACGTGGCTGCCAGCGACCTCGACATTGCGCGGCTGGAGGCGGGCGCGGCGCTCGCCGAGGCGCGCACGCTCAAAGCGCAGCTCGACCTCGCCGAGCGGCGCCTCGCCCTCACGGCGCTGCGTGCGCCCCCCGGCTCGCCCGGCAGCGCGGATTCGAAGCGACTGTGGGCCGTCGCGCAGCGGCTTGCGGTCGCGGGTGACTACGCCGCATCGGGCACCGCGCTGTTCCGCCTCGTCGATACGGACCCGCTTGTGCTGCGCGGTTCGCTGCCGGAGCGCCACTTTGGCGCGTTGGCCATTGGCCAGGCCGCGGAGCTCTCTATCGACGGGCAACCGCAGAGGGTGGCCGGCAAGGTCGTGCGCATCGCACCGTCCATCGACGCGAGGAACCGCAGTTTTGCGGTCGAAGTGCGCGTCGAAAACCCGGAAGCGAAGCTCGCGCCCGGCGCGTTTGCCGTCGCGCAGATCGTGACCGGACAACGGTCCGCGTTGCTCGTCCCCGAGCGCGCGGTCGCGAGCTTCGCCGGTGTGCACCGGGTGTTTGTCGCGGAGGGCGACACGGCGCGCGAAGTGCGTGTTGAGCTGGGTGTGCGCCAAGAGGACCGCATCGAGTTGATCGGCAAACTCGAGCCGGGTTGGCCGCTGGTCCTCGACCCGTCGCTGCGCCTCGTCAACGGCACACCGCTGGTGGTCACCGACCGCGCGAGCGCAATCCAGGGCGATCCCTAACCCGCACTGCCCATGCAACGGCTCGCCGAGATCTGCGTCGCTCGTCCCGTCTTCGCGACGATGCTCGGCGTCGCCATGCTGGTCCTCGGCGGGGTCAGCTACACACGCCTTGGCATTGACCGGCAACCCGCCGTGGACCTGCCGACGGTGCGGGTGCGCGCCGCGCTGCCCGGCGCGTCCCCCGAAGACGTCGAGATCGAACTCTCGGACCGCATCGAGGAAGTGGTTAACACCGTTGCGGGCATCGACCAGTTGCGCTCGATCTCCGGCACGGGCAGCGGCATTGTCGTGGCGACGTTTGGATTGGACCGCGACATCGACGTGGCGGCCCAGGACGTCCGCGACCGGGTGGCGGGGGTCGTGCGCGACCTCCCCGTTGGCAGTGACCCGCCGACCGTTTCGAAAGCCAACGCCGAGGGCGAACCGGTCCTTTCTGTGGCCCTCGCGGGTCCGCGGACGCTGCGCGAGCTGACGGAGCTCGCCGACAAGGTCGTCTTGCCGCGTCTCGCGCGCTCCGTGGGTGTCGGCGAGGTGCAGATCAACGGCGACCTCGCGCGCGCGATCAATATTTGGGTGGATCCCGCGCGGTTGGATGCTTTCGGCCTGCCGATCACCGCCGTCCGCGACGCCGTTGCGCGCCAAAACGCCGACGTCCCGGGCGGAAACGTGCGCGGCGAGCGGCGGGAATGGGCGCTGCGCACGCTCGGGCGAATCGTGGATCCCGCGGGGTTCGCAGATGTGGTCATCGCCAACGTGGACGGTGTGCCGATCCGCGTGCGCGACGTGGCGCGGGTGGAAGACGGTACCCGGGAAGCGCGGCGCACGGCGCGCCTCAACGGCGAACCCACGGTGATCCTCGAGATCGTGCGCCAATCGGGTGCAAACTCGGTCGAAGTGATCCGCGGGGTGAAAACAGCGTTGGCGCAAGTGGCGCTCGAACTGCCCCCAGACGTCAAACTGGTCATCACCCGCGACCAGTCGCGCTACATCGAAGCCGCGCTGCACGAAATCAACGTGCACCTGATCGCGGGAAGCATCCTGGCGAGCTTGGTCGTGCTCGCGTTCATGCGCAGTTGGCGCTCGACCCTGATCGCGGCCGTTGCCATCCCGACATCGGTGGTGGCAACGTTTGCCGCCATGTGGTTTCTCGGATTCACGCTGAACGGCGTGACGATGCTGGCGCTCGTATTGATGGTCGGCATCGTCATCGACGACGCGATCGTCGTCCTCGAGAACATCTTCCGGTTCGTCGAGGAAAAGGGCCTTTCTCCAAAGGTGGCGGCGGTCGAAGCCACGCGCGAGATCGGCCTCGCGGTCATGGCGACGACCCTCAGCCTGGTCGTCATCTTCGTGCCCGTTTCGTTCCTGTCGAGCATCGCCGGCCGGTTCCTCTACGAGTTCGGCATCACGTCGGCGGTCGCCGTCCTCGTCAGCCTGTTTGTATCGTTCTCGCTGACGCCGATGATGGCGTCGCGCCTGCTCAAGCAGAACGACAAGCTGCGGGAGAGCGATTCCGGCGCCCGTTCGCGCTCGCGCGGCGGTTTTTATGCGCGCATCGAACGGGGTTATGGGTCGCTGCTCGCATTCAGCCTGCGCCGCCGCAGCTTGACGCTGTTGGTGGCACTCTTGGTGTCGCTGACGTCGATTCCGCTGTTTTACAGCGTCAAACAGGAGTTTGTGCCGAGCGGCGTCGACGACAGCGAGTTCGGTGTCAACGTGACGGCAGCCGAGGGTGTGGGGCCCGAGTCCATGCGCCGCGCCACGGTCGAGATGGAGGGGGTGCTGCGCCAGATCCCCGGTGTTGTGGACGTGGAAGCCACCGCGGGCGGAGGCTTCCTCGGCCAAACGAACCAGGCGCGCTTCTATGTGCGCATCGCACCCCACGAGGAGCGGCTCTTCTCCCTGGGGCGGTTGTGGAAAGAAACCCTCGCGGGACAGCCGCTCGCCGCATGGCGCGGCAATTACTCGCAAAGCGACGTGATGTCCGAGGTGGACCGGCGTCTTGCCGGTTTCCCTGGCGTGCGGGTCTCCGTGCGCAACTTCCCGTCCTTCGACTTGGGTGGTGCGCCGTTCGACATCGACTTTGCGCTGCGTGGCCCGGACCTCGTCGAGCTTTATGAACTGACCGAGGAACTGCGGCGGCGCGCGCTCGAGGTTGGGGGTTTCCGCGGGCTCGACACCACGCTGCGGCTCGACAAACCCGAGCTGCGGGTGGAGCTCGACCGCGAACGTGCCGCGGACTTAGGGGTCGAGGCGCGCGACGTCGGCACCGCTCTGCGCCTGATGGTGGCGGGCGAGGACGAGGTGTCGCGGTTCCGCGATCCGCTCACGAACGAGCAGTACGAAGTGCTCCTGCGCCTCGAGGGTGAGCAGGACCTCGACGCGGATCGCCTCGGCACGTTGAAGCTCGCATCGTCGCGCGGCGGGCTCGTGCCGCTCGAAGCTTTCGCATTGCTGAGCGAAGGCCAAGCCCCGTCGCGCATCGATCGCCTCGACCGCCAACGGGTGGTGTCGCTGCGCGGTGGCGTCGCGCCCGGTTATGCGCTCGGAGACCGGATCCAGGTGCTGCGCGACCTTACCGATGAGATGGGGTTACCGTCCGGTGTCACCGCGTCGCTTTCGGGCCGCAGCCGCGAGATGGAGCGCACTTTCGACGAGTTCGCCTGGGCGTTCGCGTTGTCGATCGTGCTGATGTACCTGATCCTCGCGTCGCAGTTCGAGAGTTTCATCCACCCCTTCACGATCCTCTTGTCGCTGCCGATTTCGGTGCCGTTTGCGCTGCTCGCGCTCAACTTGACCGGCGGCACGCTGAACATCTTCAGCGCCCTCGGAATGCTGGTGTTGTTCGGCGTCGTGAAGAAAAACGCGATTTTGCAGATCGACCACATGAACGGCCTGCGCGCGACGGGGATGGAGCGCACCCAGGCGATCCTCGAAGCGAACCGCGACCGCCTGCGGCCCATTTTGATGACAACCCTCTCGCTGGTGGCTGGCATGCTGCCGCTCGCGATCGGCACCGGCCCGGGCGCCGAAGAACGGCGCGCGGTGGCCGTCGTCGTGATCGGCGGCCAAACCCTGTGCCTGCTCCTGACCCTGCTCGTGACGCCAGCGGCCTACGCCCTCTTCGACGACATCGGCCAACGCCTGCTGCGCCGCCGCCCGCGCGTCGCTCCCCGCAAAAAACCCGCGCTGGTTTGACCTCCTCTGGCTGTTCCGGCCCTGCTCGGTGCGTCGGGACTGTCGCGTCAACGCATGGGAGGGGTCTTGAACGCCGTTCGTGTTGCGTGCCCGCTTGACACAACGGTTCCACAACGGCATAGC
>Ga0163144_10007098_pt1 | contig 24592 bp, 19 predicted proteins | sample OliLak19BULKMAT1_FD_123175 | JGI IMG/M metagenome (GOLD analysis project Ga0163144, IMG submission 123175) | Freshwater microbial mat bacterial communities from Lake Vanda, McMurdo Dry Valleys, Antarctica - Oligotrophic Lake LV.19.BULKMAT1 | ecosystem: Environmental > Aquatic > Freshwater >...
ATGCCTGCGCCCAAGAAAGCGCCGCCGAAACAGCCTGAACCGAAGAAGGCCGAGTCCAAGAAAGCCGAGCCCAAGAAAGTCAGCGACGACGGCAGCGGCAAAGGCAAAGGCACTGGCGGCGGCAAAGCCGCGAGCAAAGGCAACGAGCAGCCAAAGAAGTAGCCGCACGGAACGACAAAACTGGCCAGGCTCGCCCCGAGGGACGAGCCTGCCACGTAGCGGAGAAGGCGGGATTCGAACCCGCGGTAGGGTTACCCCTACGCGTGCTTAGCAAGCACGTGCCTTAGGCCACTCGGCCACCTCTCCAAACCAGACTTTCGCCGGTCCCCGACGACCGGCACGGGGCCGGGCATCAAAGGACGGCGGAGCCTACACGAACGAACCGGTCAGACAAGGCCCTGACGACGGGGGATGGCCGATCTGACGAGCGCGCGATGACTCACGGGGGCGTTTCGCAGCCCGCCCAGGTCAACATGTCCGTTTTTTCCGCCGCCGTCAGCGTCGGGCTACCCGGGGAGGGCATTTCGTCGTCCTCGACCTGCTCGGTGATGGCCTCAGGGAATTTCTTGGCGACTTCGTAGGTGTCGTAGTCGAAACCCGCGGGTGCCGCCTGCCGCTCGGTGGCAGTGACCAGGGTGCTGGAGTGGCAATCGGTGCACTTTTGGAAAGCACCCGACAGCTCGGAGAAGCCCTTCACCGTGCTGCAGTCGATGGGAGCACCGCCGCTGCCGTCGTCGCCACAGCCGACGTTCGCCGTCGCCACGCTGATTCCAATCAAACCGACCGCTGAAAGAAGGCCCAAAACATGCTTCGACATGATCACCCTCACGTGACGAAAAAAACCAAAACAGACTTGCTGCGGCGCGAGTCTAGCGGGGTTTTCCCGCAAGGCCATAGCTCAACAGCTGGCGCCAAGGTGGGATGCAGCAAAACAAATTCCGGACACATTTGTAGCGAGCGGGGCGCCAGCTCGTCTGAAAGGAGCTTCTGGATTGCTCGCGGTTCGCTGAGCAGTCCCGGCCCGAGGTCATCATGGCAAAGCTCGCCCTCCTTCTGGTCGCCGTCGTGGCATCCGCAACCACCGGCTGCGCTTTCAAGTCCGGCCCAGCGCGGGCGGCCAGCTACGACTACAACGAGTACCAGACTTACGATCAGCCCCACGCCCAGCCGATGAGCTGGGACGCAGGACTGGCGGGCTCGGCTGTGGTCGCCCCAGCCGCAGAAGCCGAGTAACTGAAGGAAGTCCCAAAGCGGCTTGCCCGCGAGACGCGTAGAACCGTAGTCTCGCGCCCGAGATGCCTCAACGCATCATAAAGCCGCTATTCGCGTTGCTCGTCGCAGCGCTGGCCAGCGGTTTTTTGGCCAAGGTTCTGCCGGCATTTGCGGTGGAGATCTGCTTTGCCAACGGCATTCTGGCCGTCGCGGTGCTCTTTTACACCTCGCAAGAAGGCGGCGCGGGCCTCGCCGCCGTGATCGAAGCACTGCGAGATGCGCGACGCGGGAAGCGCGCGCCGGCACCCGAGGGAGCGACCGGCGAGGTGAGCACGACCTTCGACGAAATCGGCCGCTTGGTCGATGAGAGCGAAGAGCTCACCGAAAAGCGGGTCAATGCCGAGCGTGAAACGGCGAAGCTGAAGAAAGACATCGACGACCAGATCGGCCGGCTGAAGGTCGAGGTCGAGCGCGCCAACGACGAGGTCAAGAAGGCGAAAGAAGCCGGCCCCAAAACCTCGCACCTGCGCGAGCCCGCGTCGCAGCTGGCTGATTCGGTCCTCGAGATCGAAACGGCGCACCCGATCATCTCCCAGGTCGTGACTGATCTCGCCGGCAACGTGCGCACCGTCAACCAGACGTTGGTCGAGGTGTACCAGTCGATCGAGAGCCTCGCGACGAGCGCCGAAGAGTCGAGCTCGAGCATCCTCGAGATGACGACCACCAACGAAGAAGTCGCTCAAAACGTCGCCGAGCTGGCAGCCAGCGTGCGCGAGACGGCGACCTCGATCGAAGAGATGGCGTATTCGATTCGCGAGGTCGCCCGAAACATCGACGCCCTCTCGCTCACCGCAGAAGAGACGAGCTCGTCGATGAACGAGATGGACGTCTCCATCGACCAAGTTCAGTCGAACGCAAACGAGACGGCGCGCCTGTCGGAAGAAGTCGCCCTCGACGCCGAGCGCGGCGCAGAAGCGATTTTGAAGACGATCGGCGAGATCAATCGCATCCGCGAGTCGAGCCAAGAGGCCGTGTCCGTCATCTCGAACCTCGGCACGCGCATCGACGCCATCGGGCAAATTCTCGCCGTCATCGACGACGTCGCCGAGCAGACCAACTTGCTCGCCTTGAACGCAGCCATCATCGCGGCGCAGGCCGGCGAGCATGGCAAGGGTTTCGCCGTCGTCGCCGACGAGATCAAAGACCTGGCCGAGCGCGCAGGTGGCAGCACGAAAGAGATCGCCGAGCTCATCAAGACGATTCAGGCCGAGTCGCGCAACGCCATCAACGCCGTCGAGCGCGGCGCGCAGAACGTTTCGCGCGGTGTCGAGGTCTCCAACGAAGCCGAGCGCGCCTTGAAGAAGATCCTGGAGAGCTCGCAGAAATCGACGGCCATGGTTCGCGCTATCGCACGCGCCACCGTCGAGCAAGCCAAGGGCTCCAAACAGGTCACCGACGCCATCGGGCGCATCGCTGAGACAGTGCAGCAGATCGCAGCCGCCACGGCGCAGCAGGCGCGCGGCTCGGATCAGATCATGAAGAGCGCCGAGAAGATGCGCATGATCACGCAACACGTCGAGCGCTCGAGCCAAGAGCAAGCCAAAGGCGGCCGGCAGATCACTGCGTCGATCGAGCAGATCTCGACGATGGTCAACACACTCAACTCGTCGCAGCGCTCGCAGCGCAAGAGCGGCGAGGGGCTCCTCGACCTGGCGCGCAAGGTCGAAGATCTCGCGCGCGTACAGGCCGACCACTTGAAGGGCCTACGCACTTCGTATTCTCGCCTGGAGCGCGTGTTGGCGCCCGCCCGCGAGATCTAAATTGCTCCGCAAGGGGTTGCTCCGCTCTAAATTGCTCCGCAAGGGGTTGCTCCGCGTGAAACCACCAGCCCGGAGGTAAGGCATGGCCGCCGACCTGCTTCTCGCCATCGATCAAGGGACGACAGGCACCACGGTGCTCGTGATGGACACCCAAGGCCGCGCGCTCGCGCGTCACACCCAGGAGTTTCCGCAGCACTACCCAGAGCCCGGCTGGGTCGAGCACGACGCCGACGAAATCTGGCAGAGCGTCGTGTCCGCTGCAGAGCGTGTGCTGGCCAACCCAGCAGTCGACAAGCAGCGCGTGGCGGCCATCGGCATCACCAATCAGCGGGAAACGACGCTGCTCTGGGAGCGGGCTTCAGGCAAGCCCATCGCCCGGGCGATCGTGTGGCAAGACCGGCGCACCGCCGATATCTGCAAGCGACTGCGCGATAGAGGCAAGCTCGAGCTGGTTCGCGGCCGCACGGGGCTGGTGCTCGACCCCTATTTCAGCGGAACCAAACTGGCGTGGCTGCTGGACAACGTGAACGGCGCTCGTGAACGCGCGAAGAAGGGCGAGCTCGCCTTCGGTACCATCGACAGCTTCTTGATTCATCGGCTGTCCGCCGGCGAAAGCCACGTCACCGACGCGACCAACGCGTCGCGCACGTTGCTGATGAGCCTGGAGACCTGCGCCTGGGACGACGAAATGCTCGATCTGCTGGCCGTACCGCCCGAGGTATTACCGCGAATCGTCTCGTCCGCCGCCATCGTCGCCAAGACGAAGGGCTTTGCTGGGTTGCCTGATGGTCTGCCCATCGCCGGCATCGCAGGCGACCAACAGGCAGCCTTGTTCGGTCAGGCATGCTTCGAGGTCGGCGATACGAAGTGCACTTACGGGACCGGCGCGTTTGCGCTCACCAACATCGGCAAGCACCCCAAAGTGAGCCGACAGGGCCTGTTGACGACCGTCGCATGGAAGACGGCGGACGAAGTGATCTACGCGCTGGAAGGCAGCGCGTTCATCGCGGGCGCCGCGGTGCAGTGGCTTCGCGACGGGCTCGGATTGGTGCAAAAGGCGGCCGATATCGAGGCGCTGGCCGCGAGCGTCCCATCCAGCGACGGGGTGGTTTTCGTGCCCGCCCTGGCCGGCCTCGGCGCGCCTCATTGGGACGCGGACGCGCGCGGCGCCATCACCGGCATCACACGCGGGACGACCGCCGCGCATGTCGCACGAGCCACGTTGGAGGGCATCGCCTTCCAAGTAGCCGACCTCTTGAGCGCGATGCGCGACGATCTGGGCCAGCCGCTCAAGCGCATGCGTGTCGACGGCGGCGCCGCGGCGAATGACCTGTTGATGCAATTTCAGTCGGACATCGCCGCGATCGCGATCGAGCGGCCGCGAGAGCTCGAATCGACGGCGCGAGGGGCTGCCATGTTGGCCGGCGTCGGAGTCGGGCTTTTCCCCGACATCCACGCCGCCGGGCAAATGTCGAAAGCCGAGCGCACTTTCGAGCCGGCGATGACCGGGGCAGATCGAGAGGCTCGCCTCAGGCGCTGGGGCCATGCGGTTCGGCTGGCCACTTCACACGACTGAGGCTCCCGCTCGGCCCAGCTGAGCCGAATGAGGGCCTGCCCACATGTTCCCGTTTGCCCCAAAGGCTCCCCTCTGTCCAGTCAACCGGAATGGAGGTGAAGGTCTTGATGTTGACCCACGCCGGCAACAGGGAAATCCCCCGTGCCGAGTGAGAACGGCAGAGCGGGCGCGGGCGCGCGTTTTTATGCCGGAGGGCACGGTGGATTTTGTTTTGTTCATTCAACCTTCGGTTGAATTAGGCGTGTTATGAATCGAGAACAGTCAGCCACCAACTTGGTCCGCCTCGAGCGACGACCCATCGTCGTCGACGTATCCGCCAAGTCCACCCCCCCAAGCAGAGCAAGCGGCGTGCACGAAGTAGCCCCCAAGCAAGTGCGCGGCACCTCCGCCCAGGAAATCGATCCCGTGACAGATCCTGCAACGAGACCCCCGCGATCGGCTGCGCAAGAAGTTGCTGCGCCCCCGCTTCGGCGAGTCGTGCGCAAAGATTCGGACCCCACCGAAGATGGCGACGCGATCATCGGGCTCGTGCCGCAGCCGCCGGGCACCCCCGTCCGGGACGTCCCCGTCGACTGGGAGGCGCTCGAAGATGCGTTCGAGAACAATGCACCGGAGGTGCACTCCTACCTGCATCTGGTGACGGGCGACGTGCTTCGCATCGTCGACGGCGTGGCGGACCCGCAGATGCACGCTCGCATCGCCGCCGACTCGACCTACCTGCGCATCGATCCGGTCAGCTCGAGGGAGCAATACCGCTGGATGGAGCGCTACATCCCGATGGTCGAAGATGCAGACCTGCAGCAAAAGCTGACCCAGGCGATCGACGGCAAAGGCGCCTTCCGCCGCTTCAAAGACGTTCTCATGGCATATGGCCCGGAGCGCGAACGCTGGTTCTCCTTCCGCTCCGAGCGGCTGCGCATCTTCATGGAGGCATGGCTCAGCGCGCACGCGCTCGCCCCGATCACGCGGCCTGTTTGGGCGCCCGAACAGGCGCCTTCCGGCTCGGAAGAAGGCGCAGCTCAAGCCGCTCCGACCGCCGATGTTCGCCCCGATCGCCGCGGTCGCAACGCAGAGTCGCTGCGCAAGTCTCTCACCGAAATCGCAGACTCGCTCGGCCCGCGCGATTTGGACACGCTGGTCGCGTTCGCAGAGTTCGTCCGCTCGCGACGCGCCGCTCGGTCATTTTCTCATCACTTCGGCGAGACGCCTCACGGCTCCGAGGACGAAGTGCCGAGCTCACAAGAAATTGTGGCCGGTCCCGCGGCCGAAGAAACCCCGTAGCGGCTAGTCGCTCGAAAAGCAGCGCTACTTCGTCTTGCTCTTCGACCAGGTGATGACGATGCGCGAGCGCGCGCGTTGCCAGAAATCGTCGAGCGCCGCCGCCATCCGCTGACTGAGCGTCAAACGACGTAGCTTGTCGACAACGTCGACGAAACGTCGATCCGAGTAGGGTGTTTTGCCCGCGGCGTGCAGCTCTCTCAGCTCGTGGTCGCTGGGCGTCAGCAGGGGAGCAACCATGCGGTCGAGGTACAGGCTCGCGCGGGCGGTGCGCCGCAGGATCGCGTCGACCTCATCTACGTCGAGACGCTCGCGCAAGCGTGCGGCATCGAGCCGACTCGGGCCGCCGACGCGGGCCTCGAGCGCGGCGCGAGCCTTCTCAGCCCGCTCGCCGATCTCGGAGGGGGTTGCGGGCGGGTCGAGCGGCAGCTCTTCTAACAGTGACTCGGTGACATGCCGAGTCAACGCCGAGCGAATGTGCCGATCGGTAAGCGTGACGTCCGGCGCATCACCGAGCGCCATCGCCTCGACACGAGCCTCGAAGGCCAGCTCGCGAGCGAAGACGAGGTGACCTACCGACGCGCTGTCTTGATCGACTGTTCGCCAGCGAGCGATCACACGGTCGACGATGACCGGACGCGCAGCGGATTCGTCGGCTTCGGCGGCCGATGTGCTGAGCGCGCAGGCGACCATGAGCACCAGTGAAGTCGCGACAGACCGCGCACTCACCACTTCACCAGCACCTCTTTCGGCTCGATCTCGATGTCGACATTTTCGATCGTGAGCAGCACCTTTGCCATGATACTGCCGTGCTTTTTGAGATCGATGTCGGCGGGTAGCTCGATGCGCGGCACGATCTGGTCAGCCTCGATGTTGCCAACAGCCGAGCCCACGCCCTTCACGCGGACAGTCACCGTCTCGGGTCTGGTGGTGGCGGCCGGCGCGCCGACCACTTCGACGCGGACTGCTTTGAACGGCACCGTCTTCAGCTCGAGCACGATGTGCGCGATCGCGCGCACGCTGGGCACGTCGTAGTCGACCCCCTGCGGAGGTAGATCGAGAACGAGCACCTGCTCTTCATTGCCTGCAGCAGCACCGGAGATGTCGAATGCAGCGGCTCGTGCTGTCTGCATCAAATCGACGACGGAGCGCGGACCGGTCGCCGTTACGTTGAGCGGGACAGAGCTGACCGAGCCCGAGATGGCGTGCCCCTCCGCGGGTTGCCCAACCACCGACAGCTGCACGGGGATCTCGCGAGACACGACGTCGTCCCAGCGCACGTCGATGCGTGACGGGAACACCTGCACGACCTCGACACCAGGCGGCAGGTTCGGAATCATGCCGGCATTGATCTCCACCACCGACTCGTAGCCGGTCGAAAAATCGAGCGTCAGCGTGCCGAGATCACGCGGCAACATTTCGAGCTGGGTGCGTGGCCCGCGCAGCGTCACGCTGATCTCGGTCGGGGGCTCTTTCACCAGGATGCGGCGTACCGACTCGGGCGGGTCACTATGGGCAACCCCCACGTCGAAGCGGAGCTCGGCGCGCTCCGAGCCACGAATGAAGAGGAAGAAGCCGATCGCGCACAGAACCGAGATGAGCTTCAGACTGAAGTTCTCGAACAACGCGTCAATCAAGAAGCCTCGGCCGGAGCCTTGCAAGCTCATGGCTCGCTGCCTCGCTCGATGCGGCCGCTGATGGGCGTCTTGAGGGCGCTGGGCGTCTCGTCATCGGGTGGGCCCATCAGCACGGGCGGGCGAGACGGCACGAAGCTCGGCCGCTCGGAGGTGGGCACCCGCTCGGATATCGGCGGAGGGCGTTCCGAAGCAAAAGAGTACTCGCCGACTGGCGGGCGTTCGGGGGTGCGCTCGCCGGGCAGACTCTCCGGAATGAGCTCCGGCAGAATCGATTTCGTCGTGCGCGGCATCGGTAAGCTCACCTTGCGCGCGTGTCCCGCCTCCGGCGAAGCGCTGCGCGCTGCTTCGGCGCGTGCCTTCTCGGTGCGGGCGGCTACGCGTGCGAGCTTGGGTAGGGGGGTGGCGAGGGCGGCCGGGATGGGCAGCGGCGAGCTGGTGGACAGTGTTTCACCGCGCAAGGTCGAAGGCTCTGCGCGTTCGGTTTGAGGCGCTTTGGTTGCCGCCGCGCCCTTGGCATGCGGCGGAACGGAGATCGGGGCGCCACGGCCGACGGCGGCGGCAGGCTTGCGCTCGAGCAAGCCGACCAGCGTTTGGCGCAGCGCGGTAGCGTCGATGTTGGGAACGATATTGCCGTTGAAGCAGAAGCTGATGGTGCCGCGCTCTTCGCTGACGACCACGACGACAGCGTCTGTTTCTTCGGTGATGCCGAGCGCGGCACGATGGCGACTGCCCATGCTGCTGTCGGCCATCTTCGTGTCGGGCATCGGAAAAAACACGCCCGCCCGTGCGATCTTCAGGTCGCGGATGATGACGGCGCCGTCGTGCAGCTTGTTGACGGACTCCGGGTAGAACAGAGCGACCAACAGCTCGCGCGTGACGACGGCGCCGATTTGCACGCCCTCGCTCTTGGTGAACTCGAGGAGGTTCGCGTCCTGTTCGAACGTGATGATGGCTCCGATGCGATGTCGAGCAAGCTCGGTCACCGCGGCGACGACCTCGTCGATCACGCGCGACTGTTCTTGTTTTCGGCCGCGCGTGAACCAGGCGCGACCGCCGACGCGAGTGAGCGCGCGCCGGATATCGTTCTGGAACACGACGATCACGATCAAGATGATCGAGGACAGCACGTAGGACAACAGGCTCTGCAGCGTCACCAAGCCGAACGATTTGGCAGCGAGATAGAGCAGTAGAATCACGCCCAGCCCCACGCCCATCTGCATCGCTCGCGTGCCGCGCACGATGAGCAGCAGTCGGTAGATGAGAAAGGCCACGACCACGACGTCGAGCGCGTCCCGGGCGAGCTCCCAGCCGGTGCGCCCGGCGAACACCTTGGTCAATGACTCAAGCACGAGTCACCACCTGGGGGCTGATTGCACGACGGGCCAGGGCGGATTCGAACGCGAGCGCCTGCTGTACCTCCCTCACGTCGTGCACCCGCAAGATCGCCGCTCCCCGCTTGGCGCAGGCGAGACACGCCGCGACCGTCGCGCCCAGACGCTCGCTCGGTGCGGCGGCTTCGGCGCCAGGGCCCTTGGTGACCACGGCGAGGAACGACTTGCGACTGGGGCCAACGAGCACCGGATGCCCCGCTGCTACGAGCTCGGAGAGACGCGCCACCAACGTCAACGAGTGTTCTGCGCTCTTGTGAAAGCCCAGACCAGGATCCAGCACCAGCGAGGTCGCGTCGAGCCCGCTCGAAAGCGCGGCGTCGCGCGCTGTGCGCCACTCGGAGAGCACGTCGGCGACAACGTCACCGTACGAACGCTCTGGCGCGTGGGAGAAGCCTGCGACCTTCTCCATGGAGCCGCGGCTGTGCATCAATACGAGATCCGCGTCGAACCTTCGCGCCAGCACGCCGAGATCTGCGGCGACCCCGAGCTCGACGGAGTTCACCATCGCGGCGCCTGCGTCGAGCATCCGTGCGGCAACTTCGCGGTCAGTGGTGTCGATCGATACGTAGACACCGCGGCTCGCGAGCGCGCGGACCACAGGAAGCGCTCGCTCGACCTGCAGAGTGGCCGTGATGCGAGGGGCGCCTGGGCGCGTGGACTCGGCGCCGACATCGATGATCGACGCCCCGCGCTCGAGCATGCCCTCGGCATGTTCGAGCGCAAGACGCTCGTCGAGGTAAAGCCCCCCATCCGAGAAGGAATCGGGTGTGCAATTGAGCACCCCCATGAGGAGCGGCGCCTCGCGAGCGCGCATCATGTCGCGCAAGCGGCCCACCCATTGTGATTATCAACCCGGCTGCTCTCGGGCAAACCGAATCACAGCCATTTCGTGAGACAGGCCACAGGCCACAGGCTTCAGGCCACAGCCAGAGCCAGAGCCAGAGCCCAGAGCCAGAGCCCAGAGCCAGAGTCCAGAGCCAGAGCCAGAGCCCAGAGCCCAGAGCCAGAGCCCAGAGCAGCGATGGTGCGGCCTGTCTCCCTCTCCCTCTGCTCTCGTGCGCTCTCGAGCTGTGGCCTGAAGCCTCAGCCGGCGCCCCGGACCAGCAGTATGACGGCCAGGCCGATCACCACCAGCACGGCGCCGATGGCGATACCCACGATCAATGCAGTCGCACCGGTGAGCTTTCTGCCCTTTGGCTCCCAAACCAGCGGCGTTTCTGCTGGGCCGGCGACTGCTGGCGACGAGCTGCGGTCTTCGGGCAGGTTGAGCGGCATGAGCTCGGAAGTGGGCTTGCGGACCGGCGCGCTGCCATCGCCGCCGGCCAATGGGGGTGGGCTGCCTGTGCCTGCGGCCGCGTCGGCCGCGCTCGCGCGGGTTGGGACCTGATTTTTGACCCGATCGAATTCTTCGGGCTCGAGCTTCACTGTCGCTTCGAGCGCTTTCAGGTCGATCGGGGCATCGAGGAGGCCGAGGCCGGAGACCTCTGTCCGCTCGTGAGCCAACGAGTTGTTGGCCGAGGGCGAGGTCGCCGCCCGCTCGGCGGAGGAGCCCCCCGGGGCGACCAGCGTGGGTTCGACGCTCTCGGCGTCCGAAAACTTCGGCAACCCTTGACCAACGCCGGCGGCGGGCGCAGGCAGGGGCTGCCCGAGCGCTTTGGCCATGGCCTCTTCGGCCAGGGACATACGAGCGCGGTCAGCCTCGTTCGGAGCCTTGATCACGGTCGCTGCTTCGTCGTCATCCGAAGGCGCACTGGGCGGCGCCTTTTCGTCACCCCCGTGCGACTGCATCGTCTGCATCAAACCCGCACGTTCAGCACCCGCAACGACCACTGGTACGGCTGCTGCACTCCGCGGCCGCTCGGGCGAAGGGGCTTGGGCTGGGTCGATGCGACGAGTGGGGGCCGGGTCCGTCGAGGTCGGGGCGCCGGTCGTTGGCGGACCCAAACCCTGCGGAAAGATGTCGTCTGGAACTTCGATGTTCAGCGTCGGGAACGGCGATGCCGCATCTCCTGCGAAGTGAGCTGGATTCGGGACTGTCTTGGCAGCCGAGGCAGCGGCTTCGAGCCCTGCACCGGCACCTGCACGCAAGGGCGCCCCGGCCGCGGGTCGGGCCGGGACACCGGCTGCGGGACGCGGTGACGACACGAAACCTCGGGGCGCAGCAGGTTTTTGGGGAACGGCGCCCGTCTCGATCACGAGCGTCTTGTTGACGCCGTGCTCTTCGGTCGCAGCGCTGGGCAACATCGTCGGCAGTAACGCGAGCAGCTCGAACGCCAGTTCTTCCGCGCTTTGCTGCCGTTCGCTGGGGTACTTCGCCAGCGCACGCATGATCAGACGCTCGAGGTCGGGCTTCACCGGACAATGCTCACTGGGCGGCCTGGCCGGCTCGTTCACATGGCGCATCACGACCTGCATCGGCGTCTCGCCGGTGAAGGGCACCCGGCCGGTGATGAGCTCGTAGAGGAGCACCCCGCAGGCATAGATGTCAGTGCGCGCATCGACCGGCTCAGCCCGGCCTTGTTCAGGCGCCATGTAGGCAGGCGTGCCGACGATGGTGCCGACCCGCGTGAGCATCGATTTTTCTTGGGTGATGGGCTCTGCGCGAGGATCACCGCCGCGCTCGCCGCCCTCGTCGTCGAGGATCTTGGCGATACCGAAGTCGAGCACCTTCACGAAGTCGCCGACCGCCAGCCCTGCGATCGGCGAGGCGCCTTCCGGGGCCCGCACGAGCATGATGTTGTCCGGCTTCAGATCGCGATGAACGATCGACTGCTGATGCGCGGCCGAGAGGGCGCGGCACACCTGAATCACGATCTGCATCGCGCGAAAGTCGGGAATGCGGCGCTCGCGGTGCAGCAACATCGCGAGATCGTTCCCTTTCAGGAGCTCCATCGCGAGAAAGACGTAGCCCTGGTCGACGCCGAACTCGAGAATTTGCACCGTATTCGGGTGCTTGAGCATCGCCGCAGCCTTCGCTTCTCGACGAAAGCGCCGCACGAACCGACTCTCTTTGGCGAGATCCGGGTTCATGATCTTGACCGCAACCTCGTCCTCTTTTTCGCCCTTCAGACCCCGATATACGGTGGCCATGCCTCCTTCACCGATGACGCCGGTGATCCGAAAGCCAGCGAGCGTGAGGCCAATAAGGGACGTGTCGGGCATCGCGGTGGAGCGCCGTGTGTTCTCGGCGCCTGGAAGAGCGCTCGCCAGCGAGGATACACCGGACCCGTTCGCCAGCACCGCCTTTCAACCGCGGATTGGCGGCGGCAGGAGCCTTCGCTTGGCGACCTTGGCGAAAATGTCCGGCTACTGCCGGCGAATCGCCGTCAGCTGGGCGGTGGCGTCGCACCAGCGGCGAATGACGTCGGGCAGGTCGACCAGGCTGTCGAGCACGACGTCCGGTTGCGCGGCGCTGATGCGGTCGCGCGGTGAGTATGCGGACAACACGCCGATGACGCGACAACCGGTGCGCCTCGCGCACTCGACGTCTTGAGGCCCGTCGCCGACCATGACGAGGCTCGTTGCCTCGACGTTGAGCTGCTTGGCGAGCGCGAGCAAGGGCCCCGGCGCCGGCTTTTTTCCAGGCCCATCACCACCAGCGTAAATCGCACGGAAGCGAGTGCGTACGCCGAGCGCCGCCAGCACTGCTTCGGTGACAGGGCGATCTTTGTTGGTGCACAGACCGATGGGCAAATCGAGCTCTGCCACGCGATCGAGAACCTGCGGAGCGCCATCTACCCACTTCGAAAAGTCGCATGGGTGCGCCTCGTAGTACTCGAGATAACGCTGGAGCAGCTCGTCGAGCTCGGGTGCCGTTTCACTGAGGCGGGTGGCGCGGGCGAGCAACACGCGCGCGCCGTCACCCACGAAGCTCGAGATCAGGTTGGGGGTGAGGGCGGTGCGCCGCGTCGACAACAGCGCATGATTGACTGCAGCAGCGATGTCGCCGCGGCTGTCGATCAGTGTGCCGTCGAGGTCGAAGACGACGGCAGCGGGCGCAGATTGGAAGGGACTTACCATGCCCGGCTCGGACCTTATCACAGCCTCACTTGTCCTTTGGCGTCACCTTCACTTCACGCAGGCGAGCCTTCGTCGCGGCGTAACGTTCTTTCAGGTCGGCGAGCAGGTCCGGTCGCTCGGCGGAGATGTTCTTCTCTTCCCCCGGGTCGGCAGCGAGATCGAACAGATCGAACCGCGCCTCGCGCGAGACGGTCAGCTTCAAGTCACCATGGACGAGCGCGCGGCGTTCTTCGTTGTAGGGGCCGGGCGGCATGTCGACCAGAATGTCGCGCACCGCAAGCTTGTCGTTCGCGTTGGCGTAGACGTCGGAGAGCAGCGAGACGCCCGAGACGAAGTCGGGGCTGGGCGACTCGCTGGTCGGTAGCGGGATGTGGCAGAGCTCGAGGATCGTTGGCACCAGATCGATCGCGCTGCGGCGCGCGGCCACGCGTTTCGGTTCGGTGCCCGGGACGTCGATCACGAGCGGCACGCGTACCAGCGTCTCCCATAACTCGCGGCCATGGAGCCAGTAGTCGTTCTCGCCGAAAGCTTCACCATGGTCGCTGGTCAGGATGATGACCGTACGCTTCGCGAACTCGGCCTTGTCGATCGCATCCAGCAATCGGCCGATGTGGCCGTCGGTGAACGCCACCTCTCCGTCGTACAAGTCGCGCGCGCCCTTCCCGAAATCGATGCCGTCGTGGCGCAAATAATCGGCATGCGGATCGAGGTAGTGCACCCACATGAAGAAGCGCCCCTGGGTGTTCGCCGGATCGCCGAGCAGCTTGAGCGCGGCGTCCGTGAGCGCAGGGCTCGATGCGCGTTGGTCGGTCACCCATGACGCGCTCTTCGGAGGAGCGGCGGAAAAATCGCGTACGTCGAAGCCGCGCTCGAGCCCGCTGCCGTCGTCGAAATAACGATGCGCGTGCACGGCCATCGTCCTGATGCCGGCGCGCCGCAACCGCTCCGCGAGGAACGTGTCTTTGTCCGAGAACTTGTTGAAGTGGCCCCAGTTGCGGTTCGTCTCCGAACCGTACTTTCCGATCAGCATCGGGCCGACGCTCTTGCCGGTATAGCTCGCCAGCGAGTACGCGCGTTCGAACACCGTGCTGCGCGCCGCCAAAGCGTCGATGTTCGGCGAGATCGGGCGCTTGTAGCCGGCGTAGCCGAGATCGGCGCGCAACGTGTCGACGGTGATCAGGACGATGTTCAGATCGCGCGGCACCAGCGTCTCGTCGACCTTTTCGGCGACAGGCGGAGGCGCCAGAGACAAGAGTTTTTGTTTGGTCAGATCGGCCCCCGAGCAGTCTTCATCGACACCGTTGTCGAGCGTCTCCTCCGCACCGGGGTGGATCGCCGGGTTGCGATCGTCGCAGTCACCGCCGCCAAAGGTGGCGCTGACACCGTCGCCATCACGATCGGTCATGCTGCGCCAGAGCGGCAGCGCGATCCGCGAGAGCGGCGAGCCGCGCTCGACGGCTTGGGCGACCAGCGGAGCCGACTCCAGCGCAGCAGCAGCGCGCACGAGCAGCGCGGTGGGCAGGAGCGAGAGGCCTGCGAGCACGGCGAGCGCCAGGACCCCGGGGGTGCGAGGCGGACGCGCGAAGCTCTGCGCGATCACCGCGAACGAGGCGATGACGGCGAGCTCGAAGACAGGCCTCAGATCCAGCTCGGGGCGCTTGAAGATGCCGTACACGCCGAGAAACCCGCCGTCGCCGCTGACTGTGCCGGTGACCATGCCGAGCAGAAACAGCGCCAACACCAGCACCAGCGCAGTGCCACCGGTCATCGCCGGGTCGACGAACGCCGGCCTTCGCGCGGCCAGCATCGCCAATGCACGCCGCACCGGCGGCACCGACGCGAGGCTCAAGATGCCGAACAAGAGACCCAAGCCGAGCGCGCCAGCCATCATCGTCAGGCCCGCAAATCGCGCCGAGATCTCGAGCGCGAGCACGCCACGCGCGAGGTGAGCCGTCGCCGTCGTCCACAGAAACGCGCCGACCACCGTGACCGGCGCGAAAGCGGCGACGTCTGCTTGGCGCCCGACCGCGAAGCGCCGCAAGCGGCCGACCCAAACAGACAAGCGGGGTGGCTCGGCCGGCTCGAGGAACATCGCGGCGGCACCTGCCAGCAGCGAGACGCCGAGACCGATCGGCGCGAGCACGCCCAAACAAGCCAAGAATAACTGCGAAAAGGCGGGTTTGGTCGCGCCAGCGGCGCTCGAGGCCCACAGCGCTTCGACCAGCGCGATGGCTGCAGAACCAGCCATACCGCCAGCCAGCGACTGGACGACGCGTCGGAGCGCCTCACCCAATCTCATCTGGCTACCTTGCGCGCCAGCGGATGGGCCTCGTCGTACACGGTGAGAATGCGATCCATCGAGACGTGGGTATAGCGCTGCGTAGTCGAGAGGCTCGCGTGACCGAGCAACTCCTGGATGGCGCGCAGATCAGCGCCGCCCTCGAGCATGTGCGTCGCGCAGGTGTGCCGCAGCGCATGGGGTACCACGTCGCTGCGGCCTGCACCGAGCGCACCGTACTTCTTCACGAGCAACTCCACACTGCGTACAGAGATGCGGCGGCCACGGCGCGACAAGAATACCGCAGCCGTAGGCGCTGGCCGTTTGGCCATCTCCCAAAGAGACTGACGGCCCTCGGAGAGATAGCGCGCCAGCGCGCCGCGAGCGAGCGAGCCAACCGGCGCGCGTCGTTCTTTGGAACCCTTGCCGATAACGCGAACCTCGGGGCTGTCGAGGGCGAGATCGAGCGATGTCAGATCGAGCCCCACGAGCTCCGAGAGCCGCAGACCGCTGGAGTAGAACAGCTCGAGAATCGCCCGGTCGCGCAACATGTCCGGCGCATCGCCTTGCGGCGCTGCCATCACCTGCGCCGCGGCGTCGACGTTCAACACGACGGGTAGCTTGCGACGCACCTTGGGCAGCGCGAGGCCCGCCGCAGGGTTCTTCTCGAGCTGCCGGCGCTTCAACAGGAAGCGGAACAGCGAACGAACCGCCGCCATCTTGCGAGCCATCGTGGAGGGCTTGCGACCTTTTGCGAGGCGCCCCAAGAACGAGCGCAAGATCGCCAGATCGATGCCGCTCGGCTCGCGCACCTCAGGCCGGGTCTCGCGAACGAACGACAACAGCTCCGCGAGATCGCCGCCGTAACCGCGCACCGTGAGCGGCGACATGCGGCGCTCGTGCTCGAGCGACGACAGAAACGCTCGAACCGCGCGGTCGAGCCCGTCGGTTGCCGCATCGGCAAGGGCCGCCATACCGAGAGACGTACCATTCAGCCCCAGCGGAGTGAAGTTTCGGCGGCTCACGCGAGAAAGAGCGACGCGACATAGCCGACGAAGCCGAGCAACGCGAGCAGAGCGCCGGCCAACGCCTGCCTGCCGCGGAGCCGACCCGTCTCGTCCACGCCGCGCCAGAGAATGAGCGAGAGCCCCGCGACCAACCCGCCGAAGGCCGCGACCAGGAACAGGCGCATCGGGACCGATGATTTGGTGCCCAGCCGCGAGAAGTCAAGCGGCTCTGTCACTTCTTCGATCGCACCGGCTCGTTTCCGCGCCTCGATACGAAGGATGGCCGCCTCTGCCTCACGCGCTTCAGCGGCGTGCGGCACTGTAAGCCAGCGCGTCGACGCGGACGAGCTCACCACTCCGCGATACGAAAGCAGCGCCGTGTCCCAAAATTTGCGCTGTTCGGCCTCTTTGCCGAGCGCCATCAGCCGGCCATACGCCACGCGCACATGGGGCGCGCCGGGCGCGAACCAGAGGGCCGCAGCGCGCGCATGAAAGATGGCGGCATCCGCATCCCCTGCGTCCAGGGCCCGGGTGCTTTCGCGGATCTGTCGCTCACCCTCGAACACCACCCGCGCGGTGAGCGCCGCCACCAGCAAACTGACGAGCAAGATCGCCCTGGCGATCGCCCGCACGTTCACAAGAAATCACGACGACGAAAAACTATCACCGCGAGCGCCAGCACCGCCACCGTCCAGCCGAGCCCGGTGCCCGCGCAGAGCATGAGATAGCTAGCGCGGTCGACATCTGCGGCTTCACCCGTGAGCAGCGGTCGCGGTGGCACGAACATCTGCAGGTTGGGCACTACTTTTCCCAAGGTCTTGGCGGCCTGGGCGACCTCCGGCCCGAAAAATTTCGGAGGAAACCGCTCGAGCGCATCCGACGAACGGCCGATCACCCAGACGCCAAGCGTGAGCAGCGCCGACAAAAACGGGCTCGAAAATGCGGACAACAGCGTCGCAAACGCGAGAACCACACTCACCTCGAGCAGCGCCAAGAAGCTGGAGGTCAGCACGAGCCTGCGCTCGTCGGGGGCGTTGGCCGAGAACACCGCGCCCACGATCAAGAACGCCAAGGCCCACGGGATGGGCCCGTACGTGCGCGCCCACGGAGACAAGTAGGCGGCGACGCCGAGGCACGCGAGCAAGGCGAAGCTCAAACCTCCGATCAAGAGCGGGTTACCGCCGCCCAAAATTCCGCACAGCGACAGCACCAAGCCCGAGTCGGCAGCGATGAACACGGCGATGGTGAGCATGATGCCGAGGAATTTGCCGACGACGTATTCACCGCGCCCGATCGGCCGTGCCAAGATCGGGAAGATCGTCTTCTGCTCGAGCTCTCGATAGAGGCTGGTCGCGCCGCTCACGACTGCAACCGCGACGCTGAAGAGCGAGATACTGGCGGAGCCGAGATCGGACAGCACACGCGGCGCGTTGTTCAGGGTGAAGCTGCCGATCACCAGGGAGAAGATCGACACGGCAAATGCGACGCCTGCGAGCCCCAGCAGGATGCGCGCGCGAACGGACTCGCGATAGGCGTTCAGGGCGACGGTCCTGACGCGGAGGTACATATGGCGTCGGACCGTAACACGGCTACAGTCGGCAAGTGATCGCCGCTGAAAGGGCCACGGAAGTCGATCTGGGCCCCGCCTTGCAGCTGCTCGCCGGCGCGCATGTGGTCGCCCTGACGGGCGCTGGCATGAGCACCGACAGTGGCATTCCGGACTACCGCGGGCCACAGGCGCAGAAGCGGCCGCGGAGCCCGATTCAACACGCCGACTTCATCCGCAGCGACGCGGTGCGCAGACGCTATTGGGCGCGAGCGTTGCTCGGCTGGCCTCGCTTCATCGCCGCCAAGCCCAACACGGCGCACGCCTCTCTCGCCGCCCTCGAAAAGGCCAGCGTCGTTCGAACGACGATCACGCAGAACGTCGATCGGCTGCACCAAGCCGCGGGCAGCCGCAACGTGATCGAGCTTCACGGTGCCTTGGCAGAGGTGCGCTGCCTCGCTTGCGGCGCGCTCGAGCCCCGCGAGAGCTTGCAGGCGCGGCTTCATGCGCAAAACCCTCAGCTCGCCGATGTCGTCGCCGAAGTGGCGCCCGACGGTGACGCCGATCTGCCGAGCGAGCTGGTAGAAGGCATGACCATCGTCAGCTGCCTTCATTGCGGCGGCGTGCTCAAGCCGAACGTCGTCTTCTTCGGAGACAACGTCGCGAAGCCGATCGTCGAAGACGCCTTCGCGCGCGTCGAAGCTGCCGACGTGTTGATCGTGCTCGGCAGCTCTCTCTACGTCTTCTCCGGCCTCCGCTTCGTGCGGCGGGCTCGCGATCGAAACATCCCCGTCGTGATCGTCAACCAAGGCGAGACCCGCGGCGACGCGCTCGCCACGCTGCGCATCGACGCGCCGCTCGGCGTCGTGCTGCCGCGCTTGGCTGCTCTGCTTGAGCAGTGAGGGGGAGATTTTACGCAGCGGGCGCAGAGGCGCAGAGGGCGCAGAGATTTTTTGGTGTCCAGCTGCGCAGCGCGCGCTGCCCGCTGCGATGTCAGCGCTCGAGCCTCTCGCAAGCGGCGCCACGGCGTGGACCGAACCCTAAATTCCCCTTTGCGTCCTCTGCGTCTCCTCCTCTGCTTTCTTTGCGGTAAATATCCTCTGCGGTGCCCGGGGCATGAGCGTTGCGATGAGTCGCTACGCACATGCCAAAGCGCATCGATTCTGGCTGGATTTGGGGGGCGGTAGCAGCGGCGGCGTGTCTGGGCGCTTGTGCGCGTGGTTCGTTGGACACACGCGTGCCGGCGGCGGACGTCGAGCCTGGCGGAGTGGTGGCGGCGGCGGCGCTCGAAGAGGTCGCGCTGGCAAGGACCGAGACGTTGGAGCCGAACCGGCTCTACGCGCTTCATGATCAGGCGGCGCTGGCGCACTTGCCGCGCGGCGATGTGCAACGCGCGGCGCTGTGCAGCCGTGACAACGCCGACCCTGTCAGCATCAAGCTGTGCGCGGAGAAGGCGCCCAGCTCGCTCGGCGATCTGCTGAAGACGCTCGACCTGGAATTCACTTCTGCGATCGGCAACGGCGAGCTGGGCAACCCGTCTTTCGCCCTGCTCAGTCACTCGACATCGCTGGCGGCGCGTCAGGTCTCGCCGATCAATCCGCGGGTGTTCATCTTCAAGAGCCCCAAAACAGAAGGGCCGCTTCGCGGCGCGCCCGAGAAGGACCCAGGCTTCATCGCGCTCGCTTTCTCGCGCGGCGAGCCGCTGGTCGAGCTGGTGGCGCGAGACGCGAAGTCGGGCGAGCTGCGCTTCTTTCTGATCCGCTTCGAGCTCGGCTGCGAATACGACGGAGGCTGCGACGCGAGCGACCTGTTCAGCGCCGAGATCGAGACGGGTTGGCAGCTAGCCAGCGTGTATGACGACAGCGACCTCGAGAACACGCTGTTCGATTGCAACACCTGTCATCAGCCGGGTGGCCCCGACTCACCGAAGATGTTGCGCATGATCGAGCAGCGGCCGCCGTGGACGCACTTCTTCCGGGACAACGATCAAGGCAAGCTGCTCATCGGCGACTACTTTCGCGCGCACGACAAGAGCGAGACCTACGGCGGCATCCCCGGAAGGCTCATCTCCTGGTCGGAGCCTGCACGCCTGGAAGGGTTGGTCGAGCACGAGGGTTTCATCGAACAGCCGCTCGAGCTGCCCACGCGCGACCTCGCTCGCATGGTGATGAAAGGCGAAGCGCCTGCGAACCTGCCAGCCTACATCGCGCTCTGGGAGAAGGCGCGGGTCGGGCGGTCACTGCCGGTGCCGTTCCCCGACTACGCATTCGTCGAGCCCGCCGAGCTGGCGGGCGCTGCTGCCGCCTATCGTGGGATGCAGAAGGAAACAGTGCCCGCCGCACGCTTCAGCGATCTGCACTCCGACAGCGCGAGAGTGCGCGTCGGTCTCGCGCCCGAGCCAGACGCGCCAGGGGAGACGATCGCGCTCCAGATGTGCGCCCGCTGCCACAACGACGCGCTCGATCAGAGCGTCTCGCGCGCACGCTTCAACGCGGGCGATCTCGCTTCGCTGGGGGCCGAGCAAAAGACGCGTGTGATCGAGCGCCTGCGTTTGCCGGCAACGTCTCCGCTGAAGATGCCGCCAGCTCGCTTCGGCTCGCTCTCGACCGCCGAGATCGCGAGCGTCGCCGAAGCGCTGGGACGTTGACTGCGGCTACCCGAGGTCGAACAGAAGCACCTCGGCGGCGCCGTCGACGCCTTCGATCTCGATCTTGCCGGCGCTGCTGGTCGACGCGCCATCACCCTCGACCAGCTCTTCACCGCCGACGCGCACCTTGCCGCGAGCGACCTGCAGCCAGGCGTGGCGGCCTTCGGGGACGACGTGCTCCACTTTGTCGCCAGCTTCGAGCACCGACGCGTAGAGCTTCGCGTCCGCATGCAACGTCACGCTGCCTGCCTCGCCAGCCGGTGCCGCGACCAAACGCAGCTGCCCTTTCTTCTCGCTCTGTTCGAACATCTTCTGTTCGTAGCTCGGCTCGACGCCCTGCTTCGCGGGCATGATCCAGATCTGGAGCAGGCGCAGCTGGTCGGTCTTCGATGCGTTGTACTCGCTGTGACGCACGCCCGTCCCGGCGCTCATGCGCTGCACGTCGCCCGGGCGAATCACCGAGCCGTTGCCCATCGAGTCCTTGTGCTGGACTGCACCATCGATCACGTAGGTGATGATCTCCATGTCGCGATGCGGATGAGTGCCGAAGCCACCACCGCCGGCAATACGATCGTCGTTGATCACACGCAGGCCGCGGAAGCCCATGTGCGCCGGATCGTAGTAATCTGCGAACGAGAACGTGTGAAAGCTGTCGAGCCAGCCGTGATCAGCGTGGCCCCTTTCAGTTGCGCGTCGAATGGTCAGCATGGCCTTTTTCCTCCGTGACCCGCCGAAGATAAGGGCGGAGTGGCATCTTGAAAACTGCGACAAAAGCGATGTTTACCATCTACTGGGCTGATGGGTTCAACGAGGGCCACCCAAGTTCGGCTGCAGCCTCTCCCCTCAAACGAGCGAGGACGTGTCATCGGAGGGGAGAGGGGTGCGCCGCGCAGCGGAGGGGGAAGGGGTCTCCGCAGGCGCAGAAGACGCTATGCGAGGCTCTCGGCGAGGGGGATCGCGAGACCAAAGGTCGAGCCCCCCGAGCCGAGCTCCATGCGCCGAGGAGACTCCGATCCCCCGCAGCGAAGCGGCGCACCCCTCTCCCCTCCGATGACCCCCAACCGAGCGAGCTCTAGTCCGAAATGAGCGCGATGGTGGTCCCGCCGCCAATCAGCAAAAGCTCCGTGATCACGATCGCCGCGCCCTCGGGTGTGTCGATGCCGCGCGGGTTGTCCTCGCCGAAGAGCAGGTAGCCGCCACCCACGGCGATGCCGCTGGCCAGGGTGACCGTCGTGATGATGGTGACGATCTGCAGGGCGCCCATGCCTTCAGGGGCGGGCTTGCGCGGACCGATTTGCGGCAGGTCGGGGTCGACCTCACCGGCGCGAAGGTGGCGCTTCCATGCGACGGGATAGAAGTGTCGACCGCCTACCTGCGCGGGCTCGACGCGCAGCCTGCCTTGAAAGGTGTCGCCGTCGACCGAGCTCGCGGTCACCGAGTGCTCGCCGACGTCCAGCGCCAGCGGTCGGCTCTCTCCGCCGACTGCCACCGGAATACCGTCGATGTTCAGGCTCTGCGGCGCACTGGAGAACTCGAACGTGAACGCCGCGCGCGAGTCGAACACGCGGCTCAGCGCACCCTTTTGCCATGCGAGGTAAGCGTCCGAGTAGTCAGCGTGGTCCGCGGCCAGCCAGTACCAACCGCTGGCGGCTGCAGGCGAGCCGAGCAAGAGGTGCGCATCCAGCGCGCCCGCCGCAGCTTGCCAGCTCGGCGCGAGCTCGAAGCTCGCCATGAAGTGTGTGAGGGCGCGGCCTGCGCGTACTCGCCTGTCGATCTGCTCGTTCGGCGCGAATCTGCGCGCGGCGTCCAGATCGCGCTCGCCCAGCGACCTTTCGCCTGCGGCAGTCACGGGGTCGTCGGCGCGGGCTTCAGCGGTGGCCAGCGCGGAGGCGGTCAGGGCCGCCGCCAGCAGCGCCGCCCTCGGCCACCGCGCAAACATCAAGGAATCACCACGTGAACGTCTAGCACCCAAGGCCCTACCGCGCCGTCGAGGCCGTCGACTTGGACCCAATACGTCCCCGGAGAGAGCAAGAGGTCGAGATAGCTCGCGTCGCCACTGACGGCCGCCGTGCAGCCGAGCGGAACCTCGATGCCGGGGCAGCTGCTGCCCTGGCGGACATCGAGCATCGTCGCGTAGCCGGAGCCGCTCATGTCGAAGATCACGCGTCGCTCGGCGGGCAGCACGAGCTTCAGCATCTGGTCGTTGGCGCCATTGGCTGGCCCACCCGACGCATCACAGCCAGCGCTGAAATCAGCGTTCAGGTTGGCCGTGTTGCCCTGAAAGAACCCGCCAGTGAAAGGGATGGTGACAGCGTCGGCGCACGCGTCGGAGAACGGAACCAACTGCGTCGGCGTCGCGGGTCGCACGAAGGCGGTCAGCTGCTGGGGCAAGCCCAGCAGGCTCTCGGCGACGACGCGGTAATCACCGGCCGCCATGTTGCGCTTGCGAACCCGGAGCGGCGATTTTGCCGAGAGCCCACACACGATCAAGTCCTCCGGAGCGCAACCAGGGCCGGCCAGCGCCACGCTGCCGGTGTCGGTCTGCGACAGGCGCTCGACCAACAGGACATCGCTCGGCGCCAAGATGGGCAGCTCGTAAGCGACGTCGATCGCCGCCTGGAAGCAACCGAGCTGGTGATCGTCTTGGTGGTCGTCGAAGCTCACGTCGAGCGTCTCGTTGGCAGGCAGCACCGCGCCGGAGGAACAGTCTTCGTTGGCAGGAACAGGCGTGGGGGCGCTGGCGTTGGCGACCAGATTGATGGTGGTGGGGGCGCTGGCGGAGAGCGACACGTAGTAGTCACCTGCCGGCAGGGAGTGGCGAAACACGTGCGCGGAGCTCGCCGTGTGGCACGCGATTTCGTCTTCGAGCAGGGCGCACGCGGCGCTGCGCAGCGAGATGCTCGGCAAACCGTCGCCATCGACGCTCACGGCGTACAGATCGAGATCCGACTGGGTCGTGAGCGAGATCAGGTACACGAGCTCGCCCATCGCGGTATCGCAGGCGGTGGCCAAGTCGGTCGCGGCGTCGACGATCTCGATCTCGGTCGGCACATCGAGCGCGAGCGGCTCGGCGGTACCGCAGGTCTCGTTGGTGGGCGCGCTGGTGGCAGTCTCGTAACCGACGTCCAGCGTGACTTCGGCGCCGAGCGTGGTGGTCACGTACAACGGAAACGCCGTTTCGGCGCCCCCGCCGATCGCGCGAGCCCGCAGGCGCGCGACTTGTTGCCCGTTGGGGCGAGGAAACGGACCTCCGCACGCGATCTCGGTGCCGGCATCGCCGCACTGTCCGGCGATGGCGACCGACACGGGGACTGTAGTGGTCCGCGCGCGCGCCACGATATCGACTGCAGGCCCTGCTGGCACGATCACGGCCGCCACCACATCGCGAACGGCTCCTGTTGGGCTGCAAGATGTCGCGTAGTCGAACGCCGCGCCGAACGTGGTCAGTTGGTGAGTACCAGTGGCCGTGATGTCCAGCGCGTCGCCGCAGGTGTCGTTCTCCGGCTGAGAGCAGTCGCCCTCGTCGAGCGAACCATCACAGTCGTCGTCGACGTCGTTTTCGCAAACCTCCTCGATCAAAGAGGAGACCGCCGGGTCGAAATCGTCACAATCGCCGCCGCCACAGTGGACATCTGGATCAGTATCGCCGTCGGCGTCGCGCGGCTCATGGACGCAGCTCTGGGTCGCCTCGACGCAGGTGTCGATCGAACAAACGTCGCCGTCGGAGCAGTCGAACGGTGAACCCGTGATGCAGCCGAGCGCGTTGTTGCACACTTCGGCGCCGTCACAGTGAACGCCGTTGGCGCAGGCCTCGTGATCTCGCTTGAAGCGGCAGCGATCCAGATCGCTGTCGCAAGCGTCATTCGTGCAATCGATGCCGTCGTCGCACTGTGCGTCTTCGATGCAAGGGCCGCCCAGCTCGGGGTCGTTGGCCAGAGCACCCCCCGACCCGCCGAAGCCAGCCCCGCCTTGCGCGCTCCCCGTCGTTACGAACGGGTTTTGGGGCAGGGAGTCGTCGCATCCGCCGAGAAGGACGCCAAGCAGGGTCAGGCCCAGCAATCCCTTGCTGGGCCCGATCGAAAGGTTGCTGGGCCCGATCGAAAGGTTGCTGGGCCCGATCGAAAGGTTGCTGGGCCCGATCGAAAGGTTGCTGGGCCCGATCGAAAGGTTGCTGGGCCCG
>Ga0163144_10007099_pt1 | contig 24591 bp, 22 predicted proteins | sample OliLak19BULKMAT1_FD_123175 | JGI IMG/M metagenome (GOLD analysis project Ga0163144, IMG submission 123175) | Freshwater microbial mat bacterial communities from Lake Vanda, McMurdo Dry Valleys, Antarctica - Oligotrophic Lake LV.19.BULKMAT1 | ecosystem: Environmental > Aquatic > Freshwater >...
AGAGAACGCAGATCAGGTTTTCTTGCGGGTCAATGCCATCAGGCCAACACTTGCCAAGGCAAGTACCACCGGCTTCACCGGCAACGACTGGCGCGCTTCACACAGTAACGGCAAGTGCACGCCAGTGACGTAGATCACCGGCAGGGTCAGCATCACGGCTTCCAGCCACCGGCCGCCCCGCACCAGCACCACCACACCCCACGCCGCGACCAGCAGCAGTACCACTTGGACCAGCCAAATGACCCGGATGACGATCGTCGGTGTGGCGTTGATATCGCCGTACCTGATGGGAATCTCCGCGGCCCACAACACGAACGTACCGCGCAGCACGCGGCGGCGCAGGTGGCCGATCGGGTCTTCCCGCATGTGGACGAGCGCGTGACGCAGGTACTCGCCATCCGCCACGACGCGGGCGCGGACACGTTCCATCGGGTCGGTCGGCGTATCCCAGATCAGTCGGATGTCGCGCCACTCGTTGACGTACTGCAGCATGGGCTCGGCCGGCAGCCCGGTTTCAGCGGCCTTGGCGCGCACCAGCCGCGTCAACTCGTCACGGTCGGCCGTGGTGTCGGCCAGGGTAATGAGGTCGGCTTGCAGCCGGCCCGCCCAACGGCCCTGCCACGAACCCTCCCACAGGCCGCGGCCGACGCCGCCGGCGGGCGACAGCGTGAACTGGCCGAGGTTGACGTAGTTGTAGGTGAACCACGGCAGCAGCGTGATCGAGGCGGTCAAGGCGAGAACGGCCCAGCCCTTCAGCCTCGGCCCGAGGCGCTGCGACCGCACCAGCGCCGGCACGGCGATCGCGAAGAAGAACGGCATCAGGACAAAGGCTGGCCGCACCAGCGTCGTCACGCTGAACAACACTCCGGCGAGGGCGAAGTCGCGCAGCCGGCCTTGTTGCGCGGCCCGCAATCCCACGACCATGGCCGCGGTCGCGACCAGCGCGGTCCACAATTCGGTCAGCACCAGGCCGCCGAAGTACGGCAGCGGCGGGTAGAGCGCGGTCAGGCCCGCTGCCACCAGCGCGGCACGATCGCCAGCGGCGCGTCGCGCGAGCACGAACACCAGCAGGCAGATCGCCACGAAGACGCCCGCCTGCGCGACCGCGACCGCGGTGTTGTTGCCGACGCCGGCCACCGCGTAGACCACCGCCACGAACGCCGGATAGCCGGGGGTGCGGATCACTTCCGGCGCGAAGGTCTCGGAGCCGGAGTAGCGCGTAAATTCACCGGTGGTGGCGAGGCTCTCGCCCAGGCGCTGGTAGCCGCGCTGATCGCTCCAGTTGACCATCGCCTCGCGGTCGGGGGCTTGGTACACCAGGTAGAGCGCGGCGTGCGCCAGCGCAATGAGGCAGAGGAGCGGCAGAATCTGGCGGCGCATCAGCATGGCGTCCTAGTGTGGCCGCAAATCGCGATAGAGCGCAGCCACCTCGGCGACCAGCCGCTCGATGTCGTATCTCTCGAGCACGCGCTGCCTGGCGCGGACGCCCATCGCCGAGCGCATCCCGGGATCAGCGAGCAGTTCATTGATGTGCGCGGCCAGGCCCGCCGCGTCGCCGAATGGCGCCATCCGGCCGATTTCGGGGAAGCCGATCACGTCCTTGACGCCACCCACATCGGTGCTGACGCCGACGACGCCGCTGGCCATGGCCTCGATCAGCGCCACCGGCGTGCCCTCGTTGCGCGAGGTCAGGACGAAGACATCGGTGGCGGCGTAGATCGTGGCCAGGTCTCGTCGCCACCCGAGGAAGCGCACGTGATCGGCCATGCCGAGATCACGCGCGTGGGCCTCGAGTTCGCCGCGCAGCTCGCCGTCGCCGGCGATCAGCGCGATGGTGGTGGGGTGCACGGCGACCGTGCGTTGCAGGACATCGAGAAACAGGCGGTGCTGCTTGATGGCGGTCAGGCGGCCGACGGTGCTGATCACCGGCACCCCATCCGGCAGATCCAGCTTGCGCCGCGCCGCGACCCGCGCCGCCGCTTCAACGGCGGCAAACGGCGCCAGGTCGAAGCCGAGCGGCACCACGCGGTATTGCTGCGGCCTGCCGATGCGGTACTGCTGCACCAGCTGATCGCGAATCGCTGGCGAGATCGCGACAATCGCATCGCTGATTCTGGCCAGGCCACGCTCAAGCGCGATGAACACCGCGGTCATCGCCGGACTGAAGTAGCCGTCGAGCACGTGGCCATGGTAGGTGTGGACCACCCGCGCGCGCGGCGCCGAGCCGCGCGTCAGGTTGTAGGCCGCCGCCGCCAGCCGGCCCAGCATGCCGGCCTTGGCCATGTGGGTATGGACGATCTGCGGCCGCAGGCGGCGGAATTGCGCGTACAGCGCGACGACGGCGCGGAGATCGTTGATCGGCGACAGCGGACGGACCAGCGCGGGAAGCATGACGGCGTCGGCGCCAGCCGGAATCAAGTACGACATGTCGCCTTCGCCGTCGCCGAGCCGGCCGTGAATCAGGCAGGTATGCCAGCCGTGATTCTGGAGGGCCGAGGTGAGACGCGTCGCCTGAATCGACGGGCCGCCGATGTTGAGTCGCGTGATGACGCGGGCAATCACGGGCGAAGCGGACGAGCGCGGGGTTTCGGACATTGCGATGGTAAGCCGCCGCTATCGTTCCCCATTCGTGACCTCCACGGCAACTTGCGCCGATGACGCCGGCTGTCACCCGCGCGGTCTGGACGGTGCTCGGCGTCGTCGCCCTGCTGTGGCCGGCCCGCCTGCTCGGACCGTTCGATGGCGCGCCGCTCGATGGCCGGATCGAGGCCATCGTGATTGGTCTCGTGCTGCCCTCGCTCTGGTGGCTCGATCGGCGTGCGGCGTCAGCCGCCTGGGTCCGCGCCGTGATCGTCGTCTTGCTGATCTGGAAGGTTGGGCTCTGGGCGACGGCTGCGCAGCAGGGACTCTGCGCGGTGACCTTTGCCAAGGCGCCGTTGAGCGGCACCAATCAGGGGATTCCGATCGAAGAGCCGCTGGGTGTGCTGAGGAGCTGGGATCTGCGTGCCGACATGACCGCGCCCGTACCGGAGTGCACCGCGATCATCACGCGGTCGCTACTGTCTCAAGAGGCCTTTCCGGCGTGGTTCCTCAACGTCACCGACCAGCTGATCCCGCGCGACTTCACCATGCGGATCCGCGGCTCGGTGGTCACCGATGCACCGCAGACGTTCAGCGTGGCGGTGGCTCAAGACGTGGCGCTGACGGGGAGCATCGACGGGCAGCCGTTGGTCGGCGGCTCACAGGCACTGGCTGCTGGCTCGCATGACCTTGATCTGTCGCTGGCGCTGACCGGGAACCACTGGCGGTTCGAGCCCGCCCTTGACGGCCGGCCGTTGTGGGATGCCGCGCTGGTGACGACCACGCCTGCCGGGATGATCGATCGCGGGCTCGCCTCGTGGGGCTGGCTGGTGCCGGTGTTGCTGGTCGGCGGCCTGGTTGCCGGACTATCGCTGCGGTTGGTCGCGACGTTACGTCCGACGCCGCTCGCGCTGGCGTGGCTGGCCGTCGCCACGGCGGCCGCGATCGTCTTGGCGCTGCAGCCGCGTGAGGGCCTGCATCGCGCGGCCGGCCTGATTGGGTTGGCAGCGGTGATGGTGCCGATGCCGGCACGCCTGCGCAACCTGCGCGGCGCGTTCCTGCTGGTGGGTGTGCCGTGGCTGGCGTTCTTCGCCGCGTGGTCGTTGCGGCAGGTCGGGCAGTTCTCGGTGTATTCGGTCGACGACTGGTTGACCTACCAGGTGGCCGGCTATCGCATCTTCATGCACGGCTACTGGCTCGAGGGTGGCAACGCCGTGTTCGACTTCCAGCCGTTCTATCGCTGGATGACGGGCGCACTGCATCTGGTCTTCGGTGACTCCAGCGTCGGCGAAGTCTACTGGGATGCGACGTGTCTGCTGATCGGCGCCTTGCTGGCATTCTTCGTGACGCACCGCATCGCCGGCTTTCGCTGGGCCCTCGGCGCGGCGGTGGCTACGCTCGCGACGTTCACCCTCGGCACGCCCTGGTATTTCCTGGGCCGCGGACTCTCTGAGATTGCCGCTGCCGGCTGGGCGTTTCTCGCGCTGTTCTGCCTGTGGCGGGGCCGGCAAGGCAGTCTGGGCTGGCCGGTGACGGCCGCGGCGTTTGCGGTGTTGATGTTTTATACCCGGCTGAACCACTTGCTCTTCGCCGCGTTCCTCGCCGCCGCGTGTCTACCGCTGCGCACGCCGGCCACCATCGCGGCGGTGCGCCAGGCATGGCCACGATTGCGATCGGCACGGGTCGCCGTTTTCGCGAGCGGGTTTGCCGCCGGCGTCGTGTTCTTCATGTGGCGGACCTGGCATTACACCGGCGTGTTCAGCCTGTTCCACGGCACCAGCCTGAAAGTGAACGACACCGGTCTGCGGCCGTGGACGTTGCTCGATTCCGAGGTCTGGGCCAAGGTGGGCCACAGCCTCACCACGCTGGTGCTGATGAACGAGCCGCCTCGCGCCGACCCGCGCGCGCTGGTCATGATTATTGGCGCGGTGATCGTCCTGGCCGCTCTGCTGCAGACGCCCATCGCGCGGCGGGTGCCGGCGGCGCTCGTGGTGATTGCCGCCGGTGCATCGGCATCGGCCTTTCTGGCCCATGCGCACGGTTATCCCGGGCGGTTCTCGATTCACCTGGTGCCGTTCGCCAGCGCGCTGACCATGATCGTCGCCGCGAAGGCCTGGCAATGGCGGATGGCACGATGAACGCCATCCAGTCGCGCGGCGTGCTGACCGGCGCCGGCCTGATGTTGGCGATCGCGGCGATCACCGCCGTGATGATCGTGCCTGATCGGATCCAGCTCGTGCTGCTGATCGCCTCCAGCGGCGCCAACCAGGTGGTGTTCCCGCTCGGCTATTGGCTCGCGGCCGGTGCGTGGGCGTGGCTGGCCACCCGCGTGATCGCCGCGCCGGCCCGGCAGGTGGTGGCCCGGGCGATCGGGGTGGCCGCGGTCCTGCACCTGCTGGTGTTGCTGGCGTCGTTCGCGGCGCGCCTGGCGGAACCGGCCACCTTCAGTACGCCGTTTTACTGGCTCTACGCTCGAGCGTTCTCGGTGGTGGTACTGGCCGCCTCTTTCTGGTGGACCATCGCGGCGTTGTCGGCGCTCGCCGCCCGATCACCGCGCGTCGTCATGGTGGACGCCCCGATTGCCGCCGGTGCGCTGGTGCTGTCGTCGGCACTGTTGCAACATGACCTGCCGGTCGCGATCGCGGGTGTGACCCTCGGCGGCTTGGCCGCGATGATGGCGGACCCTGCCGACCCGTGGTCGGTGGTGCCGTCGCCTCTGCGCCGCTGGTTGGCGAACGAGCGAGTGTTTCTGGCATTGGTCCTGGGCGTCGCGCTGGTCCTTCGCTTGCTGTATTTGCGACAGGTGATGAGCAACCCCAACTACCTTGAAACCGGCGCCGATGGACCGGTCTACGACGAGTTGGCCTGGTCGATCGCGCGAGGCGAAGGCATTCGCCCATCGTTCACCAGCCGGTTCCCGTTACTGCTGTTGGGGTACGTCTGGCTGGCGAGCGGTGTCTACGCCGTGGCCGGGCACAGCTACTTTGCCCTGTGCGCGTTACAGGCGGTGATCGGTGTGGCGGCCTGCCTGTTGCTGTACGTGGTCGCCAAGGATCTGTTCGGCATCACGATTGCGAGGGTCACCGTGGTGTTCGCGGCGATCAGCTTCCCGCTGCTGTTTGCCGCTGCCGCGATCGGCCACCAGGCGATCGACGTGTTCCTGACGCTGCTGATCGTCTGGATGCTGTGGCGGACGGCCACCGCGGTGCAACCGACGTGGTGGAGGTGGGCGGCGCTCGGCGCCGTGTTCGGCGCCGCGATTGCGGTGCGCGAAACGGTCGTCTTCTTCCTGGCGTTTGTCATGCTGTGGCTGCCTTTCGTGTTCAGGCGCCGGGCCTGGCGGGGCGTGGTGCCCGCGATCGCGGCACTGCTCGCGGGCGTGCTCGCGTTGCTGTTGCCGGTGGTGCTGCCAAAGGTATCGAGTGAAGAACGGCGGCTCGGCCTGAGGATTCACTTGGACCGTCTCTACACTGGTGAAGCGGACCCGAACGCGCTGCGCACCGAGATCGTCGGCCCGCTCTCGTCGCCCTTCGCTGCCGCCGCCCAGCTGGCCCAGGAGCCGAGGCTGGTGCTCGGCACGCTGGCGAGGGCGTGGGGCCGAAACATCGCGTTGCAGTTCTTCACCCAGCCGTACGGAGGCTTCGATCTCGTATTCTTGTCGAAGGGCACTCCCTACTACTACGGCCTGTGGTGCTACATCTACCTGTTGGCGGCCGCCGGGCTGATGGCCGCCTCGCGTGCGGCCCTGGCACCTGGCCAGCGGGCGCTCGGCCTCGCGCTGATCGTCGGCGTGGTCCTGTCACGAACCGTTCCGCACGTCGTGCTTGAATCGAACTACCGGCACCGCGTGCCGATTGAGCCGTTCCTGATCCTGTTGACCGCCGCCGCGACGGTCGGTCTCGTGCGGATGGCGCGGTCTCCTGCTGAAACCTTGACGAGCGAGGCGACATGCCGCTGACGAAGCGCAGGTTCCTGTTGTTTGCGGCCACGGCGGTCGCGATCTCTATCCTGCTGACACTGCTCGGCGTATTGGCGGCCGACCTGTACTTGCACCAACGGGCCGAGCGCTCGGCCGGCCTCAACCGCTGGGGCTATCGCGGTCCGGTGGTCGGTGCCAAGGCGCCGGGCGAGCTGCGGGTCGTGATGCTCGGTGGCAGCACCGCCTTCGGCTATGGGGTGACCTGGGATGAGGCGATTCCCGCGCTGCTGGAGCGCACCCTCAACGAGCAGGCCAGCCCCCCACTGACGCGGGTCGTCAATCTCGGCTACAACAACGAGGGCGCGTACGCGTTTCTGCCGACGCTGACGGACTTCGAGTATCTCGATGCCGAGATCGTCTGCCTCTACGAGGGCTACAACGACCTCAGGGGCGACTTCATCCCCAATCTGTCCGTCTATCGCCACTACTCGGCCGTGTTCCGGCTCACCGGGTACTTTCCGATTCTGCCGCTCGCGCTGTCGGAGAAAGCGCTGGCGTTGCGTTACGGCGGCGACCTGAACGCGGCCTATGCCGCGAATCGCGGTGAGCGCGGCACCACGGTGTTTCGTCCCGGCCTCGCCGACCGGACCTCGGCGGTCGCGCTCGAAGCGGCCGAGAGCGTGTCCTCCTCGCTCAGCCGCCAACTCGATCGGTTCGCGACGACCGCGCGCCCCGCCGTCTCGACCTCGAGCGAAGCCGGTTGCGCCGCACCGTGGTCTCACTATTGCCAGGCGATCTACGCCGCCACGCGTTACGCCCTCACTCAGGGCAAGGCGATAGCCATTGTCTCGCAGCCACGAAAAGTCGCCGACGGCGCCCTCGCCCACGACGACCAGCAGGCCGCTCTCATGGACATGCTCGTCCGTCACTTTGCCGGCGAGCCGCGCGTGCGTTACGTCGACCTTCGCGGTGCGGTTGACCTGAACGACCAGGCCATCGCGTTCGATGGAATGCACCTGAACGCTGTCGGCAATGCGACCATCGCCCGCGGGCTGGCGCCGGCGGTGCGTGAACTAGCGGCGGTCGTCGCCACCACTCCGTCACGATGATCGATCACACCGGCGTCGCGACCTTCTGGCGCACGGCCGGCCGGCATTTGTGCGGCGTGGTTGCGATCCTGGCGCTGGTCGCGTGGCTGGCGCCGGTGCCGTTTCCGACCGACCAGGCGATGATGGAAAAAGTAGGGCAGGGTGTGATCGTGCCCGGCTGTGCCGATCTCAATTGCTTTCGAGTGCTGGTACCCGCCGTGCTCGAATCACTGCCCGGTCCCGGTCTGGAGCGCTGGCGTGCCTACGCCGTGGTGACCAACGCCGCCGCTGCGGTGGCCACTGGTCGGCTGGCCCTGGCGCTCGGACTTGCGCCGCGCGCGGTGGGGTTGACGATTTGGCTGTCGGCCCTCGGCGCCGGCAGCTTGTCTACGGTCTACCATCCGTTCAACGCCGATTCATTCGTGCTGCTCCTCGCGCCGCTCACGACGATGTTGCTGTTGGCGGGACGCACAGTGGCGTCCGGCGCGGTGGCGACGGTTGGCATTTTCGCGAAGGAGTTTGCCGCCGCTCCGCTGTTCATTGCCGCGGCTGCCGCCGCGCTGCAGCGTGATTGGGCGCTCTGCCGGACGCGCGTGCTGACCGCCGTGACGGTCACCGCGATCTGGGCGGCGTTACAGGTGGTGCTGATAATGACCTTCAACTACAGCTACAACGACAACCCTTCATCCAAGCCTCTTGACGGTGGCTACCTGCGCCTGTGGCTGCAACATGTGAGTCCGGCGACCGCGGCGTTCGGCCTGTTCGGCGCGTTTGGCGCGCTCAACCTGATGCTGCCGCTCGGCTGGAAGATGGCGCCGCCGGCGCTGCGCGCGCTGTGTCTTGGCGCCCTGCCGGCGTTGGCCGCGTTCGTCTACGTGGCGACGCCAGAGCGGGCGCTCTGGAACTTCTACTTCCTCGCGGTACCGGCGGCGGCCATTGTGCTCGCCTACCTGCCCGCCGCGCTTGGCTGGCTGTTTGTCGCTGCCTATGCGCTGGCGAACTTCCGCATCGGCGCGCAGATTTCGCAAGTGCCGGCGTCGCGATACGCGCTGGCACTCTCAATCATTCTGGCGATCATCGCCATCGTGCAGGCGCTGCGAGCGCCTCGCCTCACCGCCGACTGTTCGCCAGTGACCACATGACATGAAGGGCCCAGCCAATCCTGAAAAAGCGTTCGGCGTCTCGGTCGGCATCGTCTTGTTGCTGATCGCCGCCGCCCTGGTCTGGCGTCAGCAAGTCGCGACCGCCCAGATCGTCGGCACGATCGGTGCCGTCCTGCTGGTGCTCGGACTGCTTCAGCCGCGGCTGCTGAAGTGGCCGAGCGCGGTGTGGTGGAAGGTGGCGATGATTCTGGGCTACGTCAACGCCCGGATCATCCTGACGATCATTTTCACTCTCGTGCTGAGTCCGGTGGGGCTGCTATGGCGCGCCATCGGCAAAGATCCGCTGGCCCGCAAGCGCGACAACTGGCCCGGGTGGTCTCCCTATCCCGGCCGATATCGCAAACCCGATCACTTCACGCGTATGTACTGAGGTTGCCATGGCGAAAAGTCGAGTGCTGTCCGAGTTCTTCCAGTTCCTCAAGCAGGAAAAGAAATACTGGCTGATGCCCATCGTCATCGTGTTCCTGCTGTTTGGCATGCTGATCGTGTTCTCGCAGTCGAGCGCGGTCGCGCCGTTCATTTACACGTTGTTCTAGACCGTTGCCGAAGTACATTCTCGGGCTCTCCGCGTACTACCACGACTCGGCGGCGTGCCTGGTCGTCGATGGTCGGATTGTCGCGGCCGCGCAAGAGGAACGATTCACCCGCAAGAAACACGATGCGGCGTTCCCGGAGCGGGCCGTGGCCTATTGCCTCGCCGAAGCCGGCATCACGGCCAGCCAACTTGATTTAGTGGGCTTCTACGAGAAGCCGCTGGTCAAGTTCACGCGGCTGCTCGAAACCTACGTCGCCTCAGCTCCGATCGGGCTGCGCTCGTACCTCATGGCGATGCCGTTGTGGCTGTCCGAGAAGCTGTGGATGTCGGACGACATTGCCGAGCGGCTCGCCGGTTACGACGGACCGATCCTGTTCGGCGAGCATCACGAATCGCACGCCGCGTCCGCGTTCTTCCCGTCGCCATTCGCACAGGCGGCGGTCGTGACGATCGACGGCGTCGGCGAGTGGGCGACCTCGTCGATCGGCGTCGGCCGCGGCAATGATCTCGAACTGATCCACGAGTTGAAGTTCCCGCATTCGCTTGGGCTGCTGTACTCGGCGTTCACCTACTTCGCCGGTTTCCGCGTGAACTCGGGCGAATACAAGCTGATGGGCCTGGCCCCCTACGGCGAGCCCAAGTACGTCAAGGTGATCAAGGACCACGTGGTCGAGATCAAGGACGATGGCAGCCTGTGGATGAACCAGGAGTTCTTCACTTACGCGCACGGCCTGACGATGACCGGGCGGAAGATGGCGCAGCTGCTCGGCGGCCCGGCACGCAAGCCCGAGAGCAAGCTGACCCAGCGCGAGATGGACCTGGCGCGGTCGATCCAGGAGATCACCGAAGAGGTGATGCTGAAGATGACGGCGTTTGCCCATCGCGAAACCGGCATGCGCGATCTCTGCCTGGCCGGTGGCGTCGCGCTCAACTGCGTCGGCAACGGCCGCATTCTTCGCGAAGGACCGTTCGACCAGGTGTGGGTGCAGCCCGCAGCCGGTGACGCCGGCGGCGCGCTGGGCGTCGCGCTGAGCCTGTGGCACCGCCATCTTGAGCAGCCGCGGATCAGTGCTGAGACCGCGGGCACCTGGGAGCGGCCGGTGAAGGGTCAGGTCACGGTGCCGAAGTACGCCGACGCGATGAGCGGTTCGTACCTCGGACCGCGTTTCTCCGAATCCGAGATTGCCGCCGCGATCACCAGGCACGGCTGGGTGGCACGACGGCTGGAGCCGGCGGCGGTGGCCGACGAAGTGGCAGCGCTGCTGGCCGATGAGAAGGTCGTGGGCCTGCTGCAGGGCCGCATGGAGTTCGGCCCGCGTGCGCTCGGTGGCCGCTCGATCATCGGTGACCCGCGGTCGCCAAAGATGCAGGCGGTCATGAACCTGAAGATCAAGTTCCGCGAGTCGTTCCGGCCGTTCGCGCCGGCGGTGCTGCGCGAGCACGTCGGCGAGTGGTTCGAGTTCGAGGGCGACAGCCCGTACATGTTGATGGTGGCCGAGGTCACAGGCGAGCGCCGCCTCCCGGTGCCGGCCGAGGCCGACCAGCTCTGGGGCATCGAGAAGCTCAACGTGCCGCGCTCGACGGTGCCGGCGATCACCCACGTCGACTACTCGGCGCGCCTCCAGACCGTTCGCCGGGAGACCAGCCCGCTGTACTACGACATCATGGCCGCCTTTCACGCCCGCACCGGCTGCCCGATCATCGTCAACACCTCGTTCAACGTGCGTGGTGAGCCGATGGTCTGTTCGCCGGAAGATGCGTATCGCTGCTTCATGCGGACCGACATGGACGCGCTGGTCCTCGAGAACTTCATTCTCGACAAGGTGGCGCAGCCCAAGTTGGATGACGACGAATCGTGGAAGACCGAGTTCGCTCTTGACTAGGACGCTGACCGACAAGCCGGTGCGGATGGCGCCGGCGGCGTACCTCGAACTGCTGATGAATCTGACGCGGCGCGAGGTCAAGGGGCGCTACAGCCAGTCGCTGTTCGGCGCCGGCTGGGCGATTGCCCAGCCGTTGGCCATGATGGCGGTGTTCACGCTGGTGTTCTCCCGCCTGGCCGCCATGCCGTCGGATGGCGCGCCGTATCCGCTGTTCGCGTTCGCCGCCCTCGTGCCCTGGTTCTTCTTTTCGAACTCGGTCAACTCCGGGACGATGAGCCTGATCACGTATCGCAATATCGTCACCAAGACCTATTTCCCGCGCGAGATCGTGCCGCTGGCGCAGGTTGGCTCACGCCTGGTCGACCTGGCTGCGGCGTCGGGCCTGTTTGTCCTGCTGATGATCTACTACCAGGCCGAGGTCGGCCGGTGGCTGGCCCTGGCGCCGTTGTTCGTCCTGCTGTTGCTGCTGTTCACGCTGGGGGTGACGCTGGCCACCTCGGCACTGAATGTCTTCTATCGCGATGTCAACCCGGTGGTGCAGATCGGGTTGCAGCTGTGGCTGTACCTCACGCCGGTGGCGTATCCGCTCTCGGCTGTATCCCCGCAATATCGTCCGCTGTTCCTCTTGAACCCGCTGACCGGGGTGATTGAAGGCCTGCGCGCCGTGGTGGTCTTCAATCGCGCGCCAGACTGGCAGGTGGTTGGCATCTCGTCTGCGATCATTCTCGTCTTGCTGGTGAGCTCGGCCATCCTGTTCAAGCGCTTCGACAAGTACTTCGCCGACGTGATCTGAGACCGCCGTGCCAATTGCCATTCAACTCGACCGCGCCAGCAAGCGCTATCGCACCGGCCGCTCGCGGACGGTGGTCGACCTGATCGCCTCCAGCCTGAATGGCCTGCGCGGCAAGGCCGACGAGGTGCACAGCACCTCGCGCGGCAAGATCAGTTCGACGATTCACGCGCTGAAGGACGTCTCGTTCGAGGTGCCCGAAGGCGCGGGTCTCGGCATCATCGGCCGCAACGGCGCCGGCAAGACCACGCTCCTCAAGCTGATCTCGCGTGTCACCTGGCCGACCAGCGGCAAGGTGAGGGTGGCCGGCCACGTGGTGTCGCTGATCGAGCTGGGGGCGGGTTTCCACCCTGAGCTCACCGGCCGCGAGAATGTTTACCTGGGCGCCGGCCTGTTCGGCCTGACCCGCAAGGAGATCGATCGCCAGTTCGACGCCATTGTTCACTTTGCCGACGTCGAGCGGCTGATCGACACGCCGATGAAGCGCTACTCGTCCGGGCTGTATGCGCGTCTCGGCTTCGCCGTGGCGGTGCATAGCCGGCCAGACATCGTGCTGGTCGACGAAGTGCTGTCGGTGGGCGATGCCGCGTTCAGGCGCCGGGCGCTGGAAGCGCTGCGCGGCTTGATCGCCGACGGCAAGACCGTGCTGTTCATCTCGCACGACATGTGGAACGTCCGCCGCCTGTGCAGCCAGATCCTGTGGATGGAAGAAGGCACCGTGCGGGCCCACGGGCCAGCCGGCGAGATCGCCGAGCGCTACATGAACGAGGTCAACCTGCAGGCGCTCGCCAATCAGGAGACGTCGCTCCAGAGCCATCGTGGCGGCACCGGCGAGGTTCGTTTCGAGTCGGTCGAGTTGCTCGATCAGTCGATGACGCCGGCCACCACCTTTACCGACGCCGACACCCTGGTGGTGCGGGGCAAATACCACGCCGCCACGCCGGTGGCGCGTCCGGTGTTCCAGGTGGCGATCGTCGACGTCGATACTGGCGTCATCGTGACTACCGCCACCAGTGTCCGCGCGGACATTCCGGCGACCGTGTCTGGCGCGGGTACGATCGAGATGCGCTTCGGCCGTTTGCCGCTGCGGCCGCGGCAGTACGTGCTGCGGCTGTCGATTACCGACGCGCATCAACTGGGTTCCTACGACGAGATCGTGGCCGGTCCTCGCTTCGCGGTGACTGGCTCGGGCGGCGGCGTCGACAGCCTGGCCGACGAACAGGATGGACTGGTGTCGGTGCCCTGCGAGATGCGGCACACGGGAGCGGGAGCAACGGCGTGACGCGCTCGATCTTCGTCTCGGTGCCTCACGGCACCAGCGCCGGCAACATGCTGCGCGCCGGCGGTCTGGTCGATCGCTTGCGCGAGTCGTATCCGGCGTTGCCGGTGGTGCTGTTGTCACCGATGGCGCGGGATGCCGCCTTTGTCACCGAGTTCGCGCGTCCCGGCGTGCTGTTACTGGACCAGCCTCCGCATGTGCCGGCCGGACCGGAGGCACGGCTGCTGTCGCTGCTGCAAGCCGCGTTTCTCAGCCGCGGCCGCACCGAGTCGGTGCGCATCCGGATGCTGGAGGCGCGCGCCAGCGGCGCCTTCCGGTGGCTGGGGCTGAAGTCAATCCTCGGACGTCTGCTGTCACGCGCCGAGGCGCCGTATGCCCTCTCGGATCGCCTGGTCTGGGATCCGGCGATCGAACGCCTGTTCGATGAACATCGTCCGGCCCTGGTGGTGTGTGCCAACCCCGGGTTGGTGTTCTCCGAAGTGCCGCTGCTGCGGACCGCTCGACGCCGGGCCGTGCCCTGCATGGTGATCGACGCCAGCTGGGACAACTTCACGAACAAGCTGCTGCCGGTCCGCCAGGTCGACCGCCTGGTCGTCTGGAACGAGATCATGAAGGCGCAGGCGGTGCACTTGCACGGCTACCGCCCCGAGGCCGTGACCGTCGCCGGCGCGCCGCAGTTCGACGCCCATTTCCGCGCGCCGGATCGCTGCACCCGAGCGGAGTTCTTCCAGCGGGTGGGCGCTGATCCCGCACGCAGGCTGATCGTCCTGACCACCACGCCCCGCTCGCTGTACCGCCACCATGACTACGTGCTGCGCGAGTTGAGCGCGGCCATCACCAGTGGCGCGCTCGCCGGCGCGCAGGTGCTGGTCCGGCTGCACCCGCGAGACGAAGTCGAGGCCTACCGTGAGTTTGCCGGAGTTCCCCACGTGATCATCGAGAAGCCGTTCCGCGCGACCGTGGCGGTCGCCGATGGCCTGGCGATCGATGTCATGCCGGAACACCAACGCCACCTGGGCGACACGCTCTGCCACGCCGACGTCGTGGTTAACGTGGCCTCGACCATCACGATCGAGGCCTGTATTTTCGATACCCCGGTCGTTAATATCTGCTTCGACGGACCGCAAGACGAGCCATTCGTCCGCTCGGCGACGCGCTATTACCGGTTCACGCACTACGTCAACATCACCAACCGCCAGGCGGTTCGGGTGGCGACGTCAGCAGCTGAGATGGTCGCGGCGGTCGCGAGCTACCTGGCCGATCGATCGCTTGATTCAGCCGGCCGCCGGCAGGTGGTGCTTGATCAATGCCAGTTCACCGATGGCCAGTCGGCCTCGCGCGTGATCGCGCACGTGCTGGATGAACTGCGTCGAACGACCGCGGTGGCGGCGTGAAAATTTGCCACGTCGCCCCGGAGTTGTTGCCGGTGCCACCGACCCGGGGCGGCGCGATCGAGCGCTGGGTTCGCGACGCCGCGGTGCGCCTGGCCCGCCGCGGCCACGAAGTACATGTCATCTCGCGCGATCACGGTGACGCGGCCGGCTCAGCGTCGATTGATGGCGTGCACTATCACTACATCCGCATCCCCGGCTGGCTGGATCGTGGCCGGGCCGCTGCGCTGTTTCGCGGGCTGTTCTATTACCTGGCGGTCCGCCGCGTGCTGGCGCGGCTGTCGCCAGAGGTCGTGCATCACCACAGCCGTCCGGCGGGCCTGTGGCTCAGTCATCCCGCCGGGTCGCGTGCCCGCCTGGTGATTTCGCTGCACAGCATGGACTACGGCTGGGGCTTCGGCTATCGCGCGTGGGATCGCCGGCTGTTTGCGCGCGGCCTCGCGATGGCGTCACGGGTCCTGTGCGTCTCGCACTTCATCGAACGGCACACCGCCGAGCGCTACCCGGGCATCCGCGATTCGCTCACCACCGTCTACAACGGCGTTGACGGAGAACTCTTCTACCCAGTCGCTGCGCCGGCAGCCGGGCCATCACGAACCGTGCTGTATGTCGGACGCGTGGAGTCTCGCAAGGGCGTCAAGGTCCTGGTCGATGCCTTCGAGCAGGTGATCAGCAAGCGCGCCCCCGACGCGCGCCTCCGCATTGTCGGACCGCATTCATACTGGGATGCGCAGCCATCCGGCTACTACGCCGCGATCAAGCAGCGCAGCGACGCCAATCCGCGCATTGAGCTGCGCGGGCCGACCTATGTCGACCGTGAACTGGCCGAGGTCTATCGCGATGCCGCGGTCAGCGTCGTGCCGTCGACCTTCCCCGAAGCCTTGGGGCTGACGTCGATCGAAGCCCAGGCCTCCGGCACGCCCGTCGTGGTGTCTGATGCGGGCGGCCTCCCCGAGACCGTGGCGCACGGCGAGTCCGGCCTGGTCTTTGCCAACGGCAACGTGGAGCAACTGGGCGAAGCGGTGCTTGGCCTGCTTGAGTCGGAGCCGCGCCGTCTTGCCATGGCGGCAGCGGCGCGCCGATGGGCGATGCAGACGTTTTCGTGGGAGACGATCGCGTCGGAGCTCGAGTCCGTCTACGTGGCCGCCTTGGCGACGGGAGCTTCGGCTTGAAAGTCGCACTGCGGGACGACGACACCTCGTATTTCACCTCGCCCGATCGGCTCGAGCGCGTGTATCACGACATCTGGGATCGCCTGCCCGTGGCCCTTGCCGTGGTGCCGCACGCCGCCGGCTTTGCCGACAAGGCGATTCCCGAGAAGTACTGGTCGTCGGGCCGGACCCATCCTCTTGAAGAGAACCCCGAGTTGGTGGCGAGCCTGCGCGAGCACGCCTCGGCGGGACGCGTGACGATTGTCCAGCACGGTCTGACGCACGAGGATTTCCCCGGCGGCTACGAGTTCCAGGCCGCCCCGGACCTCGAGCGGCGGCTGACCGAGGGTCGGGCCTATCTCGACGCGCTGCTGGGGACGCGCCTGTCGCTGTTCGTGCCGCCGCACAACGCGCTGTCGAAGCGCGGGTTCGAAGCGGTCAGCCGGGCCGGCCTGAACCTGCTCGGCACGTTTCTCTCGTTTCGTCCCTCCATGCGGCCGTGGGACGGACACACGCTCGCGAACTGGTGGCGCATTCGCCAGTATCGCGCCGCGACCGGGCGCAGCAAGGCCGATCGCCTGATCTATCCGCATGTCCTGCGCTATGCCAACCACGCCGAGTTTGGTTGCCACAGTTTGATTCCCGGCACCACCGTCGAGGAGCTGGTCGCGGGATTCGAAGAGGCGCGCCAGGCCGGTGGACACTTCTGCATTGCCACTCACTATTGGGAAGTCGATGCGGTGCTGAAGGACGTCTTGCGGCGCGTGCTGGATCATGCCAGTCGCTACCCGGATGTCGAGTTCGTCGCCGCGGAGCGGCTGTTCGAGGTCGCACCGTGATGGCTGGGGATCCGTCACGTGGTCCGTGGGCCGACCGTGCCGCGGCGTTGTATGACGTGGGCTACGCCCGCCACTATCGCGATCACGACGCGGAACTGCTGCCGACGCCGTCGAACCAGGGCTTGATTGACTGGCTGGGCGAGACCTGCGATCGCTTCGATCGTTCCATCGACGTCCTCGATCTCGGCTGTGGCACCGGTCGCTACTTCTGGGGCCTTCGCCGGGTCCGCACGCTGGTCGGCCTCGACGCCTCAGAGGCGATGCTGGTGGAGGCACGGCACCCGGTTCACCAGGACCGCGTCACCGCTGAGTCAGTGACGCTGGTCAACGGTGACCTGATGCTGCACGAGTTCGCGGCGGCCACGTTTGACCTGGTGTATTCGATCGGCGTGCTCGCCGAGCACGTGCCACTTGATGCCGGGGTCATTGCCCGGGTGCGGCGATGGTTGCGTCCGGGTGGCCGTTTCGCGTTTACGACCGTCCACCCGTCGTCGTCTTCGGTCACGCGCACCTGGCCGCGGCGGGCCGCCGAGTGGGCGTTGCCGATGTTGCCCGACCGCCTCTCCCGCCCGTTGCATCATCGACTCGTTGATCGCGGCCGGTATGCGGATGAACGGTGGCTGACCGAGCAACTGGCTGGCGGGTTCGTGATCGAGTCCCTCACCCGTTTTCAAACCGACGTGCACCTGCACGGGTTGTGTGTCGCCAGGAAAGAGGGCCGGTGAGCCGGTTCGATAGCCTGCCCGTGCTGGTGATTGGCGGCCTCGGCTTCATCGGCATCAACCTGACCACGCGCCTGCAGGCCCACGGCGCGCGGGTGAGTGTGCTGACCCCCTCACGCGAGCGTCATGCCGCACTGGCCGAACAACTGGAGGCCGCCGGCGTCGCGGTGGTCGAGGGCGATGTTCGCACTCATGCCCAGGTGTCGCAAGCGGTGGCGGGCCAGCACCTGGTGTTCAACCTGTCAGGCCAGTCGGGCGCGGTCCGCAGCATGGACGACCCCTGGACGGACCTGGATATCAACTGCCGCGGCACACTCGTATTGCTCGATGCGCTGCGCCACGTCAACCCCACCGCCAAGCTGATCACGGTGGGCTCGCGGCTTGAGTACGGCCGGCCAGAATCGATGCCGGTGGCGGAGTCGGACATCGCCGATCCACTGTCGGTGCACGCCATCCATAAGCGCACCGTCGAGCAGTACCTCCGTCTTTACCGCCGGCTCTTCGGTCTGCGCTTCACCATTGCCCGGGTGACGAATCCCTATGGCCCTGGACAACCGGAGGGCCGCACGGCCTATGGCGTCATCAACCGCTTCATTCATCTGGCTCTCGCTGATCAGACGTTGAGCCTGTACGGCGACGGCCGGCAACTGCGCGACTACATTCATGTGGACGATGTGGTGACGGCGTTGCTGGCACTGGCGATCTCATCCGAGACCGACGGGCGGGCGTACAACGTGGCGAGCGGCACCGGTACGAAGATGGTCGATCTCGCGACGATGGTGGTCGAGATTGCCGGTGCCGGCCGGATTGCTCACGTCGAGTGGCCGCCGCTGGCGGCGCAGATTGAAACGGGCGACTTCGTGGCAGACATCGACCGCATCCATCGCGACCTTGGCTGGGCACCGCAGATCCCGTTGCGAGAGGGCTTGACCGCAACCGTGTCGCACTACCGGAGTCTTGAGTCCTGATGGCGGCAACTCCGACGCGGGTGTTGTACCTGTCCCACGCGTTCGCGGTCGGCGGCGCCGAGGAGATGGTGCTCAACCTGGTGCGCCACCTGCCGCCGGCCTACGCGCCGGTGGTGGCGTGCATTCATGAAGCCGGTCCGATCGGACTCGAGATCGAACGCACCGGGGTGCCGTTCCGGGTGCTGGGCCTGACGCCCGGCCTGCGCCGTCCGTTCGATATCCTGCGGCTAAGGAATTTTCTGTACGAGTGCCAGCCCGACATTGTCCATACCTTCCTGTTGACCGGCAGCCTGTATGGCCGGTTCGCCGCGATGATGGCCCGCGTGCCGGTGGTCATTGGCACCGAGGTCAACGTTTACGAACGGAAGCGCCCACTGCACGCACTCGCCGAACGCTGGTTGATGCGTGACACCGACGCGGTGGTCGCCTCGGCCGAGTCGGTGCGCGACTTTTATGTTCAGCAAGTGACAGCGGATCCCTCGAAAGTCGAGGTGATCTACAACGCGGTGGACTGGGCGCAGCTGCAGACCTCGATCAGCCGCGAGGAAATGCGGGCGTCGGTCGACGTCCCCGCCGAGGTGCCGGTACTCGCCATCATCGCCCGGCTGACCGAGCAGAAAGGTCACCGGATTCTGCTCGACGCGCTGGTGCGGCCGGACCTGGCCCAGGCGCATTTGATCGTCGTCGGCGATGGTCCGCTCCGTGACACGCTGCAGAAGCAATGCTCGGACCTGGGCTTGTCGTCCCGCATCCGCTTTCTTGGCGCGCGGCGAGATCTCGGCAACATCCTCGCGGCGGCTGACGTCTTCGTGATGCCGTCGTTCTGGGAAGGGCTGCCGCTGGCGATGGTGCTGGCGATGGGCGCCGGACTGCCGGTGGTCGCCACCCGGGTCGCCGGCATTCCCGAAGTGGTGAAGGACGGCGTCAGCGGCCTGCTCGTGCCGCCCGGCGACAGCGCCGAGCTCGGCGCGGCCCTCTCGCGCGTGGTCAATGACGAGACGACGCGAGGGCGGCTGGGACAGGCGGCCCGCGCCGCGGTACGCCCGCGCTTCGGTATCGATCGCTACGTGCAATCGGTCACCGCGCTCTACGATCGCTTGATGGCCGGGGTCGCCGCCCGATGACGCTCGGCATCCTGTACCACATGCCGTTCTGGCAGGCCGCCGATGGCAGCCTGTGGGAAGCGGAGGGTTCGTTTGGCCGCTACGTGGATTCGCTGGCGCCGTACTTCGATGAGATCGTGCTCGCGGTTCCAGTGTTCGACACGCCGCCGGCGTCGGGGTCGCGCCTGCGCGCCGGCAACGTCCGCCTGGCGCCGCTGCCCTATTTTCCCGGGCCGCGGCAGTTCTATCCGATGCTGCCGGCCATGCACGGCCGGCTCCGCGACTGGGTCACACGGTGCGACGTGATCCACTTGCGGGTGCCGACGCCGGCGGCGATTTTCGCGTTCCGGCAGGCACGCCGCCAGGGCAAGCCCGTGTTCCTGCTGGTGGTCGGTGACTACGAAGCGCTGCTGCCGCACTTGCCGTACCGCGGGATCAAAAAAGTCCTGTTCACCGCCTATGTCGCCTTCGAAGAGTGGGCGTTGCGCCACATGGTGACGCGGGCGATGACGTTTGCGAACGGCGCGGCGCTGCGGCAGAAGCACGAGGCGCAAGGCGCGCCAGTGATCGAAACCAAGACCACGACGCTCAGTCTCGAGGACATTGGTTCTCGGCCGGACACCGCTGGCGGGCCGCGCTGGCGCCTCCTGACCGTGAGCAGGATCGATCCGCGCAAGGGATTGCGGGCCTTGCCGCCGGCGATTGCGACCCTCGTCAGCCGCGGCCACGACGTGACGCTCGACATCATCGGCCCGACGATCGGGCAGATTGGGGATCAGGAGCAGGCCGCCATTGCTGCCGACGCGCGCCAGTTGGGGGTGGCCGAGCGGGTCACCATGCGCGGCGCGATTCCGCTCGACCAGTTGATGCCGCTTTATCCGCAGTACGACATGTTCGTCCTGCCGACGCAGCCGGGAGAGGGTATTCCGCGCGTGCTGCTCGAGGCGATGGCGGCCGGGTTACCGGTGGTCACCACCGACGTGTCCGGCATCCGCAGCCTGGTACGGCATGGTGAAAACGGCGTGCTGATCGCCGAGAGTTCGGCGGCGGCTCTGGTCGATGGCATAACCGCCCTGGCCGAAGATCCGTCGCTGCGTCGGCGAGTCATTGCCGGCGGCTACCAGACCGCACGGGCCCACACCCTCGAGCGGCAGGCGGCCGAGATGATGCGCGCGGTCACTCAGCGACTGGGCCTGCAGCTGCATCCGGTGGCGCAGGTCGCGTGACGATTTGCTTTGTGATCCCGAGCCTGACCAGCGGCGGCGCCGAGCGCGTCGCCGTCACCGTGTTGAGCGCGCTCGATTCGCGGCGGCACCAGCGGGTGCTCTACGTGTTCAGTGGTGACAACGGCGTGTATTTCAGCCGCGTCGCCCCGGACGTGCGCGTGGTGATTGCCCGCCGTACGTCGTGGCCAGGCCGCCTGTGGGAACTGGCGCGCTTCCTCCGTGCCACACGCCCCGATGTCGTGATGCCGTTTCTCAGCTACTTCATCACCGCGCTGGCGGTGTGGCTATCGCGGGTGCCGGCCCGCGTGATCTTCAACCAGGGTACGCCGACCACGGGTTTTCTCGATGATCCGGATTTCACGTGGCGCCGGCCATGGAAGCGGCGGCTCTTCGCCCTGCTGACGCGCTGGTTTTACCGCCGCGCGGATGCCGTGGTCGTGACCTCAGCCGGTGTGGCGGATGATCTGGTCGATAACTTTGCCGTGCCGCGGGCACGAATTCGCGTGCTGCATAACCCCGTCGATATCGAGACCATCGCCGCGGCGGCTGCGGCCGGACCAGACGCGTCCGCACCGCGTCCACTGGTCGTTGCCGCCGGGCGACTGGCCGGCGTCAAGAACTACCCGCTGCTGCTGGCGGCCATCGCCGAGCTGTCTGCGAACACACCAGTGCACGCGTGGATCCTGGGCGAGGGTGACGAACGCAGCCGACTCGAAGCCATCGCCGCCAGCCCGCGGCTCGCTGGCCGGGTCCGCTTCCTCGGTTTTCGGGAGAATCCCTGGTCGGTGATCGCGCAGGCCGACGTGTTCGTGCTGACCTCGACTTACGAAGGTTTCGGCAACGTGCTGGTCGAGGCGATGGCCTGTGGCACGCCGATCGTGGCGACCCGCTCGCCAGGAACGGTCGAGATTATTGACGATGGTGTCAACGGGTTGTTGGTGACGCACGATGCGCACGCCGTGGCGTCAGCGATCGGCGCGATCTTGGGCGATCGTGCGCTCCGCGACCGGCTGGTGACCCATGCCCGGCGCGATGTCGATCGCTACGCCCTGCGCCGCGTGGCCGAGCGTTACGACCAGCTGTTCCTGGAGTTGGCCGCGTGAGCGGGACGCGCGCGCTGTGGCTGGCGGTGGCCGCTGGTGCGGGATTGGGCCTGGCGTACTCGTTGTCGCCGATGACCGTTCTCTGTCTGCCGCTGCTCGCCGCGTTGGCGGTCTGGGCGGGACGCGGGCTGTCGGCGCGCGAACGCCGCTGGTTCGTGTCACTGGTGACGGTCGGGGTGGTGGCCCGGCTGGTCGTGATCGCCGTGTTGTTCGTGACGGCCGACTCCGACCGGCCGTTCGCGACGCTGTTTGGTGACGAGGAGTTCTTCAAGCTGCGCTCGGTCTGGATCCGTAATGTCGGCTTGGCGGTGCCGGTTTCGCGCGCCGACTTCATCTATGCGTTCGATGAGGTCGGCCAGTCAAGCTACCTCTACCTCCTGGCCCTGCTGCAAGCGATGGTGGGCCCCATCCCGTACGGCGTCCATGTGATGAATGCCACGGTCTACCTGGCCGGCGTGCTGATCGTCTACCGCTACGTGCGGCCGGCGTTCGGCGAGGTCGCCGCCCTGGGCGGCCTGGCCCTGTTGCTGTTCTTTCCGACCTTGTTCGTGTGGTCGATCTCGGCGCTGAAGGAACCAAGCTACACGCTGGTGGCGGTCGCGGAGTTGTGGTGCTGCCTGTACCTGGTTCGGGGGCGCCGATGGTGGCAGCGCGGCGTGGCGGCCGTCGGCCTGGTGACTTGCATCTTCGCGCTGGAGTCGCTGCGGCGTGGTGGGTTGTCCGTCGGCGTCGCCGGGTCCCTTGGCGGCCTGGCGCTCGGCATCATCAGCAGCCGCCCGCGCCTGGCGTGGGCGACGCTGGCCGCCTCGCCGCTACTGGCGATGGTCCTGCTGCTGCCGCCCGTGCAGGACCGGGCGCTGAGCGTGGTGCGGTCGTCAGCCGTCTATCACGGCGGGCACATCGTGTCGTCGGGCTACTCCTACAAGATTCTCGATGGCCGCTATTACCACGATGGCCGTCTGCTCTGGGCGATGGATGGGCGCGAGGCCGGCCAGTATGTGGTGCGGTCGCTCGTGAGTTACGTCACCGAACCGGTGCCCTGGCGGGCCGAATCGGCGGCCTTGCGCGCCTACCTGCCAGAACAAATGCTGTGGTACGTCCTGCTGGCGTTCGTGCCGTTCGGGCTGGTCGCGGGTCTGCGGCGTGACCCGCTGCTGACCAGCCTGCTGGCCTCGCATGCCGGCGCGCTGATCGTGATGGTGGCCTTGACCAGCGGCAACATCGGGACGTTGATTCGACATCGTGGGCTCGCCCTGCCGTACCTGGCGTGGCTGGCGGCCCTCGGCATCTGCGTAGTCGTCGGCTGGCTCACCCAGCCCTCCCGGTCCCGTGAAGGAGTCCACGCGTATGGCGATCGTTGACGAACAGGGCAGGCTGTGGGGTCGGTTCAACCTGCTCGACGCGATAGTCCTGGTCCTGGTGGTCGGCCTGGTTCCCCTGGGCTACGGGGCCTACGCCCTGTTCCGCACACCCTTGCCGGCACTGACGCGGGTCGCCCCGGCCGAACTGTTCCAGGGTCCCAACATGCGCTTCAGCGTTCGCGGCGAGCACCTGCGGCCGTACATGCGAGTGTCGGTCGGTTCGTATCAGGGCCAGACGTTCCTGTTCAAGGACACGACCGAGGCGGAGGTCGACCTGGTCGACGTGCCACCGGGCGTCTATGACGTCGTGTTGTTTGACTTCGCCCAGGAACGCTCGCGGCTGCCGAAAGCGCTCACCATTCATCCGTCGGTGCTGCCAGATGCCAAGGTGGTCGTGGTCGGCATGTTCGGAAACCTCAAGCCCGAACAGACGGCCAGCATCAAGGTTGGCCTGATCGTTCCCGCAGTGGGCGAGGTGGTCGCCGTGGGCAAGCCCGTGTCGCAGGTCACCCGCATCTTCTCGAAGCTCACCGAGGTCGAAGTACAGGTGCCGAACGGCTTGATGGTGCCGGTGGCGATGCGAATGGCGTGCTGGGTGCGCGCCGCGCAAGGACAACCCGAGTGTGTCGCGAACGGAACCGGCCTGCACCCATCGGCCTTGATGTTTCTGCCGACGCCGGTCGGCACCCTGCCGTTCCAGATCGATCAGGTGAGGGGCACGCAGCCCCTGGTGCCGATCGACATCACGGTGCGGTTCAGCGGCCCCCCGGAAGCACTGGCGCAGTTGACGATCGGCGACGCCGACCTGGGCGAGATCACCAACGAATTGTCGGTGGGTGGCAGGGTCACCGGCCTGACCGGCGGCGGGTCGACGCGCGATGCCCGCCTGACGGTGAACGCGCAGCAGGGCAACGCCGGCTGGATCTACACGAACCACCCGCTCCGTGTCGGCGGACCCTTCGCCATGAAGAATGCTCGATACGAGTTGAACGGAACGATCGTGCACGTGGCAGCGGGAGCCGCCCGGTGAACCAGCCACTTGAGGCCGATCGCCGCGTGGCGGCGGTGATCGAGTCGAGCGTCGTCTTTGGCGCGCTCGACCGGTCGCTGGCGCTGGTGTGGCGTGCGGTCCGAGGGTCGGCGGTGGCCGCTCGCGTCATCGCGATGGTGACCACCTGGCGGGGTGCCGCCATCATGCCGCGCCGACGAGTCATCGGGACCGCGTTGGTGGTGGCGGTTGTCACGCACCTCCTCCTCACGCTCGCCACCCAGGTGCCCCCGGGGTGGCTGTGGTTGATTGTCCCCGGCCTCACGGCCGCGATCGGCGGCTTGGTGATCGCCGCGTCCGGCGCCGCCCGAACCTGATGGCGAACGGGCCCATCCGCGTGCTGGTGCTGTCGCCGATTCCCGAAGAGGGCGCCGGGTGCCGCTTTCGCGTGTCCCAGTTCGTGCCGTACTTGGAGTCGCAGGGCTTCGCGGTGACGATTCGG
>Ga0163144_10007100_pt1 | contig 24589 bp, 14 predicted proteins | sample OliLak19BULKMAT1_FD_123175 | JGI IMG/M metagenome (GOLD analysis project Ga0163144, IMG submission 123175) | Freshwater microbial mat bacterial communities from Lake Vanda, McMurdo Dry Valleys, Antarctica - Oligotrophic Lake LV.19.BULKMAT1 | ecosystem: Environmental > Aquatic > Freshwater >...
CCCCTCGATGCCATCGGCCAATTCAAACCAGCCGCCGGAAGCCTGCTTGAAATACACCGATCCGCGGTCGTCGGGCGCGATCTCGAGGGTGATTAGATCGCCGAATCCAGTGCGCCCGATCGGCAACACTGCCAAAGGGTCGTTATCGTCGAACAGTGCGATTTTCTGTGGAGTGCCTAACTCGACCGACCGTTCATCCGCCCCAATTCCGAACATCGCATCCAACCCGCGACGCGGACAATTCTTGTCCGGCGAAAGGATTTCCGGATCCTCAAAGAAACCACCGTTGAAGTCCAAGAGATATTGCCGATAGTCCCCCGGCAATTCCACACGGAGGCGATCCTCCAACGCGGCGATCTGATGTTCGCTAGGTAGCGGCAACCGCTTGCGAGCCCAGCGTGCGTAGGCATATTGGATGGAACTCATGACCGCAATCCTGGTATTCGTGTGTATTTGTGCACGCCCTTCACATCGATCCAGCCTATCTCGACTCCGTCTTCCGCTCGAACTAGGGGCAAAGTCTTACGTTCCGTCCCAGGTATAAATCGAGGCTCGGACAAAAGGCTGCCGGGGATATACTTGCCCCATTTGCTTTCTGCGTGACTTTTCAGGAGGGCAAACTCAATTCTTGAGATTGTCTCTGTCTCACCTTTTCGAGCTCCCTCGACATAGAGCACGTATGGGCTTAGGAATGGCCACGGTGGATACACGACAAAAACTGAACCATCGGCACAGGAAAACTGGTAAACCTGACGCTCCGAGATGTAGTAATCCGGCTGAAGCGCTCCTGCCGCTTGCAAGACATCGCGAGCGACAAGATACACATTGACAATCGCGAATGCGCGGCCCCCCGCCCGAAGCCCCTTAGCAATCCTGATTTTCGCTCGTTCAATCGCAGCCGGCCCAGTGTGATGTACGCCCGTATGATAGGGCTCGCGGACTAGTTCAAGAACTCTTGAACCCGGCGGACCAGCATGGTTCCATAAATATCCATCAGGCTTTTGCCAGTGTGGATCGTGTAACTTCAGTTTCATCTTCGCGTTTGCTGCGGCAATGTCGGCGTTGGTTCCTCTAACGACTTTGATCTCGACCGACGCGGCCTCCGCGCTTCCACCATAGTACGCTGCGGCTGGAAATCCTCCGACAGCGATGTATTGTCCTTCAAAGCGAATCTCCTTATTTGCCAGCCCGACGGCTCGATTCTCAGGTATGTCGTGATACCGAAAGATTCCCTCGCCTTTTGTGCCGGATAGCCATTTGCCGCGGCTATCGGCCGGGAACTGGGGCTTTACGACGACATCACTGGGCGAGTCCGAGCCGAGGCTTGCGTCGGTTGGTCCCGGTCCGCTGACATCGGGCGTGTATGTAATGACAAACGGGCGTTCACCCTCTACCTCGGTAAAGGCATCTGCGAACGACAAAATGTCTTCGCTGTACATCTCTTCGATTGGCAGCAACCCGCAGTACTCCGCCCATTGCCCGATCCAGGTCTCCAGTTCCTCGACGCTGACCGGCTCGACGAAGAATCCCAGTTCGGCCTGCTCGGCGACGAAGTTGTGCCACCGCTCGCGCCAATCACTCGGCAGCCGGGCGGAGAATAGCTCGGCCAGGAAGGCGTCGAGGCTGTGGGCGAACGGTTGCAATGCGAATTCGATCCCCCCGCAGCACTTCGTTGATCAGCGCTCGGTAGACGTCTTCCCATTCGCGAACGTATTCGGTCATGCTGACCTCGGCTCGATGACGACGGACGTATGCGGGAACGTGTAACCGGCGGCGGCGTGACAGTGCGTCAATCAAATCGGAGAAGCGCCCGCTCTTGGGCGCGAATCTGCCAGAAGATGTAGTCGACGTGGTCGGCGGCGATGCTCTCCATCAGCTCGCTGGAGTCCGCAGCAAGCTTCGCCAGCGCGTCGTTGATCATTCGATGGGTCACGTCGTCCGTCAGCCGCACCAGCACGATCGGCCGGGCCATCGGCGGCTGACCGTCAGGGCCGGGGTGTAAGCAGCTCAGTCGTGCGCGGCGACAGGTCCTCGTCGTGGGGCTGGCTGCGGGCGGCCGTGCCAACTTGCTCCTGTGAGAGACCGGGCGACGTGGCGGGCGCGCTTGGCGGACTGCCCGCCGCGGCCTGTGCGGGAGCGTCAGCGGCTGCGATCGCTGACGGGTTACCGGTCGTCATTGAAGGTGTGTCAGCGGAAGCCGCCGGTTCCTCGAGCGTTGAGGCTGGTGACGATTCCAGCGCAACAGCGTCGTCGGAATCGTCAATCGGATCTGCCGGAGGCTCATCTGCTGGCAACGCATCGCCCGCTGCCCCGACACGGGAGCTGCCGCCGTCGTGGGACGCGTCGGCAGCGGACGAATGATTCGGGCTGGCCGTGGGTGGTATGTTCGCCGCCGCGTCGACCGGTTCTTCAGACTTGGGCGGAGTCGCACTCGCCGAGTTCGCGACCGCGGCCGTGTCGTCAACCGGCGGCCTGCTTGTCGCGCCGGGCTGATCGTTCGTTGGAGCATCATCGCTTTCGCGTTGTGCCGACGCCTCAACCGCGTCGGCGTCGGACGACTGCGACTTGGCGAGCCCTAGCAGTTCCATCTGTCCCTGCGGATCACCGGGCCGCTTCATGGCGTCCCGTGCGGCGTCCTCGCTCGATTCGCCGGGCCGATGGACCGGATCGCCGATCGTCGGCGGGGTCTCGTCATTTCGCTCGGAATGTTGCGTCTCCGAGACCTGTTCTTTCAACCCCGGCGGCAAATCTTGTTCGCGGAGCGGTTCGTCGGTGGCCATGCGTTGTGCCTCCCTGTGGCGTAAACCAACAAAAAAAGGCCCGTTGCTCGACGAGGGTTTCCGAAATGGAAAACCTCGGTTCGAGCAACGAGCCCCGTCGAATACCTGGCTCAGAAAGCGGCCAGGCCCCGATTGATACCCGTGCGGATTGTGGTCGCTCAGAAGGCGGCGTCGAAATCAGACGTTACCGTAACGCGACAAGACAGAACCTAGCAGAACGGTTCCCAGAAAGCAGCAAGCTTTGTGGCCACCCCCCGAAATCATGCGCGGACCGAAGGCACTCGCGCAGCGCACGCGCGAGAGCAGGCGGCGGAGTGCGCTAGGGAAGCGCCTGCTAAGCCGCAAGCGAATGGATTCCCGCGCGGCGAGGGTCGCTCCTGCGGTTCCATTCCCGCAGCCCGCAGCCCGCCGCCTACGCCTTGCAGCCGCTGGCCGCCAACTTGCTGCCTTCCGCAAACCGTTCGCCGATTGCGATGAACTCGGCTTCGGCTTCCAGGAAGGCGTCGACCACGTTGGGGTCGAAGTGGCTGTTTGACTCGGCCGTGATGATGCTGCGAGCCAACTCGTGCTTGAAGCTGTCCTTATAGACCCGCCGCGAGGTCAGCGCGTCGTAGACGTCGGCCAGAGCCACGATCCGACCGCACAACGGAATCTCGTCGCCCCGCAGACCGGCCGGATAACCGCTGCCGTTGTAGTGCTCGTGATGCGTGGCCGCGATGTCTCGGGCCATGAGCAGGAACTTGGCGGCCGGGAATTTGTCCAAGGCCGCACTCAGCGTGTCGGCGCCGATCGCGGCGTGCGATTTCATAATCTCAAACTCGCGGTCGCTCAGCCGGCCCGGCTTCAAAAGCACGCTGTCCGGGATGCCGACCTTGCCGATGTCGTGCAAAGGGCTGGTGAGGTAGATCAAGCGGATGAACTCGGCGTCGACCTGGTCGGCAAACTGGGGCCGCGCGGCCAAACGCTGGGCCAGCGCCCGCGAGTAGCTCTGCACCCGTTCCAGGTGCGCGCCGGTGTCGGGATCGCGCGATTCGGCCAGCTTGGCCAGCGCGAAGATCGCCACGTCGCGCGTTTCCAGCGACAGGATGCGCTCGCCCGCGGTGATCCGTCCGGCCAGTTCGGCCGGGTCAAACGGCTTGGCGATAAAATCGTCGGCCCCGGCCAGCAGACCCTCGACCTTTTCGCGCACCGAATTGCGGGCCGTCAGCAACACGAAATAGACATAGCCCGAGACGTCGGCCGTGCGGACGGCGCGGCACAGGTCCAGCCCGTTGAGCCCCGGCATGTCCCAGTCAGAGACGATCAGCCGGGCCTCGGTGGAGCTGAGCAGGTCGAGCGCCGCGCGGCCGTTGTCGGCGGTCAGCACTTCATAGCCGGCTCGCCGCAGGGCGGAAGCCAGTAGCTCCAGCGCAATCTCATCGTCGTCAACCGCGATCACTTGCACGATACTTTGCCCCCCGAAAACGCGATAGAACTCTCATCGACCCCGACTGTTATTTCCGCCAGCACGCGTGGCATCTCGTCGCGGGCCACGGCCACTGCCGCGTGCAATCGAACCAGCTGCACGGCGGCCGCCTCCAGCGCGCCGGCCTGTGCCAAATCCTCCAGCTCGGTCGCGATCGCCGCCACGTCGGTGGCCGCCAGGTTGGCGGACATGCCGCGCAGCAAGTGGGCCTCGCGCGCCAAGGTCTCCGCGTTGCCGCCGGCGACCGACCGATCCATCGCCTCGGTAATCTCGACGGCCCGCACCTGGAATTTGTCAAAGAGCCGCTTGACCAGGTCGACGTCGCCAAACGCTCGGCGTCGCAGCTCATCCACCTGAAACACCGCGCTCGGCGGCGCGCTGGCCGCCGGTGTCGCGCTCTGATGCCCAACGGACGCTGTCAAAGGTTGCTCAATGGACCGTTCGGCCCCGTGAACGAGCTCATCGATTTGAGCGACCAGCGCGTCGGGATCGACCGGCTTGGTCAGGTAACCGTCCATGCCCGCGGCCAGGCAGCGCTCGCGGTCCCCCTTGATGGCATTGGCGGTCAGGGCGATGATCGGCACGCGGCCAAGAGTGCCTTGGGCGGTGCGCTCGGACTCGGCGTGGCGAATCAGCCGGGCCGCTTCAAAGCCGTCGAGCTCGGGCATCTGGCAATCCATCAGCACCAGATCAAAGTCGCCCGTGAGCGCGAGCTCGGCCGCCGCGCGACCATTGCCGACGATCTCAAACTCATATCCGGCCTGCGTGAGAATTTCGCCGGCGACGATCTGGTTGACCTCGTTGTCTTCGGCCACCAGGATGCGACCGCGCGGGTTGGCGGTGGTGTTTGCGCGCGATGATCCAGTTTGTTCCGGTCGTTGCTCGGCCAGGATCGCTCGCGAGGTGGCGCTGACGATGGCATCCAACAGTCGCGACTGGCGGACGGGCTTATGCACATAGGCGGCCAGACCCAACCTTGCGCGATCTTCGTCTGAGAGTTCCTGACCCATCGAGGTCAGCACGATCAGCAGCGTGTCGCGCGTGGCGGGATCTTTCTTGATCGCCTCAGCGACTTCAAAGCCGTCCATGTCGGGCATCTGCACGTCGAGAATCGCCAGGCCGAACGGCCGCTTGGTGCTCGCCGCGCCGCGCAGCGCCTCCAGTGCCGTCGGCCCGTCAGAGACCGTGGTCAGGTCCAGACCCCAACTGGCAAACTGTTCACGCAGGATCTCCAGATTTGTGGCGTTGTCGTCCAGCGCCAGGTAGCGCAGTTGCCGCAGCTCGTGCGGAATGCGGCACGGGTCGCGCCGCTCGGCATGCTTGCCGAACTGAAGCGTGCACCAAAAGGTCGACCCCGAGCCAAGTTGGCTTTCGACGTCGAGAGTACCATCCATCAGCTCGACCAGAGTCTTGGTAATCGCCAGGCCCAGGCCCGTGCCGCCGTAGCGCCGCGTGGTCGAGACGTCGACCTGCGAGAACGACTGAAACAGCCGGCAGCGGCGATCTTCGGGAATGCCGATGCCCGTGTCCGACACGGCCAGCCGCACCACGGCCCGGTCGTGCCACTGGCGTTCGACCGAGAGTCGCACGACGACCTCGCCCCGTTCGGTGAACTTGATGGCGTTGTTCACCAGGTTGATCACGATCTGTCGGAAGCGGTCGGGGTCGCCCAGCAGCGAAGAAGGCACTTCCGGTCCGATCCGGCAGGCCAGCTCTAGTTGTTTGGTCTGGGCGCGGCCCACGAACATTTCCACCGCGTCCTCTACAACCATCCGCGGATCGAACTCGATTTCCTCCAGCTCCAGCTTGCCCGCTTCGATTTTGGAGAAGTCGAGGATCTGATTGATCAGGCTCAACAGCGAATCGGCCGACGACTTGGCGATGTCGGCATAGCGCAACTGTTGGGCCGAAAGCGGCGTGGCGGACAATAGGTCGAGCATGCCGATCACACCGTTGAGCGGCGTGCGAATCTCGTGGCTCATGTTGGCCAAAAACTGGCTCTTGGCCTGCGAGGCCGCTTCGGCCGCCTCCTTCTCGCGACGCAGGCTGTCAGATTGCACCCGGTCGGTGATGTCGACGACCGTGCCCTCATAGCAGAGGGCGTGACCCTGCGGGTCGCGAACCACGTAGGCATTTTCGCTGATCCAGATCACGGAGCGGTCGCGGCGATAGACCTGCGACTCAAATCCGCGGACCATGCCGTCGGCGATCATCAACCGCTGAAACTCGGCGCGCCGCGCGGCGTCGACGTACAACTGGTGTTGAATGTCGCGTACGCCGCGCCGCAGTTCGTCGGGCGAGTGATAACCATAGATCCTGGCCAGCGCCGGATTGGCATCCAGATATTGACCGTCCAGGCTGGTGCGGAAGATGCCTTCCACCGCGTTTAAGAAAATGCCGCGATACTTTTCTTCGGCTTGCCGCAGGGCCTCGACCGCTTGCTCGCGGCTAGTGATCTCGGCATAGACCTTGTCCAGCACGCGGTTGTATTGGCCGGCGATCTGGCCGACGTCGGTGTGCGGCTCGACAGTCACATGGTGCGAAAAGTCGGAGTTGCGCCGCTGAACTTCCATTTCAGTGAGCAGATCCAGCATTTCGTTTTTGGCCTGGTGCTCGGCGAAGTTAAGTCCCTCGCGCTCTGCCTGGGGCGAGACCCGCAGCGGCATCACGAGGTTCAACAACCGCAGCGCGAGGTAGCCGCCGGCAAAGGCCCAGAGAAAGCAGACTCCGACGCCCAGGGCTTGAATGCCCAACTGGGTCATTCGGCCGCCGCCGTGCGACCAATGCACCGGGTCGACAAACAGCGCTACGGCGAGCGTGCCCCACGCTCCGCACATGCCGTGCACCGGCACCGCGCCCACGACGTCGTCGATTTTCAGCCGTTCCAGCAGCCAGCAACCGGCCACCGAGATTACGCCCGCCACAATCCCGATTACCACGGCCCAAGCTGGGGCCACCAGATGACAACTCGCGGTGATGCCCACCAGCCCGCCAAGCACTCCGTTCATCACCAGCGTGACGTCGGGCCGTCGCAGCACGAGATAAGAAACCGCCAGCGCCGCGGCGCCGCCCACGGCCGCAGCCAGGTTGGTGTTGACCAGGATCAGCGGGATGCGGTCGGTCACGGCCAGGGTGCTGCCGCCGTTGAAACCGAACCAGCCGAACCACAGCAGGAACACGCCCAGCGTGGCCAGCGGCAGGTCCGAGCCGTGCATGACCGGCTTGTCGGCGTCAAAGCGCCCCAAGCGGGGTCCGATCACCAGCACCGCGGCCAGCGAAATCCAGCCGCCGACCGAGTGCACGACCGTCGAACCGGCGAAGTCGACGAACCCTAGTTTCGCCAGCCAGCCGGTCATCGCACCTTCAGCCGCGCCACCCCAGGCCCAATGGCCGAAGATCGGATAGAACAGCGCGGAAACCAGCAAGCTGATCACCATGTAGCCAACAAAACGAACCCGCTCGGCCACCGCGCCCGAGATGATCGTGGTCGCTGTTCCGCAGAAGACCAGTTGAAAGAGAAAGAACGTCAGCAACCAGGGGCCGGCGGTTTCCTCTGGCACAAAGCCGGAGGTGCCGACCAAGCCGTGCCAGCTGGCGCCAAACATCAGCGCGAAGCCGAACACCCAGAAGACAGCACTCGAGATGCAGAAGTCGAACAGATTCTTGATGGCGACGTTGATGCGGTTCTTGGCGCGGGCCAGCCCGCTCTCTAGACAGCAGAAGCCGGCTTGCATCAACATCACGAGCCCGGCGCAAAGCAGCACCCAGGCGAGGTCGCGCAGTTCGAAGGCGGGTTGCATTGAGGGGCGGAACTCCGTTTGGTTCGTCGCCCTCGGGCGCGCAGCGATAAGTTGCGCGGACGCCGGGCGGCGTTCGGATGGCAGTGCGAGTTTTCTGGCTAACTGCGCATGGGCCGAGACCATGTGACTGGCCCGAGCCCATGCGCCGTCAGAAAAGCCGCTTTCCGCCCTCGGCTTGAACTGACACTTCGGCGCCGCAGATTGACAGCGCCTGACGAACGCATCTGCCCGGGCGCACTGGGGGCCAAGGACCTCACGCAGCTTACCCAGGCGTCGCGTTCGCTAAGCAAAACCTAGCATGCGGCGCTCGGCGGAGACCGCTCTGACTCTATCCTGCAGTCGGTGAAGCGCGGCAATTCGACCGGGCATATGCACGCTGTCGGCGATTCCCCCGCCAATGCGGTGTCGGTCGCACCGGTTGTGCAGCGCCGCCGGCCCGTTCGCAGACGCCGGGCATCTCGTCACCGCGGAGGTTGCCAGTTCGCGCATTACTGGCGCGGCAAGCGCGCACGCCGCAATTTGCTCGAATTCCGCGATCCGATGTCGGCCGCTCGCGAATCTTTCGAAAAACTTGTGTGACTTGGCGGCTGCCCGGACACTTACCGGGTATGGAAGGATCGCCATGGACCTGAATGACCTGATCGATGCCTATCGCGGCCCGCTAGTCGGGTTGATCGCGTCGTGGGGCGTGCCGTGGGCTGACGCGGTCGAGATCGCTCAAGACAGTTTCTCGGAAGCCTGGGTGCGGCGCGAGTCTTGCCGCGGCGATTGGACCGATGCCGAAATCTTCGGGCGCTGGCTGCGGGGCGTGGCGCTGAATCAATATCGCAATTGGGCCCGCGGCCGCCGCCGCCGTTTGGCCCGGGTGATTACGCTTTCGCCAACCGAGCTTGATGGTGAGGCGGCCCGGCCTGCGGCGGTCGAGGACGAACGTCTGGCCGCCCTGCGCGCCGCCATTCAGCGGCTGCCGGCCCGGCAGCGCGAGGTGATCTTGATGCACTACCTGGAGGAGACGACGGTCAAGGAGGTCGCGGCGCTCTTGTCTGTTTCGGTGAAAACCGTCGAGGGCCGTTTGTATCAAGCGCGGCGCGCGTTGCACCGGCTGCTTGACGAAGGGTCGACGTCGCGTTCATTGAGGGTTTGGTTATGCCTGCTGATCTGATATCCGAGGATGAGCTGCGCGCTTGTTTGCGGCCTCACCGCCCCGACCCCGCAGAATTCGGGGCTGCGGTGCGCCGGCGGATCAGCCAGGAGCAATCGCTGCGCGCGGCAGACCCGTTGGCGGGCGTTTCACCTTGGTTGCGGAGCGCCGCAGCGCTCTTGCCACTGCCGCTGATCGTGCCCGCGAAGTTCGCCGGCGTCGCGGGCAAGGCCGCCACGGCCGGCGGTGGGGGCAAGCTACTCTCTTACCTGGCCTTTCCGGCCATCAGCCTGTTCGTCCTGGCTGGCGCGACGTTGCTCAGCCTGAACAAGATCCGCAGCATCCGGTCAGGCCCGGCCGGCGAGCCCATGGATGAGGCTGCACAGCCGGAGGCCGTCCGGCAGTGGTGGCGCGATCACAAGTGGGGCGCACGACTGGTCTACGCGGTTACACTGGCGCTGGGTCTGTGGGGTTCCACCTGGCTCTTATATCTGGGCTACGTGATCTCGCTGGGGTTGCTGGCGGTGGTCCTCGCCAGCTTGTCGAAGGCGGGACTGGGCAACCGGCAGGTGGTCGGCTCATCGTGCGTGATGGTGCTGCCAATCTTGGGCCAGATCGCGATGATGGCAGGCGTCGGCGATGGCGAGATTCATTTCATCGACCAGCGTGTCGTGGCGGTAGTGTTCCTTGCCGGCGCCGGACTGGTGGCGGTTTACCTGGGGGTAGATTCGGTGACGCACCCCACGATTTGGAAGCCGCGGTTTGGCCGGACATTTCGTGGTTTCATCGCTGGAGTTGTGTGCACCGGAGTAGCTGTTTGGATTGTGCGTCCGCTATTTCAGCCGGTGACGCCGGCACGAATCAACGAATACGTCGAGTCGTTCGACCAGGCACCCTTTCAAAGTTCCAGTTGGCAACAATGGGAGATTCCCGCGCGGTGGTGCGTCGACGCCGGGCTGCAACCCGACCTGTCTCGTCCGCGCCGGCTGCTGGACGAAGAAGTCCGTAAGGAAGGAAATGTGGTGCTGCCATTTATCCTTGGCAGCGCGATGAGCGTCGGCCTCGTCGGCGTCGACCAGCTATCACTACCCGCCGACCTGGCGAACGAGCGGGAGAGGTTACTGGCCGAAAGCACCGAGAGGCCAATCGCAAGTCTGCGGCAAGTCGATTGGGTGATCCGCGCCGCAGCGGCGAGCGGTGATCTGACCGCCGCGGACAGAGATCAGCTCCAACAACGGCTACATCTCAACCTGATCGCCCTGACCGGCGAGTCCTTTGACGGGATCGAGGAGGCGCTCATGGCAACGCAACTCCTGGCGGCGATCGATCGGCCTGTCGACAAAGAGGAGTACCGCCCGCGGATCCACGACTTGCTGCTCGAGCTGCACTGCACGCGCGCTGGCGGGTTTCATCTTGCCGGTGGGTTCAAGCGATTTCCCGCGTCCCGGGTCGCCGACATGAACGCGAGCGCCTATGCCGTGCAGTTGATGGAGATTTATGGCGTGCCCGAGAACCTGGACCTCGATTGGGTGAGGTCTTATTTTAAACCCCTCGCGTTCCGGCCGGGCGCCGACAAATGGATCGCCGCGGTCTCACGCGAGCGGTTGGAGAAGATGCCTGGCGTCCTGCCAGTCACGCGGTGGGATACCGTCTACTATGAGCGCAGCCTGCTGGCGGCGATCGTGCTGGTGGGCTTGTGCCTGTTCGCTACCCTGACTTCTCCGCCGGCGGCCCGGCCGGGCGAAGCACTTAGTGAAGGTCGCTCCTGACCCGCAGGCAAATAGCTGTTCGGTCACTGGCCCGGCTGCTATGATCGGGGCTTCGCAATCGGGGAGAGTTCTCTTGGCGGACAAAACGCTCGACGTGCTGGTGCTCACCGCCGCCTTTGTCGGCTTTTTTCACACCTTGACCGGACCGGATCATTTCCTGCCGTTCATCGCGCTGTCGCGCGCCGGCAACTGGAGCCTGCGCAAGACGATGCTGATCACCACGGCTTGCGGCATCGGCCACGTCGCCAGCTCGGTGCTTTTGGGGCTGGCCGGCTTGGCGCTGGGCACGGCCCTGGCCGGACTGGTGGATATCGAGGAGTTTCGCGGCAGCGTGGCCGGCTGGCTGCTTTTTGGCGTGGGCCTGGCCTATATGGTCTGGGGTCTGCGGCGAGCCTGGCGCAACCGTCCGCACGCTCACCTGCACGTCCACGCCGATGGCCAGATTCATAGCCACCAGCACTCCCACGACGCCGAACATGCCCACCTGCACCCGGCCGAAGGGGGCGCGGCGGCCACGCCCTGGATCATGTTTTTGATCTTCGTGTTTGGACCCTGCGAACCGCTGATTCCGCTGTTGATGTATCCGGCGGCCGAAGTCAACCTGGCCGGCAGCGTGCTGGTGGCCGGCGTGTTCGGCGTCGCCACGCTGGCGACCATGCTCTCGATGGTCGCGATCGGCTATCTGGGGCTGGCCCGGGTAGCGCATGGAATGTTAGAGCGCTATGCACATGCGGCCTGCGGCGGGGCGATCGCCGCCTGCGGTGCGGCCGTAGTTTTTGGCCTCTGAGCCGGTCAACGGGGGCCTTCCGGTCGCCCTGCCAGAGACTTTTGCGTTAGGGAACCGTGGCCTTCGTGTTTCGAGGGGCATTTACGGTCAAATCTGCTTGACTTCGCGGGTGCGTGTATTTACAGTCGCACGTAGATCGGCCGTTGTTGCGGCCGCCCTGGACTACTTAGGTTGTCCGTTTTTCCATCGGACGTGCTAATGATTTCTGGCTGAGAGTCGTCGCCGCGCACCCTATCGCGCCGCCGCGCTCCGCTTAGCCCAACTTGAGGACCGCTGTCCTCGAGTCACCTTTTGATCGAACGAAAAGTCGTTGCTGCGCGCTTGCGCATGCCGCGACCGACGAGCTCGATCCTGACCGTTTCCAACGCTTACACAGAATCGATCGCATGCAGAGAATTTGCCGCCAACCGCTTGCCTGGATGATGGGCCTTGTGCTCCTGAGTGCCAGCGCGCGCGCAACCGCGGCGCCGATCTTCGAACCGAACAACACGCGGCCGCAGGCCACGGTCATGAACCCGGGGACCTTTGTCGTCAACGACAGCCTCAACGGCGCCGCCGGCCGCGCCGACACGCTGCTGGGTCAGTTTGACTCCTCGTATCACACGCTGATCCGCTCGGACAATAACTCCAGTACGCTGGGCAACGGCTTCGCCAGCAAACTGACCGGAGTTCCGTTGGGTGACAACGGTTCCGCTTACTTCAGCATCACCGGCGCCGGCGATACCAACTTCACGGGCAACCATACGCAATCCGGTAAATACTACGTGCAGTTCGATCTGTACGACGCCTCGCACAACTTCTTCAAGACGTTGTCGCTGGAGTATGAAAGCGTCGAACCGGGCATGTTCGACAATATCTGGATCGATCCGCCCCTGGTTCCCGAGCCCGAGCGGGTCGGCGGCACGGTCGACGTCACGATCAACAATCTGGTGGGCCCCGGCACGGGCGACTCGCTGGATTTCTTTTGGTTCTCTGGCTTGCAACCGGGCCAGGCTTTTACGGCCACGCTCACGACCAGCACCTTCGACGCGTTGATTGCTCAATTCGACGCGCTCGGTAATCTGCTGGCGCAGAGCAACCCCTTGGCTGGCATTCAGACCTTCAACGGCCTGGCCGATGCCCAGGGTCGAGCCCTGTTTGCGGTCACCGGGCGCGCCGACGTGAACTTCAAGGGCGAGCACGCTGCTGCCGGCACGTACACTCTGGCGATCGTGCCGACCTTGGTGCCCGAGCCGGGCACGGCGGGACTGCTGGCAGTAGGGGGTGCCTTCGCGGCACTCGTCTGGCGGCGGCGCCGAAAGCGCTAGCGTCCCTTCTTGTCCGAGACCTTGGCCTCGGCCTGGTCGTCGATCAGCACCGGTTCCCCGGGTACTGCCGGCTCGCGATCGCTGATCGGAATGCTCTCACCTGTCGGCTCGGCAGGTTCCACGGCCAGCGCCGGCGGTGCGGAGGCGGACGGCAACCGGACGGACGGCGCCCCGGCAACGGGCTCCTTGGCAGGCGCGGGCTCGTCGATCAGCTCAATCGCGCTGGCAGGGACCTCCGCGGGCTCGACCGAAATCTCGCCGCCGTCGACCTTCGCTTCGGCTTCGGCCTCTTCGCGATTGCGCCCTGCCAGGATGTAGTTGATCATCGGCACCTCGCCGGCGGAGATCTTCTTCCGCGCGATGTCCGCCGACGACCCACGCCAGAAGTGTCCGTCGGCCAGCACGGCGCCGTTGTAGTCCAACAGCGAACCCTTCTCGTAGTGCACGTTCTTGAGCGCGACCGCGTAGTCGATGCGCGAGCGATGGTAGCTCGTCTCTGCGTCGGCCAGCCGGATGCGGGCGTCGAGCACCAGTTCCAGCGAGACCTTGCCGCCGAGCTCAAAGAATGCATCGCTGGCCCGGCGCGACTGATCCTGCGCGGCGTTCAGGCGGTTGAAAGCGACTTGCATCACCTCATAGGCCCGATCGACGTCGGCAATCGCGGCGCTCAGATCGTGAATCGCCTGCCGCTCTTGTTCTTGCAAGATGGCCCGCTCGCGGGCGATGCGAAACTGCGCGTTGCGCACCGCGGCATACTCTTTGCGAAAACCCAGCGGCATGGAGTATTGAAAACCAAGCTCCCATTCCTGGAACTGTCCGGTGGTGAGGTTGGCCATGGCGTTGTTGAAGGGAGCTGCGGGATCGGACGGCCCGAACAGGTCGTGGCCATAGCCGCGCCAACGATACAGACCCACGACGTCCAACCGCGGCAGCAGGAAGTTGCGGTTGGCGATCAACTCCATGTTGTACCGTTCGACGACCGATTGCTGGCGGCGCAGCTCAGGCCGGCGGGCCAGCGCTTCCTGCGCGACCTGGCACCAATCGTGCATGACCTTGGCCGAAGGGGGTTGGTCGGTCGGGCGAATCAACTTGCCGTCGTTGATCGCCACGCCCATCCACATGCGCAACCGACGCTCGGCCGCCTGCACGCCGCCCACGCCGCGAAACGTGCCGCCGTTGGAGCCGTTGTAGGTGCGCGTGCGATCCACGACCCGACCGCCTAGCGCGTCGAGCACGTCTTCTTGAAAGCGATAGTACTGTTCCAGGGCCTGGACTTCCTGCAGCTTGCTGTAGCCGCGGCCTTCTTGCACGTTGGCCTGGATGATACGCCAGGTGCGCAGGCTGGTGTCGCGGGCGGCGATCTTGGCATCCAGGTCGCGGTAGGCGTAGTACAGGTCCCAATACGCGTTTTCGACATTGCTGGTGTAGTCACGCAGGGCGATTTCAAACTCGGCCGTGCTGACGTCGTTGTTGATCCGCGCGATGACCACGCCGTTGACCACGCCGGGCGTCGACTTCGGACCGGCGATCCGGTTGAACTCGGTGCCCGCGCCCTGCAACAACGGCTGGCGAAATTCGGTTTCGTAGTTGACGTTGTAATAGCTGCGAAAGACGTTGGCGGCCGCGTTGTTGTCGTCGTAGTCGATGTGCTGGCGGACGGCGAACGAAGTGCCGCTCATCGTCTGCTTGGAGAGCTCGGTCTCGAAGTTATTCAGGTCCTGGTTAAACAGGAACGCGCCGCCGCCGAGGAACAGGTTGTTGAACGCCCGGTTGTTGTGCTGCCACATGAACCGGGTATTTACTTGCGCGTCAAACGCGGCCAGGGCGCCATCCATGCCGAAGCGTGCGTCGGTGGCCTGGATCGCCGGGTCGTGCACCGTTTGCGCCAGGCTGGGCGTGCGCAGCACGCTGCCGCCCAGGTCGCGGAGTACCTTGGAGTTTTCCAGCCCGATCTTCACCGCGTCGGCCAGCGACAGCTCCCAGGCTGGCGGCGGCGACGATTCGTCGATCGACAGCGGCTTGGTCGTGGCGAGGGGGGCTTCGCCCGGCGGCGAATCAGCCGGCGGCGTCGTCGGCGGCGGAGTAGCGGCCACGGTCCGGAAGAAGTCCTGCTCGGGATCCAACTCGCAGGACGGGCGAATCACCATGCAGCCGGACACAAGGACCGACGCGGCTAGCAGGACTCGGATGTAAGCTTCCGCTCGTCGCATGATGACAGCACTGCCAGTCGTTGGATCGCGGACCTTTTGTCACTGCCTGGTTCCCTCAGCCGGATTTCCCCGACTGCTGGCAGCTGGCAGCAATGTTTTCCGCTCGCGATCACGAACATGGATTGGTTTCGCGTGGCCGCATGCCTACAGCGGCAGCGGTCGCGCACGGTGCCCCCACCTTGCAGATCACTAGATCGGCATTGGCCTAGATCGTTCCATCGTAAATCTCGTCATAATCGTTAGGGTTTTCCAAGTTGCAGCCCTTAGCCCGGCCCTTGAGCGGGTGCCCAGCTCATCGGCTTTCCGTAGCTTCTCGACTATACTCGACTTCTATGGGTTCCCACTCCTTACCGGTCGACTCCGACCCCGCAAACCCCGATTGGCGCGCGATCGAAGATCTGTTGGACGAGATCGCCGAGGTCTCGAAGTCCCAGATCTCGACGGTCGAGTTCTATCGCTTCGTGGTTGACCGCCTGGTCCCCGCGGCGGCGGCCTCGGGCGCCGCGATCTGGACCGCTAGCACCTCCGGCGCGCTCCGTCTGGAGTACCAGGTCAATTTGGCTCCAGCGCGAGGTCTGCCCGCCGCCGACGTTGTTGCGGCGCATCGGCCCCACGTCGAGGCCGTGATGGCCTCGGACCAATCGCGCGTCGTGCCGCCAAGTTCGGGCGATGCGAAACCCGGCGGCAAGTCCGTGGGCAACTCGGCCGCCAATTCGTCTGATGGCTGGCTGATCCTGCATCCGCTACGATCGTCCGCCGGCGCCTGCGGCGTTCTCGAACTGGTGCGCCGCGGCCAGATCACGGCCACGCAGCGAGACAATCTGACGCGGCTCATGGCAGCCGTGGTCGAACTGGTCGACGATTTTCATCGCAATCGCGAGCTCGGCCTGCTGCGGCGCCGCGAGCAAGCGCGGCGTGAGCTGGAACGGTTTGTTCAGCGAGTGCATCGCAGCCTCGACGTCAATCAAACTTCCTACCTCCTGGCCAACGAAGGTCGCGCGGTCGTCGGCTGCGATCGTTTGAGCGTGCTGGTCTGCCGCGGGGGTAAGTCGCGTACGCTGGCCACCAGCGGCGTCGACGTCGTCGATCGTCGAGCCAAGGTCGTGCGACTCTTGGAGCGCTTAGTGCGCCGAGCCGTCGCCAGCGAGGAGCCGCTGTGGTATCACGACGGCGCGGTCGATGTGCCCGAACAAATCGAAGAGCCGTTGCAAGCCTACGTCGACGAGACCCATGCTCGCACCGTTGCGATCGTGCCGCTGCACGCGCCGCAGCGAGGTGACGTCGACGGCCCGCCGCGGACAATCGGCGCGCTGGTCGCCGAGCAGTTTCACGGCCTGCCTGCCGATGGCGACCTGAAGGAACAGTTGACGGCGATCACGGCGCACAGTGCCACGGCCCTGAACAACGCCTTGACCCACTCGCATCTGCCGCTGGCCTGGCTCGGACGACAGATTGCCCGGGTCGGTTGGCTGGCCGAGGCCCGGCAGTTGCCCAAGACCGCGCTGGTCCTCGGCGCGATCGCCGCCGTGGCGGCCTGCCTGACCTTGATACCGGCCGACTTTGAGATCGAGGCCCGCGGCGAGCTGCAGCCGCAAACCCGGCGCGAAGTCTTTGCCACGGACGACGGCGTGGTGGACGAGTTGCGGGTGAAGCACGGCCAGGCGGTGGGCGCCGATGAGCCGCTGGTCCTGCTGCGTAAGCCGGAACTGGACCTGGAATTTCGCCGCATGGCCGGCGAGATGCAGACCGCTGAAAAGAAACTCTCCGCGATTCAGGCCGAGCGATTGGAGAATGCGCCCGGCGGCGCTGACACGCGGCGGCGACTGCACCAATTGGCGGCCGACGAAGCCGAGACCAAGGAGCAGCTTGCCGGTCTGCTCGCGCAGCGCGAGATCCTTGAGCAACAACAAGCCGATCTGGTCGTCCGCAGTCCGCTGGCCGGACAGGCTTTAACCTGGAATCTGGAGGAGTTGCTCGCCGCCCGCCCCGTCGAGCGCGGGCAGAGCCTGCTGACCGTGGCCGACCTGAACGGACCCTGGGTGGTCGAGCTGCACGTCGCCGACAAACGCGCCGGGCACGTGCTGGCCGCCCGCGAAAGCCAGCAGCCGGAACTGAACGTAAGCTTCGCGCTGTCGGCTGACCCTGGCACGGTCTACCAGGGGCGGCTGGTCGACACCGCCTTGTCGACCGAGCTGGACGACAATGGCGAGGTCACGGTGCGGGCAATCGTGGCCTTCGATCGCGCCCAGGTGAAGGCGCTGCGGCCGGGTGCGACCGTGCAGGCCCGAATCGACTGCGGCCGCCGACCGCTGGGATACGTCTGGTTTCACGAGCTGTTTGAGTTCGTTCAATCGCACTGGTGGTGGTAACGAGACCATGAAAAGCTGCATAACCTTGCTGTTGCTCGCTGCGACATTCGCCGCGCCGGTTCGCGGGGCGGACGACGTGCAGGTGTCGGCCGTGTTGGTCAAACTGATCGAGCAGGTCGAGGTGCCCGCGCGCGAAGCCGGCGTGTTGGCCAGCCTGGCAGTGCGCGAGGGCGAGATGGTCAAAAGCGGCGCGGCGCTAGCGCAGATCGAGGACACCGAGGCACAGTTTGCGAAACGTGCCGCCCAGGTCGAGCTGTTGGCCGCCCGCAAGCAGGCCGAAAGCGACGTCAAGGTACGCTACGCCAGTAAATCTTTGGAAGTGGCCGAGGCTGAGCTGCGCCGCGCCGTGGACAGTCGCAAGCGGTTGCCCGAGAGCGTCTCGCAATCCGAACTCGACCAGTTGCGGCTGTTGGTGGACCGCAGCCGTCTGGAGATCGAACAGGCCCAGCTCGAGCTGGAATTGGCCCAGGCGGCGCGCGAGCTGAAGGAGGTCGACGTGCAGAGCGCCGAGCACGATATCCAGAAGCGCAAGATCGCGGCCCCGTTGGCCGGATTCGTCGTCGAGGTCAATCGGCATCGCGGTGAATGGGTTGAGCCGGGCCAGACTATCCTCCGCATCCTGCGGCTCGATCGGCTGCGGGCCGAAGGGCTGGTCAACGCCCAGGCCGTCACCGGCGACCTGCTGGGGCGCCGCGCCAAACTGTCGGTCACGCTCGACGGCAAGCCCCAGGAGTTTGTCGGCAAGATTGTCTTTGTCAGCCCTGAGATCGACCCGGTCAACGGGCAGGTGCGCGTCTGGGCTGAAATCGACAATCCCCAACTCACCCTGCGACCCGGCTTGCATGGGTCAATGGCGATCGAGCGCGCCGCGGCCGGCGCCCAGTAAACCCTGGCAGTCAATCATCGGGTGACCGTATGGCCAGCGCGCCGGGAATCGAATCGACCGCCGATCGGGAATTGGGTCTGCGAATGCGGGCCGACCTGACGTTCTCTGCACAGCGCTACGGTCACGAGCGCGTCTGGGCAGTAAAGGATCCGGTGGCGCTCGAGTATTATCACTTGCGCGAAGAAGAGCACACGATTCTCACGATGCTCGACGGCCGCACTAGCCTGGAGCAACTGCGTGAGCGCTACGATGAGCTGATGGCGCCGCGCCGCATCACCCACGCCGAGTTGCACGGATATCTGGCCACGCTGCACCGCTATGGTCTGTTGGTGGCCGACGCGCTAGGGCAGGGCGAGCAATTGCTGGTCCGCCGCGAGACGGCTGAGCGCCGCCGCCGGCATCAGACCTTGGCCGGACTGCTCGCGATCCGCTTTCGTGGAATTCACCCGGGCTGGCTGCTTGACCGACTCTATCCCGTTTGCGGCTGGCTGTTCTCGCCGTGGACGGTCGTGGCCGTAATGCTCTTGGCGATGACGGCTCTTACCCTGATCGCGGTCGAGTTCGACACTTTTCGCGCCCGGCTGCCCGACTATCGAGCGTTTCTGACTGCCAGCAACCTGCCGTGGCTGCTGCTGGCGCTGACCGGGATCAAAGTGCTACATGAGCTAGGGCATGCGCTGGCCTGCCGGCACTTTGGCAGCGAATGCCACGAGCTGGGTGTCATGCTGCTGGTGTTCACGCCGACCTTGTATTGCAACGTCAGCGATTCGTGGATGCTCGCGAGCAAGTGGCGGCGGATGGCCGTGGCCGCGGCCGGCATTTATGTGGAGTTGATGCTCGCGAGCGCCGCGACCTTCTTGTGGTGGTTCAGTGCGCCGGGCATCTTCAATTCACTGTGCCTCAACACAATGGTGCTGTGCAGCGTGGGCACCGTGCTGGTCAACGGCAATCCGCTGTTGCGGTACGACGGTTATTACCTACTGTCCGACTGGTTGGAGATTCCCAACTTAAGCGCCCAGGCGACTGCGGCCGCGCGGCGCCTGTTCTCGCGTTGGTTTCTGGGAGTTCATGTCGCCCAGCAGCGGTCGCTTTCTGACCGGCGGCAGGGTTTATTGGCACTCTATGCGGTGGCCTCTTTGGCTTATCGCTGGTTTGTGGTCATCGCCGTGCTGTGGGTTTTGCACCTGGCGGCGCGGCCGTACGGATTGGGGCCGCTGGTCGTCTTGGTCGGCACGATGACTTTGGCCGGCATGGTCCTGCCGGGTGTCTCTGCCGCGACGCGCTGGCTGGGCAATCCAACTGGCGGTCGGCGGTTTGCCCCGCTGCGCGGGGCGGTCGCCGGCGCGCTGGTGACCATTGGTCTGGTGCTCTTCGTCTGGTTGCCGCTGCCGATGACCGTCGAGGCCCCGCTGGTACTGGAATATCAGGGCGCCGAACGGGTATACGTCACCGTGCCCGGGACGCTCAAAAGCGGTGTCCAGGTCGGCGAGGTCGTCCGACGCGGCCAGGAGTTGGCGCGATTGGACAATGCCAAGGTCACACTCGAGATCGCTGAGCTCACCAGCCAGCGCGATCGCCAGCGTTTGTTCCTGGCCAACCTGGAAGCCCAGCGGTTGCAGGGCGTGACCGATGGCGCTCAGGTGCCGGCGGCGCGCACGGCGTTGGCTGACCTCGACCAGCGGTTGGTACAGCTCGAGCACGATGCGTCACGGCTCTCGATCGTCGCTCCCGCGGACGGCGTGGTCTTGCCACCGCCCAACGTGCCGCGCGAATCAAGTGAGACCGACAAGTTGACGACCTGGACCGGCACGCCGCTGGAAGAGCGCAACCTAGGAGCCTACTTGCAAACCGGCACGCTGGTCTGCCTAATTGGCGACCCGCACGAGACCGGGGCCGTGTTGCACGTGCCCCAGACCGATATCGAATTGGTCGAACCGGGCCAGGCCGCGCGGATCGTGCTTGACCATTTGCCAGGCCAGGTCTTTCATGGCAGCGTCACAGATACGGCCAAGCTTGACCTGAAAGTCATGCCTCGGGAACTCGCCGCGGCGGGCGATCTTCCCTCGCGCGCTGACTCGGGCGGAGTCGCCCGACCGCTGGATACCTGGTATCAGGCCCTGGTGGCGCTCGATGCGCCTCCGGCGGAACTGCTTGCTCGGGTCCACGGTCGAGCCAAGATCAGCGTGGCCTCGCGGTCGCTCGGCTGGCGGTTGGCTCGCTGGGCCAAGCAGACCTTCAGCCGCTAGCCCCTCGTCGACAATCGCGCTGACCTCGGCGGCCATTGCCGTCGGTCTGCGCTACGGCAGGATAAAGATGAAGCCGGTGACCGCCGCCGCCTCGACCAGGCTGGCATCCAGGCGGAACTGCGGCTTGCCATAGTCACCCAACGGGATATCGCCGATGCGACTAAATCCGTTGGAGCAGACACACGAGCGCGGACGGTGCACCGTCATCTTGTAGGGCAACGCGGCTACGCTGCCAAAGAAGTGCGCTCCAGAAACCAGCGGCTGCACCAGCCCCAGCGTTTGGCCGTAGCGTTCCAGCGGCACTTCTTCAAAGTACAGCGGGCGGAAGCAGATGGTCCACGGCGAGTAAGCCACGAGCGTGTTGTCCCAGCCTCCCGCGTCACGCTTGTCTGTGTGCGCCCGCTGGGCCAGTTCGGTGGCGGCAATGTCGGTCGGCATCGCGCCCTCGGTCGGGCGGATATCGATGGGTACGGCACCCAACGCGCGGTGAAAGCGGTCGGAGTCGTCTTCGTCCTCGGCCGGCTTGAAGGGGCCCTGAAACTCGCCTTGCGGCGCGGGCACGACCTCCCGGCCATCGGTCACGATCTGCTCGTTGCTCACCAGCGGCCCGTCGGTGGCGGTCGGGGCGTCAGGCGCGATCGGCAGTTCGGAGATGAGTTCGGCGGCCGGCTCGGTTTCGGTCGGTTGCAGGACGGAGCGCCGCACAATGCTGGCGCGAGCCATCCGCTGGGAATAGTTTGGTCCGCGGGGAGCGAACTTCGCAGAGGGCGCAATCCTGTCGGCCGCCAGCACCTGGGGTGCGGCAGCGAGATCCCAGCCGGAAATGACCGACCAGGCGGCTAAGAATGTCCCGATGGCGATTGTTCGCATGGCAGCTTCCCTCTACCAGCCTTATCGTCGCCCGTTAACCGGTAGCTCGATCATTTTTGCTCCAATCGCTGCAACCGGCAGGGTCGCGGCCGGTCGCGGCTAGTACAGTCGGCCTTTTTTGTCCGGCAAACCCCCGCGTGGCGGACTGAGAAATTTGACGGAAGGTCTGCCGGCTAGGGATAATAGGTCTCTACAACTGGGGTATCCGAGGGGTACAAAGCACATCGGCCGGGCCGGGCGGGACCGGGTGGATTTCGGGATATGCGACTACCACGGTCAATCGCCGAGTTTTCTGGCCTGCTGCGCCGCAATTGGCGGATCGCGCCTTCGTCAAAATTTCAGGGAGGCGCCGACCTCTTTCTGCGCCAACTCGAAGAGCGCCGCGTTCTGACCGCGACCGTGAACGCCGTGGTCATTGCGCCCGCTGCCCTGGCGGGCATGACCGAGGGGGACGCCTTGAGCCTTGAGCCCGGCCAGGCCACCGGCACGGGCTCGCAGACGGGCGACAGTCAGGCACAGGATGCCACGAGCGCCTCGACCGGTTCGGCGCAGCAAGACACCCAACGCGAGGCCGACGCCCACGACGCCACCGATCTGCCCGAGAGCACCTCGGCGACCGCTGCCGAGGCGCCCAATGTCGCCACTCCGGCCAGCGCCACACTGCAAGCTGCACCGCAGCTAAACTCCGACACGCCATCCACGGCAGACCCACCCGCGGCAGCGCCGCAGACCGTGACCAATGGCGAAGGTCTTTCGCTGACGGTTGCCGGCAATCAGGCCGTCAACGAAGGCGCTCTGCTTTCGATCACCGACATCGGCCAATTCAGCGACGATGGCGTCGGCTCGGGCGGCGACCTGGAGGCGGCCACGCCGCAAGTCGATGGCAACGGCTATTCTTACGTCATCGACTGGGGTGACGGCACGCCCGCCGATTCCGGCAGCCCGACCATCGACAGCCAGCAGTTTCCGACGCTGGGGTCGTTCGACGGCGCGCACGTCTACGCCGACAACGGCGTCTACACCGTCTCAGTCACGCTGATCAAGGATGATGTCAGTTCGCTGACAGATACGTTTTCAGTCACGGTCAGCAACGTCGCGCCGACGCTGACCGTGCCGCCGAATCAAATGGTCAATGAAGGTGCGACGCTCAACTTGCCGAATATCGGCCAGTTCACCGATCCGGGCTTTGACAACCCGCTGAACGTTGGCGGCGAGGTCTCGGAGAAGTTCACCTATTCGATCAATTGGGGCGACGGCACGGCGGTCGCTTCGGGTCCGGCGACCATCGATACTCCCGGCGGCCCTGGCGTGCCGACGGCCGGCTCGTTCGACGGCAGCCATATTTATGCCGACAACGGTGTCTACACCGTCACGGTCACGCTGACCGACGACGACGGTGGTGTGACCGTGCAGACGTTCGACGTCACTGTCAATAATGTCGCGCCGACGTTGACCGTGCCCGCAAATCAAACAGTCAACGAAGGCGCGACGCTCAACCTCCCGAACATTGGCCAGTTCACCGATCCGGGCTTTGACAACCCGCTGAACGTCGGCGGCGAAGTCTCGGAGAAGTTCACCTACTCGATCAACTGGGGCGACGGCACCGCGGTCAATTCGGGTCCCGCGACCATCGACACACCCGGCGGGCCTGGCGTGCCGACGGCGGGCTCGTTCGACGGCAGCCACATTTACGCGGACAACGGTGTCTACACCGTCACCGTCACGTTGATCGACGACGACGGTGGTGTGACCGTGCAGACCTTTGAGGTCACGGTAAACAACGTGGCGCCGACGCTGACCGTGCCGCCGAATCAAACGGTGAACGAAGGGGCCACGCTCAACCTGCCGAACATCGGTCAGTTCACCGATCCCGGCTTCGACAATCCGCTGAACGTCGGCGGTGAGGTTTCGGAGAAGTTCACCTATTCGATCAACTGGGGCGACGGCACGGCGATCGCTTCGGGTCCGGCGACCATCGATACCCCGGGCGCTCCTGGTGTTCCGACGGCAGGCTCATTTGATGGCAGCCATATTTACGCGGACAACGGGGTCTATACCGTAACCGTCACGTTGATCGACGACGACGGTGGCGTGACCGTGCAGACGTTCGACGTGACGGTGAACAACGTCGCGCCGACGTTGACGGTGCCGCCGAATCAATCAGTCAACGAAGGAGCCACGCTGAACCTGCCGAACATTGGCCAGTTCACCGACCCCGGCTTTGACAATCCGCTGAACTCGGGCGAGACGAGCGAAACGTTCACTTATTCGATCAATTGGGGAGACGGTACAGCGCTCAACACGGGCGTGCCGACCATCGACACTCCCGGTAGCCAGGGCGTTCCCACGGCCGGGTCGTTCGATGGCAGTCACATCTATGCGGACAATGGCGTCTACACGGTCACCGTGACCCTGATGGACGACGACGGTGGCGTGACGGTTCAAACGTTCGACGTCACTGTCAGTAATGTTGCACCAACTCTGACGGTGCCGCCGAATCAGACCGTCAACGAAGGGGCCACGCTCAACCTGCCGAACATCGGTCAGTTCACCGACCCAGGCTTTGACAATCCGTTGAACGTCGGCGGTGAGGTGTCGGAGAAATTCACGTACGCGATTAACTGGGGCGACGGCACGGGGGTCGACTCCGGGCCGGCGACCATCGACACTTCCGGCGGCCCTGGCGTGCCGACGGCGGGCTCATTCGACGGCAGCCATATTTACGCGGACAACGGTGTCTACACCGTCACCGTCACGCTGATCGACGATGACGGTGGCGTGACCGTGCAGACCTTTGAGGTCACGGTGAACAACGTCGCGCCGACCTTGACCGTGCCGCCGAATCAGACGGTCAACGAAGGCGCCACGCTGAACCTGCCGAACATCGGTCAGTTCACCGACCCGGGCTTTGACAACCCGCTCAACTCGGGAGAGACGAGCGAAACGTTCACTTATTCGA
>Ga0163144_10007102_pt1 | contig 24587 bp, 20 predicted proteins | sample OliLak19BULKMAT1_FD_123175 | JGI IMG/M metagenome (GOLD analysis project Ga0163144, IMG submission 123175) | Freshwater microbial mat bacterial communities from Lake Vanda, McMurdo Dry Valleys, Antarctica - Oligotrophic Lake LV.19.BULKMAT1 | ecosystem: Environmental > Aquatic > Freshwater >...
CAAGGCCGCTCCGGTCAAGGCCGCTCCGGTCAAGCCGAGTGGGATTCCGGGCATAATTAAGCACTGGCCGAAGACCCCTCCCCAGCCCATCGGTCCGGGGAAGTCTGCCCCGCCACGCGGCAAAACCAGTCTGTTCCCGAAGGTCGGGGCGAAGGTCGCCCCGATCGAAGAAAACAACGAACCCGAAGACAGAATAAAGGACGACAATGACATCCCTTACTAAAGACGACCGGGAAAGACGGGACGCCCGACGCGAAGCCCGCACGAACGGCTACGAGTATCGCCCGACCACGGCCCAGCAATCCCGTGACGCCGAGCGGCTGAATCGCGGACTGGAAGTCCTTGATGGAGCGGACGATGGCGATTTTGAAGACCGAGACTGACCTCCCCCCTGCCCTCGCCCTGCTGGGGGAGGGAGCGGCCCACGACTACAACCTAGAGACGCCCGAGGTTTACCGCCCCTCGGGCCTCGGGCCGCTGGATCGGATGATCCTCGGGGCCGTCGCGGGCGAACTATTGCTGGTTGCCGGTTCCCCGTCCCAGGGGAAGACTTCGCTCGCGGTTCAGTGGGCACTGGCAAACGCACAGGAAGGCGTACCGTCTGCAATCCTGTCGATGGAAATGGGACGGCGAGCACTGCGAAACCGTCTGGTGTCCGGGTTGACGGGCATAGATATGCAAATCCTGCGGACGCGGCGGTGGACGAGTGACCAGCAAAGGGATTCCGCGATCGAAGCCGGTGCATACCTCGCGGAGATTCCCCTTTATGTGGACGACCGAACCGGGCTGGATGCCGCCAAGGTCTACAAAACGATCATGTCCTGGAAGGAACAGGGCATCGGTCTGGGGGTGGTGGACTACATCCAACAAATGAGCGGGGCCAGTGAGTCCCGCGTGACCCAGGTCGGGGATGCGGTGCGTGCGATTAAAGCAGCGGCAAAGGACGCGGACATGCCGGTCATTGCTTTGTCGGCGACGAATCGGACCGCCGCCAACAGCGACAACCGCGAACCCCGCATGTCAGACCTCCGGGACAGTGGTGACTTGGAGTTCGTGGCCGACACGATCGTGATGTTCCACTACCCCGAGGACGACAAGAACGAAGACGTGCGGCTCTGCGATCTCCATGTGATGAAACAAAGGAATGGCCCGACCGGGATCGTCTCGGTCAGGTTCATCAAATCGGCCACGCGGTTTGAGGCTTCTATTTAGAGGTGCGATATGCCAACAGTCTACATTGCCGGACCCATGAGAGGGTTCTACAAGTTTAACTTCCCGGCCTTTGACCTGGCCGCAACCCATGCCCGCTCCCTCGGCTGGGATGTAGTCAACCCGGCGGACCTGGACCGCGAAGCGGGGGACACGGAGTACATGAAGCCCCACCATTCCTTCACGCCGGGGGAGCTTCGGAAGATCATCGGGCGTGACATGACCGCACTGTTGAGCCTCGTGGCGGAGGCGGGGGACGCGATCGCCATGTTGCCGGGCTGGGAGGCATCCAAGGGTGCGTATGCGGAGAAGGCCGTGGCCGAGTGGCTGGGTCTGCGAGTCCTCGACGCGAGCCTCTTTGAACCCTTGGAAAACCGTAGTCCCCTTCCCCTCCAGTACCAATTGTGCAGCCCGTACAACTGCTATTAACACGGAGAACGCAATGAGCCAGTTACCTATAAAAGACTCGGGCAAACGTCAGTCCTTCGCGACAGGTGCCGTGCGGGACACGCAAGAAGGAAAGCCGCGTTACGACCTGATCCCGGTCCACGCTCTGTCCCGCCTGTCCCAGATTTACGCACAGGGGAGGATCAAATACCCCCCTGAACAGAAGCCTGGCGAGCGGGTGCCAGTCGAGAACTGGCGACGGGGCATCGACACGCAACGGTTCATGTCGTCGTTGCTCCGCCACGCCTACGCCTATCTGGAGGGCAACAGAGACGAGGACCACATGGCACAGTTGGTCTTCAATGCGTTGGGCATCATCGAGACGGAGGAAATGGTGTACCGCCGAATCCTGCCCCCGTCCCTGCTCACACTGCCCGACTGGACGAAGCCGGGGGGGAACCTCCAGGCACCCCAGGTTCAGCCGGAGGAAAAACCCCCGGTTCAACTGCCCGACGACAAGCCGAAGCTCCCACCGCACTTCTACGACGGACGCTGGCAAGCACGCCGGGACAACGGTTCCCCACACTGGGAGATTCGCGGGGGGCAGGTCTGGTTCTGGTCCGACGACGAGGCGAGGGTCGCCCATGTGCCCCTGACTCTTGCCCGGTCCCGGATCGCCTCCGGCGACTGGGCCAGATGTAATGACGAGGGGGAACTTTTGGACAAAGAGGTGCCCAAGGTTCAACTGCCCGACGACTCTTTCGAGCGGGCCAAGAACTATGCCCGGCTTGAACTCCACTTGGACGGGACCGACTCGCTCCAGTGTACCGAGTGCAAGAGTCGCGTGTACGACGGGGACGGGGGACGGCACCTCGGGGATAGGTGTCCCCATTGTGATGAAATCGACCTCGACAAATGCGGCACGATCGACGGAGTGACGCCGCTCCCGCCCCTCCAGGAGGACAAATGAAGCGCACCACTTTTTACCGACCGACGAATCGGAAGGGCCACTGGTATCAATATATCGACCACGCCGACCGAGACGGGGTGTATCGGCAACTCATCAGTCTAAGCCAGGCGGACGCCCTCAAATGGTACCGCGAAAACCTCCCTCCCTTGAGGAGCGTCCGATGTACGAATTCTGGATTTGTTGTCTCCTAGCCGCAATCACCATCCTTTTAAGGCACACGAATGGCAAACGCTTTTGAAAAACTAATCGGACAGACGCTTCAAGCTTACCGCGACGCGAAGATCGCCAACCTCATCTTCATCCACCCGCCCATGCGGCCCGTGGGAATGATGGGCAAGGTGCCCTGTTTCATTCAGAGCGGCAAGTCCCCGTTCGACATGGCTGGCATCTATTACGACAGAGCGGGGACCGGCATCGGCGTGGAGTTGAAAGAAACTGCCGAACACGACCATAGCATGTCCATCGTCCACCCGGAGAAGAGGGGGAACGGCATCCACTACCACCAGCTTTCCGGGCTGGTTGAGGTACACAAGGCCGGGGGCGTCGCATTGCTCTTGTGGAGCAACGGGGGAGAGATCGGTGCCCTGAACGGGGAAGACCTGCACCTCGCAAAGGTCCAGTACGACGCGAGCCTGAAGGCAGAGGCCGCGAACAAGACCCCGGCCAGGGGGAGTCGGTCGATCCTATGGGGCCGGTTCAACTTGGTGAAGGCCGGACACGGCGGGACGCCCTTGTGGTTGCCCCCGTCCCCCGTGGAGAAGCACACGAAAGCCGCCTGATGCTCACTGTTAAACAAGCCGCTGACCATGCGGGCGTCAGCGTCAAGACCATCTTCCGCCTCGTGGCGTCGGGCCGTCTCCGGTTCACGGACTACGGCACAAAGAAACAGCACGCATATCGCTTCCTCCCCGAGTGGCTGGCGGCGGTGTCCCCCCTCCCGGAGGTAGAGGAGGCACCGCCAGGGGCCATCAGGCGGCGTCGGCACCGACAATCCGCATCGTCTGTCCGGGCTTCAATCCATCCTCCCGCCTAGGCTTCGGCCACAACCTGCCCTTCACCTTCAGTGCAACCCGCTTCACCCGGCGGAACTCGATATCCTCGTGGTCGTAGATCGAACCCGTCGTCCGCTCGCGGTGGCCCATCATCAAGTTCAGTGCGTCGTGGTCCCTGGCCTTCTTGCCCATCGTCTTGAACGTGTGACGCAGGCGGTACAGCGTGACCCCCGACACCTTGGCCTGCCTCGCCAGTCGGCTGAACGTGGTACTGACGGCCTGCTTCACCGCGAACCCCCCCAACCTGCCGTCCTTGATGATCTCCTCGACCCGGTAGTACGGAAGTCCCTTGCGGGTGATGAACACGAGGGCATCCTCGCCGTGCTTCTCGATCGCGACCGCGTTGTGCTTCAGCGTCCGCACCCGGAGAAGGGCGTCACGGGTTCGCTTCCAAAGATAACCCTGTCGTTCGATGCCGGTCTTACCCCGTGCCATGTCGAGCTTGCCCGACTCCAGGTCGATGTGCCGCCACGTCAGCCGGGCCAAGTCCTTCGGCCCCAGTCCGCAGTTCACGCTCACCATGACCATGCCCTTGAATGACGGGGTGGCGAGGGCAGTGATTGCGTCGATCTCCGCCCCGGTCAGGACGCGGCGACTGTTGTCCGCCTTGCCGAGTCGTGCCTTGTACTGGCGGATCGCTTCGGGAGTGGTGGATGGCGACTCGAATGCGGTGCCGAACTGGACCGGCGGGTATTTACCGTTTCCCGACCCCCAGTTGAAGCACGCCTTGACATAAGCCTTCGTCCGCTTCTCCGCATGGGGGGACAGCCTGCGAGAGGAGACAAGGTGCGTCGCGTAGGCCGCGAAATGCTCGGGACGCAGGGCGACTACCCTCACTTGCCCGAGTTTGTTTTGGACCAGAAAATCGGCGAAGAGGTCTAATTCCCGAATATAGTCCCGGAGAGTTTCACTCGACAGCTTCCCCGCCTTCTGGTCAACTCGGCGTTGAGCGAGGTAGTTCGTGAAAAGGGCGGGGACAGTAACGGAGTCCGTGTCGGCCTGAATGACGGATCGGTCGGTGCCCTCCAGGATGCCCGCCAACCGGCCCAGGAACTCGCGTGCTGCGTTGTCCCCGGTTGGGTCGGCCACGACACTCCCGAAGTAGTAAGCCACGCTACGCTTCTTCTGGCGGTCCCAGAAGTCCCTCCGCCACTGGCCGGTTTTGTGGCCGGAAATTTTGTACTCTTCTGAACCTATCTTAACATTGACGGTGAGCGGCGACATCCCAGACTCCACTTCAAAGCGACCCGGAACACGGTAGTAACACGGTTATTAGTGTAACCTACAGTGTTCGGGGGTGCAAGTGAATTCTTTTGATGGCCGTAACCCCTTTTAGATTAAGCACTTATAATGGGCAGGGCCGGAGTCGAACCGGCGACACGCGGATTTTCAGTCCCATGGATAGTGCGTTTTTTACCCCGCCAGTGCGGTTGGGGTGGACTATACACCCCCTGTTAGGACCATGGAAAGCGGGTTTCCACTGTACTACCGTGGACAATAAAAGAACCCCGCCGGAGCGGGGTCTGTTCGATCTATTCAGTTGTCCCGCCGCCGCTTACTTCGCGGCGATATCTGCCTTGATTGCGGACACCAGGTCCGAAGCTTCCGGCCCCTGAATCTTGGCAACTTCCTTCTTCTCTTCCGGGGTCAGGTCCGGCCCCACGTCATCCCACGACTGCACGACCTTGCGAAGAATGCCACTGACCTTCAACGCTTCCGCCCGCTTCTTCAGTGCGAGAACGACGGAAATTGCAGCGATGGCGTAGGTGCCATACGGGACGCCCGCCAGTACCGCCGAGAGTTCGGGCGACACCGTGCCAGTTTCCGCCGCTTCGATCGCGGCACCCGCCGTGACAACGGCTTGCTGGGCCTGGTCCAAGACCTTGTTCAACTGCCGGAGCTTCCCTTCAAGCTGGACACGGACCGGATCATTCGGGGGCAGTTTGTTGATCTCCGATTGGACATCACCAGCCGCACCCTTCGTCTGGTCAAGCACGACCTGGGCAGTCTCTCTCGCCTGGACCAACTGGGGAATGGCATTGCTGCACCCGACGATTGCGAAAAGGGCGAGCAACAGAACCGACACAATACCGAATTTGGCAACTGACTTCATAACCGAGCCTTTCTCTAAAGACCGAGCTTTTTCTTGCCCCAGTCTAACAACACACCGAACACGGTTGCGACAACCGCCGCAGCCGCCGCGAACCCGGCAAGGGCTTTCTTTTGCGTGCCCTCCAGTGCCACGATCCGCGATTCTTGCCGCCGGTCACTCTCGACCAGCGGTCGCACTTCCGCCCGAACCGCCTCAACGAGAGGCGTGACGAAATGCTTCTGGAATTCTTCCGCGTCTTTCAAGTCTTTTAGATTCATGGGCTGTCCTCCCCTAACCTCCGGCCAAGGTTCTCCCTGTACAAAATCGCCATTTCCGCTAGGGGGATGTCTTTGCCATGCTGGGCGAACGCAGCACGGATCGCGTCTGACTTCAGGTTGTAGGGTTTGTACTGACCCGTCATCACCGCTTTTGCGCTCTCCGGGGACACGCCGCCCCGGACCAACGACTGATAAATGTCCTTGACCGACAAACCACCCCGGCCCGCTGCAATCACCTTGTCATGCAAGTCGGACCAGTTCTTAAACCGTCGATTCTCCATGTCGCGGTAAGCTGATAACACTCGCCCCTTGTCCAATGTTCCTGGTCGGGTGACTTCCCGCAGGAACAATCCAGTTACGTCCCCCCCTGCCCCGCCCCATTTGCGAGCCTGAAAAGATAGGCCACTCGCGAAGTTAAAGTCCTTCAGGCGGATGCCCGTGACTTCTGCGGCAATCTCGCGAGTAGCGACGAGCTTATCCCCATAGGAAGTCTCTTCGCCCTTGAGTCCGGGGACGATCCGGTTCCGCAGACGGTCGAGGGTTCCCGGTTCCAAGGAGGACAGAATGTGGCCGAGCTTTGCCCCCCAGACTTTGATTCCGTCATCCTCCGGGTTGAACACGCGGGCACCTGTCGCGGTCTTGTTCCTCGCCACGTCCACCATTGCGGCGGTGAACAGTTGTTCCCCCATCAGCGGGGCAAAGAACTCCGAAACGCTGTTGACCATCCGCTCCTGTAAGTCGCCCTCCGAAGCGACGGCGGCGTGCAGGGAGTCTACGATCTGGCTGTAGGGATTCATCCCCGACAGGTCGACATACTGGAGGTTCCCTTTGCCGTCCTTCCCGGTGTACAGGAACGTATTGTTCCGCGACCACTCGGGCAGGAACTTGCGGAACCCCTTGTCCTCGTCTCCTGTGATACCCAGTGCGGCCATAGACGCCTTCATTACCGCCGTAAACCCGGCCCCGACGATCGTCATGCCCACCAGTCGTTCGGCACCGGCCTGCCGCTGGGCCGCGTTCTTGCCCTGCACCAGGTCTTGATAGGCGTAGATCGCCGAGTTGCCCGTGGTCCGCATGGCCTCGTACCAGAACGAGACGAACGGGCCGAAGAACGGCTGGTTGCGGAGCAAGCGAACCTTCGGGGGGATGCGGCTGTAGGTCGGATAGGTGTTCACTACCCGCTCCGCAGCCGCCGTCTTCTGGTCTTCGAGGGATAGTTGCGGGTTGATCGCCTTCTGCCGGGCGAGTTCGTTGGCAAACCCGTAGGCTTTTCCCAGGGCGTCCGACAACTGATACGCCTTGGCTGGTAGCTTCACGGCGTCGATCGCGAGGCGTCGAGTGAGGGGCAGGAAGCCGTCAGCGTCCGGCACGATGTCCGAATTCTTCAGGCCCATCTGGTCGAGGTCTGCCAGGATATCGTTGGCCTGTACGGAATTCCCGAAAACCCCGAGACGATGGAGGTCAACAATGTGTCGGCGAATCTCTTCTGATCCGCCGCCGGTCGCGTCTGCGGCAGTGGCCTTGAACGCTTCCCCGTATTTGGCAACGCGGAAGTGGCCGTTGAGCAGGTTGAAGAACGGCTGGCCCGTGACGTTGCGGACCTGGGTCATCAGGCTGTAAACGGTCTTGGCCGACTTCGCGGCAAAGTTGGCGGCGGTAAGAATTCGGACCCACGCAGCCGGGGTTCCACTCTCGTTCATCTGTTGGAAGGCTGCGGCGATTTCAGGACTGGTCCGCAACCCGTTCAATGGGGCCATCGTCGAGGAGGAAGGGGCAGCGATCTCTGTCGTGTACCCAGGGATTGCCGAACCATCCTCAAATAGCCATTTACCGAGGCCCGCTTCGCGGACGCCTTGCAGGTACTCGTGGTTCGCGAGCAACGTCCCGAGCTTCGACACGCTCTTGGCGTAGTTCACGAAGGGGTTGGTGTACTCTCCCATCAGGGCACGAATCTGCGGGGCCAGGTCTTTGCGGGTTGTGAGGATGCCGAGGTTCTTGGCCCCCACCTTGCCAGCGAAAAGCCGCTCAACGCCCCCCGCCTTCCAATCCTTCATTAGCTGTTCGACGTAGACCGGGGCTTGGTCCACCGACTTACCCTGGGCAATCAACTGCCCGCCGATAAAGTTGATCGCGTCGGCCTTGACCTCATCGGGAATCTTCTGTTCCCATTTCGGATCATCGAACACGCGGAAGCTGCGGTTCAACCACTTACCGAGGTTGGCCCCCACCGTCTCGCGGAGTTCCGGGCTAATGAAGTCGGACGCTTCAAGTCGTGAAGACAGTTCGTCAAGGTGCTCCCGCATCTTGCCCAACGCCCCGCTTGCACCCGGACCGGCTGCGGGAGTCCCCCCCTTCAGTTCTTCGTTCAGACTTTGAATGTCAGAGGGGGGCAGTTTGTTGGCGGAGACTCCATAGTCCCCCCGGATCGCCTTGCGGAGATCAAAGGCGGCGAATCTTCCACGGGTATTCTCCCCCTCAATCTTGCCCCGACGCACGTCGTTCAGCCGGGTGATTTCTTCTGGGAGTCCGTCGTGTCGGGAGAGGGGGTTGGGGGGGAGGAAACTTGCGTCGCCGCTTTCGCCCCCGCCTCCGCCATCATCCGCAAAAAGTCTGTTATTGGCGGAATCCGACCCGTCCTCTTCAGACGTGCCGCCATCACCGCCAAGGAACGCTCGTTTAAGATCATATCTGTCTCCGTTCAAGACACGCTGTGCGGACACACTGTAACTGCCACTGTTGGCCTTTGCCCCGTGGGCACGCCACAACTGTTGTTCATAGTACCACAAGACCGCCTGCACTTCCATCGGCTCAATGCCGGAGGCAGTGGAAAGATTCCGCACTGCCGCGTCCATGACCTCCCGCTCCGCGTCCGTGCGGGGTGCGTCTACGATCTCCCCCTTATCGAGCATCGTGCCCATCCAGCGATTCCAGGTGCGGCTGAACCACATATCCTTCGTGACCTTTTCTTGGATACCGTGTTGGTTCAGAGCGAACACGCCGATCTTGGGGCCGAAGATTTCAAAGCCGAAATGCTCATCCGCCATCTTCCCCTTGACGTTCCCTCTCAAGCCAAGGCTCTCGGAGAAGCCGTTGATCGCCTCGACCGTGTGTTTGGTCAGCAACCACTTCGCCGCCCCTTTTACCCCGTATTGTTCGATCAACGCCGAGAGGCGGGTCAGGGGCAGGGAGTAGTTTTCCCCGAGCGTGCCGGGCCAGTTCTTCCCGTTCGGTTGTTTCTTCAGGATCGTACCCGTCTCGACCCAGTGGGAGTAGATCGGGTCCGCGTGTTTCAGGTTTACAAAGGGGTTGTTGCCCTGCGAGGTAATCGCGAGCAAGGCTTTGAAGATGGTCATGTTCTCCGCCTTCTTGAGAGAAGGGTGGAGCTTCCTCATGGTGGCCTCCATCTTCGCGATATCCTCCTTATACCATTGCTTGCCCGAGTCCTTTTGCTGAAGCTGGTATTCAATTTCTGGGGTGCCTGCCGCGATCGCACGCTGGAGCTTTTCGGACTCCCGCGACTTGGCGGTTCCCGCCAGCTTCTTCGTCCAGTCGTTGAGAATCCGGGCCACTTCCTCTTTGAGAACGGACCCAGGTGCGGCCCGGTTGGCCCCGAACAACCCTGGGGTCGAGTTGACCGGTTCGCCCATCAGCCGGGTACTGTTCAACCCGGCGAGTGACTTATCCCGTTCTCTGCCGGAGGAGGGCAGGAAGTACGGGGATTCCCCCTTGGCGTACCTCCTCAGCCGGGCCATATCTGACCCAATCTTCATCCCGTCCAGACGGAGCGGGTCTTCCCCGTTGACCTGGATGTCCGCGACCTTCCCCGCCTCCAGCATGTCTTGAATGTAGGGGGACAGGTCCAGTAGTTTTTCCCGGTGTTCAAAGTTGACTTCGACGCCGAGGCCGTTTGATTTCGGTCCCGCCACAATGCGAACGAGGCCATCCGCCAGGGCGTTCCCCGTGCCCTTCCACCCTTGCTCTGACGCGGTATCCTCGTGGCTGTCGTCGACCACCGTGAACGCCTTCTCCTTTGCGTTAAACCAGTACCCGTACTTCGTCTCGGGGGGAGGGGGCAGGAAGTCGGCGGTGCCTTCCCGCTCCACGCTCGTCCACTGGGGCGGCATGATGACCGCCTTCTGATCCGCGAACTGGGTATCCTTGGGGGTGGCCTGATTAGCCTTCCCCTTCGGACCGTAATTGACCCAGGAGTTCTGCCCACGGGTTTCCGCAGACATCGCCGGGCGTGCGGCGGGACTGAACATCTGGGAATGCGAACGCCAAGCGTTTTCCTCCCCGCGTGGCCCGAAGCCAACGCCGTTCGTAGCGTGGCCGAAGTAGTCATGGACTGCCCGGAACATATCGTTGTAAGTGAGGTCGATTCCCCCGGCTCTTTCCCCGGTCTTCTCCACCAGGGGATTGGCGGAAGCATCGAAGCTCTTATCGCTCCCGAAGCCGCCTTCCGTGGGGAAGAAGAACAAATGCTGGTGCTCCCGCACATCGGCGAGCATTTCCTTGGAATTGGCGTAGGGCTGACCTCCCCCTCTCCACGGTTCAAACCGTACGCCGGACTTTTCGAGGAATTTGTATTGTGCCAGTGTTTCCCGCTTCATGGCGTCATAGCTCGCCTTGACTGCCGGGTCGGAAGGCTGGCTCTGTGCCTGATCGTACCACTGGGCGATCTTCTTTGCCCGAGCAACGTCCACCTCCGCATACGAGGTATCGGGGTCGTAGGAGAGGCCCGCTTCCTGTGCGTACTTCTTTGCCTGTTCCTGGACCACCGGGGTAGGAGTGGGCAGGAAGTCGGCAGTGTCGGTCACGGTGTACCGACGCTGCGGCGACGTGCGGAACTGATCCGGCGTTTCGCGGGCAGGCTGGGGGCTGGCGGTGGACGGGGAGGAGTTCCCACCGACCGGTGAATTGATGGTCGCCTCAAACGTCTTGATCGCCTGCTGAATCATCCGTGAATTGCCGCTGAATTTGGCCGCGAAGCTGCGGAGGGCATCCACGATCCGTCCCAGCAACCCCGGCTTCTGCCCCATTGCGGCTTGCCACACACGCGGGTTCATGGCAATGCGACCGAACGACGTAGTGACCGCTTCTTCGTCCAGCTTGGCCGGGGATAGTTGCTCTCCGGGCCGGAACTTCGAGTACATCTGTTCGTAGTCCGCCCGCATTTCAGCCTTGACGGACTCCGGCATTGCGGAGAGGAATTCCTGGAAAAGACCGGGACGGCTTTGCTTCAGTTCGTGCATGAACTCATGGGACACGGCCTCCTGTAGGTCCGCCCCGACATTCTTTTTATTGATGAAAAGCACCCGATCATGCTGGCCCAACCGCACGCCCCGGCCTTCCCCGGAGTAGTATTCCAACTTGACACCCAGCCCCGCGAATTGCTTGGCGACGGAGGCTTGCTCCGCATTGGCAGGCTTCTCCCGGCGGAACCCCTTTACCTCCCGCGACGCAGTGTCGAGGGCACCAGCCACCTGTTGTTCGTCGGGGAGGAATAAACCCTCCTGCCCCCTCACGTCCCTCTTTTGTCCGGCGGGGAGGGCTACGTCGCCCTTCACGTTGAACGGCTCTACCGGAACATTTTGTCCAGTATTCGCAGGCGGCGTCGGTTGCGGACTAGCCGGTCGTACCTTTGCTCCCTGTCGGGGTGTCTTGAGGGGGTAAGCGAGAGCACCAGACTTTGTAACCGAACTTTCAGGCGGAGTGTTATTAACAGCATTAGCCTCCGGCTTTGCGAGCGGGATGGGGGCGGAGTCTTGGGGTGCCAACGGCAACTGCGTCGGGCTGGAGGAGGTATTCGGCCCCGCGAAGGGCACGGTGCCGTCGAGATTAACGGCGTCGATCCGCAGCACACTACCCTCGAAAGGGGCGAGGGCACGAGTTTCAACGCGGGCCTTCACTTCGGCCACGCCGCTATTGATCGCATCGGCGTTGAGTCCCTGGCCTTCAAGGTAGCTGCGGGCTTCCGCCTGAACCTTGCCCTGCCGATTGAACGTGAGGGCGTAGAGTGCCTTGTCACTCGGGGACTCAAACTCCAGGGATAGGCCGCTGCTTTTGTCACCCTTCGTCTGCCGGAACTTCAGTTCCTTCTCCTTCAACAGAGGGGGCAGGTCGTTGCCGGGGGGATTGAGCGTGGCCGGTTCGCCAGGGGTCTGGGCTGGGGAGTATACGGGTACGGGTTCGCCAGTCGTGTATTTGTCGCCCGCGAACGGAATCGAGCCGTCCACTGCTTGCTCGACCGGAACCCTGCCGTCCTGGACCGGCTGCGGGACGGGTGCGGCCTGCGGCTGTCCGCTGGAGAGCGGATACTGCGGGTTTCCTTGCGGACCCTGAACCGGCTGGCTGGCTTGCCCCCGGAGGCTTTGGGCGTTGAGCCGGTTTTGGTTTGCGTCCACGATCCCGCGACCGATGCCGCCGATCGCCCCACCGACGAGGCCAGCCCGTGCAACCCCGTCCGTCAGTTCTGTGTTCTGGTTGTCTGTAATGTACCGGTCGACTGCATTCTGTGCGACCTGCGTAACCATTTCTTCCGTCGCATTGACTCCGATCGACACGGCGTATTCCGATACCTTCTGTGCGATCTTGCCAGTGAAGAATCGACGGTTGTTGGTCATCGCTCCGAGGCCGATGCGTTCTCCACCAAACTCCGCAAGGGCCGACAGTGCGGCGGCGGTCAACTCCTGCCCGACTCCGATTTGCTCCCCCTGTGAGCGACGGTTAGCAATGTCGGCCCGGACGCTTCCGAACTGACCGGCACCGAGGACGCCCGCCGTCGTGTTCCCGATTGCCGCCGCTCCTGCCCCGCTTAACAGGGCTGGGACGAGGGGCAGTGTGTTGCCGACGACCTGGCCCGCAATCGCGGCGTAGCTGTCGGGGTCGTAGTTGTAGCCGAGATTTTCGTTGAGGCGGTTCGCGAACTCGGGGGCTACGATGCCCGCCACCCCCGTACCGATCTGGGCGAGACTCGCAGCCGCCGCACCGCTGAAGTCTTCGAGGCGAGAGTTCCCTTGGGCGGTGGCATAACGAACCTGATTCGACATCTGGTCGTAGGTTTGGTCCGTCTGCGGGTTGCCGCCATATTGCGTGCGGTACGCCTGGATAATCGCCAACTTTTCGGATGGATTCAGTGGTGCTGCGGGGCGGGTCTGTTGGGGCGTGAATGTCTGGCTACCGTCTTCGTAGTTGGGGGCCGAGGGCAGGAGTTCAAGCCCCTTCTGGCGGATGCCAATTTCGCCTCGGGCGAGGGTCTGGGCGATCTCGTCGGCGTCCTGTTGTCGCTGTGCAGCGAACTGGCTAGGGCCGGGCGTGGGTGTCCCACCAACCAAAGAATCGCCGAAGCGATTGACTCGGGGTGACGGGGCCGTGGATACGGGTGCGTCGCCAAAACGATTCGGCATGGTGTCCTTATTTCTTAACGTAGGTCTGGCCGTCCTGGGCGTCGATGTATGTCGCACCGCTCGGGAGTTGGGCGTATTCCTGGGCGGAGTCTACGACCGGCGGATTCCCGCTTTGCTGTCCGGCACTCTGCGGAACCGGCTGTTGCCGGGATTGGATGATCTCTTGTGCGGCCTGGGAAGACACGGCGGGTTGGGAGGAACCAAGCAGTGAGTCCGTCCGGCCTGCCAACGCCCCATTCAACTTTTGCAAACGCTCCAGGATTGCCAGCCGCGTGCGGTCCGCAGCTTGGTATCTGGCCTCTCTGCCGGAGATCGCACCGGGGACGGAGGCCGATCGGTTGATGCCGTCGGCGGTGTTATCAAACGACTTGGAGTCGTCATACGCCGAGGTCTTCAGTTCCTTCTCCGTGCGGGCGAGTTCGGAGACTAGGCGGGAGTATTCGGAGCGGAGATCGCGGCCTGAATTGTCGGCGGATGCGGAACGCGGGGACTGCGGCAGGGCGGACGCCGGGAGCTTGCCGGTCGCGTCGAAGTACGCCAACGATTGCGTCTTCAGAGCGGACTCGGGCAGGGATTGGAGGTATCCCCGTTCACCGGCGTCACGTTCGTCCCGGAAGCCCTGGTTTGATTGTTGGCGTCCCGAGATCGCAGCTTGGTTTAGCGTGGCGATCCGCTCCCGCGAGGCACGGTCGTTGCTCTGTTCCGCAGCATTGGCGTCAAAAGCGTTCTGCCGGTACTGGTTGTCCACGTTAGACTGTGCGGCACGCTGGTCCAACTGACGCCCGGCGAGGGCGGATTGAATCTCGTTAGAGTAGGCGTCATCCGCCGTCCGCTGGGCGGCGTTTACTTGAGAGAGAAACTGGTTGTCGTCCTGTGCCGTTTGACGGCGGTACTGCCCCTTCCCCGCCTGTTGGGCGAGGGAGATCGCACTGCCGACTGGACCATATTGGAAAGTAATTGACATCCGTTTTCCTCTAGTGGGACGATTACCACATGCAACCCTTGCCGTCAGGCGTCGACCGCATCAACTGACCGCAGTCTCTTTTCTTGTTGCCGGGTTGGATGGACGCCCCGACAGTGCCGTCCGCGTTGAGGACTTTGCCGCTGATGGGGTCGAACTTGCCCAGGCCACTGGTGGCGTCTGGAGTGGCTAGGGCGTTGCTCACAACCCCCGCCCCTCCCCCGCCGAAGTAGTTCTCACCCGCCTTGTTCGTCCCTGTGAAGTAACCCCCGTTTGCGGCGGAAGCCCCGCCACCACCGCCACCGCCACCACCGAATCCGCCCCCACCACCGAATCCGCCCCCGCCGGAGGAACCCCCACCGGAAAGGATTCCTCCGCCACCCGAAAGCGGCGAACCGTTCGCCCCCCGAATCGGGGCATTCACGCCGCCCCCACCGGTGATCGTCGCCGTCCGTTGGACCGGATTCGTCCCCGCACCTCCCGCCGCAGACTGTTGGGCAAGGGCAGTGTATACCGACAGGTCCGGGGCCACGTCGTTACGCCCCCCGATGAAGCCCGCAATGTCCCCCGCCCCTCGGCTGATGTTGTTCGCCCGTTGACCCGCGATACCGGCTTGTGTATTCCGCTGGTTGGCAATCTGTGACACACCTTGCGAATTGGTACTGGCTTGTTGCAAACGTAAATCAGCCCGCTGCCGGGCCTGCGATTCGTCCACGTTGAGCATTGCGTCGTCGCGTCGTCGGCTGTCCTGGTCCATGAGCGAATTGAGAATGGTCGTGTTTCCGAGGCCACGGTTGGTGGCCCGCTGGGCCGTGGCACCACTGTCGTTCTTGTACTGTTGGTCGATCCGGTTGCGTGCCCCCTGCCCGATGCTGGCGGTGTCGTTCAGGGCACCCTGAATGAACCCTTGCGAATCCGCCAAACCCCGAGAGAGACGCTGACGCCCTTTGTCCGCGAACATGGCGGCTTCGCCCAACTGGTTGTTGGAACCCTTGAAGCCGTTCGTCAGAACGCCGAGTCCCTGGTCGTACCGCTGGGCGTTCGCGGCGTTTGCCTGGTTCGTCGCGTCCTGGACCGCCGTTGCGATTGTCCCCGGCTTGGCGGGATCAAAACTGCCGACCTTGACGGAAGGCGGGGGCGTGATATTCGTACCCAGCACACGTCGGCCTTGGGGAAGTCCCAACCCAACCGGGGGGGTTGCCCCCGGAATAGTGGGAGGGACCGCCCCAGGGACGACGGGTGGGGTCGCACCGGGGATGACAGGAGGAACCGCCCCAGGAATCACCGGAGGGCCAGCGGGTTTTCGTTTTGTGATGGGGCGATAGGGCATATTTCTCCAGGTCGGCTATTATACCACAAAGATACTATTGTTGCAATTAAGTTCCGGTCATAATTCTATTTCCGCAGTCCAGTGGCATTGCATGGTGTCCCCCGCCACGTCACCGGACACCTGCGGGTTTGCGAAGAAGAATCCCGACGCCGTGGCCCCGACTCCCGACGCCGCCCCGGAGTCCGTCGCCTGGGTCACGTTACGCCAATTGGCAGTCGCCGTGATCGGGTTGAAGAACGCCAGGACTGGGGGGTTCCGCATTTCAGGCATGAGCGGGAAATGAGTCCCGGTCCGAACGGCTGTGCCCGACTGGGTTGTCACATAGATAGCGGGGCTGTTAAAGCCGGACGCCGACACGGGGTTTACTCGGACGGTAAAGCTCTTTTGATAATACCGTCTGCACCGCTGGTGTTCATCGGTCAACCGGACGTATTCAAACTCCGAAGCGACTGTGCCGATTTCCAGTTGGATAAGGGCAAGCTGGAAGGAGTTCGCCACCGTCGCGAATAGATTCACCTGACCAGACCCGGATTTGAAGTCGCCCGCTTGCCAGCCCTCCGACCCCTGTTGGGCGGCAGAGGCCGCGAAAGCGAACTGGACGGTCGCCGCAAGGGCGTTGTTACCGGCGGACCAAGTGCCGGTTGTGTCGTGCGTCAGGGTCAGGATCACCTTCTGCCAAGTGCTTGCTGTCGCGATCGTGTAAGACCCGATCCATGTCCGGTTCGCGGCGACGTTTTGGACATTGACCCCGAAGGTGCCGGTCAAGTTCGATTTCACCCAAAACGACAGGACCAAAGGACGCCCGAGCACGATAATAAAGTCCTGGTTCTCGAAGCGGTACTGCATCCCGCCGAAAGTAGGGGCGGCATCCGCTGTCGTGACCGTGACACCGTGAGAGAAGTTGACACCCGAATTGACGGGAGCGTCGGTGGACTGGGCGAGGGTGACGACACCCGAGGTCGTAGCCCGGTATGACCAGCGGTCGGCACTGTAGGTGCCAACAGCCGCAGCGGCAAACGTGGTACCCCGCTGCCACACCCGCAGCGAGCCGTTGATGAAGAGATTGCGGGTGTGCTGCGGAGTGTACCACGAAAGACCTGTAGCGGGGGTCGGGTCCGCGACGAGAACCTGACGGGCCGTTCCGCCCGCGACACGGGCGTGAAGCGTGGAATACCCGAGCAAGTCCCCCTTGGTCGTCAGCACCCCCAGCTTGGCGGCGGCAATCCCCGCGTCCTTCACGCGGAGCACGTTGGCGTTCCGCTCCACCGTTACTTCATCGGTGTTCACGAGGAGGCCCGTGGACACGGACAGACCTGCGTTGGTGTTCCGGCTGACGGACAGACCCCCCGCCGCTTTCGCCAATGAGGTATCCGCCAGCACCGTTTCAATCCCCGAGGCGGTTTTGGTCAGCCCTTGGTCCGCCGCGACTAAAACGGTCAGACCACTTGTGAGGGAGAGGGCAGGGGTTGTGGCATCGAGCAACACGCCTAAGCCGGTCGCGATCTGGAGTCCCGGCGTCGTCCGAAGACTGACCAGTAGCCCGGTGGCATCCCTCGTCAGGCTCGTGCCCGATACCGTGACCGCCAAGCCACTGGTAAGGGAGAGGGCAGGGGTTGTGGGGTTCAAGAGGATCGACGTTCCCCCCGCCAGCAATTGCAGGCCGCTGTTGGCCGGGAGGAGGACGCCCAGGCCGGATGAGATTGACAAGCCGCCGTTGGTCCGAAGACTGACGGACAGACCCCCCGCCGCTTTCGCCAATGAGGTATCCGCCAGCACCGTTTCAATCCCCGAGGCGGTTTTGGTCAGCCCTTGGTTTGCCGCGACTAAAACGGTCAGACCACTTGTGAGGGAGAGGGCAGGGGTTGTGGCGTTCAGGGTGACGGCGAGTCCGGTCGCCCCGAGGACCAGACCGGGGTTTGTCTGGAGAAGCACGCCCAGGCCGGATGAGATTGACAAGCCGCCGTTGGTCCGCAAGGCCACCAATACGCCGGTCGCATCCTTGGTCAAGCTCGTACCCGATACCGTGACCGCCAGACCGCTCGTGAGGGAGAGGGCGGGGTTTGTGGCATTCAAGGTGACGGCAAGTCCGGTCGCCCCGAGGACCAGGCCGGGGTTTGTCTGGAGAAGCACGCCCAATCCGGTCGCGATCTGGAGTCCACTGTTGGTACGGAGTGCCACACCGACACCCGAAGCGTCCCGAGTGAACGACGTATCCCGCGTCTTCACCCGCAGGAGCGAACTGCTACTTTCCAATCCCCCGGCGGAGTCGAGGGAGAGGGAGATAGCAACGCCGGAATTGAGCAAGGGGGGCGTGACAGTAACCGACGCCACGACCCCCCCGTCCCGGATGCGTTGGAAGTTACGCATCAGTCTGGGGAGGCTGTTTGGATTTCTGTCGAGTGGCATTAGCGTTGTCTCCCTGCCTGTTCAGCCCGAACGGTAATCTGTTCCAGTGAGAAGTATTCACTCGCCACCGCATTGGATAGGTGCAGGGTGAACCATCCGCCCCGTACCCGCGTAACCCGGCTCAACTGACGGCCCCCCGCAGTGAAGACTCCCCCGGCGAGGCGGCGGGGTACGCCCTCCGTAACCTCGAAAGCAGACTTCCCGCCCCGCAAAGCCCATTGCATGTTGAACACGGTCGCGGCGTGGAAGGAGGTGAGCACTTCACCCACTGTTACCTCCAGGCCGGTAACGATCGCGTCTTCCGCATGTTCGACCGGCTGAAACGGGCCGATCGTCACGGAAGCGGAGATCGTCGCCCCGTCGTCGAGCCGGTTGATCGGTTTGACTCGTTGGATCAGCCCCGTGCGACCCCCCATCAAGATAACGCGGTCGTCTGCCAAGTCCCCGTCATAGACCATAGCGGAGATAGGACCGTGGGTGTCCGGGTACTGGAGGGGCCACAAGCCCCCCGTGCGGGCATCAAACCATAGGTGCGTTGCCGCCCCGGTGTTGACCGGCGACACGAAAATGTACATCCCCTGACGGTCGGTGTCCCAGACCAGGGTGAGGTATTGACTCCCTGCGTTCGTAGCCGCGAGGTACTGGAGGTACTGGGTGTTGCCCACCGGTTCAGGTTGCCCGCCAGGGGAGATACGGTACAGACCCCCCGTTCCAAGGAAATAGACCGTTCCGTCCGGGGATTTCGTCCAAGACCTCGCCCCGAGAACGCCCACGGCACTGGACACGAGGTCGATGCTGCCCCCGTCTGCCGGATCGCCCCGGATCGCCCATAGGTTCTTGTCCCCCCCGATGAGCAACACGTCGTCCGAAAAGGGGATCAGGGCAGTGATCGGTTCCCCGATGCGGCCCGACACGCTGGCGTTCCCAGCGAAGGCGGCGGCTGGGTCGGTCTGGGAATAGTCCCAGTCGGTGTGTGTCCCGACGCGGCTGAAGAAGAAGTTCTGCGAGTTGCCGTCCGGGGCGGCGAGGACGAGACGATCCCGCCACATGGTTGCAAGGCGACACCCGACAGGGGGCGTACCCGCCGTGGCGGTGTATGTCACAACGGACTTGTTCGTCAGGTTGACGCTTAGAATCGACACGCCGTCCACGGCGTAGGCGAACCCGGCGGAGTACACCCACTGCGGGAGGGCATTACCCGCGACTTTGCCGGTTCCGCCCGATGCGATCGGCAGGGAGGTGAGGTCGCCGAGATACACGTTCTGGTTGGCCGTCGCAATGATATTTGTTTCCCGGAACGAGGCAGGACTGGTTCCGGTCAGAACCTCAAAATTGAAGAAACCTGGGGTTGTCGCTTGCAGGCTCAGCATACCCACGCCAACTTGTGACGTGGGTACTTGGGCGTTTGTTACCGTCCCCGACACATACTGAACCCCGTCCACCCACCCGGAGAAGTTGTCGCCATTGACCCGCAGTTCGATCGTGACAGTCGAGTGGTTGGTGAAGGGGGTGACGAAGGTGTGGGTCGAAACGTCTGTCCCAGTGCTCGCACCAGTTTGTCGCCGGAGGACCATCAAGGTACGATTTAATCGGATGTAAACACAAGTTAACGCCGAAAGACCCTTGTCGACCCTGGCGAATAGGCCGACTCGATTTCCAGAATCGCCGATTCTAATGGAAGCCCGAACCACATAGACGGAACCGATGACGAGGGTGGGCTGGTAGAGGGTCGCGAAGCCCAATACCCCCGTCATGCCCACGCGGGTGGGAGAGGCGAGAATCTGGTGCCTGCCCGTGTTGGTGGTGGCGGCGTCATCCCAAGGCTCGGAATTGTTTAGAACCGTGAGCCACGTCGTCCCGGCGTCCAGTGCGTCAACGAAAGTCCCTGTTGTTTCCCCCGTGAAGTCACGGAGGAGGAGGGAGGTATTTGCAACGATCGAGGTCGGGTCGAGTGCCCGCGTGGTCTGATACAGACTGGTGACGTTAGCCACCCCGCTAGGCAGGGCGTCGGCGTACTGCCGCAGGGTTCCCGAACGCTGGCCGATCCGTAGACGACCGTACCGGTCATATGGCAGGACGTTTAGGGCGTCCCACGCCGTATCACCGGGCTGGTCACTGCGGGAGAAGTTGCGGTTGACGCCCTTGAGGGGAAGGGGCAGTTTGATTGGCGTAGCCACGAGTCCTCCAGGTAAGCCTGCGGCAAGGGTCTTTTCACAGGGTCGACGTAGTTTGATAGCCTATCTTCTGTTCTCTAAACCTTGACCAACGCTCCCAACGCAAAGACTCCTCCTGCACATGGGAATCTAAAATGTCCGTGTCTTTCGGGCGGGCTAGAATGCTGATATTCCCGACCGATAAACTGACACCAGCACCGTCTCTAGCCGTATCCCTTAGCCAGGTGTCCACGCGGAAGAGCTTACCGGCGGCGTCTCTCCGAGCGAAGCTGATGGCATTGTTTACAGCACGGTTGTTGTAATAACTGCCGTCCTTCTCCTTGGTCAAGTCGCCCACGGATACGCCGACATTCATCGCGACGATGTATTCGCCGCCCAGGTAAGGGGTAGCTAGGATTCTATTTTTCTCGATCAACGTGTTGTTCCCGTGTGCGGCAGAACACCCATAATTTGTGGTGTTCAGAACAGTATTCCTGAACATATGGATGTGAGCCGACCTCTTACAGTTTGGCGGGACAGTCCCGCCGCCGTCAGAGATTATCCCCCCGCCGGAATAACCGTTGTTGTAAGTGTACTCCTCATCCTCACCGTTTGCCGTGGTTGGAAGGATAGGAAATGCACCGTTAATGTAATTGTTCGCCACTCGAATCGGGGAGTCGGGTGTTCCCGAGGAATACCAAAGATTGATATTATCCTCTACGCGGGACTCAAACGGATCGTTGTGAATAGAGTTCCAAACGACGTTAACCCCCGGAACGGCGGTGCACCTTCCAAGCTGCAAAAACTGTACGCGGCGGAAGCCCTCTTCGACAACTCCGGTTCTCTTGTCCCGACGAGAATTAAAAGGTAGATACCCCCCAACTCCGTCGGAAAATCTACCATCAATGTTGGTAGCCTTATTCCGGGCGACGACGATCGACTCGTCACCGGACCTCTTTCCGATGTACTCTCCGATGAAAATACCCGCAGTGGAATCCAGCGTGCAATTGGTGACAACAACCTTACGAACCTTGGTGAGGCTCGCGAATCGTCCGGGAGACTGACCCAGGACATTCGGATTTTGGGCAATCCCGTGCACGTTGTGGACGGTCAAGTCCAAAGATTTTGACCGGCTCAAGATACAATGCGTCCGGGAGACTATCCTAGAGTCTCTTATCACCACCGGCTCATCGGTCTGGATGACGACGGCGGGGGTCTTGGGGTCCGTCGACTCCCAAGACCCCACATACGTTCCACCCTTCGTAATGACAAGATTGCTCAAGGTAGAACTCCTGGGTCAGGTTAGCGGAGGTCCGCGTTATCGAACACGATCGCCGAGCGATACTGGACTTCCACCCCGTAAATTTGGATTGTGTCCGTGGTGTGGGCGGCGGAGGTCAGGTTGATTGTTAGCACGTCCCCGCCCCGGAATCCTTTGCTGTTCGACACGATGAAGACCTGGGCGGCGATGGCGGCGGGGGCCGCGAGACCCGGAATGGCGGCACTGGCCGTGGGGGCGGCATCAGCGGTGAGGGCGGCACCCGCACGCTTGCGGTAGATCGTCGCGTTGAGGGTGGGCGTGTCGGTCGCCCCGCCGGAGTTGGCGAGGACGGCGATTCGGAACTGGTCCGCAGTCCGGTCGTAGTCTCGCGGGATCGCGAAGTTGAACGAGCCGAGGGTGTTGACGGTCGCCGCCGCCGACACTATTAAGCCGTTAGTTTCAACCGCCAGGACGGCGGGGGAAGTAGCGGCGGTCAGGACCAGGCCAGCGGCAGTGCGGAGGTCCGACACGATATTCAGCGTCCGGGTTACACGGATGCCGTCTCCGCCGCCGGAGGGGGTGCTACCAATCTGCTTGAGGAGTGCAAAGGGATTCATGGTCTTTCCTTAAATAGACTTCAGGCAAGTCGCGTAGACCGCCTTACCGTTCGTCACACTGGCCTGGAACACTTCGCTCCGGCCTTCGGTTAACACGCCGTATGCCCAACCGTGCTGTTGACGAAGCGTCGCCAACTGTGCCCGGTTGTACGTCAAGTCAAGTTCACACAAACAGCCGATCATGCGGGCGACACGCGGCTCTACCCCCGGCACGGACGCAACGTCGATCGAATGGCCGTGGCCGAAAAGGACGTTGCCATACACTTTCGCCATGTTCGTCGCCGCACCCGATCCGCCGCTGAACCCATGAGTGAATTTCAATCCGCCGTATGAGTGCACGCCTTTGCGTTTGTCATAGGGCAGGACTTTGATCTTTAGCTTCGCGGCGAAGGTATTAAATTCTTCGACCAGTTCACCCGCGTAGTCCGCGATCGGTCCGCCCTTGGCGAGTCCGTCTTTGCTGATCGCATCCCACAATCGCTGGTCGTGATTCCCGAGCGTGATTACGTTGGGCCGGAACCACTCAAGGAACGCCATGCCCGCTCTGAAGTCGGTCTTCATCGAATGACGACGTTCTTCCTCGTCCGCACCAGTCCGCAACGCCCGCAAGTCGAACACGTCACCCAGGAACAGACGCCGAGTGGGCTTGAAGTCCTCCACAAAACGCTTGAATACCCGCAACGCCGCCGGGTCTTGCCGATCGCCGTGGAGGTCCGACGCGGCAACAAATGTTTCTAAGCCCATCCACCACTCCGTTTTTGGTTAGAAGAATACGCCGTTGTATTTCCCGTTCACGTCCACTCTGTCGAAGCCCCTCCCCCCACCTGCGGACGGGTCGCCATACCCGCCACCCCTGCCAGGGGTCGAGCGGGAGTCAATCCGCTTGGACCGGACGAGGGCAGTTTGATAGGCCGACTCACGCGGACCCAGAATGTCGTTCCGCTGCAATTCCGCCTCGGCGAGTGCCGCCGCCAGGACCGTGTTGTCGTGGACGAAGCCCGCGACCGACGTGTCGGATGCTCCCGACAAGACGTTGGGAAATCGCTTGTACAAGGCCGTCACGGTGTCCGCACTACTCGGCGTCGGCCAGAAGATCGCCTCCCAACGTCCGCCCGTGGCAGTGGCGGTGGTGTTAATAGCACGCAGGGCCACGACTGACGGATAGCCGGTACTGGTGGTCGCGGCACGCAACTCTCGCACGCGGTATTCCGAAACTGGGTCGATGGTCGTCAAACCGGCATTGGTGTTAGCCGGATATGTGAAGGGCTGAACCAGCACGCCATAAAAGTCATCGGGCAGGAAGTAGCGGCTCTGATCCGCAGCGACCAAACCCGTGCCGAAGGTCAACGTCAACGGAACGGTCAGGAAGTTCCACCCCCGCTCGTGGTCGGTCAAGAAGCGGCGGTATCCGTCGTTGACGATACGGCCTACCAGGTCGAGATCGTGGGCATCCGTCGGGAGGGCTGCGGCGAGATCGCCAGCGGCCCCGTAAAAGGCGAGGCCCAGGAACTCCGCCACACGAATGCGGAGAGCACTGAACGTGAGATTGAGGGTTGGGTCTGGCATAAGATAAAAACGGCGGACCAGGTGTTCCCCGATCCGCCGCCGGAGGTGCGGGGCTTCACGCCCCGTTGGGATGCCTAGATTTTGTAGACCAAGATAGAGACCCGGCCCGCCGATGGCCGAGGTTGCAAGGCACGGAACAGGTTGTCACCCGCAGCGGCAGTGGCGAAGATAAGACAACCGAGAGCGGAACCCGGTTCAAGGAGATCGCCGAGGACGACCGCTGCGGTCCCCTCGACTTCAGCGAAACAGGTGTCGCCGGACTGCGGCTGTTCAAGTTCGACCCAGATTGGACCGACCTTGCCCGCTTCCGTGGGGGCCACTACGCCCACCACATAGTTCAGGTTGTTCGCGTCAATCGCGGCGACCGCGTTGCCGAGGCGGAGCTTCGGGTCCGCGTTGTTGGCGGTCGCGTCATGCTGGAGGCACAAAAGCTGGCCCGCCCGCAGGGCAGTGGTGCCGACGAAGTATTTCCGAATCGTCTTGATGTCCGTATTGCCGTTGTATTGTCCGAGGCCCATGATGTTCTCTTCTGCCCGAGGGGGCGGTTTAACTACAAGTCAAAAATGGTGGGGGAAAGGGATCGTCAGGGGTTGCCCCCATGCCCGTCCCTCCCCGACCGGGTTCGTTACGCCGAAAGGACGTTGTGGATCACGAAGCCCGCCTCGCGGACGTTCGTGCAGAAGTATTGGTACGAGCCGTCCACGAAGGTCGTGATTACGTTGTGGAGTTCGGTGTCGATCATCGGATCGCTCTCACGCATCCAGTCGCCCGACTGAACGATCGGGAAGAACTTGGCGTGGTTGACGCCGTAGACCGGGCGGTCCGTGTCCGCGTCAAGCTGCGGGGACCAACAGATTGGAACACGGTTGAAGGCGGTGACACCGTGGAACTTCGCGAGG
>Ga0163144_10007103_pt1 | contig 24584 bp, 19 predicted proteins | sample OliLak19BULKMAT1_FD_123175 | JGI IMG/M metagenome (GOLD analysis project Ga0163144, IMG submission 123175) | Freshwater microbial mat bacterial communities from Lake Vanda, McMurdo Dry Valleys, Antarctica - Oligotrophic Lake LV.19.BULKMAT1 | ecosystem: Environmental > Aquatic > Freshwater >...
GCGGCATCGACACCACCTGGGCTCCTCCCGCATGGCACAACGATCCGCTCGACGGCAGCGTGCCGCTCAAAGCGCGCGAGCAACAATTCGACAACGCGCCGCTTCGTTCCGGCAAAGACTCCGCTTACGAAGGCGGAATTCGCGTTCCCTGCATTGTGCGCTGGCCCGTAGTCGCGCGGGCCGGTCACGTGAGCGCCGAACCAATTCACGTCGTCGACTGGCTCCCGACCTTACTCGCCGCGGCTGGCGGCAAAGCACCCGCGGACTATCCGGTCGATGGCACCGACCTACGACCGGCCCTCGCTGGAGCGTCGCTTCGTTCGCGCGCACTTTACTGGTACTTGCCGCTCTATGATCTGCGCTGGGCCGCCACTCCATCAGCGTTGATCCGTGAAGGAGACTGGAAACTCATCGAGCATTTCGGCGATTCCTTCGACTCGAACCTGCACTATCAACTCGGCCGCAAACTGGAGTTGTTCAACCTGCGCACCGACCCCGGCGAAAACGATAACCGCGCCGCCGCGGAGCCCGAACGCGCCGCCCGACTCAGCGCCCGGCTGCACGCCTGGATCAAATCAATCCCCGCAGAAATTCCCGGCCCCAACCCACACACCGTGCCCGCGAAGCGTTTCCTTGAGACCAAGGAAAAGCAGCCGTGGAATCGGTGAGCTGATAATCGTCCACTCTCCGTATTCGGAATCCGACTACAACCTAACCCCTGCGTCGACCGCGCACGTCACCGTTTGGCTTTGGCGCGCACGGCTCCACTTGAAGTGCCGGTGATGGAGGTGAGTCGACTTTGCAGCCGCGCGACAATATCCGGATGTTCCTCTGCGCGGTTGTAGCGTTCGGACGGATCGAGATCGAGCTGGAAGAGCTCCACTCCATCCGCGACCCGTAGCTTCCAGGGTCCGGATCGAATCGCATTCGGCTGCCGGCCTTGGGAGTAGACAAACTCCTCGCGCGGCGACGCCTTGACCTTGCCTTCGAGGAACGAGGTCAAGTCGTGGCCATCCGTCGCTTTTTTCGGTGCCGCTCCTGTGCCCAACCGCACGAGTGTCGCGTACAGATCCATCGTAGCGGCCATTTCCGCGCTGCTGCGGCCACCTTCAAATCGTCCGGGCCAGTGGATAATTGCCGGCACGCGCACCCCGCCCTCATAGGTCGAGCCTTTCGAATCCCGCAACGCCCCGGCCGACCCCACATGCCACGGGAGATTGCCCGCTTGCAGCATCCGGGGTGGCAGCGCGATCCATGGGCCATTGTCGCTGGTGAAGATCACGATCGTGTCGCGCTCCTTGCCGGCCTCACGCACGGCCTTGATCATCTCCCCAACCGACCCGTCGAGCTCTTCAACCGCATCTCCGTACAGCCCGGCTCGCGAGCGGCCCTTGAACTCGCTCCCGGCGGCAAGAGGCAGATGCACCATGGCAGGAGCGAAATACAGGAAGAACGGAACCGCGCGTTTGCGGCCAATAAACTCCACAGCGCGATCCGTATAGCGGGCCTGCAAGGTGTCATGATCTACTGGATACTCCGCCTTGCGGTTGTTTTCATAAAGCCAGAGCGGCTCGTCGGTCTGAACCCAGGGTTTCACCATGTCATTTGAATATGGCAGTCCATACCACGAATCGAACCCTTTGCCCGTCGGCAGCAACGCATCGGTCGCGGATCCGAGATGCCATTTGCCAATCATCGCCGTATCGTAGCCCGCGCCTTTGAGCGCCTGCGCGAGCGTCACTTCCTCGTCGGAAATTCCACCTTTTCCACCCGGGCCGGTCCCGCCGTTAAAGTCTACCCGGAAGGAATACTGACCGAGCAGCAACTGCGTTCGGGCGGGGACGCAACTCGGGGCGGAGTAGAACGAGGTGAGGCGCACCCCGCGTTGCGCAAGACCATCGATATTGGGTGTCGCAATGGTCGGGTGACCATAACAGCCGAGATCGCCATAGCCGAGATCATCGGCAAAAATCAAAACGATGTTCGGGCGATCAGTCGCTGCGCGCACCGGTAGGAGCTGGAAAATAAAACCGCAAAATAATATAAGCCGACACCACCAGGCGATGAGCCGGCGCGGGAGCGAAGCATGAGAGGGCGAAGCGAAGGGCCGCTGACGGAACGGAGCAACGATTGGGTTTGAATTCATTGGGGTGGGTCCGGCGCGGTGGCGCGCTTTTAGATCCTCTCCGATCAATAAAGATCCAGGCGGTGCTGTCGACCTCCCGATGGCCCGAAAGTCATTCGCACTGGGATGTCGTGCGAAGTCTCCCCCCACCTCGGACCGCTCAACCCAAGCCCGAATATTTCATACTGACTCGTAAACATGCAGCGAACTGTATTTTATCAGTCATCGCGAGAAGCAGGACCACGCTGCGTTTGGGTGGCCAGGCAATGAACCTCCTCAATTGTCATGGCGAAGAGCGCAGCGACGTGGCCATCCATCTGGATTTATGGTGGATTGCCGCGCCCTCGTTCCTCGGGCTCGCAATGACAATGATAGGTGTGGAATTCCGGGCTAGTTACCCGCGGCGCGGGTGAACGCGCCCGTGAGCTCCTTGCCGCGGCTTTCCGCGAGTTAAAATCATAAATTCCAGGCTTTCCCCGTGGGGGTCTCATCGCTTCACTCGTTTACGTTGTAGCGGAACGACGAACCTACCCATCCGCGTCCGAAAATCACCCCTTATCGTCAGTGATCCTGAAACCTGCTTACCTCTTTCTAGCGGCGACGGTCCTTGCCCGCGTCAGCTTCGCTACGCCCGCACCGATGCCCGCGCCGGTTCCCGACTTCATTGAGGCGCATTGTGCGAACTGCCACGACGACGTCACCAAGGAGGGCAATCTCGACCTGATCACCCTTTCGGCGCAGCCCAACTCGCCGCAAAGCTTCGCAACCTGGGCCAAGGTTCACGATCGCGTGCGGACCGGTGAAATGCCTCCGAAAAAGCGCGAACGCCCCGCTCCCGACGCACTCGAGGCCTTTATCGGGACCATCGCCCAATCGATTACTACCAGCGAGCAGGCCGAGGTCGCGACGGGGGGCCGCGCCGTCAACCGCCGCCTCAACCGCTACGAGTACGAAAACACCGTGCGCGATCTCCTCTCGCTCCCTTATCTTTCCATCAAGGAAAGCATCCCCCAAGACCCCACCGCCCACGGGTTCAACAAAATTGGCGAGGCTCTCGATGTGTCGCACGTGCAAATGGCTCGTTACCTCCGCGCCGCCGAGTTCTCCCTCCGGGAAGCCATCGCTCCGCAGGTCGCACGCCCGGAAACCACGATCGTTCGTTACCACACCTGGCTGCAGCCGGGCTTCGTCAAGACCGCCGGCCCTGACGTTCGCCGCACGTTTCCGATCGTCGGTTTGGAATTGCCGACCAGCCTCGTGGCCGGACGCGATCCCAAGACCGGCGCAAACACGCGCCCCAACTTGCAGGCGGCCTCCCAGCCCGAACGACGTGAGCAGGAGGCCGTCGTGATGCTCATGAGCACCTACGAGCCGGCGGAGATTCAGTTCAACCGTTTCCGCGCGCCCGTCACCGGCCGTTACCGTCTGCGGTTCTCCGGCTACACCGTTTGGATGGCGCCCAATTTTAAATCAGTCTCCCGCGGCCGCCGCACCGAGCCGGTCACGGTCTACTCCGACACCAGTCCACGCCTGTTGCGCAAACTCGGCGGATTTGATTTCGAACCCGATCCGACGACGCATGAAATCGAGGTCTGGTTGCTCGCCGGCGAAACCATCCGCCCCGACGCCGCCCGGCTCGTCCGTTCCCGTCCACCCGATTTTAAAAACCCCAATCTCGAAGTCGATGGCATGCCCGGTGTCGCTTTTCAATGGATGGAAGCCGAAGGCCCTCTGATCGACACCTGGCCAGGAGCCGGACATCGCCTGCTCTTCGGCGACCTCACGATTTCAGATCCCGATCCCGCGACAAAACCCCAAGCCGGTAATCGCCCGACACCGGGCGTCCGCTCGCATGTCGCCGTGCATTCAGCCGATCCGGAAAAAGACGCCGAGCGTCTGCTCCGCAATTTCATGACGCGCGCCTATCGCAATCCCGTGGCCGAAGGCGACGTCGCCCGCTTCCTCGACGTTATCCGCGGCGCGTTGAAAATGGGTTTCGATTTCACCGACGCCGTGATCGCCGGTTACACCGGCGTCCTCGCCTCCCCGGGATTCCTATATATTGAGCAGCAGGTCGGCAAACTCAGCGCGCTGGCGTTGGCCGAGCGACTCAGCTACTTCCTGTGGAACACCGCCCCCGACGCCGAACTTCGCCGGCTCGCAGAAGATGGCAGCCTGCTGCGCCCCGACGTTCTGCGCACGCAAGTTGAGCGCCTCCTCGAACACCCGCACGCCCGGCGCTTCGTCGACGCGTTTCTGGATTATTGGCTCGATCTCCGAAAGATCAACGACAGTGGTCCCGACGCGGAACTCTATCCCGAGTACCAGCTCGACGATCTGTTGACGGAGTCGCTGCCGGCGGAAACCCAACTCTTCTTCCTTGAGCTGATCCGGAAAAATCTCGGAGTGCGGACGCTTGTCGCCTCGGACTTCGCCATGCTGAACGAGCGCCTCGCCACTCTCTACGCCATCCCCGGCGTATCCGGATACCCGATTCGCCCGGTGCCGCTGGATCCGGACAGCGTGCGCGGCGGCCTCCTGACGCAAGGCAGCATTCTAAAAGTGACGGCCAACGGGACGACCACTTCACCGGTGATGCGTGGCGTTTGGGTGATGGAACGACTTTTGGGCAAGCACACCCCACCTCCGCCGACAGCCGTTCCCGCTGTCGAGTCCGATATTCGCGGCGCCACGACCATCCGTGAGCAACTCGAGAAACACCGGAGCGAGGAGGCCTGTAACGTGTGCCACCGCATCATCGATCCCGCTGGGTTCGCGCTGGAAAATTTTGATGTGATGGGCGCCTGGCGCGGTCACTATCGGGCCGTCGGCGAAGGCGCCGGCGATCGGGTAAAAGGGATCGGCCACGACGGTTACGTTTTCAAATTCCGGCTCGGTCCGGAGGTTGACGCGAGCGGCGCATTGCCCGATGGACGCACCTTTAAAGACATCCGTGAGTTTCGAAAGCTACTGTTAGAGGATGAATCACTTTTGGCGCGCAACCTGATCCAACAACTGATTGTTTACGCTACCGGTGCCCCCCTCCGTTTTTCCGACCGTCCCCACGTCACGGCGATTCTCGAGCGTAGTCGCGATTCCCACTACAGCGTGCGACAGCTCATTCACGAAATCGTCCAAAGCGAAATCTTCCTCAATAAATAAGCCCCGCGACCATGAAGCCTTCATCTCCCGCCGCTGCCGTGTCCGCCCCCTACGTTTCCACCAGGCAGACCCTCTCCCGCCGCCGGTTTCTGCGCAACGCCGGAATCGCGCTCTCGCTACCCTTACTCGACTCCATGCAACCAGTGTTCGGGGGAGCCGCCGCGCGAGCCGCGGCGATGGCGGACGGCAAGCCGCGCCGGATGCTCGCGATCTGCAATAATCTCGGCCTGCTGCCCGACTACTTCTTCCCGCAAGACACCGGTCACGGCTATACGCCTTCGCCCTATCTCGATTTGCTGCGCGAGCACCGCGACCAGTTCAGCGTTTTTAGCGGGGTTTCGCATCCCGACGTCGACGGTGGGCACCCCGCGGACAATTGCTTCCTCACCGCCGCCCCTCATCCCGGAAGCGGCGGTTTCCGCAATACCATTTCGCTCGATCAATACATGGCGGAACGGATCGGACACCAAACGCGTTTCCCTTCGCTCAACTTGGGCGTGAATGTCCAGCAGGGCATGCGTAGTCTTTCATGGACCGAGTCGGGGGTGTTGATTCCGTGTGAGGAAAAAGCCTCGGATGTGTTTAAGCGGATGTTCATTCAAGGGACCGTCGCGGAGACCGAACATCAGGTCAGGAAACTCGAACTCGGCCAGAGCATCCTGGATGCCGTGGGCGATCAAGCTCGCTCCCTGCAGCGGAAGATTGGCAGCCGCGATCGCGAACGCCTCGATCAATACTTCACCAGTGTCCGCGAACTCGAACAGCGGATGACGGCGTCCAAGGAATGGGAACGCCGGCCCAAGCCATCCGTCACCGCTCCGGTGCCCCTCGACCCCGCGAGTCCCCGCGAGTATATGGAGAAGGTCCGGCTGATGTATGATCTCGCCCGGCTCGCGTTCGAAACCGACTCGACCCGCGTGGTCGCGCTGCTGCTCGACAGTGTCAACTCGCCCGCGATCGAACTCGACGGCACGAGCGTGAGCGATGGTTATCACAACCTTTCCCATCACGGCAAATCCGAGGCGAAACTCTCGCAACTGAAGGCCATCGACGAATGGCACATGAAGCTGCTTCATGGCCTCTTCACCGATCTGAAAGCAGTGCGTGAAGACGGAGATAACCTGCTTGATCGAACCATGATTCTATATGGTTCAAATCTCGGCAACGCGCACGCGCACACCACGACGAACCTGCCGACCATCTTCGCCGGCGGCGGCTTCAAGCATGGCCAGCACTTGGCGTTCGATCGCGAGCGCAACTACCCGCTGCCGAATCTGTTTGTGTCGATGCTCCAACGCATGGGTATCGAAGCGGACAAGTTTGCTTCGTCGACCGGCACGATGCGCGGCCTCGATTTCGCCTGAACGATCATTTCCGGCGTAGTTGATGCGGCCCTACGCCGCGGGGCTTCGATCTCCGGGGGGCGACGGCGCCGGTCGAACTTACCGTGAGCCGCCTCTGAAGAGACGCGGCCACAGTCCTCAAATTTAGCGCGGTCCGCGCCGTCCTGACCTCCGCCTTCAACGCAGCCACTTCCTCTGATGTACTTTGTATCCGAATTTAAACTATACGCGACCCGCGCCGGCCACCTTCTCGCCTCGCTGGTTCTGCTCGGCGCGGTGACGTTCAGTTCCTCCGCGGCGGAACCCACCGCCATCATCGACCTCTGGCCCGGCTCGCCCCCGGACGAACCGGCGGCGGCAGCCTTGGAGGCGGAGGCCGATCTGACCAAACCCACGGACCGCCTGATCGCGGGCCGCCGGATCATCAAACTGGGCAACGTATCGAAGCCTCAACTACACGTCTATCTGCCGCCATCCGAGCGACGCAACGGCAGCATGGTGGTGGTGTGTCCGGGAGGCGGCTTCACCATCCTCGCGTGGGATCTGGAGGGCACGGAAGTCGCCGCCTGGCTCAACGCCCAGGGTATCGCCGCCGCCGTGTTGAAATATCGGGTGCCGACCCGCACCCGCGAAAACCGCTGGCTCGCTCCGGTGCAGGACACCCAACGCGCCCTCAGCCTCGTCCGCAGCCGGGCGGCCGAGTGGTCCCTCGCGCCCGATCGTATCGGCACCCTCGGGTTTTCCGCCGGCGGCTTCACCGCTGCCCATGTCGCGCTTCAGCCCACCCAGCGACTCTACGAAGGCGTCGACGCGGCCGACCAAGTTTCGTTTCGACCCGACTTCGTGGTCCTGGTTTATCCAGGCTCCCTCGTCTCGGACGACACGCGCGAACTCAAGCCGGAGCTCGCCCCAACGAAATCAACGCCCCCTTTCTTCCTCGTCCACGCCGCGGATGACCGGGTGCCGAGCGAGAACAGCGTGCAGCTGTTCCTGGCCCTGCGCCGGGCCGGGGTGCCGGCCGAGTTGCATGTGTATCAGAATGGTGGACACGGCTACGGTCTGCGACCGGTCGCCGACTCCCCGGTCACCTCCTGGGCAGACCGGTGCGAAGCGTGGTTCATCGGCCAGGGCTTGATGCCCGCGAAAGCACGGTGACGGGCGAGTTCTCCAGACTGCGCGTCGAGGACTTCTGCCTTTGCGCGGACCCGCCGCGCTTGGTGTAAAATCGTCAGTCGAATGTGCGCAACCCACGCTTGGCCCCGGCGCGAGAACGCGGCAACTTTGGATGCGCTTTCGCCTTCGACGATTTGCGCGGATCACGGTCCTTCGTCCGCTGCCTCCAAGCCCCGCCACCCCACCTTATCCGAGCTCTCGAGTCTCAGCCCGGCTCCGGCGTCAGAAACGACGTTTCTCAATAAAAATCAGAACCCCTCAATGACATTCCTCCGCACCTATCGTCTTCCGGGTCTCTCCCTCCTTCTGTGCGTGCTCGGCCTTTCCAGCCTGCTGCATGGCGCGGCAGCCTGGCCCAATGTTCTCCTGCTGGCGGTGGACGATCTCAAACCGGCGCTCGGCACCTACGGCGACACCCTTGCGATCTCACCGAACATCGATCGCCTGGCGGCACGCGGGCTGCGCTTCGATCGCGCCTATTGCAACCAAGCCGTTTGCGCGCCTTCGCGAAACAACCTGATGTTGGGGTCGCGCTCCACGTCGCTCGGCATCTATGGGCTGTCGCAGAATTTTCGCACCGCCGTGCCCAACGCGGTGACGATGCCACAGCACTTCATGCAGCATGGCTATCGCACCGAGGCGATCGGCAAGATCTTCCACACCGGCCATGGCAACACGGACGACGAGGCCTCGTGGAACGTTCCGACACAAAAGGATAAGGTCGTCGAATATCTCGACCCCAGGAACTCCGCCAACGGCCAGCTCACCCGCGAGGAAGCGTTCTTCACCAATCAGAAACTCGGCGAGATCAGGTCACTGCCGCGCGGCGCCGCGATCGAGATCACCGACGTGCCGGACAACGCCTATGCCGACGGTCGGATCGCGGACGAAGGCATCAAACGACTGCGAGCGGCGAAGGAGCGCGGACAGCCCTTTTTTCTCGCCCTCGGTTTTGTGAAACCGCATCTGCCGCTCACCGCGCCGAAGAAGTATTTTGATCGGCACGATCCGCAAAAATTCACCCTCGCACCCGACCAACATGCGCCCGAGGGCGCGCCCGCCATTGCGAACAAAGTCGGCGGCGAAATCGTGAACTACGACCCGCTGACGGTGGAGAATCTGCGGGAGGAAAAAACCCAGCGCGATCTCATCCACGCCTACTACGCGTGCGTGAGTTATATGGACGCCCAACTCGGCCGCGTGCTCGACGAACTTGATCGCCTCGGCCTGACAGAGAACACGCTGATTGTCCTCTGGGGCGATCACGGCTGGCATCTCGGCGATCACGGTTACTGGACGAAGCACACCAATTACGAACAGGCCAACCGCATCCCGATCATCGTCGTTGCGCCGGGCGTCACGAAGGCGGGCACGTCCACCCGGCAGCTCGCTGAAACGGTTGATATCTTCCCCACGCTCGCCGCCCTCGCCGGCCTGCCCGCACCACGCGGTCCCCAGCCGATCGACGGCCTGAGCCTCGTACCTGTACTCCGCGACCCGACGACCTCAATCCGGGACCACGTTTATCACTGTTACCCGCGCGGCGAGCGCTTGGGCCGCGCCATCCGTACCGCGCGTCATCGGCTCGTCGAGTGGAAGAAACCCGGGGCGCCCGCCGACACCGCGGAACTCGAACTTTATGACTATCAAGCCGACCCCGGCGAACGAAAGAACCTCGCCGCGTCACAACCGGAGGTCGTCGCCCGGCTCCGCGCCATCCTCGCCCGGCACCCTGAAGCGATCGCTCCCGGTGCCCTTGGCGGCAATGCCGCTGCCCAGACGAAGGCGAAGAAAAAAGCCAAAGGATGAACGGACAAACCTCGCCTCGTAAATCCCAATTACTATGAACAGTCGTGTGAACCGATCTCTCCTCACCATCCTGGCATTTGTTCATTTAGGTTTCCTTGAATTGAACAACTCCCAAGCCCGCGCCCAGACCGGTGCGGGGATCCAGCATGTGCAGGTTTTCCAGCAGGACGGCCGTTTTGCCGCCTGGCCGGCGAACGGCGGAATCTCCGCGTGGGGCAACGAGATTCTGGTCGGGTTTGTGGAGGCGAGCTACGCCGAAACGAAATCCTTGCACACCTATGACCCCAAGACTGCCCGGCACAAGTATGCTCGCAGTCTGGATGGCGGCTTGAGCTGGAAAATCGAAGACGCCTATTCCGCCGGCCAGACGGCACGCGCTTATGATCACTTTATTGAGGACGACCAGGCCTCCACCGCAAAACCGCTCACCGTGCCAATGAACTTCACGCACCCTGGGTTCGTCCTCTCGCTCGTCCGATTAAACAACAATCACGATGGGCCTTCGATCTTCTATCATTCAAACGACAAGGGAAAATCGTGGAACGGACCCTTCAGTTTCCCGAATCTGGGAACCCCCGGAGTGGCGACACGAAATGACTTTCTGATCGAGGGTGACAAAGAGTTGATGGCTTTTCTTACCGTCGCAAAGAACAACCAGCGGGAAGGTCGCGTCGCCAACGTCCGGACCACGGACGGCGGTCTCACGTGGAAAATGCTCGGGTGGATCGGACCGGAACCGGAAGGCTTTGATATCATGCCGGCCACGGAACGGATTTCGGCGAACGAAATCCTGACTATATTCCGCACCCGCCAGGGCAACAACCTGGACTTGATGACCGCTCATCTATCGAAGGACAACGGACTCTCCTGGACCCGCATCCACGATCCCGTTGCGGACACGGGCCACGGTGGGTCCCCGCCCGCGCTGGTCCGGCTCCGCGACGGCCGCCTCGCACTCGGTTACGCCTACCGGAGCCAGTACGGATCACGGCTCTGCGTCCGCTTTAGCTCCAACGATGGAAAAGCCTGGAGTAACGAAATACCGTTGAGGCAAGGCGATGGCGCCAACCGGGACATCGGATATCCAACGATGGTACAACGGCCTGACGGCAAGCTGGTCATTGTGTATTATTGGAACAATGCACTTCAGCCTGGAGCCAAGCCCTACCGCTACATCGCCGCCACGATCTTGGATCCTGATCCATGGAAGTGATCGCCTTCGCAATACGCCGGGCGGGCACGACGGCGTCAAAAGACCTGAAATTCGCTTAAGAGCCAGATCCCTCCGCGTGGAACGGGATGGGAGTTATGTAGGCCGGGAAACGCGACTTTCCTCAGCCGATCACCACGTTCCAACACGCGTTGCAGGGGAACCCACGCTTTGCCAAAGCGCACCTCGGACTCGCCTCGGCGCTGTCCGACTCCGGCGATCTGCGCGGAGCATTCGAGGTTTTGGAGCGGATGTTCGCCACCAGTCCCGTTCAGGACTCACGTGCGCTGCCCACGTTCGAGTATGCCTCGCGCACCTACCGCTCCCTCGCCCAGCGCATCGCGGAGGACACGCCTACGAGCGACGAAGCGGAAATCGACTCGCTCAAGGCAGAGGTCGAACGCATTTCGCGTTATCCGGTGAAATTCGAAGAGGTGGACATCGACGGGAAGATCCCAAATTACAGGCAGGAATGCCTTTATCACTTCAAGGCCTCGTTCAGAGGGCAAGACTGCCAAAGTGGTGGACCCTAGCGGGATCGAACCGCTGACCTCCTCAATGCCATTGAGGCGCTCTACCAACTGAGCTAAGAGCCCGTTCCACTTGCGAGGGAGGAAAGGTCCGGGTTCCGCTCGCGAATGCAAGGACTTTTTTACCGGCCTTCGATGTCCCGGGTCCGAAAGATCAATTCGAGTTCCTCCGACTTTTTCTCCGGGTGCGCCGGCATCTCCACCCGATCAAACGCCGCAATCACAGCCCGATCAAACTCAGCATTGCCCGAAGAGGTCTTCACCCGCGCGTTCGATAGCTTCCCCCAGGCGGAGATGTTCACCGCCACCGTCACCGCGAGGTGGTCCTCCATGCCGGCAAGTCCGACGAGCTGGGCTCGCACTCGCTGCTTGAGCATCTCGAAATACATCTCGATCGCCCGTCCGTCACTCGCAACCAGCGCCTTGCCGCCGGCTCCGGCTTCCTTGTTGGCGGTGGAACCGCCGGTCACGCCTTTGGCAATACCCTCCGCATCGATCTTGGCGACCTTCGTCGTCGGCGTTTTGGCCGGTGCGGTCTTCTTGTTGGCGTTCGCGCGATCAAATTCTGCTTTAGTGAGCCGGCGGTTCTCTTCCTCCAACTTGGCCAAACGGCGCTTCTCCTCCGCCTCTTTTTTGGCTTCGGCTGCCTTACGTTTCGCTGCATCCATCTTCGCCTGGGATTCCGCTTTGATAATTTCCCAACGCACGGCCTTTGCCATGTCCTTGGTCGGATCGAGCTCCTTTTTCGGCGCCGGTTTGGGCGCGACGGTTTCTTTTTTCGGGGGCGGCGGCGCCGGCACGATGGGCGGCGGCTCCGGTTCGGGGGCGGGCGTCGGATCCGGCGGCGTCGGCCGTGGCGCGGGCATTTCCGGCAAATTCACCGTCACGCCGGAAGGAGAGCCGAGCGCGGGCGCTTCCTTCGCCCTATAATTGTCGCCCTCGCCCGCCACGAGTTCGAAGACCTGCATCGGCTCCTCCTTGGTTTTCTGGAAAAAATAGCCGAACACGAGCACGAGCACGACGATGCCCGCATGCAACGTGGCCGACATCATCACCGCTTGAGGAGAACTCGCGCCGCTCATGGTATTACGCGCGGACAACCGCGAGACGCGCTGACCTTCGGATCACACTCATATCAGGCTCAGACTGAACCGGACCTGAAAGGTTTCCGTGATCCGAAACCATGCGGGTTCCCGGTTGCGAGCGGGGAAGGGAGCGGATCACAAAACTCGCGGCGAATCGCGTCATGGAACAGCAGGCATCTTCGATCGTCTCCTGGCCTCGTCCGTTCACGGAACGGTCTGAGTATCGAAAGAGATCCGGGTGAGCTTCTGCCGCTTCAGTTCGGCCATCACCGAGACCCAGTGTTGCGCGGTGGCTTTGGCATCGACGCGAAAGCGAATCACCGGAGGCTTCGACTCGGCCGCGAAGCCCGCCAGAATGGGAGAAAGCGCCTCCAGCGTCATCTCGCGGCCGCCGAGTTGGACGTTGCCGTCCGCTTGGATCGTGAGCGTTTCAAAGCGGTCCTTCGGGTCCGCTTTGGGCTGCTCGCTCACCGATTCGATCGGAAGGTTCACCGGGATCGTCTGCTCCTTGTTGATCAGGGGCGTCGCAATCATGAAGATGATCAGCAAGGTGAACGCGACATCGATCAAGTTGGTGACGTTCAACTCCGAGATCGCATGCGCCGAACGCTGGCGCTTAAAAGTGCGGGCCATGGTCGTTGGGAGTTACTTCGATTCCAGCTCGATGCGATCGGCGAGCTGACTGGCGTAGTTTTCCATCTCGGTGATGAGCATTCGCGTGGTGGCGAGGAGGGCGTTGTAGCCGAACACGGACGGAATCGCGACGAGCAGCCCGGCCACGGTGGTGAGGAGTGCGGAGGATACACCCGGGGCGAGTTGCTGAATGGTGGCGTTTTGTTGCAGGGCGACGGCGCTGAAGGCCTCCATCACACCCCACACCGTGCCGAGCAGTCCGAGGAACGGCGCGCCGGACACAATCGAAGCAAGGAAGATCATGCTCGATTCATAACGCAGCGTCTGCCGGCTCAGCGCGCGCTGGATGGCGTTCTCTGCGTGTTCGAGCCGGGCGCGTTCGCTGTCGATGCCCTTTTCCTTTCCGATCGCAGCCGCGCGCCAGTAACCTTCCAGGGCATCGGAAAACACATCGGCGTAGGGAATCGAACGCTTGTTGCGATAGGACTCCGGCAGGTCGAGCAAGGCGCGCTGATCGCGGAGATGGTTCTCAAACGAATGATTCAACCACCGCAGTTTTTTCAGCTCGAAATGCTTTCCAAACATGATCGTCCACGCGATCAGACTGAACACCATCAAGCCGACGGTGATCACCTGACCCACCGTGCCAGACAGGAGAAACATGTCGACGACGTTGACGGTTGCGATGAGTGGAAGTTCGAGTGACAGCGGGCCCATGTTCAATTACGCGAACAGTTGGCGACTTTGCCCAGTCGCTTCAATGGAAAAGCCCAGGAACTTGTTCGCATGCGCAAGCAAATTGTCCAAAGGAAGTCACAACTCGTAACACCGTTTCTGTTTGCGGCGGGGCGCGGTGGATTTTTTGATCAGCGATCACGCTTCCAACCATGTTTCGTCAACGCACCCTCCAGCAACTCTCCACCCGCCGCGGGCAAATCGGTAATCGCAGCGCCCTCGTCGGCTTCGACGGTTTCGTTGACACCATTGTCACGCCCGTCGGCCTGCGTCACAGCGCGGGCGATCACTTTACTCCCATTGCCACGCTGACCGAATTCGGTCAGCGCATCGTCGCGGCCGCCGGCAAGAGCACCAACATCGAGCTGTACCCGCGCGTCGACAAACTCGGTGGCAACGGGCCGATCATGGCGAATGCGCTTCTCGCGCTCGGCACGCGCGTGACGTATGTGGGCGCCGTCGGAAAGCCCCAGATCCACCCGGTGTTTGCCGACATGGCGACGCGGGCCCGGACGTTTTCGTTGTGCGCGCCGGCGCAGACCACCGCGATCGAGTGCAATGACGGCAAACTCATGCTCGGCCAGATGCGCTCGCTCGACGAGATCACGTATGAACGAATCTGTGACACCATGGGCGAGTCCGCGCTGCAGGCGGAGGTGGGGGCCGCGCAGCTTGTTTCGCTCGTGAACTGGACGATGATTCCGAACATGACCGCGATCTTCACGGCGCTTTCGGAGCAAGTGCTGCCGAAGCTCCCGCCCGATCCGGAACGCATCTTCTTCTTTGATCTGGCGGACCCCGAGAAACGTTCGTTGGACGACCTGCGTGCGGCCCTCGCGGCCATGCAGCGTTTCACTCCGTTTGGCCGCGTGACCCTGGGCTTGAACTTGAAGGAAGGCCAGCAAGTCGCCACCGCGCTTGGTCTCACGGCCGTGGCGGACGACGAAGCCAGTCTCCGCGCCATGGCGCGCGATGTGCGGGCGAAACTCAGCCTGACGACGGTCGTGATTCATCCGCGTGAGTCCGCGGCCTGCGCGACGGAGAGTGGCACCTGGTGGGTCCCCGGGCCGTACACCGAGAAGCCGCTCATCACCACGGGGGCCGGCGATCATTTCAACGCCGGTTTCACGTCCGGGCAGTTACTCGGACTCGACCCCGAAGCGTGCCTCGCGATCGGCGTCTGCACCAGTGGTCATTATGTGCGGACCGGAGAAAGCCCGAGCCTCGCAGCCGTCGAAACGTTCCTCGCCAAGTGGCAGTAAACCTCTCAGCTTAAAATTCATGGCCCCGAAAACAGCCCCTACCGGCAAACTCATTTCCTTCGAAGGTTCCGAAGGCTCCGGTAAGTCGACTCAAATTTCGCGTCTCGCGGCGCATCTGCAAAAAACGGATCGCGAGGTCATCAGTACCCGCGAGCCGGGCGGCACCGAGATCGGAGAGCAGATCCGCAACATCATCGTCCATAATTCCAAGGGCGACGAAATGTGCGGTGAGACGGAATTGCTTCTGTTCACCGCTGCCCGCGCCCAACTGGTGCGCGAAGTGATTGCTCCCGCTTTGCTGCGCGGCGCGATCGTTTTGAGCGATCGTTTCCTCGACTCTTCCACGGTGTATCAGGGAATTGGACGCAATCTGGCGGCGGACCCCGTCAACCAGATCAATCGTTTCGCAGTCGGCAACGTCATGCCCGATCTCACGATCGTGATCGATGTTCCGGAGGAAGTCAGCCTTGCCCGCCTCAAGCAGCGCGCCTCCGATCTCCCCGATCGCATGGAACGTGAGAACATCGATTTCTATAAGAAGGTGCGCGAAGGCTACCTCGTTCTCGCCAAGGGCATGCCGGAACGCTTCATCGTCGTCGACGGCACCAAGACGGCGGATGCGATCGAGAAGAAGATCTGGAGTGAAGTACAGGGCCGGATTGGATGATTCGGAAAAGAAGAAACGCGAAGCTTGGAAAGAAGAAATTAGAAACGGGGAAATCAGGAACGAAGGGTGTTTCTGCTGTCAGAATTTCTGGGAATCCCACTTCAGTCCCTCTGCTTCTCCAGCGTTTTTCTCCTTTCTTCTTTCTCCCTTTCTTCTTTTCCGATGCCCGCCCTTCTTCCCTGGCCTCCTGCCCTGCAGGGCACGCCGGCGATTTTCGTCATTGATCAGGCGATCGCGCGCCAGCGGCTCTCGCATAGTTTGCTCCTCCACGGGGATGATTTGGAAACGCTCGTCGCCGTCGCCAATGGCATTGCCGACCGGCTGTTGAATGGCCCCGCCGGACAGCGGCAACCGAACACGTTCCCGCCCGATCAACATCCGGATGGGTTTGCCCTGCGCCCGGCCGGCAAGATGCGGCAAATCTCCGCCGACAACACCCGCGACCTGATCACGAAGCTGCAGGTGTCACCGGCGGTGGCACCCCGCAAGGTCGCCATCCTACACGAGGTCGACCGCATGAACGTGGCCGCCGCGAACATCTTTCTGAAGACGCTCGAGGAGCCACCAGCGCACACCACGCTGCTCCTCCTTACGACGCGGCCATACGCCTTGCTGCCAACCATCCGCAGCCGCGTTCTGCACTTCCGGTTTCCGTCCGCCGCCGCGCCCGTCGCAGCCGATGGTTGGGCGCCATGGATCGAAGATTACCAAGCTTGGTTGGGTCGACTCACCGAGGGCGTGACAACCGACAAGCATCTTATCGCCGATCACGTCTTCACGCTTTATGGACTCGTCGCGCGGTTTGGCGCGGTGCTGGATTTCGCGACGAGCGAGGTCTGGAAGCAGCAGAAGGAAAAGCTGCCCGCCGACCTCAAGGATGACGAGCAAGTCGCGATCGAGACCGGCATCGCGAACGGACTGCGCGCGCGATTATTTGCAGAGATCGAGCATGCGACGCGGGCGTTTGCCCTCCCGCGGCTTAACGACAATCACGAGCCGACGCGTCGCGCGATCGTAGCGGCGATTGAGAAACTCGAACACAACGTGGGCCTGTTGCGCTTGAACTTGAACGAATCCGCCGCGCTGGAGGACTTCCTCCTCGCTTCCTTGCGCGCGTGGAGTCGCCGGTAACGAGTCTCGTTAAAAAGTGAAACAGACATTCCTGTCTGTCGCTTGGGTGATCGGAAAGTGGATACACCGAATACACCGGACAATACAGACAGGAATGTCTGTATCACTTCTGGCATCGGAGCCGGATTACAGGCAGGAATGCCTGTTTCATTTCAGACCAGGCCGAGTTTTTCCAACACTTCGCGCGGCGGGCCTTCGAACGTCTCAATGGCAACGTTTCCGACGTAGCCGATGTCCTTCATGCCCTCGGGTGTCGTGTAGTAACCGCCCGACGTGAGATCGCGGAAGCGGCGGAAGAACTGCGCCGCGGGCCGGAACTCCGGCTTCGCGTTGGGCGCGTAACAGATGTCGTCGCAAATTGCGTTCTTCTGCCGCGTCACGAGATTCACGAAGTCCGCGCCGAAACGCTTCTGCGACTCGGCGTCGATCCAGGTCAAACCGTCCAGCATGATCTTGCGATCGTTGTCATGGCCTGGATACGGCGCGCTGATCCATTCATCGATGAAGGCGGGAACCTGGACGGCCGAAGCGCTCGGACCTTTCGCGTCGGCTGGGATGATGACATCACATAGCGCGGCCGCCGTCTGCGTTTGCGCGGGCGTCATGGTCAGCGGCCACACGTCACCGGGCTTATAGAGTTTCACCAAATCCGGGTCGGTGCCGTAGCCCTTGGAGTTAAGCACGGGCGACGACGCCACACCCTGCGCGGAGGCCGAGGCCTCAAGGACGCTGACCGAAGCGGCGGCCGTCAGCATCCATTTGATGGCGTCGCGACGATCCATGGGACGGGGCGAAACGTGAGTCGTGGGCGTCATATCAAAGATTTCCTTTCTTCAGTTCCTGCAGCAGATAGTCGCTCGCGCGCCACGCCAGCGCCATGATGGTGAGGGTCGGATTTTTGTCGGCGTTGGAACAGAACGGCCCGCCGTCGGTGACGAAAAGGTTCTTCACATCCCAAGTCTGGCACCACTGGTTGGTGACGGATTTTTTGGTGTCGGCGCCCATGATGGTACCGCCGACTTCGTGGATGATCTTGCCGCCGGGCTCGATGGCCTTGGCGCCGTCGGTCTGAGGCTGCGCGCGCACCTTGCCGCCCATCGCCTCAATCACCTCGGCAAACGTTTTCTGCATGTGCGCGGCCTGCCGCGTCTCGTGCTCGGACCACTTCCAATGAAAACGGAGGACGGGGATGCCCCACTTGTCCTTCACGACGGGATCGAGGTCGCAGAACGAGTCGTCGTTCGGGATCATCTCGCCGCGGCCGGCGAAGCCCATGAACGTTCCGTAATAGCGCCGCGCGTCCTCCTTGAACTTCCGGCCGTAACTGCCGTTGGTATAGGAATCGAGACCCGCCGCTACGCCCATGTTGGGCATCTGCCGGCCGCTGCCGAACTCAATGTGATAACCGCGGGCAAAACCGAGTTTGCCGGCCTGCTGCTCCTTGTAGAGCCACCAGGGCACGTAAACGTGCGCGCCGCCGGCACCGTCCTCGTTGTGCAACGGCAGATTTTCCAGCGCGGGAATCTGGCCGCCGAGCGAGGCGCCCACCGTATCCATGATATACTTACCGACGAGTCCGCTCGAGTTCGCGATCCCATTGGGATAACGCGCCGACTTGGAATTGAGCATGATGCGCACCGACTCCGCGGAGCTGGCGGCGAGGACGACCACCTTGGCTTTGACGGTGTGCTCCTCTCCCGTGGTCTTATCGATATAGACGACGCCCGTGGCTTTGCCGGCAGCGTCCATCGTGACCTCGCGGGTCATGGCATTGGTGACCAGATCGAGATTACCGCTCGCGAGCGCCGGAGGCAGATGAACGGTCGTCGACTGGTAGTTCGCCTTGATCGAGCAGCCGCGGCCGCAGGGAGTGGCCCAGAAACACGCCTGCCGGGCCTTCATTGCGTCAGCGAGCAAGCGCTGGGCACGCGGGTTGTTCGGATGAATCTTCTTCGGCAACACCTCGTGATCCTGCTTCCGACTCAGCACGGCGCGATGAATCGGAATCACGGGCAGCCCAAGTTTCCTGGCGCGGGCCCGGGCCAGTTGTTCACCGGCGCGCATGGCCGGCGGTGGCTGGAGACAGCCCTCGGGAGAGTCAGGTGTGTTCTCGAGGTTGTTGTTGTCGCCGTAAACGCCGATCAACATCTCAACCTTGTCATAGTACGGAGCGACGTCCGCGTAATCCAGCGGCCAGTCGAGGCCGAGCCCGTCACGGCTGCGGGGCTTGAAATCGTATTGGCCGTTGCGGAGCGAAATCCGTCCCCAGTGATTCGTGCGACCGCCAAGCATGCGCGCGCGCCACCACCAGAATTCCCGCGCGGGATCCTTCGACGCACTGGTGTAAGGCTCACCGGGAACCTGCCAGCCACCATCAATCGTGGAGTCGTGAAAGCCGAACGGTTTGTCGACCGTCGATGACCCGCGCAGCGGGGCCTGGCTGTTGTTTTGAAACATCGGCGTCTCGGTCACCGGATCGTAATTGCGACCGGCTTCGAGCATCAGCACCTTGGCGCCCTCCATCACGCAGGTGTAGGCCGTCTGGCCGCCGGCGGCGCCGGAACCGACAACAATGACATCGTAACTGGGCTGGGTCTTACTCGATGTGATCAGGGGCATGAGAGTCTAAAAACGGGGTTGGCGGAAGTTCACGCCCGGGTTCCTCGAAAAGCAATCCAGGTTTGCAAACAACGTGAGCAAATCGAAGACACTGCGGAGTACCATCCCGATCACTCGAAAGATTCACGGTTGAACCGGGCGAACCGAAGGGTACGGACCGCGCGTGTGCGTGCCCTGGGCTGCAATCCGGACGCCGGCAAGAGCAAGCCGGACCCCAATCGCGCGAGGAGGCGGACTCACGATGCCAACACTGCCGCCACAAACGCCTCCCGCGTTTCCATGTGCGGATTGTGGCCGGAGCCCGCCACCGTGACAATCTCCGCCGTGGGAAAATGCCGCCGGATCACGGCGTGATCCGGCGGCTCGATGTAGTTGGACTTCCCGCCCGCAATGACCCGCACCGGGCCAGCAAAGCGATCCTCCTCCCGCAGAGGGTTCTTCTCCAGCACGGAGACCGCCGCGGTGATCGCGGGAAGATTGATCTGCCAGAACCATTGGCCCTCGGCCGTGCGTTCGAGATTGGTCGTAAGGAATTTCCGCATCGGCCAACTTGAAACGCGCGCTTCGAATCGCAACTCCGCCTCGGCCCGCGAACGCAGATCGCCCAGATTCAATTCGTTCATCGCCGCGAAGCTCTGGCGATGGCCCGGCCAGAAATAGTCCTTCGGCGCGATGTCGACCACCACCAGCCGCTCCACCCGGTCCGGGTTACGACACGCGAGCAGCATCGCCACTTTTCCCCCCATGCTATGACCGAGCAGCGTCACCCGCGGAAGCTGCTGGGAATCCATCCACGCCAACACATCCGCCATCAGCTCGTCGTAGCTCATCGTAGCGGCATGCGGCGAACTGCCGTGGTTGCGCAAATCCAGCGCGAAGACATGGAACCGAACGGCCAGGTCGCGCCCTGCCGTCTGCCAGTTACGCGACGAGCCCAGCATACCGTGCAACACGACGAGCGGCGGCAGCCCGGCGCCGCCCAGATCGCGATGAGAAAGATTAACCACCCGTCGCAGATGCCAGAGGCGGCAGCCCGGAAGCCAGTCTATTTTGCCGCGCCGCCCGTGGTGAAACCGACATTCCTGTCTGTCCGTTGCGGGCCTTCAGGATCTCGGAACAGGCAGGAATGCCTGGATCACGCCGGACGAAGCCCCCAATCCCGGGCGGAATGACGCTGCCGGCTTGCATCGCTCCGCCCGGGCCACTGGCATCACGACCCGAATTATGTCCGACGCGAAGCTCACGCCGATGATGGCGCAGTATTTTGAGGTGAAACGGGGATTTGACGCGCACCGGAAAGACTTTACTCTGCGCATATGAAAACTCTCTCCGTGACCGAAGGGCGTCAAAACCTGGGGGCATGGCTCAAGCGCGCACTGCACGGCGAAGATGTCGGCTTCGTGGTGGATGGTCGGGTGGTGGCTCTGCGCCCGGTGGAGGTTCACTCGGACGACTATGCGCTGCAGGAATACGGCGTCAGCGGGAAGCAGCTCGAGCGCGCCCGGCAAACCGTGGGTTCCGATGTGCGCAAGGCGAGGGCTGCGCGTCAGACCACGGCGTTCACCGGCAAGCTGTGAGAATCGATCTCCACCCCCGCCTGCAGAAGCGGGTGGAGACGTTGAGCGCCGCCAACCGGGAGCAAATTGCGGAATCCCTGCGGGCGCTGGGCGACGGCTTCGGTCGTCCGCACCTGCACGCCGGTATCGGTACCCGGCGGCTGCGGAAGGAACTGTTCGAGTGCCGGGCCGGGCTGCACTGGCAGATCGTATTTTTTGCCGGGAAAGGTCGGCTCACCGCCTACGACGTGATGACGCACGGCGAAGTCAAAGCTTGGCTGCGAAACTTCTGAGTCGAGTGGCCTGCGCCCCGGTCGCATCCATCCGCTGGCCATCCATTGCCAGGACAACCGGGTGCTCACCCGCATCATGCGGTCGAGCAATGAACGTTAATACTCGGGGAGTATTACGACCTCGCGGGATCGAAATACGATCGGAAATTCAACAATGTCCAGGCCCGGAAGTCCGCGGTATAGCTGCACGCGACCGACGTCAAACACTGCCAGCTTGCATCGCTCCCGGGTGTGCCGCTGGCGCCGCCCGTGGTGAGACAGACATTCCTGTCTGTTTTTCAGAACCTCCGAACAGGCAGGAATGCCTGGACCACGCCGGACGAAGTCCCAAATCACGCCGGACGCGACCCCCAATCCCGGGCGGAGTGACGCTGCCGGCTTGCATCGCTCCGCCCGGGCCACTGGCATCACGACCCGAATTATGTCCGACGCGAAGCTCACGCCGATGATGGCGCAGTATTTTGAAGTGAAACGCGGGTTGTCCCGCGACACGCTGCTGCTGTTTCGTCTCGGCGATTTCTTTGAGCTCTTCTTCGACGATGCGGTCACGGCCTCGCGGCTCCTCGGTCTCACGTTGACGAAACGGCAGGACACCCCGATGGCGGGACTTCCGGCTCACGCGGTCGACAACTACATCTCCAAGCTCCTCGCCGCCGGAAAGAAGGTCGCGATCTGCGACCAGGCCGAGCCGGCGCAACCCGGCAAGCTTGTCCGCCGCCAGCTCACGCGTATCCTGTCTCCGGGTACGACGCTCGCGGCCAACCAGCTCGATGCGGCGCGCAATCACTATCTCGCCGCCATTGCGCTCGACAAAGCCGGCCTGCACGCGGCGTGGCTCGATCTTTCCACCGGCGAATTCAGAATCGCGACCGATCCACAGATCGCGAACCTGCTCCCCGTGCTCACGGCCCTCGATCCCGCCGAATTGCTGATCGTCGAAGGCGAACGCGAGCGCTGGGCCGCCGCGCCGCACGACCAGACCGCGGTGCACGCGCTGCACGCGTTCTGCTCCGAGCGTCTCGCGTCCGAACTTCCTGGATACCACTTCGATTCCACGAGTGGCGCGAAGACCGTGATGGACACCCTCGGCGTCCTGAACCTGCAGGGCTTCGGTCTCTCCCACTCCCATGCCGGACTCGGCCCCGCCGGCGCGCTCGTCTATTACGCGACGGAAAACCTCTGCGCCAAACCCGAGAACCTGCGCGGCCTGCAGGAATACCGCAGCACGCGCACCCTGCTGCTCGACCCGGCCACGCTGCGCAATCTGGAGATCTTCACCTCGAGTCGCGGCACGCGCGACGGCTCCCTGCTCCACGCCATCAACCGCACGGCCACCTCGCCCGGCGCCCGCTTGCTGGAACGCTGGCTCGCGTCGCCCACGCTCGACCTGCCCGAGATCCAGCGGCGCCAGGCGATGGTGGGCGAACTGCTCCATCAGCCGATGCGCCTCGCCGAGATTCATGAACTACTCGGGACCGTTCGCGACATTCCCCGCATTCTCGGACGCCTGCAAAACCGGCTGCGCAATCCGCGCGAACTCGGTGGTGTCCGCGATACCCTGACGCAAATCCCGACGGTCAAGGCCGCCCTCGCAACCTACACGTCCGATCTTTCCGGTGCGACCGGCGGATCGCTGGCCGGACTCTGCGCGCAACTCCACGAGCTGCCCGAATTGCGCCAGCTCGTGACCTCGGCCCTGGCCGACGAGTTGCCCAATGATTTGAGCGACGGGAATTACGTGCGCAGCGGTTTCGACGCTGAACTCGACCGGATGCGTTCGCTCACGTCCAATAACAAGACCTGGCTTTCCGAGCTGGAACGGACCGAACAGGAGCGCACCGGGATCCGCAGTCTGAAAGTCAGGTTCACGAATAATTTCGGTTACTATATCGAAATCACGAAGGCCAATCTCCACCTCGTGCCCGCGGATTACATCCGGCGGCAGACGACGGTGGGCGGCGAACGCTACGTCACGGAATCGCTCAAGCAGAAGGAAAAGGAGATTTTCCATGCCGAGGAAAACGCCCTCGCGCGCGAGCTCGAGTTGTTCAATTCGCTTGTGGCCAAAGTGCTCGATGACTCGATTGCGCTCGCGCAAACCGCCGACGCGCTGGCCGAACTCGATGTGCTGACCGGCTGGGCCTTGCTGGCGCGGGAATGGAACTACTGCCGCCCCACGCTCGATGCCGACGAAGTGCTGGAAATTATCGACGGCCGCCATCCCGTCGTGGAACAGATGATACGTTCGCTCGATACTGCCACGGCGCGCGGAGCGAGTGGCGCGTTCGTGCCGAACGACACCCTGTTGTCGTGCGACGAGGCGCAGATCACGCTCCTGACGGGCCCGAACATGGCGGGCAAGTCGACCTACATCCGCCAGGTGGCGTTGATCACGTTGCTGGCGCAGGTCGGATGCTGGGTGCCGGCGAAGTCGTGTCGTGTCGGCTGGGTCGATCGCATCTTTTCCCGGGTCGGCGCGAGCGACGATCTGGCGCGCGGGAATTCGACCTTCATGGTCGAGATGAACGAGACTGCGAACATCCTCAACAACGCCACGGATCGCTCGCTGATCATCCTCGACGAGATCGGTCGCGGCACCTCGACGTACGACGGACTCTCGATTGCGTGGGCAGTGGTCGAGCACCTACATCGCTCGCCGGAACGCGGGCCGCGGACGCTGTTCGCGACGCATTATCAGGAACTCACGCAGCTCGATAAACACCTGCTGCGCCTGCGTAATTTCTCCGTCGCGGTGAAGGAATGGAACGACGAAATCGTATTCGTGCGCCGCGTGATTCCCGGAGCAGCCGACCGCAGCTACGGTATTCAGGTCGCTCGCCTCGCGGGTTTGCCGCTCAGCGTCATCGATCGCGCGAAGACGATCCTCGCGAAGCTCGAAAGCGATGACTCGACGGTCTCGCTGCCTGCGCCACAAGCCAAGCCGAAGAAGAAGATCACGGTCGCGCCGGCGGACGATTCGCAGCTTAGTTTGCTGTGAAACGACTTCAAGTTCGAGTGTCGGTGATGGTGACAAGGTAGACGTCGAACAATGGATACCCAAGCCCACTTCAAGAGCTTGGCCGCCGAAATCACGGCGGTGAAGGACCGGGTGCAGAATCTTATCGGAAGCGCCCACTGGCCAACGGTGGGAGCGTGGAAGGAAACCGTGCTGCGTTCGATCCTACGGCGCCACCTGCCGCCGGCGCTGCAAATCGGATCGGGCTTCGTGATCTCGGAGAACGGCCAATCCA
>Ga0163144_10007104_pt1 | contig 24581 bp, 16 predicted proteins | sample OliLak19BULKMAT1_FD_123175 | JGI IMG/M metagenome (GOLD analysis project Ga0163144, IMG submission 123175) | Freshwater microbial mat bacterial communities from Lake Vanda, McMurdo Dry Valleys, Antarctica - Oligotrophic Lake LV.19.BULKMAT1 | ecosystem: Environmental > Aquatic > Freshwater >...
CTAAAATAGACGGCGCCGCCCATTTTCTGCTGAGCCCGACGAACAACAGCCAGATCAAGGGCTTCATCGACATCTCCCTGAGCAATCTCGCCAATAGCATCTATTCCACGCTGGGATCCGCAACGATCTACAGCACTCAAACTGACGCGCTCGCTGGGACCAACCCCTATACGATCTACAATCCATCGACTATGGCACCTTCCTCGTCGATGAACGTGGGTGCCAATAACCAATGGGGATCGGTATTCACTCAGTTCCTCACCGGCCTTAGCGCAGGCTACTACGGTGGACTGCAGGGCGTGTCGCCCAATGGCGCCGTGACATCTGGCATCGACCTAAGTGCGAATTGGAATTGGGATCCGACCTATGCTTTCGGCGGTGGCTTTCCAATCTTCGGGTCAACCAGCAAGGTCACCGGGACGCCGGCCAATTGGTTCAGCGATCCGTATTCGAAGGTCTTCTTCCTGAACTCAAATTCCTACGGGTCTGGTTACTCTGACAATCTGATGCAGAAATTTTCGGTTGGGGGCCCCCTTTTGACGGTGGGAATGGCCATACCCACCGGGAAAGTACTCAAGCCGGATGGGACCCTGCCGCCGGATGTGCCCAATATCAATCTGACGATCTACGCCGATGTTGATTCTGCACTTTCGGGGTACACCACACCTCAGCTTTACAGCTACATCGCGCCCAACACTGTAAACAAGCTGTATTCGGTGCCCAACTTTCATACGTCTGGTGACACTATCGCGATGAATTTCGTGCTTCCCACCGTCGTTGCGGGTTCAACGGGCTCGGTCCTCGACCAGTCCAAAGCGCAGATCACGTTCAAGTATCTCGACGGTTATACTAACAGCAACAGCCCGATATTCGATGCCCATCCGCTTGTCATGAATCTCGCTAACAGCGGAACGTTGAATACGCTTTGGCAGCAATGGCAGATCGTCGCGCCTGGAGGCGATATGCCTGCATATGCCGGCGGGGGGACCAACACGAATGGTTGGTACGTCATCGCCCCCAATGGAACCGCCCTGCCTGAAGGTGCCATCTTGCTTTTGGGCAACGTGCCGGTGGTGAACCCGCATGCGGGCAACGGCGTCGGTTGGTACCAAATCAAAGTCGACAGTACCGATGGATTAGTCCCCGCGAAGACGTTCAATCTCTATACGACGACGGCATCTGGCGGACAATTCGTTAACTCCAGCGGCAGTCAAGCCATAGATGGCGGCGCCTCCATCGCGATGACGGCCGGAACAGCAACCACTCCGACCTTCACTATCAACTTCATGGACGGTTCCTCGACCGATGTTGATGGGTCGCTTTTAACAACAACGTCGACGACAGGTGGGGTGCCGGTGGTTCCGGCTGTGCCAACGCAAGGAACGCCGCTCGCGCCGGTGGCGGGAACGATTGCCAACGACGGGACATTTACAGCCTTGACGCCATATGGAACGGCCGAGACCTCTGCTACGCCGACGGTCGCGTTTGGCTGGGTGGGTCTTTCTCCTGGCACCCCTGCCAATCCGACCTACAACGGAAGCGGTGGGCTTACCGGCAACGGCCTCGCCAGCGTCTACTCGAACAAAATATCAGCAGGCGATATTGCCTATGTCACGGTCTATGCGAACCCAGCGCGGACAGGAACACCGGTCGCCGCGCTGAAGGCGACTGCGGATGTTGATGGCCAATGGGTGACATCGGCAGTGACCCTGCCAAACAGTGCGGCGCCCTACTACGTCTTCATGCAGGAATTTGACGCCGGATTCACGAAACCCGTCGGTAACATCAGCCAAGCACTCACTCTGAACGTCCCAGCATCATCTGGAACCTCTGCATCCGCAATCCCCCCTGCAGAGCATGATGCGGCCACCGGTATCGTAGGGATCAACCCAGCACAGGACCTTCACGCCTAACTGAGCTACTCCCTGAGTGTAGGACATTTTGGTTGCTTCTCACGCGCCAGCCTTCATCGACCAGCATCCTGCGGATCCGGCGATAGCCGTAGCATGTTGCCGATGACAAGGGCCGAGACTCATAAAAACCACCATACTCGTCTAAATGGACCCGATCCGTATCAATTTATCTGACGACGGACACGCCTTACGCGCGCAATTCCGCGGCGATTCCGGGATTGCTTCGGGCAAGTTCTTGGGCTCGGATGCCGAGTTCACGTTCGAAATCTGTGGCCGCCGGATGGCCGCCCAAGGACGAGACGGGAGCAGGACCAGCATCACGCCAGAAGTCGTGCAAGAGATCTTCAGTTGAGCGCCGGAGGTCGGAAAGCGCCGAGCGGGTTTGTGGCCAGCTGATCAAGGCTGCCGCAGCTTCCAAGGCGGATCCATAGGTGATGATGCCGGCGGACGCTGCTCCAGTCCGCATGGCCAGGACGCGCAAGCCTGCCAGTAGGGCGCGTTCACGCACGCTGGGCTGGCCGCCCCAGTCCCAGTAGAAAGCGGCGTCAGCCCAATCCTCCGGTTGCGCCCACCCGTGCCAGATGAGTCGAAGACGAAAGCCGGGAGGCTCGAGAAGATGCAGCCGATTGACGAGTGCCGTGGTCGTGGAGGTCGGCGATCCGCCGCAGAGGACGACGGGAGGGCGCTCGATTCTTGCGCCTGGTTCGAAAGCCTTCGCGTACTGCTTCTCTAGGGTAGTGATCGTCGATTCTTCATCGATATATGCTCGGCGGTCGGTGTTCCAGGTTCCATGAAGAGCGGCGACCGCTGGCGCACGCACGTAAGCGGCCATGGCTGCAGCGAGCGCGAGAGGATTGCAAGGCGCCACCAGTTCTCCGGAGCGACCACGCCGGACAAGCTCGGCGGAGCCACCGAGGTCCGTCGCGATTTGGGCGGCGCCCGCAGCGGCGGCCTCCAGAAGGACGACGGGCTCGTTTTCTGGCCAGCGTGAGGGCAAGACGACCACGTCCGAGGTTGCGAGCAGTCCAAGGACGTCTGTGTGAGACAGTTGCCCGACATAGACCGTGCCTTCTCCAAGTCTGCCGCTGCCGATGTCTGCCTCGACCATGCCGCTCAGCTGCCCACTTCCGGCGATGGTCAGCCGCCAGCGTCCCCGCAATGTCGGGTCGGCGTGAAGCAGCGCCGCGGCATCGAGGAGATCGGGAATTCCTTTGTGTTCGGCCAAAGAAGCGACAGTGACGAAGTGAATCGTGTCCCCTATTGCGGGCTGTCGTGCCTCCTTCCTCCGCACCGACCCCAGGTCGAGACCATTCGACAGGACCATAATCTGTCCGGGGGTGATGCCCGCTTGCTCATGGGCACGTGCCAGCGAGGCGCTCGGCGCTACCAAGCGGGTTGCCCCGTCCAGGGCTCTGAGCAGCGTATCGCGTCGAAGGCGCACCGGCACGGCTTGCTGAGTGCCGCCCCCGGGGGAGATGCTGGGACAACAACCAAGGCCACACCAATGAGGATCCGTACAGACCGCTCCATCTGTGCGCAGCCGTGTCGCCCAATGGCAATGCCACCAGTGGTCGTGCAGTGTAACGAAGACCGGCAACCCGCGTCGACGCACTGCAGCAATCAGATTGACGCCTAGTCCTCTGAGATTGTGCGCGTGCACGAGATCTGGACGCTCTTGCCGAATGATGGCGTCGAGAAAGTCTTCAATCCCAGGCTTCCAGAAATCCTCGTGCTGCTCCCACGATCGGAAGGGGAAGCGATAGACCCGCAATCCGTCGAGGGAGTCCATCTCACCTTGCTCTCCCGGGAAGCCGGGAAGCCAACCGGCAAGGATCGCGACATGATGACCACGAGCGGCAAGGCGGCGCGCATGCCGGCGCATGACGATCTCGGCGCCCCCTATGACTTGCGGAGGATAGACATTGTTGACCATCAGGATGCGCATTGTCCCCACAGTATAGGCGTAGCGGCTTGCCGTGGGCAAAAGTTGCCAACGATCTCGATCGCGAGCTATCGTTTCTGCCATGCCTTTTGAGAAGTGCGGTTGCGCGCGTGCCTTCTGACGCCCCCCAGGTAACCCTGGATGGTCTGCCCAGTTGGTTGGTCGAAGATTTGCGCGCCTTGCAGCCATCGCTGGCCGGGCCGTCGCAGTTGAGGCAGGAGGTTGTCACGGCTTTTGCCGATGCGGGAATACTCACGCACGTAGATCCTGACGAGGATGCGCGGGCAAAGGTGCGGGTCAACGAGATCCCCGTAACTGCATTGGGAAACCTCGAAGAAGTGGCGATCCAACGCGAAGTTGAGCTCGCGACGGACTATGTAGTGGCATTTCCGTCTTCTGGGTTTGAATTGCTAAAGGCATCTACGATGGTTGGGGATGCGGTGTCACTCGTGGCAGTGATCGCGGGCGACCGACCGTGTCTGGTTTACGCGTGGAAAAATGCGGCAGTGAGGGGGGCGGCTAGCATTGAGCCGATGGTACTTCTCGGCCAGGTGGCGGCGATCGAGCTGCGGGTGCACCACGCTGAGGATCGCCAGGAACAAGCTCTTTCCGCTGCCGCCGCTGCTTGGTCGGCTTTGACGGAGGCGTCCCGGGAGGCTCTACGACTGCAGGTGGAAATGCGGCGCCTGGCGAACAGTGCCAGACAAGCAGAAGAGGCAGCCCGGAAGTTGACCGATGCTATGGCAATGGCTCGGCGCCTATTGGTGCATTATGAGGGGAGCTACGGTTTCCTGCTGCGTGCCCTGGAGCTGTTTCGGAAAAGGCCGGTGGTGGCGGACCCAGGCAATGCTCAGTCTCCGGCGTCTCGACCTGCTGCATCTTTGCTCGAGATCATTTCTGTCCTGGACCCTGCGGGCGCCGGCCGGACCGATGCCGAAGCGCGTACGGAACCGCAATAGACCGGTACGACGCCACACTCCCAAGGAGTCACGGGAAGACCCTCCGGCTTTCAAGTTGGCCCGCTAAAATCCACATCATGCAGATAGATCGGCTGGACGGAGCGTTTGCGGGGAGGGCCTGCCTTGTACGCCCGGCAGAAAATCGTCTCGCCTCTGTCGTTGCCGGCAAACCCGCCGATGGGACGGTAGGGAGGGGCGATGCCGTAATCTTTGGTCGTCGAGACGACGTCATGGAAGCCCCCTGCAGTAAGGAGCAGTTCGAGTTCCGACACCAGATATTCGCGGGCATGGATATGGTTTTTGCTGTTGGCGACATTCCAGGCATAGACGGGCCAGCGCGAAGGATGCTGCTGCTGGAGCGCTCGATATATTGAATACCAGGAAGCCACGTTCGGCGTCGTGAGCAACAGAAAGCCATCCGGCTTGAGGATACGGTTGATCTCGATGATGCAATGGAGCGGATCCAGGACAAAGTGCTCCAGCACCTCGCACATCAGGACGCCATCGACACTGGCGTCAGCGAACGGCAACCGGTCGGTCTCGTAGTCGATTGCGAGTGTCGGCACCGGCTTGATCGTCCATTTTTTCAAGCGCTCCAAAGGCGCCGCATAGATAGAACTGGCGCCAACATCGACCAGGACACCGGGACCAGGCGGTGACATGGCGTAGGTCATGAGATATCGCACCTCATGAAGCGGCGCATGCAACCGCTCCGCCGGGTCGGGTAACGCCTCGATCTCCTGGCCGATGATACGGTAGGCTTCCTGGCAGTCGGGAAACTCGCTGATGATCTCCTGGATCAATCGTGCACGATAAGTGTTCGAGTCCTCCCCTTCGATAAATGGCCCCAGATGGTTGGATGCTGCCGGTGCGGATGCCGTCTGAGAACTCTGGCTTGCCTCTACCTGAAGAGTGTTGCTTGCACGTTGCCGAATCGACGACGTCAGCCATTTCGGCAAGAGCCTTTCGATGTTCGAGTAGTTCATTCTTTGCCCGGCATGGCGGTCATTTGATCACCCAGATGGCCTCGCGCTACGAGATCAATGACAGGTGGCGCACGCAGCATATTCCAGAGTCGCATTGAAAGAGTCGGCCAATCATGGGCGTCGATAAAAGACGACTGGGCTCGAGTTTTTGCTTCCAGCCTGTCGGAATTGACGATCAATTCCTCTATCCCGTGCGCAAGGTCGACCGGCGCGAGACCGGGCAACCGATGGACGACGCGATCGACGTCATCGAAAATTGGCAGGGGCGTGCAAGCGACCGGCCGTCCGCTGGCGATGCCGAACCTGACGGCGCCACTGGCTGACTCCTGCGTGTGCTGGTAGGCATAAACGATCAGATCTGCCACCTGAAGCAGAGCATGGGCGCGTTCCTCCGGGAGATACTCAGTCACCAGAGTGATCGCCTCGCCGAGGCCATGGCGGGCGATCGCTTGCCGGCACACTTCGGCTTCCTGGCGCGACTCGGGGACAGGATACATCGCATTCAGCATCAGCAGTTGAAGATTGGGGTGGGTGCCACGCAACAGGGCAAACGCCTCGATCAAAGCCGCCAGCCCCTTGTTGGGGAGCAGATACCCAAAAGTCGCGATGACTTTTCTGCCTTCCAGTCCAAGCTCCTGGCGTGCCGCCTCGGGATCGGTGGAAGGTTGGGCGCTCAGGCCATGCGGAAACAGCGTGACGTTGTCGACCAAGCCGAATGACTTGAGCGTATTGAGATCGGCGACGCTGTGCACCATCAACCGTGTCGCGTTCTTGAGGCTCCGGCGAATCTGTCGCAAGGAAATGTACAATCCGGGACGGTTCACATCGAGCGTCGAATGCAGCATCAGCTCGCAGGATACGCCGTCAGCCGTCAGCCGATCGAGAAGATGACCGAAGGCCGTGATCTCGAAAAATCCAAAATTGAACTGGATGACGGCCTTTGTGGCCCCCGAGCCGCGAATCGCTCGGTAGAGTTCTGCGAGATCGTCTTCCCAACCCTGTGTCCAGCAGCGCCGGACGAACGGTTCGTCGACCTGCAGAAGGTCGCCCGATCGGCTGGCGAGCACAACGAGGTTCCCGGCAGGAACTGCTCTCGCGAGATAGCGGGCGTAACTGGCAATGCCACAGCGGATGTTCCAGGTTGTCACCCACGCCACCTTCGGCAGGGGCGAGGGGGCCGATTGGCGATCAAGGGCCGCGACGGCTTCCTGCGTGCGTTCCGCTACGGCTGACCAGGTATAGGTCGATTCGATCAAGCTGCGTGCGACCCGCGTTCGGGCCTGTCGTTGCTCGACAGACGCTGAGCGCACCTCTCGCAGTGCCCGCACGAGGTCGTCGACTAAAGGGTCGGCCCATACCGAATTGAACAACCCGAAGTGTGTATCTGCGTAGGCAAAGCGGTAGTCGACGAGCCAGGCCGTTTCGGGGGAGCAGAAATCGAGCATGCCTCCGTGTCCCGTGGCGATGACAGGCAGTTCGTGCAGCATTGCCTCCGCAACGGGCAGCCCAAAGCCTTCACCGCGCGAGGGTGCCACGATCGCCTGGCACGCCTGATAGAGGCCAGACATCTCCTCTGCGCTAATCTCCGCCTCGATCAACACGATTTCGGCGTGATCCGGATAGCGTTCGGCCAGCGCTGCGACCTGGACCGCCACATCATTGTGGGGATTGGGGAAAGTCTTGAGAATGAGGGTTACGTCGTCGGTGCGCGTAAAGGCCAATCCCCACGCTTCGAGCAACGAATCCACGCCCTTGCGGGGAAATCCTGACGATACGTGCAGATAGCGGAAGCGTCCTTTTCCGAGCGGCATTGCTGGCTCCCGGCCCCGCACTCCTTGGAAATGCTCGCACCCGTTGCCAACCACGGCAATCGGCACTCTGACACCGTTGTCTCTCAGAACCTTGGCCACAAAGCGGGAAACCGGCGTGATGAGGTTGAGAGTATTGTTGAAGCGGTCTGTCCACGACGTCGGAAGGCCCGACTCTTCCCATCCCCAGTTGCCGAGGACACGTGCCGTCCCGATCATCCCGCTGACCCTCGGCGGGTAGAGATTCCGCACGACAATGTCCGGCCGATCCATTTCTTGAGCGCGCTGCCATAAGGCTGCAATCGTCGGAGTTGCTTTGAGAAAGGACGCCGCTGGGGTGAAGTCGCCGTCCCCTTCGGTCGAATGCAGACCGATATCCGCACCCTGCTTCTCGAGGGCCCGGGCAAGCGAGCGGTTGACCAGTGCCAGGCTGTAGGAGTTGTCGAAGGGGCCTTCAACCCGCCATCGTGCGGGCTGATCGGTGACTGTTGGTTCCGGCGGCGTTGCTGGCACCAGGATCTGGATGTCGAGCCGATCGCGCAGGAACCTCGCAAGCCCGTGCAATGACCGAGCGCGGCTGAAGCGAAGGACATTGCGTCGTCCGGCGCGAACCAGGCGCCGGCGCAGTTCAGGCTCCTCCGACAGCACCTTCAGGGCGGCGGCAACTCGCCCCGGGTTCTTGTCGTCGAGCAGCAGGCCGCCATCACCCATTGTTTCCGGCACGGCGCTCGCCGCGTAAGCGACGACCGGAAGGTCGTACTGCATCGCCTCCACGATCGGCACGCAGAAGCCCTCGTGTTCGCTCAAGCATAAAAAGACATCGCTGCCACGATAAAGCGCGCGCAGGCGTGGATCGTCGACCTTTCCGGCGAACTCGATACATGCCTGAAGGCCGAGTTCTTCGCAGAGGGCGAATAGCCCATCGCGATAGGCGGCGTCGGCACCCAGACCACCCGCAAGCGTCAGGCGAATGGGCCGCCCCGTCATGCGCCGCAGCCGGTCGGCCACGCGCAGCAGGTCGGACTGGCACTTGTTGCGTACGATGCGTCCGACGAAGAGTATCTTGAACGTATCGTCGGCTTCGAGGATGCGGAGATACTCCGCATCGCAGGGTCGGTCACGCCATGCACCCGGATCGAACAGCAGCGGCAATACGTCGACATTCGCAAAGCCCAGTTTTTGCAACTCGCGAGCACTGAATGCCGATTGGGCGAGCGCTGCTTCCATCGAAGGCTGCAACGCCGCGAGCTGCCGCCGTGACAACCGGGCCGTCTGCTCGAACCAGTCTCCGTCGTTGAAGAATTCGTCGGGCGTGATGTTGTGATAGATCAACGCCTTTTGGCATTGCAGGCGTTGCAGCCAGCCGTCGAATTTTATCGCCCAGGAAAAGTGCACCAGCAGCACGGTGTCCGGGCTGTCGGGGAAAGACGGTGCCGGACGAATTTCCCCCGCGAGTTCCGGCGCAATATCGACGCAGTAGATTTCCGAGACGAAACCCAGGGTCCGCAGCAGATCGCGGGTGAACAGCAGGCCATTGGTGATCGCATCACCGACGCTGGTCGAACCGTGAAACTGATGAATCGCACGCGGGACAATGGCCATGGGGCGAATTGGAGGATCGGCTTGTGAGACGGTACGATGCTATACGGCTAGGGACGTCGCGCGATCAGCGCGTATTCCCGCGGCCCATACATCAGTTCGTTGAGGCGTCGTGCAGCTTCGCTGTCTTCGCGAAGCAGGGCATCCTCCGCAGGGGGGGTAAGCCAGAGCACTTCCGCCTCGACGAATCCACTTTTCTCCACCAGGAACTGGCCAAGCCTGGCAGGGATTGGTCGACGCCGCATCGGGTCTTCGTAAAAAGTCGATGCACCGACCGTCATGTTTTCGGGATTGGGCGCCCCCAGGAGCAGAACCCCGCCCGGAACCAGGATGCGCCGCGCCTCGTCAAGAAGGCGGATGAGGTCGTCGGTGGCCAGGCGCTCGATCAGGTGAAGGGCCGTTATCGCGCCAAGCGTCGCATCGGGCAGGGCTGCCAGATGGTCGAACACCCCGGCATGGCGGACGTCGAGCCCGGCCCTCGTACACCTATCGACGGCGTGCAGGTTCGGTTCGATCCCGTAGGCGGGGACGGTCGCCTGTCCCAGAAGGTCGAGCCAGTCGCCTCGACCGCAGGCAAGGTCGAGGACCGGCCTGCCGGGATCGTCCGGCCGCAACTGACGCAGCCGTTCGAGGAGAGGGCGAAGTCTTTCCTGTACGACGGCAGGTGCCCCCAGCAATTCATCCTGGAGCGCAAGATTGAGCCCATCGAATAGGTTCTCCGGGGCAGCACCTGTGGCCGTCGGTGCCGGTGGCGAGGAACCATCGAGGCTCACAACGCGCCGCTGCAGGAATCCAAGGTCGGCCTGCAGCATTGCAAGACGCCGATCGTATGTGCCGTCAAGCTGTTGTCGCAGCAGCTCGATCTGTTTGTGACCCACCTGAACCTGGTCCTGGACCAGTCGCAAATGCTCGGCCAAAGCCCGGTTGTGAGCACGCAACGAATCCAGTTCAGCCCGCATCTGCCACAGTTCTATGCGGGCAAACGTATCGTGCAGCAGGCGCTCGATCGTGCGGCGCCTGACCCCGGCCACCCATTGGGCGAGGCCGCGTGGCGTCGGGGCGGTCGGCGGGCCGGGTTCCGGCTGGGATGCGGCGTCACCGGGCGCCGCCCTCTCTGGATCAGACGGCATGTTGAGCGATGCCTCCGCAACAGGTGTTTTCGAAGAGGGGGGAGCCGAGCGGGGGGTGGCGAACAATTCGCGACCCATGCGTGCCGCAAGCGCGTCTGCATCGACGCCGGGTAATTCGCGTTGCAGCGGCCAACTCACGGCGACCTAGTCAGGCTTGCGGTGTGGGAAATTCCAGCGTGGGGCAGCGGTTGCACGTCGAACTCCTGCATTGATCAAATGGTGCGGGCTGCAGGACCATTCCGTCTCTGCTTCGCACCATGAAAGGAAAAGCGCTCAAGATAGAGTGACGACGCCATCAGTGCCGGCAAGCCTGCGCGGGATCCGGCGAACCTGCGCGGGAGGAGGTGGTTTTGAGCGACCGCCATTTGCTATCTCTTGTTACCCAGCGCCAAGGCGCTACACAAATTTACTCTCCTAGGGACATGATTGCGACGGGCGAGATCTCCTAGGGTATGTTCTACACGCTCCAGGCGGGCAATGCTTGGCGCATTGAGAAGACGGTGGCCAGCTCCGCTATGGCGGCCGGGCGAGCTCTCATCGGGCAGGCTGGGTCCGAAGAATGGCGAGTTCGCGCTTGAGTTCCTCGAGCGTTCGCTGCCTTTCCGCAGGCACCGCGTGCCCTGGATCCCGGTCCTCGAGGGAACACAGGGCCACCGCAACGTTCGCGCGCGCCTCGTCGTATCGTCCTTCCTGAGCGGCGGCGACGGCTGTGCCGAGGAAATGTGCTGTCCACCCATCGAAGGTCCAGAACCCGTGGCTGATGGCACCGAGCACGTCGGCGAGCGCTTCCTCCGCGAGCTGTTTGCGTCGGGCGATCTGCGCGCCGGCCACCGCATCGTGGGCTTCCAGCGTCTCTCGGAGACGGGAAATTCGAGGAGATTCAGGCATCGTGAAAACCATAGCATAGGTTCTCGCGGCGCAAACCGGTCTGATGATCGTTGGCCATCCAGAGGCTTGGCCGTCAGGGATGACGAATGACCACGAGATTGTTGTCTGCAAGCGGGACATCGGGCCGGTAGAGATTCACATAATCGACAGAATAATCCCTGCCTTTGAAGAATCCCTGATAGAGCGCCAGATCTTCGACCGTTACATCTTCGATGATGTAGATGCCATGCTGCGACAGTTTATGGATCGAATTCTCGAAGAGGCATTTGCCTGCCGCAAACGTATGCAAGCCGTCGTCGACGATGAAATCGAAATCATCCTGGCCGACCTTGCTCCAGAAGTCGGCAATGGCTTTGGGATCGGTCTGGTCCACGTAGTATGTTCTGATCCGGTCTTCTTCAAAGAGGATCTGCCGGTCGATGTCGGCGCCCACGATCAAGGCATTGGGGAAATAGTCCCGCCACACCCGCAGCGAGGCGCCGGGCTTTCCGGATGACGTCATGTTCGAGGGCAGATCGGGATTGTTTGTTCCAAGGCCGCACTCGAAGACCTTTTTCATGCTCAGCCGACAATGGTTGAAGAGCCGAGCATAATAGTCGGTATAGGAATGCGCCGGCCAGGAATAGGGATGCCCCGTCTTTTGCAGCGCCCCCTTGTCCGAGCCATGAACGTCGCATAGCTGCGACAACAGACATCGCCTGTTCTTGTCATGGAAGGTAACGATGACGTTCTCCGACGCCAGGCGAAGCAATGGCTGGTCCATTCGGTATCCTCTGGGGTTGAGGGGCTCGAAGTCGGCTCTGCTTTAGGCCCGCTTCGCGACCCATGCCAAGCGCTTGTGCGCCGCGGGCTGTCCGTCTATCGCTGCCGGCGAGGGCAAGTGGCCTCTCGGCCTGATCGGCCGGTGGCTTGAGAAATGTTGGAAAATCAGCAACAAGCTGGCCAAGTTGAGGGGCGGGACGCCATGCCTACGCAAGCAGCGCAGACGGATCGGGCAATTGGTCACCTTAAGTAACAACGCTTTCGGGATAGTTACCCGTAAGGGAATTTCAAACACTTTTTTTGAGATTCCCGTTTTTCTCCACTTGAAAAGCTGATTTATCCTGAGGTATAGAGATCGCTGTACAGAGACTAAGACAAATTTCCCGCTGCCTGCTTGTACAATCCGGCTTCCGCGTTAGCCAACGTGGCGCCACCTAGGAGGAAGACAGAATGACGACTTTTACGAACACTACCGACCAGATTGAAGCTCTGTATGTCGGTTACTTCGGCCGCGCGGGCGACCCAGCGGGCACGAACTATTGGGTTGGCCTCCGCAACGCGAACACGACGACTCTGGCGCAGGCGGCGGCTTCCTTCGCCGTGCAGACTGAGGCGACCACGAAGTACCCCTACCTGGCGAACCCCTCCATCGCCAACCCGAGCCAGTTTATCGACCAAGTCTATTTGAACCTTTTCAATCACGTGGCCGATGCCGCTGGCAAGGCTTACTGGACGGCGCAGCTGACGGCTGCTGGCGGCAACTCTGCCGCGGTTGGCCAGTTCATCCTGAACGTCATTTCGGGCGCCACGGGCACCGACAGCGTGGCCATCACCGCCAAGGTTGGTACGGCCCGTTACTTCACGGACACTGCGCTCGCCAATAACGTGACCTGGACACAGACGGTTCAGCAGCAGTCGATTGCCGAGGTTACTGCAACCACGGATCCCACGACCCAGGCGCAGCAGAAGATTGTGACTGACAACGCGCTGGCGCTCACAGTGACTGTCGCCGGTGCGGCGTCGCTTGCGGCGAACCAGCCCTACAGCATCTCGGATACTGTCGCCAATGAGACGGCAGCGGGTGCCGCAGCAGTCCTGAACAAGGCTGCGATGATCACGGCGACGGGCACGGCGACAGTTGCCCAGGCGACGCAGATCAAGGCGTCGACGAACACGGGGGCCACCACAATCGCCGCTCTGGCGGATACGGCGGCCGCCATTAACGCGAGCAGCAACACGGTGCTGAACTCCATCTCGGGCACGGTGACGGCGACGACCAGCGCTACAGGGTCCGAGGCCAGCGGCATCTCCGCCTTCACCAAGGCGGTGGTCTACAGCATCTCCGACACGGCAGCCAATGTTGGGGTCTCGACGGGCCTCAATAAGGCTGTGAACATCACAGCGACGGGCGTTGCCACGGTTGGACAGGCAACTGCGGTCTCCGCGGCGACCAACACCGGCTCGAAGTCAATTGCTTCGATCACCGATACGTCGGCCGCCATTGCCGCCTCCTCGAACACTGTCCTCAACCTGTCTGCGGGTGCTGTGACCACCAGCGACAGTGCGACGGCGGCTCAGGCCACTTTGCTGTCGAGCTTCACGAAGGCGGTCGTTTACAGCGTCTCCGACACGGCGGCCAACGTGGTCGGCGTTGCGGGAACGGCCCTGAACAAGGCTGTGAACATCACCGTGACGGACGCGGCGACGGTTGCCCAGGCGACCACGTTGTCGACTGCGACGAACACTGGCACGAAGGTGATCGCGTCCATCTCCGATACGGCGGCAGCCGAAGCGGCCAGCACGAACGCGATCCTGAGCCTGGGGACCACCGTGACGGCGACCACCGCCGCGACGGGCGCACAGGCCATCACGCTTGCCGCCTTCGCCAAGGCAGTGATCTACAGCGTGTCCGACACGGCTGCCAACGTTGTTGCGGCGGCCGGTGGCGGCCTCAACGAGGCTGTCAACATCGCTGTGACGGATACGTCGACAGTCGCCCAGGCGACGACGGTGTCGGCTGCGACGAACACCGGCACGAAGTCGCTCCTGGCCATCACTGACTCGGCAGCGAACCTCGCCGGCAGCACGAACGCGATCCTGAGCCTGGGGACCACCGTGACGGCGAACACCGCCGCTACGGGCGCCCAGGCCACCACGATTGCTGCCTTCGCCAAGGCGGTTGTCTACAACGTGTCCGACACGGCGGCTGCCGTTGCGGCTTCGACCGGCCTCAACGAGGCGGTGAACATTGCGGTGACCACCGACGCGACGGTTGCTCAGGCAACCACGATCCAGGGTGCCACGAACACCGGCACCAAGGCGTTTGCGGTTTCTGACGGCTTCACGAACGTCCAGGTCGCACTCACGGGTACGCCTACCCAGATTGCCGCCATGAATGCCGCGACGACCGTCACGGCAATGGGCAGCGCCGCCATCGATAACATCAACATGAGCTCCGCTACCCGGGGCATCGTCATCGATGGCGCGGGCGCGGCCGACATCATCGTTGGTGGCGGCGCTGCTGACACCTTCCGTGTCAGCACCATCGCCGACTTCGCGGCGGGCGAGACCGTCAATGGTCTCGGCGGCACGGACACGATGAGCTTCACGACCGTCGGAACAATCACCTACATCGGCCGTACGGTTATCAACACCGAGGTTCTCTCGCTGGCGACTGGCGTGAACAACGCCACCGTCTTCCAGAACTCGGGATTGGTGACTGTCAACGGCCTCAATGCGGGATCCGTTTGGCAGCTCAACAACGTCAACGGTGCAACTGGCGCCGCGACCACGGCGTACAACGCCCTGGCGTCGGCGAACGCAGCCTCTGTCGTTGCTGCGGGCCAGTGGTTCTATGACGCCGGTGTTGCAGGCGGCAACGGCGTGCTGACGTACTTCGACGACGGTGCGGCGGCTGCCGTTACCATCACCCTCACGGGTGTGGGTGGAACTGGAGGGTTCAGCCTTGCCGGCGGCGCGCTGCGGTTTGCAGCTGCCTCGACGGTGGTGGCCGATTACGGAACGACTGCCGCAAACACCCTCACGGTTTCGGGTGCTGCTGCCGGTGTTGTTGTGATAACGGCGGCCGGTGCGGTCACTCAGTCCGGCGTCGCGGTCACTGTTACGGGCAGCGCATTCGCTGCGGCAACTGTGACCACGCTCAACGTGTCGGGGGTCACGGGTGGCTTCGGATCGACGATAAACGTCGATGGCACTACCGAAACCGCCCTCACCACGATTACCGGCTCGACCGGCAACGATAACGTCGTGGTTGTCGACGGCTTCACTTTGGGGGCAGGCAAGGTCCTCGCCATCAATGGTGGATTGGGAACCAACACCCTGACGCTTTCTACCGTTACGGGTGCAACTTTCATCGGTACCGGAGCGGGCGCTGGATCGTCGACTCTTACTAACATCCAGAACTTGTCGCTGACGGCGGGCACTGCCGGGTTGCTGACGATTGGTGCGGTGGCTGGACTTGCGATCACGAACGCGGGTGCGGCCAGTGCCGCTACGGTCACGCTCGGCAACAGCGGAACCCAGACCTACACCAGCGCGAGTACGGGCGCTGATGTGGTTACCCTGGGCGCGTCGGGACAGCGCGTCACCGACACGGGGACTGGCGCTGACACTATCACCACCAGCATCGCGAACTCGCTGAACTCGAACTACAACGGTACTGGCGCGGCCTTAGATACGCTGATCTTCAGCAACGCCGGCACCATGACAGTTGGCGCAGTGAATTCTGCGAGCCAGATCGGTATTCAGGGTGTGGAAACGGTGCAGCTTGCCGCCGGTGCCAATACGCTGACCACCAATCTGACCGAAGCCCTGGCTGTCGATGCCGCGATCTCGGTGGGTGCCGCTGCGACGAGTGTCACCAATTCAGGTACAGGCACAAATACCGTTACAACGGGTGCCGCAGGTACTGGCCTGACGTTGGCGGGCTCGGGAGCCTTCACGGTAACCTCGGGTAATGCCGCAGGCATTACCATCTCGGGTAGCACGGCATCGACCATCACGACTTCTGCGGGCGCGCAGACCGTGACGTCTACCTCCACCGGTGCGACCACGATTGCCGCGGGCGCCATCGCCGACGGCGTTTTCTTGACGGTTGCCGGAAGTGGAGCCTTTACGATCACCGGACTGCTGGGTGATGTGACGTCTACCGCCACAGCCTCGACGGTCGCCATTACCTTGGGCAACGTTGCTACCCACACGATCACCGGCACGGGTACGTCGTCGATCAGCGTGGCCGAAGACACAGTAGCCACGGGCCATGTCCTTACACTTGCCGGAACGAGCAACTTCACTGCTACCGCTGTCATCGGCGACATAACGGCTACGACGACAGGCACCATCGGTGTGACTGTGGCCGCGGACGCTACGGTGAAGTTGACCAACACTGGCGGTGCGATGACCGTCGACGCGGCGGCAATGACTGATGGCCAGAACATCATTACCGCTGGTACTTCGGCGATAACGATCAACAACGTCACCGACAGCGATGTGAACGCGGTCGCCCTCAGCGCCGGCACGAATGCCCTGACGGTGAATGCGACCAATCCCGGTGCCGTTGCCACCCAGTCCATTTTCGGTGGCGCCGGCATCGATACCCTCACGGTGAGTTCGGGTGCGACAACCCTGACGCTCACGTCGGGAGGTGCTGCCGATGTGATCAACACGACGGGGACCACGGGTACGACCAATATCAACGCCGGTGCGGGTGCTGATAGGGTGACGGTGGGTACTGCCACTGTCGCTGTGACCCTCATCAACAACGATACCGGCGCTAACCCAGCCGCTGGGTCATTCGTCGGAACTACGGCATTCGACAAGTATACCGCCGTGAATGCTGGCGATACGCTTGTTATCACTGCTTCCGCCGGTGTTGCCTGGGCGATAACGACAAGCACTGTGGCCACCACCGGAGCGAACGACAGCATTGCGTTCACGCGGGGTACTTACGACAACACTGGCAACTTGTTCACAGCCGGTGCGGCCGGTGCTGACACCCTTGTTACCTATGACGTTGATGGTGCCGGCACCTCCGACCTCGAGGCAATCGTACTCATCGGGTACGTTGGATCGGGCACCGACGGTTTCGTGGGCGTCGTCCACACGATTACGCTCACCTAACGCTTCTTAGTCAGACTGCAAATACGGCCCCACCCCTCGCAAGGGGGGTGGGGTTCCTTTTAGTGAAACTATCTTCTGGTGGACCCGATGCCTGAGATCACAATCGACGGACAGAAATACGACACCGACAAGATGAACGAGGAAATGCAAGCCCAGGTCAGAAGCCTGCAGTTTGTCGAGAGCGAAATCTTGCGAAGGAATGCCGAGCTTGCCGTGTTTCAGACGGCGCGCATTGCCTATGCCAAGGCGCTCAAGGCAGAACTGGAAAAGCAGGGCCAGGCCGTCATCCAATAATCATCAAGTTCGATTAGTTCTTTCCATCGGACCTGCCCAGCTTGGGTTAACCTTGCCGCTGCCGGAGGTGGCAAGGTGGCCCGTTGGCGACAGGATACCCCTTCGGCAGCGCTGTGCGATGCACTACCCGCCATGCCATTGCTGGCGCGGTCGACTGGGCGGGTGGGTTTGGATACAGGTGTATGAGCGGCACGTGAAGGGGGCTGACTGGCGCCCCTGTCGCCTCGACGGCGGTTCGTCGCACCGGCCGAGCCTTGCGAAGCCAGCATCGACAAAGTTCCGGCTGATCGCATCTTGTCAAAATCGTTGCGTTGGCTGTTTTGCCCGCGTGCCATGATCCTCGATGACGGAGCAATGTGACACCCATGCCCAGCTTCAAGCCGATAACCCGAGAGTCTCACGGCAGGAAGTTTTGGACGCCGCAGAGCAAGTTTCATTTTGCGGCCAAGGAAGCTGTAATACCACTTACAGTCGACGAGCTTCCCCATGCGGCCCTCGCCCTTCCTATTGGCTTTATCCGGGATGGCGAGAATTTTATCCTTTGCGCCGTGGTGGGGCTCAAACCGGGCGAAAGCCTAATGGTGCCGCCCGATGGGCGGTGGCTGGGCCGCTATATACCCGCCATTCTTCGTGTTCATCCCTTTGCGATTGCGCCCGTTGGGGCCGACCGCGAGGTGCTCTGCATCGACGAAGACAGCGGCCTGCTGTCCGACGGGCCCGACGGCGAGAGGTTCTTCGACGACAACGGGAACCTGCCCAAGTCGGTCCAGGATGCGCTGACTTTCCTGCAAAAAATCAGCGCCAACAGGAAGCATACGCTGCGTATCTGCGCCCTGCTGAATGCCCACGAGTTGATCCAGCCGTGGACCATCACCATCAAGCAAGCAGAGGGCGAGCACCGGGTTGAGGGTCTCTTCCGTATCGACGAGGCGGCCCTCAATGCCCTGCCAGGCGAGGCCTTCCTGGAACTCCGAGCGGGCGGAGCCCTGCCCGTCGCCTATTTTCAGTTGCTTGCCATGCAGCTTCTTCCGGGATTGGGCTCGATTGCCAACGAAAAGGCCAAAGCTGAAGCCCGAAAGTTGCCGGTCAACGCGGCCGGCGAGCTCGATCTGGAATTCATGAACGATGGCCCGCTGCTGGACTTCAGCAGGCTGAAATAGGATCCCATGGTTGCTGCGCTCAAGCGTGTGACGACGGAGTTCGTCGAGGCCGAGGACAGGCTCCGTCTGTCCGGTGAGGTCGATGCCGCTGACCCTGTGGTCCTTTGGTTGACGCAACGGCTGGCGCTCCGTCTGCTGCCGCCGCTCTTCCAGTGGCTTGATCATCAAACAGGCGCAACATCGGCGCGGTCTCCCGCAGCCTCGCCATTGCTCAGGATGAACGTACAGCAGGAGATCGTGCATGGCTTTGCCCAGGAGGCCGCAAAGGCCGGGCTGAAGCTGCAGCCGCCAGTTCAGGCCAAGGCCTCGGGCGAGGCCTGGTTGGTAAACGCGATTGATCTGACGCCCGGCGAGGAGCGCATTGCGTTGGTGTTCAAAGGCAAGGAAAGCAGCGCTGCCGGTGTTGCCCTGACGGCCATGGAGCTGCGCCAGTGGCTCGCCATCCTGCATGGCATCTGGACAGTCGCACAGTGGCCGACGACGGTCTGGCCGGAGTGGATCCAGGGTGAGGCCAAGCCTATCGGGCAGCAAATCGTCCTGCATTGAGGCTCTCAGTCCGCCGGCAAGCGCGGTCGGACTGAGTATGGCTACTGCAGCGAAATTTTGACCCGGCCACTCGTGCCGTTTGATCAACTCTTAAGCCACATAACCTGCGGCCGTCTTCTGAACCTAGAACTGGTACAGTTGCATAGATAACAGGTCCGCCGTTTCGGTGAATGCAGCGGAAGTACCGCCAGTTAGGGAACATGTGCCTTTATGCCTAACCTCATGCCGATCACTCGCGAGGACTACACGGCCAGACGCTGGTTGCGCCCCACCAGCTACGCTTTTGCCGCGAAGGATACCGTGGCTCCCCTGTTAGCCTCGGAGCTGCCCCGGGCGGCGCTCGCCATGCCCATAGGCTTTATTGACCACGGAGGGGATTTTGTACCGGTGGTTTTGGTCGGCCTGACACCAGGGCAGAATCTGTTCGTCTCAACTGACGGCTTGTGGCGGGGCGACTTCGTGCCGAAGGCCTATCGGCTTCACCCCTTCGCGCTGCTGCCTGCCGGCGAGGGCGGAGAGGTGCTTTGTATCAACGAAGACAGCGGGCTCGTTACCGACGGCCCGGAAGGAGAGCCTTTCTTCGGAGACGATGGTGAACTTTCCAAGATAGTCGCCGACATATTTGCGCCTTTGCGAGAAATGGGCACCCACCTCATGGCGACCAAGAGTGTTTGTGCGCTGCTCAAAGCTCACGAGCTGATCCAACCCTGGCCAATTACCGTTCAGACCCCATCGGGGGATCAACATATTGAGGGCCTGTTTTGCATCAACGAGGAGGCTCTGGATGCCCTTTCGGACGAGGCATTTCTCGAACTACGGGCCGCACGAGGCCTGACCATCGCCTTCTGCCAGCTCCTGTCCATGCAGCATTTGCCGGCGTTGAAGCAGTTGGCTGCTGCTAGAGCGACAGTGGCAGCGCCAACAGCCAAGCCTGCTGCCCTAGGCACCCAGATGCTGGACGATGACCGGCCTCTGGATTTCAGCAAATTCAGGTAGAGCCGTCATGATTGCCACTCTTACTCGCCTGACCACCAACTATGCCGACATTGAAGACCGGATTCTTCTAATCGGCGAGATCGCGAATTCCCCACCGGCGGCGATGTGGTTGCCACAGCGTCTGGCCATGCGGCTGCTGCCGGCGCTGCTTCAGTGGCTCGACCATCAGACGGGGGTGACGTCGAACCAGCCTTCCGGGGCCGCGCGGCCGACGGCGGAGCTACAAAAGCAGGTTGTGCATGGCTTCGCCCAGGAAGCCGCGAGGGCCGAACTCATGCCGCAGCCGCCGGTGCAGATTGCCGGGGCGGGGGAGGGATGGCTCGTACATTCGGTCGATCTGACGCCTGCCCAGGACCGCCTCGCGCTGGTATTCCGGGCGGCAGATGGTCGGGCCGCCGGTGTTGCCCTCACGGCCACCGAACTTCGGCAGTGGCTGGCAATTCTGCATGGCGTCTGGCTGCGCGCCGAGTGGCCGACGTCGACCTGGCCGGACTGGATAGAGGGCGAGGCCAAGCCTGCCGGCCAGCACATCGTTCTACATTGAGGGAAGGCCGGCGGGGCCATGAGATTCCCCGCGTCCGGTTGGAAGCATAGCACTTTTGGGTGGGCCCGCCGTTTGTGCAATCGATTGCACAACTATTTTGATCTTCTCACCTTCAGTAAAGGCCGGTAGCGGCCCCACAGCGCGTCCTGCGGTATGCTGGCATCCTCAGCTATTGCTTCGCGGTCGGCGATGAACATCAACAATAGCAATGAGTTCTCTATTTCATTGCCTTCATGTCGGACCGAGTCATCGTCATCTGCATCACCTTCCGGTGAGGACATCAATGCAGGAGACGACATGGCTCTGGTTCTTACGGTCGCTACCGGCGATGTGGTGGATATTGCCGATAAATGGATCGCGCTGCTCGCCATCGAGAGCAGAGGGTCCGCCACCCTCATCATCGACAACGGCGACAAAGTTTCCGTTTCTTCGAAGTTCGAGACCGAGGTCCTGCCTGCTGTCTGGGTGCAGCTCGGGCTGCGGGCGGGGCCGCGCCAGCTGAAGCTCCTGATCGAAGCGCCCAAGGACCTTCTGATAGCGCGCCGGCAGTAGCCTCAGGGTAGCGTGACGACGTTGGACGCTTCTCCGCCCCGGGGCAAGCCAAGCCAATTCCAAGAATCACCTAACCCGTTGAATTGACTCTATGATCGCCACCCAAACGCACGCTTCAGTCGATGCTGATTCGCCAACCCCAGTTCATCGTCAAACAGGACTCACACTGCCAGACGTATTGTGCAATCGATTGCACAACGCTCTGGATGACCGCATCGCCTACTACCTCCAAGCATCCCGAGCTTCGGCTACGCAACGAGCCTACGCCACCGATATTGCCGCGTTCGTATCCTGGGGAGGGGCGATCCCGGCCGAGCCGCAAACTGTAGCGGCCTACCTGGCCAGTTCCGACAACCTCGCCGTCTCGACCCTTCGTCGGCGACTGGCGGCGATTGCTGATGCTCACCAGACCTGCGGGCATCACGACCCGACCAAGCACCCCCTCGTCCGAAAGGTCTTGCGCGGCATAAGGCGGGTACGCGGTGTGGACGCCCAGCCCCCCGAGCCCCTCGACGGAGCCATGCTGGCCCACCTGATCGCCACGATCCCCGAAGACCTATTCGGAATCCGGGATCGAGCGCTGCTCCTGGTTGGCTTTTTCTGCGCCCTGCGGCGCTCGGAGCTTGTTGGCCTCACGGCCGAAGACCTCCAGCCATCACCTGCGGGCTGGATGGTGACCATCCGGCGGAGCAAGACCGATCAGTATGCTGCCGGCCACTGGGTGGCGCTGCCAACTCTGTCAGGGCCGATGTGCCCCGTGTCGGCCGTGAGGACATGGCTGGATGCCGCCGGCATCACCACCGGGCCGATCTTCCGGGCCATCGACACGGCAGGCAGGATTCAGTCCACGGCATTGCCGGCCCAGTCGGTCGGCATCGTCTTGCGCCAGCGCGCCGCCGTTGCCGGGATCGGCGCCAACCGGCTGTCAGCACATTCGCTACGGTCCGGCTTCGCAGTCAGCGCAGTACGTGCCGGGGTGAGCTTACCTCTTATCCAGGCGGTGACACGCCACGCGACCTTGGCGGGCCTCGAACCCTACGTTCGAGCTGCCGGCGCTCCCACGCCAGCGCAGATGGCCAGATTGATCGACCAGGGGACCAGCGCGCTGCCCGAGGCTTCACTCTGACTCAGGATCGGGTTTCCTCACGGAAATGTTGGTTCGAGTCCGAGACGGACTGCTACAAGTCAGTCGGACGGGCACTTAGCGGCAGGTGCGACAGACAGAAGTCCCACAGCGTTCCAACGCTTTGCTCGGTCTTGTTCTTCTTTCCTCCGCCGCTCTCGCAAACGTGTCATGCCAGTTCGTTGCGGCAAAGAAGGGCGTTCCCATCAGGTGCTGTCAACCCGAACCAGACGGCGGCCGGGCCGTAATCTCGAACAAAATCATGAGAGGAATGCAGGCCAGGAACAGGCCGGCGCCCAGCAGGACTGCTGCGGCGGGCGTCTGTGCGGCCTCGGCGAGCAGGCCGGCCAGCCATGGCCCCAAGCCCACGATAACTGCGTACCACGAGCCAAAAATGCCGAGCCCGGTGATGCGGTGTTCCGGCCGCAGCACACGAGAGGGAAGCGCCATGATGGCCCCGGGTCCGGGACCGATGGCGAGGCCGAAGACGACGCAGGCCAGGATCGGCCAAAAATCGAGATAGAGCGCGACCAGCGCCCCCGCGGCTACGACATAGGACAGGCCGGCGAGCAAGCCGGGCGACTTGCTGCGCTGCAGGATGTAGCCGACAAGAGGAATCGACAGGATCGCGATCCAGAGCGCGATGCTCGTGGTGGCGCCGGCGTCGAGGATCGACATGCCTCGGACAACCAGGAGATTGGCGCCGAAGCTCAGCAGTATGATCAGGCCGAGATTGAAGAGGCCCCAGGCCGTGGAGGCGATCAGCACGCTGCGCAGCGAAATCCAGTCCGGCGGGTTCCACCACGTCCCGCCCTTCGCCACCACGGGCGCATCGGGCGGTGGGCGATAGAGCGTCAGAACCAGGACGAGCGAGACCAGGCAAAAAAGCGCCGCGACGGCCATGCTGGTCCGCCAGCCGAAGGCCTCGGCGACATGACCCTGGAAGACCAGGCCGAGCGCAATGCCGAACGGCCAGCTCGACATCAGCGTTCCCATGGCAAAGACGATCTCCCGCCCGGCGAACCAGTCGGTGGTCATCTTGGTAAGCACGAGGTTGAAGAGAATGGCACCGGCGCCGCTGATCAGGCGCCCGACCGTGAGCGGCCAGACCGAGTCGCCGACGCAGGTCAGCAGCCCGCCGCCGATCATCATGGTAAGACCGGCCACGCAGACCGCGCGGTCGCCGAAGCGCGCACCGAACAGGCCACCGGGCAGCGAGAGCACGGCACCGGGAATGGTGTAGAGGCCGATCAGCGTGCCAATCACGGCATAGCCGATGTGGAACTCGGCATCGATCAGAAATGACGTCGAGGCGACCGACTGGAATTGGTAGCCCATGCTGCTGCGCGCCACGAACAGCACAACTAGAGCCAGCCAGCGCGAGCCGATCATTAGTCGGTCCGTTTATAGTTAACCGACATTCCCCAGATGACCTCCGAAACAGCCTGAACGGTAGCAGACGTCGAGGCCTCGCCCAAGTTGCAGCCGGGCGGGGCCGTGTTTTACCGACGTTGTCGATGGAGATCGAGGTCGGCGCCCTGACCGGCGCCGGCCATGGCGAGAAGAGTGCCGCCCGGCTCGCCAAGCGCAACGGTCATCGTGATCGCGGCTGGGAGCAGCCCCACCTAGGAGACCTTCTCGCAATTCACTTGAACCCCGGTCGCTCAAAGTTACGGAGAAGAGCGAGGCACATTACGGGGAGTGAATATCCGATGTATCCATCGCACGTTGTCGAGGGTTTCGGCCCGCTCGCGGACTATCTTCTGTCTCCACCAACACCGGACGAGCTGAGCCCCGGCGGCGGGCTCTCGACGGCGACCCAGGCCAGGATCGACAAGCTGGTTCACCAAGAAGTCGAGTGCCGGATCCAGGGCTTCCGGCTGCCAGACGATCATCCCCAAGGCATCGATCCAGCCCACCGGTGGCGAACCGTCTCCTCGATGCAGAAGGCGATCCGGTTCCGGGACCGCGAGAACGCCACCTACGCAGCCTGCATCGGCTGGGACATGGCTCCAGACCACGTGCTCAGGCGATTGGGCGTCATCTCGCTGGAGGACGTCGGCGCCGGCAGTCTCGTCGGCGTCATGATGGCCCTGGCCAGCTTGGGCAACAGCACCTGGCGGAGGCGGGTGGGCGAGCGCCGCCTTGTCGTTTGGCTGGCCGGCGAGCTGGCAGATGCGCCCAAGGACCGGACGCTCTGTGAGCTGTGCGTCTTGGGGAACTATGACAAGGGACCCGAC
>Ga0163144_10007105_pt1 | contig 24580 bp, 23 predicted proteins | sample OliLak19BULKMAT1_FD_123175 | JGI IMG/M metagenome (GOLD analysis project Ga0163144, IMG submission 123175) | Freshwater microbial mat bacterial communities from Lake Vanda, McMurdo Dry Valleys, Antarctica - Oligotrophic Lake LV.19.BULKMAT1 | ecosystem: Environmental > Aquatic > Freshwater >...
AGGCCGGGGCAGCCAAGCGTGATCCTCGCATCGGGGCTGGGGCAGGTCATCTCGATATAGACGAGGCCAGCGCCCCCCATCGCGCGCGCGCCATAATGCATCAAATGCCAGTCAGTCATCGTTCCATCGACGGCGAGATACTGCGCCATCGGTGACACGACGACGCGGTTGGGCAAGGTCAGATCGCCGATGCTGACCGGCGTAAACATCGGCGTCGGCCGCGACTTTCGCGCGTCGAACCCGGTTTCGGCATGCAATGTCGCGTAAAAATCGTCATCGACGGCCTCGACGAAATCGGGGTCACGCAGCAGCAGATTGTCATAGGTGATTGCCTTGGCACGGCTCATCACGACATTGGCGAACTGCATGTCGGGCATGTCCCACGACCGGCGGACATGTTCGAACCACGCCAGGCTGACGGCGGCATTGTGTTGCGTGATCTCGACAGGTGTGCGGCGCTCAGCCTCATAGGCCGCAAATGCGGTGGCGATATCGTCAGGGCTAGCGAGCAGCGCGTCCGCCAGCGCAATCGCGCATTCCATCGCCAGCTTGGTGCCAGATCCAATCGAATAATGTGCGGTCGCCTTGGCATCCCCCAGCAGGACGATGCGACCGTGGCTCCAGGCCTTGCACTCGACACGCGGGAAGCTGCGCCACAGCGAGCGATTGGTGATGAGCGAATGGCCCTGCAATGCATCGGCGAACAAGGCTTCGAGATAGCGTGCCGCCTCATCCTCGCTCTTGTCGGCAAAGCCGTGCCCGGCCCAGCATTCAGGATCGGTCTCAAAAATCCAGGTCGAGCGGCCGGGTTCATATTGGTAAGTGTGCGCGGTGATGATGCCGTGCGGTGTTTCCTCAAAGAAATAGGTGAAGTCGCTGAGTGGGCGCGTCGATCCCATCCAGGTGAATTTATTCGCCATCAACCGCACCTCGGGCTGGAACGCCTCGGCGAAATGGTCTCGTATGCGGCTATTGATACCGTCTGAGGCGACGATCACGTCGCTGCCAGCGAACCTGTCCTCCAGCGTCGCCGGATCAATTATTGCGCCGAAATGCAACGCCACCCCCAATTGTCGGCATCGGGTATTGAGCACTTCGAGCAGCGCGAGCCGTGCGCAACCAGCAAAGCCGTTCCCGCCACAGCGGACCTCGCGCCCGTGCCGCACAATGCGGATATCGTCCCAGTAAGCGAAGCGATCACGGATCATCGCATAGCTTTCGGGATCGCGACTGAGAAACGCATCGAGCGTGTCGTCGGAAAAGACGACGCCAAAGCCGAAGGTATCGCCCTCGCGGTTTTGCTCATGGACGGCGATCTGCCAGTCGGGCCGCGCCTTTTTGGCGAGGATGGCGAGGTATAGCCCGCCGGGTCCGCCGCCAATGATGTCGATCTTCATCGCCGTGGTTCCCTTCAGAAAAACGCCTGTAGCCCGGTCTGGGCCCGGCCGAGGATCAACGCATGAACATCGTGCGTGCCCTCATAGGTGTTGACCGCTTCCAGATTCATGACGTGGCGGATGACGTGATACTCGTCGGAAATCCCGTTGCCGCCGTGCATGTCCCGCGCCTCACGCGCGATGGCGAGCGCCTTGCCACAATTGTTGCGCTTCAACAGGCTGATCGCTTCGGGCGCAAGCTTGTGTGCGTCCATGAGCCGACCCGCAGCTAGCGCCGTGCAGAGCCCCAGCGTGATTTCGGTTTGCATGTCGGCAAGCTTCTTTTGCACGAGCTGGGTCGCCGCCAAGGGCTGGCCAAACTGCTTGCGGTCAAGCGTATATTGCCGCGCGGCGTGCCAGCAGAATTCCGCCGCTCCCATCACGCCCCAAGCAATGCCATAGCGCGCATTGTTGAGGCATCCAAACGGCCCGGCCAGACCATCGACGCCTGCCAGCAATCGCTCGGCGGGCAAATGCACATCAGCAAGGACGATCTCGCCCGTCACTCCGGCGCGGAGCGAGAATTTGCCCTCGATCTTGGGCGTGGAGAAACCAATGTCGCCGCGTTCGACGATGAACCCGCGGATGCGTTCATCATCGCACTTGGCCCAGACGACGGCAACATCGGCCAAAGGCGAATTGGTGATCCACATCTTTGCGCCGTTGAGAACATAGCCGCCGGGAACGGCCTTCGCGCGCGTCTTCATGCCACCGGGATCGGAGCCGGCATCGGGCTCGGTGAGGCCAAAGCAGCCGACGAGTTCACCCGCGGCCAATCCTGGCAAATATTGGCGTCGCTGTGCTTCGCTTCCATAGGCCCAGATGGGATACATCACGAGGCTGGACTGGACGCTCATCGCCGAGCGGTAAGCGCTGTCGACGCGCTCAACCTCGCGCGCGATCAGCCCATATGCGACGTAGCTTGCCCCAGCGCAGTCATAGCCCTCAATCGTCGGCCCGAGCAGTCCTGCGCTCCCGAATTTCTTCATCAGATCAGGATCATAGGTTTCATGACGATTGGCGAGCTTCACCGCTGGCATCAACTCAGCCTCGCAGAACGCCCGCGCACCGTCGCAGATCATGGTTTCTTCATCGCTCAATTGCGCATTGAGCAACAAGGGATCGGCCCAGTCGAACTGCGGCCAGGATTGCGCGTGATGCTGTGTTTCAATCGCGGTTTGAATGTTCATTGGACACATTCCTCAATTATAGATGCTTCAACCGTGTCGGCCTGAGCGATGGGGGCAGCGATCTGCGCGCTGATCGATTGGTGCCACTGAACCGGCCAGGGGTGGGCGGAGCCGGTGACCAATATCGTCAACACCTGCACCAGTTTGCCCCTAAAGCGTTCAGCACCCGCCACCGAAGCCGAGACGGCCAGCACGATCGACCTTGTGCCGAGCCGGATCGGGGCGATTTCAATGTCCAGGATTTCGCCAAGCCGACACGGGACGGTGAATTCGACCTGCAAATCGACCGTTGGCAACCCCAGCCCTTGCCCCAGCAACAGACCCGCGCGATCAATTGCAAGCGTGTGGGCCATCCAGTCCTCCACACCATTATCGACCAGCGCCAGCAATCGGGGGAAATAGCCGATCCCGGCGGTGTCGCAGTCGCCCATGCGGACGTGCTGCTGACTGATCACGCTCATGCCGCCGCCTTTAGATGTTCGCGCGCGATGACGACGCGTTGCACTTCGGATGCGCCTTCATAGATGCGTAGTGCACGCACTTCGCGGTATAGGCTTTCGACGATGCAGCCCTGAACGACACCAAGCCCGCCGTGCATCTGCACCGCCTGATCAATCACCGCCTGCGCCCGGTCAGTGGCAAACAGCTTGGCCATCGCCGCCTCGCGCGTGTTGCGTTGACCGCGCACGTCGCGGGTCCAACCCGCGCGGTAAATCAACAGCGCAGCCGCATCGATATCGAGCGCCATGTCAGCAAGGTTTGCCTGCACCACCGCGTTGTCGGCAAGCGGGCGGCCCTGCAACTGGCGGACCTTCACCCGCGCTGTTGCCTCGTCAAGAGCCCGGCGCGCAAAACCCAGCGCGGCTGCGCCCACGGTCGTGCGGAAAATATCCAGCGACCCCATCGCATACTGAAAGCCACGGCCGGGTTCGCCGATAATGGCATCGGCTGGCAGGCGCATATTATCGAATCGCAACGTCGCCAGCGGGTGCGGTGCCATGACGGCGATACGATCAGCGATGCTCAGGCCCGGCGTGTCGGCGGGAACAATGAATGCCGAGATGCCCTTGGCCCCTGGTGCCTCGCCGGTGCGCGCAAACAGGATGTATTGCGTTGCGATGCCGCCATTGGAGATATAGGTTTTGGCCCCATCGATGCGCCACTCGTTCCCGTCAAGCACGGCAGAGGTGGTCATCGCTGCCACGTCTGAGCCGCTATCAAGCTCGGTTAGCGCAAACGCCCCCATGCGGCTGCCATCGGCGATCCCGGGCAGGATTGCGGCCTTTTGCCTGTCACTGCCGAACAGCCCGATCGCGCCCGAACCCAACCCTTGCATCGCAAAGACAAAATCGGCGAGGCCACACCAGCGCGCGAGTGTTTCGCGGATGATCGACAACGAGCGCACATCGAGCTGCTTAGACATGCCGCCATGCGAAGCGGGCACAGCATAGCGCAGCCAGCCGCCTGCCCCCAACAGCTGCAACAAGCGCCAGCATTGGCCATCGATATCGACCTCAGAATGCCCCAAAGGCGCCAGTTCCGCCGCGCACCACGCATCGAGCCGCACCGCCAGGTCACGGTGGCTGTCATCAAGGAAGGGCCAGTCGAGAAAGCTTGTATCCGCCATATCAATTGCCCTCGAACACCGGGGTTTGCTTGGCGGCGAACGCTTCAAAAGCGCGCGCGAAATCCTGGGTCTGCATGCAGATCGCCTGTGCCTGCGCCTCCATTTCGATCGCGACATCAAGGCTGACTGCCCATTCGATGTTGAGCTGCGTTTTGGTGATGCCGTGCGCAAACGTCGGCCCAGCGGCGAGCGAAGCTGCCAGCGATCGGGCCTCAGCCATCAGATCCTCAGGCGCGACGATCCGGTTGTGGAAACCCCAGCGCTCGCCTTCGTCGGCGGTCATCACGCGGCCAGTGTAAAGCAGGTCGCTCGCCCGGCCCTGACCAATAATCCGCGGCAGGATCGCGCACGCGCCCATGTCACAGCCGGCCAGGCCGACCTTGGTGAACAGGAAAGCTGTCTTGGTGCGCGGCGTTGCCAGTCGCAGGTCAGCGGCCATCGCCATGATCGCGCCCGCCCCAACACACACCCCGTCGAGCGCTGCAATCACGGGCTGCGGACAGGCACGCATCGCCTTGACAAGATCGCCGGTCATTCGGGTAAAGTCGAGCAGTTCGGGCATTGCCATCTTGGTCAGCGGACCAATGATCTCAAACACATCCCCGCCGCTTGAAAAATTGCCGCCCGCCCCTGTGACGATCACCACCTTGACGTCGCGCCAGTAAACCAGCGCGCGGAACAGATCGCGTAATTCTGCATAGCTTTCAAACGTCAGCGGGTTCTTGCGTTCTGGCCGGTTGAGGGTGACTGTTGCCACCCCATCGGCAAGCACCCAGCCAAAATGCTCGGGCGCGAAATCTGCAGATGTCATGCATCGGTCTCCGGGGAAGCAGCCGCGATTGATGTTTTCAAGGTGCCAAGCAGGGTCAGCAGCTGCGCATTGTCGTTTGGCGACAGCCCGGCGAACATCGCCTCAATCCAGCCATGATGCGCCACCGCCATCGCTTTGAAGCGCGCACGTCCCGCCGGGGTTAGCGTTACGACTGCTGCGCGCCGATCACCCGGCGCGGTTGCGAGGATGACATCGCCGTCGCGTACCAAAGTTTGCACAAGCCCGGTGATGTTGCCGTTCGACACCAGCAGCGCCCGGCCAAGCGCCCCCATGCCGAGGCCATGTTCGGCGCGATCAAGTGCCGCCATGATGTCAAAACGCGGCAACGTTGTCGCGAAATCGGCGCCAAGGCTGCGCTTGACCCGCTTTTCGATCACCATCGTGCACGACAGCAGCCGCAACCACAGCCGCACCGCCTCCCGGCTGTCGAGTCCACCGCCAAGTTCGCCATCATGTTTTTCGCGCAGTGCCGCGGTTTGCCGACTCACATCACTTCCCCCCCGGCGACGGCAATGGCCTGGCCGGTCATCGATTTGCTGGCAGGGCTGCAGAGCCAAAGGACGGCGTTGGCCACTTCTGCAGGGTCGATCAGCCGACCTTGCGGATTGAACCGCGCCAAGTCTTCACGCGCCGCTTCTGGTGTCCGTCCGGTCTTGGCAACAAGCTTTGCCACTGCATCGGAAACGATGTCGGTATCTGCAAAGCCGGGACAAACAGCGTTGACCGTGACCGTTGTTGAAGCCAGTTCGAGTGCCAGCGCGCGCACAAAGCCAATCGCACCGTGTTTGGCGGCAGAATAAGCGACTGAATAGCCATAGCCCTTCAGTCCTGCTGTGCTCGAAATGACGACGAGCCGACCAGCGTCGCTCGATACAAGATCTGGCAGCGCCGCCTGAGCGCAATGGTGAAGTGCATCCAGATTGACCGCCATCAATTGTCGCCAAAGCTCGAAATCCTGATTCTGAAACCGGCCGCTTTCAGCAGCGCCTGCATTGCAAACCAGAATATCGATGGCACCGTGCGCAGCGCGGGCAGCCGCAAATCCCGTCTCCACACTGGCACGATCTGTGACATCGGCCACGATCGCCGCTGCGTCCGGCAGCGTTTGCGCCATCATGTCCAGCGGCGCTTGACGTCGTCCCAGCAGCGATATCGATGCGCCCGCCGACGCCAGCCCTGCCGCTATGGCAGCACCAATGCCGGTGCCGCCGCCAGTGATCAGCGCGTGGCGGCCGTAAAGAAGGGGCGTCGATGCCATCAGATTCCACAATTAGTATGAGCTTAGATATTTCATACTTAAAATACCTAAGCTTTGCAAATTATTTGATGCCGCGCGGTTACAAACTTTCAGTGAGCCAAACTTAAGGTTTGGCGCTCAACGCGCCCCAAACCACATGCGACCAAAAACCCCGTCGCGCTTGGCAAAAGCATGCCAAAGCGCCGCTGAACTGTGGAGCGCGATCAACGCCAGAAGCAGCGACGAAAAAAGGACGTGCCCCGCATGTGGCGGGAGGGTGTCAAAGCTGCTTGGCAACGGCACTGGCTTGCCCTCAAGGATGGGGAATAGCGCACCCATCTGCGCCATCCCCAACCCTGTCGAAACCATCGCAAAAGTAAGCAGATACAGCCCCCAATGACTGACCGTCGCAAGCCATTTCAGCGGGCCACTGGGATTTGCGGGTGCCGGTTTGCGGGACCGCAGCCGGGTAATCAGCCGAGCAACCATCAGGATCAGGATCGTCAACCCCGATGCCATGTGCAGGCGGAGCAAATCAAGCTTTGCCGGATCGGCATTCGATAACCCTTCGAGCAGCAGCTTGCCAGCAGCGAGATTGCCGATGATTGCTAGCGCCAGCACCCAGTGCAGCGCGACCAGCAAAGGATGATAACGCGTTACCGTCATCAGAACCTGACCCCCATCTCAATACCCCATTCTGCAGGTCGGCCGACACCGCCAAACGCCGTGCCATTGCCAACCAGCGTATCCTGCGCATTGGTCAGATAGTCGGTGTTGGTAACGTTCGTGCCGAACGCGGCGATCTGAAAGCGGTCGTCGGGCAGTACCCAGGTCATGCGCAGATTCAACAGGCCATAGCCTCGCTGCCGCTCCAACGGATCAGCCTCCAGCTGGAATGACACTTCCGAGCGATACTGCCAATCTGCCCGGAGGCGCATCTCGCCAACCTTTTCCCCAAGCGGCTGGCGATATTCGCCCGACAGTGAATAGGTCCATTCCGGTGTCAGCGGCAGTGGCGTTGCCAGGGTGACATTGGCAACCTGCGGCGACAGGGTGATGTAGCGCGCATTGAGATGGCCCACCGATCCGCGCAAACTCAGATGCTTGGTAATATTGGCATCAACCTCAAGCTCGAATCCACGGATGCGCGAATCGCCGGCATTGCGCGTTTCAAACAATCCGCTGGTGGCGGTGAAAACAAGCAACTGCTGGTTCTTGTAATCCGATTGGAAAACAGAGGCGTTGACGCGCAGCAACCGATCAAAAAACTCCGCCTTCACCCCCGCTTCAAAAGTTTGCACGGTTTCAGGATCAAAGGGGAGGATGATTGAGCTGCTAGGCCTGCCCGTGAAGCCCACGATTTGAAACCTTCGGCGTATGAACCATAAAGCTTGATCCGGTCTGCCAGCGCAACATTGAAACCAAAGCGCGGCGTAACAGCGTTAAAAGTGTTGCTGACCTGCGTGAACGGCAACGCCACCCGTATTGTCCCGGGCGCTGGGATCGCAATTGGCGGGAGGACAGTCACCACCCGGTCAAGATTGTCGAGCACTGAATCATTCTGCTGCATTTTTGTCTCTGTCGTCCAGCGCACACCAGCGAACAGATTGAGCCAATCAGTGATATCCCAGCTCGCCTGTCCGAACGCCGCAAAACTATCGACCTTCAGCGAGATGTTGTTCCGGCTCCTGAGGCAACGGTTGACCAGTCGCGGCTGGTCCGTGCCCGTGCACAAGTCGACGCGATTATTGGCATTCTCGCCGAAGTAGAACAACCCGACGAGGAACTCGGCACGATTGCCTATGCGGCCCGAAAATTGCAGCTCCTGACTGATTTGCTGTTGCCGCAACACATTGGAATTGTCGTACAGCACATAGCCGGTGCTGTCGAAATCGTTAAACGTGCTTTCAATATAACGCCGCCAACCGGTAATTGATTTCAACGTTATGCCCCCGAGATCGCCGGTAATGTTGAGGGAGATGCCACCATTGTCGATGTCGTTGCGCGCGGGCACCGACGCGAAGTTCAGGCTGCGATCGGCGGAGCGATCATTGCCGGCATCAAGCGGCAAAGGCACGCCCGTGGGCGAAACGCCAGCACGGAAGAACGGCCCGCCAAACTGCGGCGGGCGGGGCACGACGATCCCTGCGTTGCGATTATAACCCAGCAGAATCTGATGTGACGGCGACCCTCGCCCCATCAGATAATCACCCGACAAGGTGACACTGAAGCTATCACTTGGCTCGAAACGTAGCTTCAAACGACCACCGACATCGCTGATGTTACCAAAGCTTGCGCCGGTGTAGACGTTCGTTCCCCAGCCGCGCTGGTTGCGAGTAAAGCCCGTCGCCCGAACTGCCAGAACGTCGGACAGCGGCACATTCACGGCCGCTGAAAAATCGGCGCGGTCGCGCGAACCATAGGTGCCGATTGCCGCGACCGAGACTTTGTCGAATTCGGGCTGAGCGGTGACGAGGCTGATGGCACCACCGATGGTGTTGCGACCGAATAACGTGCCCTGCGGTCCGCGCAGGACCTCCAGCCGTTCAAGGTCGAGCACGTTGACCGACGATGCCTGCAGGCGAGCAATGTAGATGTCGTCGACATAAACGCCGACGCCGGGATCAACCGCAATCGAGTTATCGAGCTGACCAACGCCACGGATGAAGAATCCACCGTCGTCGCCGCCATTCGGCCCCGCAGTGACAGCAACATTGGGAACAAAGGCAATCGCTTCAGAAACATCGCGCGTACTGCGCGACCGAAGTGTCTCAGCAGAAATGGCAGTCATCGAGATCGGCACATCCTGAATATTCTGCGCGCGGCGCTGTGCCGTAACGATGATGTCTCCCGGCTCAATATCTTCCGATTGGGCCTGGGCAGGCGCTTCGGACGCAATCGCTGCGTTGGCGGTGCCAGCCATCAGCATTGCGATCAGCAGTTCGGCAGTTTTTTTCATTTTCTTCCCCCCTAAAAAGCCCGCCGACGGTCGCGCCAACAACGGAAATCACTCACGACATGCTTTTGAGCACCCCTGGTGTTTTGATTTTGATCGCCTTGGCGGCGTCAGCGCCGCTGAAGCGATCGCGATAATCATGAATAAAGTCGGCCATTGAGCGGGACGGATGCCCCAACAGGCGTGGCAATGTGTCTGTCGTCGGCGCATTCTTGCCGAAGCGGGTCAGCGTGTAGACGATCGTCATGAAGAACAGCGTGTCCCAGGTCACACGCGGGCCGACCCGCCACCAAAACGCAGGGACAGAAGGGCGGGGATACCGAATTGTCCGCCCAAGCTCAGTAGTGAACAGCGCCGCCACCTGAAAATAATCAAGCGCTTCCGGCCCTGTCAGCACATAGGATTGACCCGCATGGATCGACGGATCCGCCATGATCTTTACCGCAACTTCGGCCACATCGCGCGAATCGACGAATGTCGTACAGCCCTTGCCAGCCGGGACATAGATTTCGTCATGTGCCGCAATATCAACCGCATGGGTGGTAATGTCGCGGCACAGATTCTGCGCAAAAAACCCGGCCCGCAAAATCGTGTACGGCACGCCGCTGGCTAGAATCGCCTTTTCAACCGCATAGTGCGGCACCACGGGCGTTTTGTCGGCCCCGGGCACCGATAGATAGACAATGTGCCGAATTCCAGCGGCTGCAGCGGCTTCGACGAAAGGCACCATCCATTCGCGCGCAGTGCGCGGATGCGGCAAGGGGAACAGCAGAAACAGCACGGTGGCGTCGGCCAGCACGGGCCCCCAGGTGGCGCGGTCGCCATAATCGAACTTCACCGCAGGCGCATCGGCCCCATAGAGCTTGGCGATCTTGTCGGGCGAATGCGCGGCAATGCGGAACGCAAGCGCCGTCTGCCCGACAAGCATCTTGACGAGCTCGGTGCCGACATTGCCATTGGGTCCAGTGACGACGATCATTCGCGCTCCTTGCCGGGCAGCTTGAAATTCGCCCGGCCTGAACGAATTTCATGTCATGACAACAACCGCTGGACCGTTACGAAAACCGTGGCGCAGGGCATTCTTTCGAGTTGTGTCTCAGGGGTAGATCAGGCGCATGATGAGGGGGGTATTGGGCTTTGGCGTCGTCACCGAAGCTTTGAACCTGGGTGGGCCAAAGCCCATTTTGGGATTGTTGGAGAGCGCCACGCCTTCCAGCGGCAGGCCGACAAAGTTTGTATCGACGCGGCCATTGCCGTTTTCATCATGAACCGCCGAGACGGCAATCGGGCCTGGCGGCACGTTCTTAAACACAATCGTGATCGAGCGTGCACTGGCGGCGACGGTTTGGCGGGCAAAAGGTGTCCCGCCGTCGCAATTCGGGAATTTGTCAGCGGTTTGCCAGATACAGGCGGTGACCTGGCCCTTTTGCGACTTCAGGCTGTCAATGCGGACGGTCAAATCCTCAGCCAGTGCGGGTTGGGCGAGCATTACGACAGGGCAAAGCGCCAGCCAGATGGTCGCGCGCAGGGATGTAGTCATGGTAAAAGTCCTTTTTTCGTAGGGTTTCATTCACGCAGCCGATGGCGCTGCAGCTTGCCGGTCACGGTGCGCGGCAGATGATCAGCAAACACGATGACGCGGGGATATTTATATGGGGCGATGACCGCCTTGACATGATCTTGAAGTGCCTTTGCCAGCGCCGCATCTGCAACCGAACCCGGCACCGGCACGACGACGGCTTTCACGACCATCCCGCGATCGGCATCGGCCACGCCAATCACGGCGCATTCGCTGACCGCCGGATGCGCGAGCAACGCCGATTCCACTTCGGGCGGGGCGATGTTGTAGCCAGACGACACAATCATATCGTCAGCGCGCGCGAGATACCAAAAATAGCCGTCTCGATCGAGCGTATAGCTGTCCCCCGTCACGTTCCAGCCATTGACGACATAGCTTTGCTGGCGCGGATCATCGAGATAACGGCAACCGGTCGGACCCTTTACGGCTAACCGCCCGGTGCCCTCTGCCAGCGGGTGGCCTGCTTCACTCAGCACACAGGCCTGATACCCCGGCACCGCGCGGCCAGTGGCGCCGGGCCGGATCGCGTCGCCCGATGCTGAAATAAAGATATGCATCATCTCTGTCGCGCCGATCCCGTCGACAAGCCCCAGACCGGTGGCGGCGTGCCATGCGTGCCACGTCGCCTCAGGAAGGTGCTCGCCAGCCGAAATACAGTGACGAAGCGTAGCAAGAGCCGCGCGGTCAAATCCAGCCGCGAGTATCGCCTTATAGGCTGTGGGTGCGGTAAACAGCAGGTTGACGCTGTGCCGCGCGATCGCATCGACCAAAGCGGCGGGCGAAGCTTCGGCAAGCGTCAGCGCCGTTCCGCGAAACCGCAGCGGAAAAATTACCAGCGCGCCCAACCCAAAGGTAAACGCAATCGGCGGTGTCCCGCACCAAACCTCGCCCGGCCGGGGACTGAGAATATGCGCGGCAAAGCAATCAGCGACGGCCAGAATGTCGCGGTGGAATTGCACCGTCCCCTTGGGCACGCCCGACGTTCCCGATGTGAAGGCGATCAGCGCCGGATCGTCGCGGCCAGTGTTGATTGCAGCAAAGCCCGGTGCCATCTCGTCCACCAACGCTTCCATCGCGCCACCGCCATCATCGCCATCGAACACCAGCGCCGATTTGATCGTCGGCAACTCAGCACCCACAAAGGCGGGCCTGCAGCGCGCATCGACAATGGCGTGGCTGATCGCAGCTTTTGCGACGATGGCGGCGACTTCGCCTGCACGCAGAATTGGCATAGCGGCAACAACGACGCCCCCGGCTTTCAGGATCCCCAGCCATGCCGCCGTCAGCATGATTCCGTTGGCACCAAACAACAGCACGCGATTGCCCGGCACCAACCCTTCGCGCTCGACCAGTAAGCGGGCAATCCGGTCCGATCGATCCTTGAGCTCGGCATAGCTGATCTTCGCGCCCGCACTGGTGCGAACCGCGATCCGGTCACCCTCGCCTGCCGCAACCGCTGTATCGACAAGCTCAACGGCTGCATTAAGCCGCTCGGGATACGCAAGCCCTGCCAGATCGAAGCGAAAATCCGGCTGCTCGCTCGCCTCTGGCAGGTGCCTTGTTACGAAATCATCGATCATGCTGCCACCACGCGGTTTTCAATCGCCCCAAGCCCGGCGATTTCAACGCGAACGACATCGCCCGGCACAAGCCAGCGCGGCGGATCAAAACCCGCCCCCGATCCAGCCGGGGAACCGGTCGCGATGATCGTTCCCGGCTCCAGCACCAATGCCTGTGACAGCCAGGCAATCAGTTCCCAGACGGTGCGATGCATCTCGGCCGTGGTCGACGCCTGACGAACCTCGCCCGAAACGGACGTCTGGATGGCAAGGGAGTGAGGATTGGCAATCTCATCGGCTGTTGTGAGCCAGGGGCCAAAAGGCGCGTGACCAAATCCGCCCTTGCCCATCACCAGCGTGTCAGGGCGCAGCAATTCGCGCACGGAAAAATCGTTCACCGCGACATAACCAGCAACATAATCACGTGCCGCAGCAGCGGTGACGCGGTGACAGCGGCGACCGATCACCACGCCAAGCTCACCTTCATAATCAAAGCTCGCAAAATGGCTGGAAACAGCTGCAAAGGGTGCCGCCACGCTGTTGCGTGGTTTGGAAAACACAGCCGGTGAGGCGCCCAGGTCACGCCCGACCTCACGAGCATGATCGCGATAATTGAGGCCCACACCCAGAAATATCGGTGGGTGCGGGATGGGGGCCAATAGCTGCTCCCGCACAAACGGCAGTGGTTGCCCGGTAGCAGCCGCCGCCGCCAGCCGCGCCAGTCCAACCGGATCAATCAGCTCCATCAGCGGGTCGATAAGTCCGGAGTCGATAATTTGGCCGTCATCGACGATCCCGACGCGAACACCATCATCAAAGGCATAGGTGGCGAGTTTCATTCCTCATCTGCCCCAACTCTAAGCACCGCCCGGCCATAGAAATGCGGACGCGTGCTGCGACTTGTTGTTATGGCACCCCATGTTGACCCCGTGTTGACAATACCGGGTTGCACAGGAAAGCTGACGACAATGTATTAAAGGCGCGACCGATGATCGAATCAAGACGGCTGCGGCAGTTTCTGGCAGTGTATGAATTGGGCAGCATCGGCCAGGCAGCCGACAAAATGCTGCTCACGCAGCCCGCGTTATCAAAAAGCCTACGCAGCCTCGAAGACGAGCTCGGCGTGCGCCTGTTTGATCGCACCCCGATGGGCGTGGTGCCAACCGTGTTCGGCGATACGCTTGCCATGCATGCAAAGGGGATCGAGGCGCAGCTTCGTCAGGCCGAGGCCGCGATCGGCGCGTTGCGTGGTAAGGCCAAGGGACATGTCGTGGCCGGTATTGGCCCCAGTGTCGCGCGCAACCTGATGCCGCTGGCGACCATTTCGTTGCAGCGTCTGCACCCCGGCATTGAATTATCGGTGGTCGAAGGGCTGGTTGACGATCTGGTGCCGCAATTACGCCGTGGTCAGATCGACGTGGCGATCGGCGCTTGGCCAAAGCTTGCCGATCCGGATTTTTCCACCGAACTGATCATTGTCGACACGCTGGAAGTGTTCGCAAGGAGTAGCCACCCGCTCGCGCAATTGGACGACACGGTCCCGCTTCAAACGCTGCTTGATTATCAATGGGCGTTGCCGCCGGGAACGCAAAAATGGCGTCAGCATTTTGACACGTTGTTCGTCGATCAAGGGCTGTCGCCGCCGCATCCCTCGGTCACCAGCACATCGGCAACCTATCTCAAATCGTTGATGCAGCGCGGCGATTACCTGAGTTTCCTGCCCAGCCAACTCATTGATCGCGACGCCGACGGGCTGGTGCCAGTGCCCATCGCCGCACCCCGGCTCAGCCCTGATATCAGCATGTCTTTCCGTGAACGTGCGCTGCTGAAAGCGCCGGTTGCAGAACTGGTGCAGGTGCTGCGCGCAGCGGGCCAGGAATTGGCAGCCGAACGGCTATAGCCCGGCTGCAATACCAAGCATCAGGACATCACGGGTGAAATCGCACGAATAGCCAACCCAAGCATCGTTGAGAAAACGCCCCGCTTCATATTCGCTGGTCACGCCGTAACCGCCCAGGATTTCAACGCATAACTGGGCGTTGCGGATCGCTGCATCAACCGCCCTTGCCTTGGCTGCTGGTGCCTTGAACATCGCCGCTGCCATCGGGTCGGTCGCGCAAGCTGCCGCTGCATCCCAAACGAGCAACCGCGCCGCATGCACCTCAACCGCCATCTCGGCGAGCTTGAGCGCGACCGACTGATGTTGGGCAATCGGTTTGCCCATGCTGTGCCGCTGCTTGGCATAGGCCAGCGCATAATCACTTGCAGCGCGAGCAAGCCCGACGAATGTCGCAGCGAGGCATACCGGCATCTCCGGCACCATCGCGAACAGCATCGCAGCACCACCCTCAGCGCTGAGCAACGCAGTCCCCGGCAAGACGACATCGTCGAAGTAAAGTTCGGCATGGCTGGTCAATGGCCAGCCGATCAACGGCGTCTTGCGGCCAATACGCAGCCCTGGCGTATCGGACGGCACCCAGAACAGGCTGAGGCCCTCGATCAGAGGCTTGGCGGGATCAGTGCGGGCGATGATGCAATAGGCGTCGGCGACGCCCGCATTGGTGACAAAAGCCGATTTCTGTCCGGAAAGGCACCAGCCATCACCCTCGCGCCGCGCTGCCAGCTTTGGCCCATAAGCCGGATCAGGCCCGGCCATTAAAAGTTCTGAGCCCGCCACGTTGGGTTCGCTCTGCGCCCCTGCAAGCACCATCGCCGGTGCAGCAGCAAAGGCCGCCAATGGCGCTTGCCCCGCTGGCCCCGCCCGTTGCATGAGCAGCGGCATTGTCGCGGTCAGCGAGAAATAATCGGACGCTATGCCAACATCGGCAGCACCCAATTCCTCGAGCATGATGACGGCATCCATGCACGAACCACCCATGCCGCCCAGTTCGCCTGGCACAAATATTTTGGTGAGGCCAAGCGCAGCCCCAGCTTCGAAATGGGGGCGGACATGCGGCCAGGGTGTGTCGCCGACCGGCGAATGGCGTGTGCGCGCAACCAGCGGCGCGATTTCCTTTTGCGCATAATCACGCGCCGTCTGCTGCAGCATTACTTGTTCAGGCGTAAGCGTGAAGCCAATCATGCGCCAACCTTCAGCACGGCTTTGCCGCGCGCATGGCCAGCATCAAGCCTGGCATGCGCCGCTGCCACATCGACCAGCGGCGTCACGCTTTCCAGCGGCACGCGGATAGCCTCAGCCTCAAGCAGCGGGCGCAGTTGGTCGAGGATTTCCGGCTGCGCACTGAACGCGACAATCTTTGTCGTGACGCCGTGTTTGGCCATATTCGCCTCGCGATTGGCGATTTCAACGCCGTCGCCGCGCAACACAACCAAAAGCGTGCCGCCGGGTTTCAACACGTCATAACTGTGCTGTCCGGTTTCGCCGCCAATGACATCAAGGACGATATCGATGTCGCTAACCTCTTTCCGGAAATCCGCCGCCTGATAGTCAATGACCTGATCAGCGCCCAGCGACCTGACAAAATCATGGTTGGCCGCGCTTGCCGTCGTTGCCACCCAGGCGCCATGTGCTTTGGCGATCTGGATCGCAAAGCTGCCGACCCCTCCTGAACCGGCCTGCACCAGGACGCGCTGGCCCGGCTGGATATTGGCAAGCGTCACCAGCCCATACCAGGCCGTACAGGCCGCCATCGGGACCGCAGCGGCTTCTTCAAACGACAAATTGGTTGGCATCTTGCGCACCAGATAAGCTGGCACGGCGACATATTCGGCGTAACTGCCAGACCGCAGCACATCGATAAGGCCATAAACGCGGTCACCGACTTCAAATTCTGACACATCGAAGCCCTTGGCGATGATGGTGCCCGCGACATCGCAACCAAGCACATGTGGTAATGGCAGCGGGAACAACCCGGCCAGCCAGCCGCGACGCAGCTTTGCCTCAAACGGGTTCAGCCCGGCCGCTTCGACCTTGATCATCACTTCATTGTGCGGGGCCATCGCTGGCAGCGCGACATCGGCAACCGTCACCATCTCGGGCGGTCCATAGCCTGACAAAAGCGCAGCGCGCATTGTGGCGGGCAATTCGGCATGCATCATAAATTCTCCCAAAATCAATTCAAAGCTTCAGTCAGGCAATTCAGAACTCCAGTCAGCCTGCCTCGAGGCGAACGATCTGCTTGCCGGGCAATGGCTCGCCAAACAGACCGGCAAAGGCGGCCGGTGTTGACGCCAAACCGTGATGAATGGCCTCAACGGGTTTGAGCGTTTCAGCCAAAAGCGCAGCAGCGATGGCGGTGCGGGCGCGACCAAAATCTGCCGCATGATCCGCGAGCAGGAAACCGCTGACCGTCGCCCGCTTAAACAGGATCGGCACCGCGTTGCCATAGCTTGGCGGTGCAGGCTGGTTATACGCCGCGATAAAGCCGAGCAGCAGAACGCGGGCGCGCAGGGCGAGTTTGCCGACAACCGCGTCATGCAGTGCCCCGCCGACGCCATCTATGAAGCAATCGACCGGCTCGGCAAGCTGGTCGGCGCTGGTAAAGGCGGCATGAAACCCGAGCGACTGAACCAGGAAATCAGCCTGTGCCGGGCTGGCGACGAGGCCGATCACACGGGCGCCAGCGGCTTTGGCCAACTGCCCCGCCAAGACCCCGACTGAGCCAGCGGCAGGTGCGATGACGATCGTTTCCCCCGGCTGGGGCGCTACTCGCTCAACGGCAAAGAATGCGGTGAGGCCTGACGGGCCAAGCGTCGACAAATGTCGCTCAATCGGCCCCAGCCCCAGATCAAGCTTTTGTGCATTGGCTACCGGGACTACACAATAGGCCTGCCAGCCGGTATCGGCAGCGACGCTGTCGCCTATGCTGAAATCGTCATGGTTTGAAGCGACCACGGTCCCAACCCCTCGCCCTTCCACGACCTGGTTGAGCGGCACCGGCGGCCCAACCCGGCTGTCGGCGCGCATCCGCAAACGCGGAAACGGATCGAGGCCGAGCGCGGTCACACAAACGAGAATCTCACCGGCGCCCGGCACCGGCATCGGCGCGTCGGTTTCGATAAAGTCACCCGGCGTCGGCATGCCTTGCGGGTAGCGAATGAGGTGAATCTGGCGGTTCAAAAAAATCGGTCCAGCGCTGTATTGAACGCCGCTGGTGCCTCAATGTTTGAGACATGACCGGCACCGGGGATAATCTCCAACTGCGCGCCGGGAATGGCAGCGGCCATCACCCGGGCATGCTCGACCGGGGCGATGCGATCATGCTCACCGACAATGACCAGCGTCGGCACGTTGATCGTCGCAAACGCCGGAAAATCTGCAAAGCGCGTCACCGCCGCCAGTGTGTCCAGATAGCTGTGAGCGCGCAATGCCGCATGGCTGACGATCAGCCGCGCGTGCGCTTCGGGCGAGATGGCTGGCCCGGCGATGCTGGCGACAATGCCCGGCGCAATATCGGCCGGGGTCTTGCCCTCCTCCAGCAAAGGTTTGCGCCGCAACGCCAGAAACGCAGCAATCCGGTCCGCATCGGGGGGTGCCCCGGCGCTGGTGTCGGCGAGCGTCAAGCTGGCGACCAGCAAGGGATATCGCCGCCAGCAATCAAGCGCAATCCGGCCCCCCATGCTCAACCCGACAAGATGCGCTGGCCCGCCAAAGTGACTTATCACCCGCGCCAGATCGTCGGCAAAATTGGTAAATTCCCGATCCGGCGCATCATCGCTGTCGCCATAACCGCGCGCATCCCACGCGACAGCGGTAAACCGTGCGCTGAAATGCGCGACCTGGTCCGACCAGTTGTGACGATTGCCGCCAACGCCGTGAAGGAAGATCAGCAGCGGGCCAGTGCCTGCGACATCAACTGCAATGTCTGGCGGCCCGGCGATTCTCATGCCAGCGCGTCGACCAGCTCGCCATTGATAACGACCGGCGTGCCATCCAGCGTGATCGTGCAGCGCCGGATCGGCAGATCGAAATGGCCCAGCGTCTGGCGGTTTGCAAACGGATTGGCACCTGTGGAAAACAGGAAGTTTCCGGCAAAGGCGCGCATTTCGATGCCGTTGATGTCGCCCTTGTCGTACATCATCATCGAATCCCAGCGCGCAGCATGGTTCATCCCCCAGCCGACATGGCTGGTGCCATACGCATCGCGATCACCCCAGGCCGCAAAATAACTGCGCATCAGTTCGGCATCGAGGCCCTCGCCCTCGACCGCGACGACATAATCCTTTTCGATCCTGAGCGTGATGGGACGTTCGAGATAGCGTTTGAACGTGATGTTGATATCGCCAACGTCGAGCACCAGAGTGCCGTTGACGCTGCCCAGCGCGGGAAAGCAGCTGCAAATTCCACCCGGCCATGTTGCCAGCATCGATGGCGACGGCACCGCCCCCAAATTGCCACCGATCCGCGCCCCAGCTAGGCTGATCGCGAGATCGGTGCCGGCCGCGCTGCTGACATGCATCGCGCTTGCCGCCTGCATCATCGCCCGACCGCGCTGGACACGCGGGATCAACCCGGCATCGGGTGCGAGACGTTCGAGCAGTTCCGGGTGCTCGTTGGAAATATACAGGATGCGACCGCCAGCGCTCAGAATTTCCGGCGTTTCGTCGCTATGCATCAGGCCTTCGACGGTTAGGTCGACGATCATCGTCGCTGTCTTCAATGCTTCGATCACGGGTCGGATCGCTTGGATGGCGTTCGACGATCCCGTCGATCGGATCGCCACCCCCGCTGTCTGGCGCGGTGTGGGTATGGTGATATGAAATGGCACCAGACCCAGTCGCAGTGCCGCAAGCTCTGCCAAATGGACGTTGATGCTGCGTGACTGGCTTTCGGAGAGAATCGCAACGGTCGCGCCTGGCGGCAGCTCGCACAGTGCCAGCGCTGCCGCGAAGCTATCGATCCAGCGCCCTTCGATTCGGTCGTTCAGCATGCATTCGCCCCGGCAAGTCTGTTGACCGCTTGTTCCGCGCCCAAGCCCCCGGCGGGAAGTTCTTTCCCCGCAACGGGGCATAACTAAATTTCAGGCAGCGAGCCGCAGGCTTGCCCGACCCCAACGTCCGGCGTCGATCGCCAGCGTCTGCCCGCGCATGATCTCGACGGATCGGCACATCGCGCCGGTGGCGATTACATCACCCGACCGCAGCCCCCGTGGATCATCGGCAAGCTGGGCGCGCAGCGCATCCAGCGCGTGGCGGGGATTGCCAAGCACTGCATCAGCACTGCCCGTGCTGACAGTCACGCCGTCAATGATGAGACTGGCAATCAGCGCCGCTGGATCATCAAGATCGCTCAGCGCCAGCGCTGGGCCGATCAAAGCTCCCAGGCTGGCGGCATTATCAGCAACGATGGCACCAACACCCAGGCCGAAAGGATCAGCAAAACTCGGCCGGTTCAGTTCGACGCCGAAAGCGGCAGCAATTGGCAACAGATCATCGCCGAGCGTGAACAGGATTTCCGGCTCGATCTCGATTGGCCGCGCACCGGGCAGATCGGCGGTTTCGCCATCATGCCAGATCCCGAACAGCCGACCGTGGATTGGTTCTGCAATTTTTAGGAAGGCCATTGCCCCGACGCTGGTAGCGCCGACCTTCCAGCCGCGCACTGGCCCGAGCAAGGGTGCCATGGCGGCGGCGATGCGATACCCTGCTGCCAGGTCAATCGCGGGAAATCCGTCGACCAATCCGCCGTTTTGGCGGGCCACCGCAAGGTCATCGACAAGCCTGCCGATTTCGAGCGCATCCATCACAGCAATTCCTCCGCCTTCAGCCGCCGACGATAGGCCGACGGGGTGGTGCCGGTTACGCGCCCGAAGCACCGGGTGAAGGCGCTCTGGTCCGTAAAGCCGCAAGCCAGCGCGATATCGGCCACAGGCGCCGAACCCGCGAGCAATGCAAGCGCTCGCTCAATCCTGAGCTTGCGCAAGAACCGCTGCGGGGGCATCCCGAACGCGGCGGTAAAATCGCGTTCAAGTTGCGACGGAGATATACCAATCTCCTGCGCCAATTCTGTAAGATCAAGCGGCTGGTTCAACCGAGCCTCAAGCCGAGCGACCGCCGCCGCCAGCCTGGGAAATGAAGGTTGATCGCCCGCCACATCGCCAAGCCGCCGGGCGCTGGCGGCGACGCCGACGATTACGTCATTGGTATCGCGCACCGGCAACCGGGAAAATAACAGCCAGGCAGGTTCGCCGTGCCCAGCAGCTAGATCAAACCGATCAACCACCGGCAGCCCGCGATCAATAACCGCGAGGTCCAGTGCTTCATAGCGACGCGCGTCGGTTCGCGGAAAGAACGATGCGGCCCGCTTGCCGAGCATCGTCGCTGGATCGCGCGCGCCGCACAGCCGCGCCATCGCCGGATTTGCCGCAACATAAGCGAGGTTGCGATCTTTCATAAAAAACGGGCTATCGACCTGATGTTCGAACAGGCCGCTTATGAGCGTGACGAAGTGCGTTTCCATTGTGCCAATATCGGCATCAGGATTGCGGTTTGGCAACAAGATTCGACACGACCAGTGCGCTAATCAGGGGAACCAAAAAGAGAGGCAAGAATAATGGCGGGTCGTGATCAGCTCTGGAAAGTGCAACCGCAGGCAGAGCAATGGCTACAGGCGATGCTCACCGATGCATTGGCTCGATGCCCGGATGCCCAGCTCTACGCAGATTCGCTGCGCCAAGGCTGCGGCGTGCGCTTGCGTGACATTGTCGATCATGTGGCAGGCGACGGGACGCTGGTAACGGCGGCAAACGATGCGGGCTGGGCGCTGGAAAGCGACGGCATATCTGAAAATCGCAATGGCTTCTTTCCCGGCGTGTTGGCAAAGCAAGGCGAGCAACGCATCGGCTTTCGCGTCGAATCGATCGATCGTTTTCTGGCCGTGACGGGTGTCACCACAGAAATCGATGGCGCAGCGTTCGCGCCGTTACGGCAGGCGGTCGTGTTCCACGGCGATGGTGTCGAATTTGCGGTGGTCGAGCGCAACGGGGCCACTGGCTATGCCGTCGAGGATATCGACGCCAACTCGGTTCGCGCCGGACGGCTGCACCAGCAGATTTTCCGCACGCGGCGGCGGCACTTTGACACGGTCGAAGCCGGGCTTGTTCATACCGAAGCGCTTGTCGATGCCGCGGTTGCCGATATTGGCCAGCACCGCGCCTGTGATTTGTGGCTGCGCGCCGAACGCGAATATTGGATGTCGCGCTGCCCGGCGGGCGCACGGCAAAAGGCCCGGCAGGACGCGCATGGCATCGGCTGGTCCAACATCGACCACCATACTTATGATGGTTCACGCGATCATTTCGCCGGAACGGTCCGTATCCTGCAAAAGCTTGGCTATGAACTTCGCGAAATGCTTTATGCTGGTGCTTTGGCGGGTTGGGGTTCGCAAATTCTCGAACAGCGGGCGTTGCGCAGCACGATCTTTGCCGATGTCGATCTGGCACCCGAGGAAGTCGATATTGATTTTGCCCACAGCCCGCTGCCGCCGCTCGGCAAGCACCGCCGCGCCGGTATTATCTCCGTGATGCACGGCGAGTCGATCCTCGAAGGCGGCCTGAACCATGTCGCGGGCATGTATGATAATGTCGCCCTGCGCGCTGTGCTGCACGGCGAAGGGCAAAAAACGATGGCGCCGTTTTCAAACTTCCCGTTCCTCTATCAGGAATTGACCGAGGGCGATTGGGCAGCGGTTGAACCCCGGCGGCTCGACGCGCTCGAGGCGGGTGGGCATCTCAACCACCAGGAGGCAGAAGATTTCCGCTTGAACGGCGCGATTGCTGCCCATCTGGAAAATCTTGAGCGCAATGATGGCTATAAGGGTTTCAACATGCCGGGCATTGACGGTGTGCTGCGCGTAATCGATCCACGCCGCAACATGGTGGAGGCGGCATGAGGCGGTTTCTTCGACTGATGGAGCGGCGCTGATGAATGCAGTGGCGCCAGTGGTTGCAGCGCAGACCGCCAGCGTTGTCGAAGCACTGGCGGCGCAGTTCGGTACTCGGCTGACGACGGCAATGGCGATTTGCGAAGCGCATGGGCGCGGCGAAGGGCTGCGTGACCTTCACGCCCCGAACGCTGTCGTTTTTCCCGAAACAAATGACGAAGTGGCGTCGATCCTTGCGCAGTGCAACGACGCGCGCGTGCCAGTGATCCCGTTTGGCACCGGCACCTCGCTTGAGGGTCAGTTGCAGGCGCTGAATGGGGGCATCTCAATCGATCTGTCACGAATGGACAAGGTTCTTGCCATCAACCCCGGCGATCTTGACGTGCGCGTTGAAGCTGGCGTCACCCGCGAAGCGCTGAACCATGAGATTCGCGCCGATGGGTTGTTCTTTCCGCTCGATCCCGGTGCAAATGCCAGCCTGGGCGGCATGGCGGCGACGCGCGCCAGCGGCACCAATGCTGTTCGTTATGGCACGATGCGCGAAGTGACATTGGGGCTGACCGTGGTCACGCCGCAAGGCAAAATCATCCGCACCGGCGGGCGGGCACGCAAATCGTCGGCGGGCTATGATCTGACACGGCTTTACATCGGCAGCGAAGGCACGCTCGGGATCATTACAGAGCTGCAACTCCGCGTTTACGGCATTCCAGAAACGATTTCGGCAGCGCAAGTGCAGTTCGAAACGCTTTCGGCAGCCGTCGAAGCAGTAATGGCGATCATGCAGATCGGTGTTCCCATGGCGCGGATCGAGTTGCTTGATGCGGTGCAGATGGGCGCGTGCATCGCATGGTCGAAACTGTCGGGCCTTGCCGCAGCGCCCACGCTGTTTCTCGAATTCCACGGCAGTCCGGCAAGTGTCGCCGAGCAAATCGAAACCGTGCGCGGTCTGACCGATAGCTTTGGCGGCAATGCGTTTTCATTCGCCCACACAACTGAGGCGCGCAATATAATGTGGCGCGCGCGGCACGAAGCCTATCACGCCGCGCGCGGGCTGGCCCCCGGCAAGGATAGCTTCACCACCGATGCCTGTGTGCCGATCAGCCGCCTCGCCGATTGCATTGCAGAAAGCCACGCCGAGGCGGAAAGCCTGGGTCTGGTGACCCCCATTGTCGGCCATGTCGGCGATGGCAATTTCCATATGATGGTGTTGTTCGATCCTGAAGACGCAAGCGAGCGCGCCCGCGCCGATCAGCTGGCCGCAAGCGTGTCGGCCCGCGCGATACGCATGGGAGGCACCTGCACCGGCGAGCATGGCATCGGGGTCCACAAGCTCGCTGCCTTGGTCTCAGAACATGGCACCGGGGCGATCGCGGTGATGCAGGCGGTGAAGGCCGCGCTTGATCCGCACGGCATCATGAACCCAGGCAAGACGGTGCCGGTGCATCGCTACGCACTGTGAGGATGGATCAACCACTGCCGACAGTCGCGCCCTCAAGCGCAGCGTCAGCCAACGAGCGATAACTTGCATCGTCCCGGTCGCGTCGGCCCTTTTCCATCTCGGCGTTGGCGGTAAACCAGGACGCATCGACGGCGCGCTCCTCACCCCAATCGATCAACTCGCCATGCTCTGCGATTCGCCAGACGCCATCTCGCTGTGTTGCGCGTCCAATATAGCGACCCAGGACAGTGAGTTCCTTGCCCTCGGACTCCTGCCAATGCCAAGCGCGCACATAGGCCTCAAAACCGATGCCATCCCCGGACAACGACATCACCACATTGCCGACATCGTGACGGGTGGCCGCAAACATGCCCATAAAGCCCATGGCAACATCGACAAAACCAGCGGGCGGGCCGCGATAAATCTCGCCCATCGTGATCGTTGCATCAGACCAGAAAGCGGCTGCGATGATATCAGGATCGCGCCGATCGATCCCACGGCAATAGCTGTAAATCGCCTGGCGGACGGCTTCAAAGGCTTCAGGCAAAGGTCACCCCATGGTATAAATGTTCAACTCTTCCAGCTGAGGTGCAGATATATCGGCGACGCGACTGAAGAACCCAAAGGCAAAGCACAGCGTCGGTCATAACCACCGGTTAGGGGGCAAAACGGGTTGATACTGGCGGCAAAGCCGGGCGGCTCGAAGACATCCGTATAAACGAACCACAAACGCACGGCGAACGAAAATCACCCATCCGCGTCCGAAGTCATTGTCGACCACGGACAGCCCGCCGTAACGGGGCATGACGGTTTTGGTTCAAGCGCCCAATCGCCCACGGCCAGCGGTTGATTTAGGCCGTGTTGACAAAAGGGATTCGCAAACGC
>Ga0163144_10007106_pt1 | contig 24573 bp, 23 predicted proteins | sample OliLak19BULKMAT1_FD_123175 | JGI IMG/M metagenome (GOLD analysis project Ga0163144, IMG submission 123175) | Freshwater microbial mat bacterial communities from Lake Vanda, McMurdo Dry Valleys, Antarctica - Oligotrophic Lake LV.19.BULKMAT1 | ecosystem: Environmental > Aquatic > Freshwater >...
CGTGACGCCGGCCGACGCCTACTTCGGCCGCGCCGCCGACATCCTGCGCCGCCGCGCAAGCGTCAAGCGCCAGACCCTCCAACATCGGCGCTTGCAGCACCGCAAAATCGCCGCCTAAATATCCAACCCAGACGAGGCCCACTCTCCGCTAAATCCACCCCCGCGCTGTCCCAAAACTTCTGACGACGTACAGTCGTGCCTCTCACAATGGTGATCGCGGTCCGGCAGGAGAGCGCAATGATCAAATCCCCGTAGTAAAATTTGAGATGTGACACGTCCGTAGGGCGGCCGAGCCGGAGCGTCGCGAGGCGGTATGGCTCTCTGGCCAAGCGCCTCAAGGCCTTGACCTCTGATCGTGCCCGGCTCATTCAGCGCAGGCCTGCTTGCGGTCGGGCTTGAGCCACGAGAGTGTGAAAAATGGTTTCAGGCGCAATCGATCGACAGTCGCGGATCATCGGTGCTCTGATCATGCGCGAAATGACCACCCGCTATGGGCGTCAGGGGCTGGGGTTCGCCTGGGTTATCGGCGAGCCGCTAATCTTCTGTTTCGGCGTGCTTTTCTTGTGGACCTTGACCAAGCCTGAGTATGAACACGGGATCCGTGTCGCACCGTTCGTGATGACGGGTTACATGTCATTGATCCTCGTCAGGCACTTCATCAGCTTCCTCGCCAGCGCCATTCAGGCCAATCTGGGGCTCATGTACCATCGCCAGGTGGCACCGATACACCTGTTGTTCTCCCGCGCCTTACTGGAATTGGGAGGGGCCACGGGGGCCTTCGTGGTGGTCTACGGGGTTCTTCTGGCGCTCAATCAGGTCAGCCTGCCATACAACTATCTCCTCTTGTATTGCGGCTGGCTCCTGCTCGCCTGGACGGCATTGGGCTTTGCGCTTTTGCTCGCAGGTCTGGCCATGCGCTATGAGATTATGGAGAGGCTGGTGCCGGTGATCAGCTACGTCCTGATACCGATTTCTGGTGCATTCTATATGGTCTCGTGGTTGCCGGCGTCCGCAAGGGAATACGTCATGCTTATTCCCTTCGTGCATGGAATCGAGATGATACGAAGCGGGGTGTTCGGCGAGTTCATTCCCACATTTTATAATGCGCCCTACGCACTCTTCGTCGGCGCGATCATGAACATAATCGGTCTTTTGATGATTTCCGCCTCGCGCGACCGCATCGAAGTCGAATAAGAAACCTTGCCCGGAAAAAGACCGCTCGCGGGTCCAGACGGATCGAATATGGCCGACGCTCAAATCAACTATCTGGGTCCGATACCGGAGGCCCTCACCTTCCGTGATGAGCGCAAGCCATGGTGGCGTCGACTGCCGGTCGGCTTCCTGATGGTCGTCGCCCTGCCGACCATGCTGGCGATGATCTATTATCTCTTGATCGCCACGCCCCGGTATGTGTCCGAAGCACGGTTTATTGTCCGCGCCTCGAACCAGTCGCAGCCGTCGGCCATCGGTGTCGCGCTTCAGGGCGTGGGTCTGTCGACCACCCAATCCGACGCCTTCGCCGTTCATGAATACATAAAATCGCGCGACTCACTGCGCGAAATGGGCCGCCGGTTCGACGTCGCGGCCATGCTGAATCCGCCGGGTGCCGACGCTTTCTCGCGATATCCACGCCCGTGGGACAGCCGCAGCGAGGAGGGCCTCTACAAGGGCTTTAACCGCTTTGTGGTCGTTGGGTATGATGCCACAACCGGCATCAGCACCCTGCGGGTCGAGGCCTTCCGGGCTGAAGACTCCCGACTTTTGAGCCAGGCCCTTCTTGCGGGGGGCGAACAGCTGGTCAACCGACTTAACGACCGCGCCGTCGGCGACGCGGTATCCGAGGCGATGATGGCGCGCGACGAGGCGCGCGCAAAGCTCACCGCGGTCCAGCAGCAACTGACGGGCTTCCGAAACCGCCAAGGCTTCATCGACCCTGAACTCTCAGCCCGCGAGAGCTCATCCCTGATCGGTGGCCTTATGGCAACCGTCGCTCGGCTCAGAGCGGACCGCTCCCAACTCGCTGGAGAGGCACCGCAAAGCCCGCAACTGACCATACTGGATGGCCGTATCGCAGCATATGAGCGCGAGATCGCGGCCGAGCGCACCAAGGTGGCGGGCGCGTCGACGTCCCTGGCGGCCCAGGTCGGCGTCTATACTGACCTGGAACTGCAGCGCGAGTTGGCCGACAGAGAGTTGACCCAGACAACCGCGTCACTGCTCGCAGCGCAGCAGGAGGCCCGGCGTCAGAAGCTCTATCTCGATCGGATCGTAAACCCGAACCTGCCTGACAAGCCGACACAGCCGCGTCGCTGGATCGCGATCCTGACGGTCCTTGCTTCAACGGTACTCATCTACGGCGTGGGCTGGCTCGTGTGGGCAGGGGTGCGCGAGCACCGCCAGGACTGATGAGCCCGGCCGCGAACGACATCGTTGACGCCCCGGGCCTGCGGGTCGCGCGTCTGGGCAAGACATTCCACGGCGCCTCGCGGCCGGTATTTCAGGGCATCGACTTCACTCTGGGCCGCAGCGGGCGGCTGGCCATTCTGGGGCGCAACGGGCAGGGCAAGTCCACCCTGATCAAGATGCTGGGCGGAATCCTGCCTCCTACGGAAGGCCAGATCGTGTGGACCATGTCATCTTCCTGGCCGATCGGCTTTGGCGGTGGCTTCCAGGGCAGTCTTTCGGGCCTGGACAACATCCGCTTTCTGGCGCGGCTCTACGCCCGCAATTATCGCGAGACGCTGGAGCGGGTCGATGACTTCGCTGAACTGGGGCGCTCACTGCGGCTTCCGGTGAAACACTATTCTTCAGGAATGCGGGCGCGTCTCGCTTTTGGTCTTTCGCTTGCCATTGAGTTCGATTGCTATCTGATCGACGAACTGGTTGCCGTCGGCGACGCCCGCTTCCAGCGCAAATGTCAGGAGGAGCTGTTCCAGCAGCGCAAGGACCGGGCCTTCATGATGGCGTCCCACGACACCCAGATGGTTGCCCACTATTGCGACCGGGCGATCATCATCGAAAGTGGCCAGTGCAAGATTTTCGAGGACGTCGAAGAGGCCGTTGAAATCTATTCCTGGCTCCGGGCCGCCTGATGTCATCCGGTGGGTTGTGCGTCCTGATCACACCTTCGGCGGCCGGTTCCGGCTGGCGTCAGGCGCTGACCGTTCGTGCGGGCCGGCTGGGCTGGTCGGTGACCGACACCGGTGCAGACACTGTGGCAATTCCGTCCGGCGGCCTGGTCTTCGTCCAGACCCATGAGGCGCTGCTTGGCTTCCCTGCCTCAGCACGCGCGATCATCATCGACACAAGCGCTACCGACACGATCGATCCGAGCCTTCCGGCCGCCACTGAGGACATCATGATCCGGTCGCACATCCTGGTGGAGGCTGAAATTGCGGCAATCCAGGGGGCTGCAGTCCTCAATGCCGCTCGCTACGTTCTCGACTTCCCGGAGTTGGGGTCGGTTGAACGACACGAGGGCTCACCCTACCGCATTCACCCCTCCGTCTCGGAATCGCCGCTGGCCCTGTTCGACGACACTGCGCCCGGTGGCTGGGCGAACTGGCATCCCCGCTGGTTCGCCTATCCGAAGGGCAATGTCGGCTCGGTGGACGAGCCTTTGATGGACATGACCGGCCGCCAGCAGGCTCTGGTCTTCGGTCCCTACATCCGACTACCGGCAGGACGCTGGCGTGTTGACGTCCGCTTTAGCGTCGACCCCGAAAGGGCCCACGCACCACTCCTGTTTGAATGGGGTGCAGGGTTGGAGTACTGCAAGGTGATGACCGAGATCCGCCATCCTGGGGTCTACTCGGTCAGCCTCGACCGCATCTGGCCCGAGGCCGACCCTGCTCAATTGCGCATCTGGGTTGCCCACCCGGTTTTCCAGGGCCGGTTCAGTTTTCTAGGGTGTCGCGTAACCCGCGTCGCAGTTGACGACCCCACGCCGCCCACGCCCGGCGATCGCATCGTCGACGCAGCTGTCTCCTAGAGTCGTGTCAGCGAGAGTGGGCCGCCGCCGTCGTATACGAACGGGCTAGCCACGTCGGACAGGAGCGGAAGCTTGGCGTCTCGCTCGGAAACGAGCGGGACGCCACGAGGAAGTGGCCAGTGGATCCCAAGAGCAGGGTCGTTCCAGGCAATGCCGTCGTCAGCCGCTGGATCGTAGAGGCTGGAGACCTTGTAGGACACGGTCACGTCGTCAGTCAGGGTTACAAATCCGTGGGCGAACCCGACCGGTACGAACAGTTGCTCGCCCGCGTCGGTCAACTCGGCCGTTAGGCTGCGTCCGTAGCTCGGCGATCCGAGCCGCAGATCGACGACGCAATCCAGGACCCGGCCCTGCAGGCAGGCGACCAGCTTGGCCTGGGCGGATGGAGGACGCTGGAAGTGCAAGCCCCTCACGGTACCCACGCTACGGGTCCATGACTGATTGTCTTGGGGAAAGCCGCAGTCGACCCCCAAGGCGCTGAGGCGCGAGGCGGAATAGGCCTCGCTGAACCATCCCCGCGCATCGATGTGCCGATGCGCGCGGATCAGCAGGACGTTTGGTAATGCCCGCCCCAATCCACTCACGCTCGGACTACTGCGCAGCCGATTCGACGGATTCAGCCGGGGGCTGCGGTTCCGCCGCGGCGCGGAACACGTCGTAGGCTCGATCCAACGCGTCAAGGCGGACAAAAGTCAATTGCCGCGACGGCGGCGAGGCCAACTGCGTGTCGGTCGACGCCCCGGGCGTCCCGCCTTGCAGCGCCGCGCCATAGAAGATATGAGCCCCGATCTGGCGCACGCGTTCGAGCCGAAGGCCCCAGCCGGGGGCCACGTAGTTCGCATGATAGTTGACCGACCGGGCCGGCAGCAGCGCTTGGGACCGACCGGCATAGACCTCACGAGCGATGCGCTCCGCACGAGCCCAGGACTGGGCGTTGACGCGTGTCCGACCGATAGAGCCGTCGCAAGTGTAGGAGAACTGGCAGGTGCGGGCGTTGCGCTGATAGACGACATCGCAAACCTCGCGCGGATAACGGCCGCTGCGGGCGCGGTTCAGGATCACCTCCGCAACCGCGGCCTGACCCTCTTCGCTCTCGCTTCGTGCCTCGTAGTAGATGGCCTCGGTCAGGCAATCGACACCGCTGGTCGGCCGCGTCCGGGCCGCCGCGATGGTCTGGGACCGTGGCTCAGACGAGGCGATGGTCTGAAGTGGCAGCGAGGCGGGCGATGGCGAGGCGGCGACTGGCGCGAGGCTGGCCGGCCGAGACTTGCGCGTCGGCGCGGCCGCGCCCTGTGGACGGCTCCGCGGCGCGTCAATCAGTCGGTGGCCTTCCCCTGATTGAAGCATCGCCTGAACGCGTTTGTTGAAGCGCTCGCGGCGATCTTGGGCGGACATAACCGGTGACGCGGCAACCGCGACCGGAGCGGCCCGGTCGCGGGTCGGTGCCAAGGCTGGTGTGGGCACCCCGGCCAGGCTGAGTCCTGCGCAGGCTGCGATGCAGCCGCCGATCAGAAATGGCGTCTTCAGCTTCACCGACAGGGATTCCTAAGCTGACCGACATCTACCAGCGAACCCGCAGAAGGCCAAGGCGTCTGGCAAAAACGGGACACGCAGCCTAAACTGAATTTGCGGATCGTCCGCGTTGGAGCATCGATGCGGCCTCGGCCCAGGACTGGTTTTTCGCTGATCGAGGCCTTGGTAGTTTTGGCGATCGGCAGCATGGCGCTGGCGCTTATCTTTTCGATAGGTCGCAGCGCCAGCGACAACGGTTTCCGGCTTGGCCGCGGTGCGCTGACCGCCGCGGATAACGAGATTTCCGTCGCCGACGCCCGAACCGCAATTGGCAGTCTGCTGATCCGCCCCCTGGCAACCATCCGCGATCCGGAACGAGAATCGGTCATAGGCGAAGCGACATCGATCGAGGGCGAAGCCTTGATGCGGCGCGCCACGGCCTGCGCCCCTCGGGGTTGGAAGGGCCGTCTTAGACTGTCGATCGAACCGATCGGCCGTCGAGCCGCCCTTGTCTGTCATGCTGACGACAGGTCCGTGCGGCTGATGCTGCTGGGGCAGGGCGCGACCTTTTCCTATTCAACCGACGGCGTGGCGTGGACTTCCGCATGGACCAATGCGCCCCAGACGGGAAGCGGTCCGGTCACCGCGCCGCAACTGGAGTCCGCGTCCGTTTACCTGCGCCTGACCAACCCCGGCGGTCCTGACATCATGGAAACTGCATCGTCCGGGTTCCCGTCAAGCTGGTTCGTGCCAAGTGATGCGATCTAGCATGTTCCCGCCGCCCCCCCTTGCCCGATCGGACGGCTTCGTCCTGCCTACGGTTCTGGTCGTGACCAGCGTCGTTACCCTGATCTTTCTCGTCGCCATCACAGCATTGGCAAGTCTGACGCGTGAAGCAGCACTGGCCAAGGCACGTGTGGCCTTTGCCCAGCAGGCCATGACCGCTGAGGCCCGCCTTACCTATCTCGGCGCGACCGAACGCGTCGGGCCCGGCTCCCTCATGATCGGCGCTCCCGTGCCCCCCAGCGAGTTCGAGGCACCCGACGCCCAGCGGGAGGCAGCCTTCCGTGCCGCAATGGCCAATGCAGTCGATCTGAGGTTGGACGGAAGGCCCTATCGCTTCGGTTCCTCGGCCGTGATCCGGCTGCAGGATCAGGCGGGCATGGTGAACATGTCACGTCTCGCCGCGCCCGCCATGGCTCGACTTCTGGCTCGTCTGCATGTCTCCGCCGCGAACGCTCGGTCTTTAACGGCAGCACTGGCCGACTACGCCGATCCGGACGACCTGCGCACGCCCAATGGTGCAGAGCGATCCGCGTATCCGGCAGGCAGCGACGGACCAGCGAACCGGCCTCTGCGTTCTGTCGATGAGTTCCTGAACGTTCTTGGTGCCCGCGAGTCCGTCGATATTGCCGCATGGCGGGCACTCCGGCCCAGCCTGGCTGCAGACGTCACCTCGTTCCAGGTCAACGTCAACACGGCCGACTTCGAAGCCCTCCAGATCCTGTTCGGCATGACCGAAGCCCAGGCACGCGCCGCCATCCGCGCCCGTGAGACCGGGCCCTTCTATTCGCTGGAGGAGGCGGTAGCCGACACTGGCGCAGTTCTTGATACTAACCCCGAGATCGGATCGGTTTACCCATCTGGACGTATTATTTACACCATGGAAGACAGCCGTTCCCGCTGGACCTATACGGGACGCCTGACCCTGACGCCGACAAACGTGGAGCGCCCTTTTTGGATCGATCGCACCGAGTTCAGCGAGGTGCGCCGCTCCGATCCGGATACAGCCAATGCCCCTGAGTTTCCTTCAGCCTCGCGTTGACCGTCTGGGGTCGGACGGCCGCATCGAGGTCGTCATGGAGCCGGGCACATTGGGGCGGTTGCGTCCCCCCGTTCTTCTGCTCAGTCGCAACCTCTGTAGCTATGCGCTTTTCGATTCCGGCGCTTTGCCCCAAGGCCAGCGGCGCCGAGCGGCCGTAATCTATTCCCATGCAAACGGCCCCTATCTGGAAACGGGGAGCCTGGTGCTCCCGACCGGCAAGGGCCTGGGTGTCTGGTGGTGGGATCTCGCACGAGTGAGTGAGCCGTTGCTGGCGCGTTACGGTCGGCTTCGCCCGGTCGTTCGGCCGGAATCGCTGGCCGTGCGTCGCGGGTTGGGCTGGCGGATTCTCAGCATCGCCAACGGCTATGAAGCCCAACTTTGGGAAGACGATGAACTGAAGGTCTCGACCTGGCGCAAGGCGCGGTTCGATGATCGCGTCTGGTCCGATATCACGCGCCTTCATTCGGCGGGCGCACCGGCACCCGAGACGCCGCCAGCTCCAATGGTCATGCCGGTCAACATAGAGGGCCGGCCGTTTGGTCTCACCAGCGTCGAGCTTTCCCGCGACCAATCGCTGATTCTTGCCGCAGGCTTGGTCGCCATTGCGGCGGCCGTCGCCTCGCTCTATCTGGTCGGCACCGCACTCAGCCTGCATGTCGAGGCCCGCGACGTCACCCGCCAGACGCTTGAGATCGTCTCCTCAACGCCGGCGGTCGGCGCTGCCGGCATGGGCCGGGTGGAAGATGCGCGGCTGGCCACTTTCCAGGAGGTGGCGCGTGGGACCAGTCCACTGACGGCTGCCGGTGCCGCCATCAGCGCTGCTGCGCTATACAATTTGAGCCCGATCGCCCTCGATGCCGAAATCGACTCCGTGTCCATCACCTTGCAGCCCGCGGCGGCCGACCGGATCGACGAACTGGTCTCTGAACTGGAAGGGTCGGGCTATTTCGAAGACATCCGGCCGCGCATCGAATCGGCCACCCGAAACCTGATCATCGAGATGGCGGTTATCGACGGCCAGACCCCGTTGACTGGTATCGAATGAAGCGACAGTCCGCGCCTTCGACCCTGAGGGTGACAACGGGCGAATCGTTGTGGGTCAGAACGGCCTCACCGGGGGCACAGGCTCCTGCTTCATCGATCCGCAGCGCAGGCGCCAGCCTGTAGCTCCAGCCGGCGCGTAGCATCAGCGTCCGTTCAGAAGAGCTGGCAGGTTCCGCTCCGCCAGACAGCAGCGTGATCGGCGTTCCGGACCGATTGGCTTCGCGACGCAACTGAAGCACGTCTCGCTGGAACTCAAAAAACACAGCCTGGGCTACGGTCTGGTCAAGGAGACGGGCCCCATTTGGGAGAATGATCGCAGAGGCCAAGGCCATGATAGCCAGGACCACAAGGATTTCGATCAGGCTAAACCCGGCGCGCGGCATTTCAGGGCGTTGTGCTGGTGACATCGGCGTTAACTCCTTCGCCGCCGGCCACGCCATCCGCACCATAGCTCATGACCTTCGGCTGCGTCTCGCCCGCTCGTCCCTGCAGGGCATCGTTGGACGCAAGAGACGACGAGGCACCGCCCGAGGTCGCTGGAGCCTCATATATATAGGGTCGCCCCCACGGATCACTGGGCAGCTTCTCGCTAAGATACGGCCCGTACCAGCCGTTGATCGCAGCAGGATCTGCGGCCTGCAACAGGTTCAGCCCTTCCTGAGTAGAGGGCAAGCGTCCGATATCCAGCCGCATCGTCTCCAGTGCCGCCTCCAGAGAACGGATCTGCAGCCGGGCCGTAGTCGTCTTGGATCGGTCCAGCTGGGTAAACAGGCGCGGTCCGACAACAGCCACGATCAGGGCGATGATCGCCAGTACGACGAGGATTTCGAGAAGACTGTATCCCGCGCGCAGGCTCTTCCGCCTCGTCCCGAGCGGGCGGTCTCCCTTGCCGTGGCCGTGGCATGACCTGAAATGAACATTGTGCTGGGTCATCAGGATGTCTGAACTCTTTAACCGCGGGCGTTCGGAGCCATTCTGTTCCAAACTCTAAGCTATTCCCCGTTTTCCATCGCTGGTATAGCGGGGGGCGAAATCATGGTCGATCCGAAAGATGCCGTTTTGGGGGCGCTGGGCGATCCGCGATCGGCATTCACGGTAGAACCTTGGCTCTTACGATAGTCGATACGGTCACTGTACGGACGCGGACATACGCCGACGCGTTGCGTGGCCGGCTTGTGCGCACAACGCCACGCGAGCGTTTGCTCCTCAGCGGCCTGGTCGCCGGGGCCATCCTCTATGCACCGATTGCTGCACTGGACGCGCGCGATCGGGCCGAAGTGGCTTTTGCCGACGCCCTTTCTGCCCGAGATACGGCCAGGCGAGCCCGCGTCCAGGCTGTGAGCGCCACCAACAGGGCCTCACGCGACCTGGCGATCCAGGACATGAGCGACTGGGGCTTCGAAGGCAGCAATCTATCAATCGTCGGTGTCCGAATCGAACAGGCCCTGACCGAAGCCGCGACGGAGGCTGCTTTGACCGGCGTCGCCATTGAGACGAACGATGCCGCAACGAGCACCGGTCCTGTGACATGGGTCGCCGCCCAGGTGCAGGGCGACCTGCTCTGGACACCGACCTTCCGGTTGCTGGACGAGGTCGCCGGCTGGCCCGAAGGGTTCAGGATCACCCGTTTCGCCTTTGAAATGCCCCCTCCTCCCGCCTTCGAGGGCGCGACGGTCCTTTCCCGTGGCCGTATCACGATCGGTTTCGATTTCCCGACCCGGACGGCGACCGCTGCGGGGCCTGACGCATGAAGATTGTCGCATTCCTGATTCCGGCTGTACTGACCGGGGCTTTTCTGGCGGGCCTTTGGGCACCGGTTATCGAACCCGAGGGCCTGACCGTGGGACGCCGCAGCGACGGTCCCCAAACACTGGTGCTGCGGCCGGGCGAAGGCACGTCAGAAGCCGTTCGCCTGCTGAGAGCCTTCCAGTCAGACCCGCCGGCACCGCCACCGCCGCCGCCGATGCCACCACCGCCGCCACCGCCTCCGCCTCCTGACGTGGCCGTGACCTTCGCCGAAGTGCTTCGGGGCATCTCTCGCGATCCTCTATCGGGCGAACTATCGGTTCTTCTCGGCGGTCCCGAAGGCTCGCGCCGCCTCGGCGTCGGCGCTGCCTTCGCGGACGGCTGGAGGGTAAAGGAAATTTCAGGGACCGGCGTCACGCTGGCCAAGGGACGCGAAACCCGCGTCGTTCGACTTTACGGCAGGACTTGATTGATGAGCATTCTCGATGCCACCACGGCGCGGGAGAACGGCGGCGCCTGGCGCTCTCGGATGCTGCTGACCGTCTGTATCGCGCCACTGTTGTTCACCGCAGGCTGCGCCGCCTTCCCCACCTTGACGGCACCGGTAACCCGGGCCGGAATGGACCCGGAAACAGGAGAGATCTCCTCGCTCCCTCCCGGAGCGATCGATACCATCGATGCACGCCGCCAGAACGATCCAGAGGTTCTGGTCATACCCCGGGCCGGCACCGTCGTTTCCACCCGTCAGCCTGCAACCGATGCGCAGATCGCCGCCCTGATTTCAGAGGGAACCGTCGACGCGGCCCTGACTCCCCAGCCGATTCCGCAGTTCGTCGCGACGGTGTTCGGTAACCTTTTGAGCCTGCCCTATTCAGTCGGCCCCGACGTCGCGGGCCGCACCGACCTGATCTCCGGCGGCACCGGCGGCGCGATCAGCCGCCGAGATCTGTTCCGCGTGACCCAACTCGCCCTTAAACAGTATGGTATCGAAGTCTATATCGAAGGCGGGGCGATCATCGTCGGGTCAAATCCGACGGGAACGGCGTCGGCAGACATCACGCGTGGTCGGATGACCAGCCCGGGAGGCCGCATCGTTCAGCTGTTTCCGGTGCGGACGATCGAAGTCACTGTTCTTCAGAGCCTGCTGACGGACCTCTATCCCGAGCTCACGGGAGCGCGCGTCACGATCGACCAGCTGTCGAACACACTTATCATCTCGGGACAGAGCCGTGACGTGGCAGCTGTCACGCAGGCCCTGCGGGATCTAGACCAGCCGCGGTTTGCCGGTGCGGAGGTTCTTCGGGTGGAGCCGATCTACTGGGCTGCCGATGCCCTGGCCACATCTCTCGAGCAGGTTCTCGTCGCAGAAGGTTTCGTCGTGTCCCGCCAGGCCGCTGCGCGCCGCTCGATCGTCATCCTTTCGTTTCAGACCGCAAACCAGGTTCTGATCTTCACGGACGACCAGGAGGTTCTGGCCCGGGTCAGATACTGGGTGCAGCAGTTGGACCAGCCCGCCGCGCTCGGAGACCGGCTTACCACGTTCGTCTATCAGGTAAGAAATACAGACGCACAGTCCCTTGGCCAGTTGGCGGCCGGTCAGTCACTCACGTCGGCCACCGCACGGCCGCCAGTGGGCGTGCCTGGCACCGCGCCCGCGCCTGTCGAGGCTGCCAACGGGACGACACCGGGAGCGACCGGCCAGTTTGGTGCTGGCCGCCTTCTCGTCGATCCGGTCGGAAACCGCATCCTGTTCACAGGCACGGCGAGCGATTACGCCCAGCTATATTCGTTGCTCCAGACCCTGGACGCGCCGGCCCCCCAGGTCGTGATCGAAGTCATCATCGCCGAGGTTACCCTGACGGACAATACCCGCGTTGGGGTGGAACTATTCGGGAGGGAGGCGCGCGGAGACGGTTTCTTAAGTGGCGGAACACTCGGCGGTCTCGGCATTGGCTCGGACGGGGCTACCCTCACCTTCGTCGGGCCAGACCTGCGCGCCACATTCAACGCCTTCGCGTCGAACAGCCGTGTGAACATTCTCTCACGACCGCGTCTGGTGACCCGCAGTGGCGGCCAGGCCCGGTTTCAGGTCGGAACCGACGTGCCGATTATCACCTCTCAACGCGCGACGGGCGTGCAAGCCACGCCGGGCACCACGGACATTCTTCAAAGCGTCCAGTATCGTCAGACTGGCGTGATTCTGGAGATCGAACCCGTCGTCTACGGCGATCGGGTCGACATCACGATCAGTCAGGAGATTTCCGAGGTCGGCGATCCGCCCAATACGGCCATCGCCAGTCCGACGATCCTGAACCGTAGCCTGACAACGCAGATCGCCCTGACGGACGGATGGACCGGAGTGCTGGGAGGGCTGATCAGCAACAGCTACAGCAAGGGCAACACGGGCATCCCGTTCCTGAAGGATATCCCGCTGCTGGGTTCCGCCTTCCAGAGCAATACGGTTTCCGGCACACGGACTGAACTGCTGGTCTTGCTGACACCGACGATCGTTCGCACCAACGACGAGATGGGCGATCTCGTGGACCGCTACACCGCCGACATGAACGCCGCTTTCCGGACCGGCCGCGGCTATTCCTACACCCTGACACCGTTCAGCTTTCGCGGCTCGCCAGGGCTGGGGCTTGACCTGCCGCGGCCAAACACGGCTTCCGAACGGGCGCGCCCTGCCGAAGCGGCACCATCTGTCCCGAGCGAACCCCCGACCGAGGTCGAGCCACAACCTTAGAGCTGAGGCTGGATCGGCGAACGACGTTGCCGGGCCCGGCACCTTATCCGCAGGCGAGTCACAGCGGAGCCGTTCGAACGATGGCGGGTGTCACCCGCTAGAATAACTGGACTCCGCTGGCGTCGGTTCGGCGCCAGCCCACCCGTTCTATGATCATGTCGGGTGGGTTGGGACCACCCGGGCGTTCGATCTCGACCGTTACCTCGAACAGCTGGACCTCGAAGCGGCCGTAAGCTCCTCCGAGAGCCGTGTTCCGCTTGACCGCCTCCTTGGGAACGGCGCGCCATCGGATCACATCGCCGTCCGGCAGGACGAACTCGCCGATTGGCCGTTCCATGACGTTGATGTCGCGCACGAGGGCCAAGGCGTTCTCCTGCATCGCCACCTGCCGAAGGACGGCCTCGGCCCGTCGCTGCCCCCGCGCCATCTGTGTCTGAAGCTGAAAGATGGCGGTCATGGTCATGGCGGTGATGGTCAGCGCCACGAGCGCTTCGATGAGGGTGAAACCCGACCTGGTACCGGCCTGCCTCACACTACGCCTTCATAGACGCTGGACAGGGCCAGAACGAGCGAGAGTGCGACCACGCCCACCACGATCGAAATCATCGCGATGGCGAGCGGTTCCAGCAGTGCCGTCATTTGCTTCATTCGGTCGCGCAGTCGCGCCTCGTAGTTATCCGCCATGAAGCCGAACATGGGCCCGACCGCACCGGATTTCTGGCCCGCCCGGATCAGGCTCAGATCCATTGCCTCCAGTTTTGTGTGGGAGGCCAGCGAAGCGTCCAGGGTGATCCCGGCGCGAAGGTCCCCTTCCAACCTATCCAGCCCGGCACGGAAAGGGCCGGTCGGCACGGCGGCGCGCGACAGCGCTGCGGCGGACAGGATCGGGACGTTGTTGTTCAGGGCGAAAGCCGTCAGGCGCGCCCAGGACGCAATCTCGCGCGACTGAAGGACCGGCCCGATGACCGGCAGGCCGTGCGCGATCGCATAGGCCTTGGCCCGTACGGCCGGATTGGTCGCGATGACGAAAATAAGCACCGCCAGCGCGGCAAAGCCGACGCCCACAATCGGCAGGTTGGCGCTGGCGAACTCGCCTGTGTCCAGCACCCAACGCGACAGGGCCGGCACATTGGTCCGATCCTCGCCGATCATGGCAGCGAAGCGGGGCACCACCTGGGTAAAGATGAACCCCACTGCCAGCACCCCTGCACTCAACAGAAAGGCGGGGTAGGTCAGGGCGTTCTGAAAATCCTTCCGGAGCCGGTCCTCGTAGGCCATCTGCTCGGCGGCGTCTTTCAGGACCGCGGCGATGCGGCCCGAGGCCTCGCCCACGCGCGCCATCGCATAGACATAGAAGGGGAAGCCCGGGACGTGCTGCTCGAACGCTCCGCCAAGGTTTTCACCCCGACGCAGCGCGCCGATCATGGTCTCGAACTGGGCCTGTCCCTTGCGGGCGGTCATGCCCTGAGCGACTGTGTCGAGCGCCTCGAGCAGACTGACTCCGGCCTCCAGCATCAGGGCGAGCTGGCGCAGCACAAGAACCCGCTCGGTCTGGTTCAGGCCGCGATCCTTGCCGGGCGGCTTTACGGGCGGTGCCTCGCGAATGTCGGTGACGATCAGTCCTTCGCCCGTGAGGCGGCGCATAGCCGCCCGTTCGTCGATGGCGCTCAGGGTGCCGCGGCTGGCAACCCCGTCGCGGCTCATACCGCGATAGAGGTAGGACCGCTGCTCACTCATTGGCGTCGGTACGCGGCGATCATCTGGCCCCTGGGATGGCCCCAGTCCCCGATCGGTTCGAAGGTCCAGGGCGCGCGATCGATGGCCCAGATCAGGTCGTCGAGGCGATAGTGGAACGGATCCATGGTGTCGCGGGTTTGGACCACCCCGCCCGGCTGAACCAGGGTTGAGGACAAGTCCTGGTCTTCACCGCATTCAAAATAGGTCACGAAGAACCGACCGCCCGGGGCAATTCGGGGCGCGAGCTGTGCCAGGCAGCGACGCAGATGGTTCAGTGGCAGATGGGTGAACACCGACTGGGCAATCGCGTAGTCAAAAAGGCCGCCCGGGGACGGGAACTCAAAGTCGGCGCTGGCCCGGAAATGGCTCCATGGAGTCTTGACCCGCCCCTGGGCGTCGAGTTCGAAGTCGTAGCCCGCGCGCATCAGGCTCTCGCTGATGTCCGATCCGAAATAGCGGGCCGCGTTCAGATACGCGACGGCGTGGGTGCCCAGCCTCAGGGCACCGCAGCCGATATCCAGCAGGCGATGCCCCGGCTCCAGGCCCTGAGACTTCAGGAAGGCCAGCTGGTGCGGACCCATTTCATCCCAGAGCCCGCCGATCAGTTCACGATGACGGCCGCCGGCGATCTCGGCAGCGACGATGGTCGGGTCTTCATAGACGTTGCTCGCCATGGTCAGTCCTCGTCCGCGCGCGCCACACGGTACACCTCGGCCAGGGTCGTCTCGCCGCGCCGGGCCTTGATGAAACCATCCTCGGCGAAACTGAGGAAGCCGTCCTCACGCGCGATGGCGGTCAAGGTGTCCTCGTCGGCACGGGCCCGCAGGCTGGACGTCATGCGCTGGGTCGCCGGCGCGATCTCATAGAGGCCGACCCGGCCGCGGAACCCGGTCTGGCCGCATTTCTGACAGCCGCGCGGTTCGCGCCAATCGGAAGGCTGGCCTGCGACCACAGCCGCGACGACGGCCGGGAGGGCCTGCTCGTACTGGGCAGCCTGCTCCGGAGTAGAGGGCGTATTGCAGGCGGCGCAGAGCCTGCGGACCAGCCGCTGGCCGGCCACGCCACGCAGAACGTCGGCCAGCAGATAGTCCTCGATCCCCAGGTCGAGCAGACGCGGCACGGCGGCCAGAGCCGAGTTGGTGTGAACCGTCGAGATCACCAGATGGCCCGTCAGCGCGGACTGGACAGCGATCCGCGCTGTTTCGGGATCGCGGATTTCGCCGACCATGATGACATCGGGGTCCTGACGCAGGATCGAACGCAGACCGGCGGCAAAGGTCAGGCCGATCTCGGCCCGGACGCGGACCTGGATCACGCCGGGCAGATCCAGCTCGACCGGATCCTCGACGGTGATGATCTTTCGCTCGCCATCGTTCAGATGGGTCAGCAGGCGATAGATGGTGGTGGTCTTGCCCGACCCGGTCGGGCCGGTGATGAGCAGGATGCCGTTCGGCTGTTCGGACAACGACAGCAGGCTGGCCTCCTGTTCGGGGCCGACGCCCAGTTCCGACAACAGCGGCAGGCGGCTGGTCTTGCCGAGCAGGCGCAGCACCAGCGATTCGCCCCAGGAGCAGGGCAGACTGGAGACCCGGAGGTCGACCTCCTGACCCGAGACACGGATCGACTGGCGCCCATCCTGGGGCAGGCGGCGTTCGCCGATATCCATGCCGGACAACAGCTTGATGCGCGACGCCACGGCGTCGAAATTGCAGCGCGGGGCCGAGCGGGCGGTGTGCAGGACGCCGTCGATCCGCATGCGGATCAGGAAGCGATCCTCGTAGGGCTCGACGTGAACGTCGGAGGCGCGGCGGCTGAGGGCCTCGGCGAAGACACCGTTGACGAAGTCGATGACCGGCGCTTCCTGGGCCAGTTCGCGCAGCCGGGTCGCGTCAGCCCCGGGACCGAGCGTCAGGTCGACCGGCACCGCCGTCTGGTCGGTCAAATCACCCAGCAGGGCATCGATGAGGGCGCGCGGGGCCAGCCGCATGGACACCGGATCGCCGGTGGCCTGGGCGATCCGTTCGGTCAAGCTGAGGTCGAGGGGCTGGAGCGCAGCGCACAGGATGGTGCCGGGGGCCGTATCGTCGGGTTCAGACTCGCGCCAGGCGACGGCGTTTCGCTGCACCCACCAGTCCAGGGGCGAGCCGATCTCGGACAGGAAGGCCAGGATCGCATCAGGGGCCGGGCTGTCCTCTACGGCGAGGACCGGCAGGTCGAGCTGTTCGGACAGGACCTCCAGTAGTTGTGCTTCGGACAGGGCCCCGAGGCGCACGAGGTTCAGGCCGATTGGTTCGGCATTACCGGCCTGAATCGCCAGGGCGTTCTGGACGTCTGAAGTCCGCACGAGACCGCGCGCGACCAGAAGCTCGCCCAGACGCGCGCGGGCCACGACCGGCCCCATGCGCGGGATGACGATGGCTTCGCTCAGAGCTGCAGCTCCGGGATCAGGCCGTCGACGATGGGACGCAGGCCAGTGCCGGAGGGGGCCATCGATTTGATGAAGTTCAGGGTGTTGAGCGCCTGGCCACGGAACTCGACCGTTGTGTTGTCGAAACCGCAGTTCTCGAACCGGGGAGGCTGACTGCCGGAATAGAACAGCTGGGCATCCTTGAACTGGACATTCTCAAACGTCGAACCGTCCAGGTCGACCGGGCCGGAGAGAGGCTTGTCCTTGTGAGCAGCCATGGGATCGTCCTTTTTCCGTAAACACGTCAATGCGGTGCGCCCACTGATAGGGCCACGCGGGCAAAAGAAAAAGGGGAGGACCGAAGTCCTCCCCTTTCCCAGGATATCTTCGAAAACGCGAGGTTTAGTTGACAGGCTCGGTGCCGGCGGACGAGCGGCCGAGCGACACTTCGGTCAAAGCGCCGTTGGCGACGTTCTGGATGAGGCGACGAGTGATCAGCGTGTCCGCCACGGCTTCGACGGTGATGCGAACATCGCCGCGACCGAAGTCGGTGCCGCCGAAGTTCGACTGCAGCGACGCGCCGGTGATGACGAAGTCCTTACCAGCGGCAATGGTGCCATTGATGGGATCAAAGCGCCGATCGCACCCGTGCCTGTCGAGCTGTTGAGCAGTTCCGCCGTGACCGGCCCGGTCGCCGCCGTGCCGATGTTGGAGATCCGAACAACCGTCTGGTTGCCCGAAGCTGCAGCAGTGGTGCCAGAAGCGACCCACGGGATCAGGTAAACCGCGCCTTCGCGAGTGATCGACTGAATGGCCGACGGGCCGAAGGTCGGCCCATTGTAGGCGGCGTCAACAGTCAGAGTCGTCGCAACCGTGTAGGTCGAGGAGGGGATGGGGCTGACGTTTGCAGCAACCGCAGCGATGGGGTAGGCACCAGTCGGGTTGATGATAGAAATCAAGCCTGTGGCCGGCACCGTTTTCAAGCCCCCGTCGTTGATCGTGATCTGAGCGCCCTTGGTGCTCTGCGTGCCGACGAACGTCAGGTCAGCCTTGGTGACGTCGCCGATCACCGAGACGTCGGCAACGCCTGCAGCGCTGATGCCGGTCGAAGTTGTGTTGGCGCTGAAGGTCATCGTGCCCAGAGCCACATCGGTAGTCAGGGTCTTAAAGCCCGAAGTCAGGGTTGCGGCGGTGATTGCAAGGTCAGCCACGGTCACCAGTTTGAAGGCCGCGCCGAACTTGACCGCAGCGTTAAGTTTGTCGCCCGAGCCGTCGCTGTAATTGGCAGTTCCGCCGTCGATGGCCGTACCAAGTTCAGTCTTGAACGAGGTGGTCGCGCCGAGGGCGGTCGTACGGTTTGCCAGAACTACCGGGATGGCGGCCTGGATCGCGACAGCGTTCGTGCAGCCGCCCAGGCCTGAGAGCAGGAAGGTAACAGTGTCGCTGGTCTTGAGACCGCCCGACGAGATCGTCGTGGTCGGGGCGCAAGCGCCGTTCTTAACGATCGCACCCGGGGTCAGGTCGGACCCGAAGGTGTGGCCGCCGGTCAGGGTGAACGTCAGCAGCGAGTTGCCGCCCGGCAGGATCGCCGAAGCGCTGGGCACAACGGCCAGGCCCAGAACGCCTGTGTTCAAAGCGGTCGTTGCCTTGGCTTCGGTGGCGACGGTGATCGGCGCGACGACCGTGGCACCGAGAGGACCGGAACTGATTACGGTGTACTGCTGGGCGTTGGCAGCACCGGTAGCACCGATCGCCATTGTAGTCAGCGCGATGGCGCCGAGGAGATTTTGCTTCTTCATTGGGGTCCCCCTGGGGAAAATTGCTAAACTTGGTTGGTCCATGCCACGGTGGTGATTGTAGCACATGACCTCCGAAGACTGTCATGGGCGCTCCAAGGCGTAGTCTTCCTAGACCGTGTCCCGCCGCTCCGTCAACCGGACTTCGTTATGTCAACCGCGCCCTTCTTGTAAAAGTTTGGCGGTGTTTGGCAGGATTGTCACACCGTTCCAAGCGGCTAGCGGGTCACGACCGGCCGCCTTTTCGCGCAACGGGCGAAACCTTCCCGCGAACCGCGATCTCCAGCCCCTCCAGAACAGGAAGAATTTTGCTGAGGAAATTCTCGACCGCCCGACCCAGCTGCTCGCGGCTTTGCTCGGGCGTTTCCGCCGGCTTGCCGTCCACCACCACCCGCTGACCTCTGGATTCCAGGGCGGTGAAAGCATGGTCCGCCAACCGGGGCGGCTCGTTCATCCCGGCCATCCAGGCCTGGGTGAAAAGCTGGTCGATCCGTCCGAGCGCCATTGAGCCGCCTGTCACGGGCGATGCGAGGTAGTTGATCCCGTCCTGGTGTTCGGCCCGATTCAGGATCCCGGTGTTCATCTTGCGCGTCCGCGGCCTGGCGGCATAGATCTCGGCTTCGGACTGGGCGAAACCGATGTTGCCGATGCCGCTCATCAGCATGACCGCCTGCAGGATCTGGCCGAACTGGATGCCCTTGTCCTGCACCGCGATCTCGACATCGCGCAACGTATGGATGCGGTAGTCGGCAAGAACGTCGAGGATAGGCTCGTAGATGTCGGGCAGCAGATTGATCTCGCCGCGGGTCGTGTTGATCTTGAGTTCGATTGCCGCGCGGGTGTTCATTGCGACCAGCCGCAGGTCGCGAATGCGTTCGACCTGCTCGCCTTGCGGCAAGGCCAGCCCCCCCTTGACCCAGTAGTCCTTGCGGAACTGGGTATTGCGCATGAAATCGCGCATGGTCTCGCGGAAGGCTTCGTCTTCGATCTCATTCAGCCAAGCCTGCTGCGCCGGAGAGTAGTGCAACTCCTCGACCGCGTCGTGGTAGGCGGCACTGCAGGCGAACTCCAGCTTGGCCTCGCCGAAGATCTCGGCGATCTGGTTGAAATACATCGGGTACCAGCTAGTGTTCATATATTCGTGGCTGAGATAGCCGCGCGGCATGGTCTTCATCTGCTCGAACTTGGCTTTCGCCTGTGGATTGGCGGCGAGGAAGGCCGGTTCCTGGTCGAACATCCCGGTGACGAAATTCAGCGCCGCATCCATCTTCTGGGCCGAGCCATGGCCCTTGCCGCCGGTCATCCGGGCATGCATCGCCAGCAGTTCACGGATCGGGGCGGCCGCGGCCCAGCCGGGCATCACATTATAACTGCAGTAGACGACACCGCCGACGTTGAGCTTGCGATTGATGAAATCGATGATGATGTCGCGGTTCTGTGGCGTGACCCAGCTCCAGATGCCGTGCAGCCCGATCATGTCGAACATCGGCAGGTCGTCGCGGCTGCAGAACTGTTCGAAGCTTTCGTCCGTCAGGACGGCGTCGGCACCCGCCGCATCGTTCAGCCAGCGGGCGAACAGGACGTGATCCGGGTTGAAATCGTCACCGAACCATTTGACGTGCGGCTGGCTGGCCGCATGCATGGCAATCGACATGCCCAGGCCGAAGCCCAGTTCACAGGCGTTCTGGATCTTCGGGGGCGCGTAGCCCGCATTCAACAGGCCCAGCGGCAGGCGCACCGGATTCAACTCGGTGAAATAGCCCATCGTGTATTCAACGTCAGCGACGTAGCCTGAAGTCCAGTCCGACACGCAATAGCCCCCAAAGGTGATCAGTTCGCGACCGTCGTTAAAGCCTCGGGCCTGCAATGAAAATAGGCTTGAGCAGATCGACGGAGCGCGACACACAAGGGGTGCCGGCCCGGTGCGTCATGCTGTGGACTTCAGGAGACAGACAATGAGCGTCAGGCCATGAGCGTCAGGGACTTCACCGTCGAACAGGCCGCCGCTCTTGCCCCCGGCGACGCCCATTACCGCGCCTTCGTTGGACCGACCTATCGCTATGACCTGATCGGGGCCCAGCAGTTCGCGCTGCTGTATCTGTTGGGGCTGCGCGAGACACACCGGCTGCTCGACTTCGGCTGCGGCTCGCTGCGGCTGGGGCGGATGGCGATCCCCTATCTCCTGCAAGGCCGCTATTTCGGCATCGAGCCGGAGGCCTGGCTGATCGAGGACGGGTTCGCGCGCGAACTGGGCGAGGACGCCCGGCGGGTGAAGGCCCCCCGGTTTGACCACAACACCGATTACCGGACCGACGTGTTCGGCGAACAGTTCGACTTCATCATCGCCCAGTCGATCTTCTCGCACACCGGCGAGGCGGCCTCGCGTCGCGCGCTGGACTCTTTCAGGGGCAGCTTGGCACCGGGCGGGCTGATCGTCGTCAACTGGATGGTCGGCGAGGAGCAGGAACGCTTCGACCCCGAGACGTCGGATTGGGTCTATCCGGAGTGCGTGACCTTCAGCCCTGAGCGGGTCGAGCGGATCGCAGCCGAGGCCGGCCTGGCCATCCGCGCCTGTCCGTGGTGGCATCCGGGCCTGAACTGGTATGTGCTCGGCCATGCCGAGGCTGACCTGCCCGATCCGGCCTTTCTGGCCGCCCTGGCGATTGCCCCGCTGACGCGCTGACCCGGGCCGTCCCGGGGCAGCGGGTCAGGACGACACCAGCCGCTCGGCCAGGGCCTGCATCGGCGGCGGCAATGGATACATGTGCCGGTACTGCAGGATCTGCTTTCCGGTCAGCTTCAGGCGATCGGCAAACGACAGGACTGCGAGGGTCGGCAAAAGCGGCTCGTTGAACGCCGGCGCATCCGCCCGCTGGAACTCCAGCGCCATGCTCATGCGCGGCGTCTCGCTGAACTGACTGGTCTGGGCACCCCAGTGCAGGACGGCCTGGTTCCAGCAGAAGAAGTCGCCGGGCTTGCCGGGCAACGCCCGGATGCTGGGGAAATCGACCTGCCAGTTGGCGTCCTGATCGGTGCCGTAGACCGGATCGCGATTGGCCGGCAGCACATACATGCAGCCGTTCATGGGGTTGGCCTCGGTTAGCGGGATCCAGACCGTCAGCGACTTTGGTGAACCGTCGGGCCCGAGTGAAATCCACCCCTTGTCACGGTGTGGGCGCCAGCCGGCCTGCCCGGCGCGGGGATCCACCCGCCAGGCCCAGAAGTCGGGGAGCACGCGATAATCTGGACCTAGAAAAACCGCCAGCGAGGCGTGCTGCCGATAGAAGGCGGCCCAGGTCTCATCGAACAGAAATATGAAAACCGGCGGAATCCCGAGCGAATGGGCGCGTTCGACCGCGATCGAAAGGCGGCTCGCCAGATCGACCAATACTACGTCCGTCTCGTGGAAATACCCCTCGACCTGCATGCGACTCAGCACGCGCTGGTCGCGCTCCGGGCCGAGCGCATTGATCGGAAACTCGCTGCTGAAGACCGTTCCAATCGACAACTCCGGGAAGGTGTCGCGCCAGAACTGTTCGTCCAGCATGTCCGCGACTGGCGCAACGGTCGCCTGCGGGTCCGCGACCGGGACCGGCTGGGCCAGGGTGACAGTCGAGTTCGCGGTTGAGGCGAGGTTCACATCGGTCGGCACAGCATCGGTCTCCGGAGGACTGGGCCGGTTCTATCGACAGGCCGCAGGGTCAGGCCAGAAAAATCTTGGACGGCGGCGGACGCAGGCGCGTGAAGGGGGCGGCGATCCGGTCGAAATGCGGGTTGAAGCCGGGATCCTCGCCGAACCGCTCGCCCCAGCGCTCACGGACAATCGCGGCCGCTGCCAGTGACGCCTCCCGCTCCGGCCCGGTGAAGGCGAAGCGACGGCTCTTGGATTCCAGATGGTACAGGGTCGCGTGGGGGTCGTAGAGCACGGCCAGGTCATTGGCCCACGACCGGAAGCACAGATCGACGTCATTGCCCTCGATCGGCAACTGGGCCGCGTCGAAGCCGCCCAGATGGCGAAAGACCTCAGCGCGCATGGCCATACAGGCCCCGGTCACTGCGACGGTTCTGTGCAGCAGGGCATGCCGGCCGAGATATCCGCCGTCCAAGCCGGCAAGCCCGACGCCGTCGTGGATCAGCAGATCGGGCGCGGTGTCGCGTGCAAGGAAGCCCGCGTGCTGGATCGTGCCGTCACCGTAAATCAGGCGGCAGCCGACGATGCCGACATCCTGCCTCAACGCCTGTGAAGCAAGCTCGTCCATCCAGTCGGGGCTGACGACCAGCGTGTCGTTGTTGAGGAAGACCAGCACCTGGCCCGTCGCCTCGGCTACGGCGAGATTGTTGATCAGCGCCCAGTTGAACGCCCCTTGGAACGGGATGACCCTGGCCAGCCCCTGTTCCATTAGGTCGGCGAGATACGCCGCCGTCTCCGGGTCGCGGCTCTCGTGATCGACAACGATCAGCTCCAGCAGGGCGGAGTTCGCCGTCCTGTGCGTCAGGACGCTGTCGATACACGGCTTGAGCAGGTGGAGGCCATCCCGTGTCGGAATGATCACGCTGACGGTGCAGGTCGGCCGCGGCAGGCGGACCCGCACCTGGCCGGGAACCGTAGCTCCGAGGTTGTCGGTTTGGCGCTCGACGACCGCCGATGAGCCCACCCTGGCCAGTTCTCGCGCCACGCAGGTGTGCCACAGGTCGGGGTCAACCGTTCTCGCGGGTCCGGTACGCGTCGTCATGACGGCGGGCTGATGCCCCACGGCACCCGGCATGGCGTCCAGTCTCAGCAGGGCGTCGCAGCCGTGCAGACCGGCACATCCCTCGTTCAGCCCCGCTCGCTCCAGGGCCTCGCGCCGGAAAACCAGCGTGGTACCGGCATAGGGCGTTTGCAGCAGCAGATCGCGATCATAGCCGGACTTCAGGACCGGATCGGCATGACGACGGATGCGAACGTCGGAAAGATCGGCCTCATCCAGCGCATCCTCATCGAAGTACAGGGCCTGAAGCACCGGTGCTCGCTCCAGTCGGGCCGCAGCCAGGCCGAGGAAGGCGGGGGCCAGCATCGTTCCGGCGTCGGTCAGGACCACGACTTCGGCGTCTCCGGTCAGTTCAGCAGCGGCCTTCAGGCGCACGGCCGCGTCAGGCGCATCGGTGCTCACCAGCGAGATTCGGCCTTCGCCGACCCAGCCGGCGCGATTGGCGATGTCGGCGGCGTGGGCGGTTTGCTCCGTCCCGACGACGATCACCAGGTGATCGGCCGACGTCATCTGCCCGACGATCGCCTCCACGGCCCGCTGGAGATCGACCGGCTCGGCACCCCACCCATCCAGCCAGACCGCCAGACCCATGGCGTCGCCGCCCCGATCGAAGACGGCATTGCGATACCAGGTCTCATAGTAGTTCCCGTAGTCGGCCAAACCGCCGCCCGCCTCGGACATGGCCACCGGCAGCTCGCGCTCCAGCCGTGTCAGGGCCTCGCGAACCGCGGTGATGTCGGACCGAAGCGATTGCAGCCGGCTCACATCCGGGCCGCGCCGGTCCAGAGCTCCTGTCCCTATAAGGACCCGCTCAACGCCTGCGCGCACTTCGATGAAGGCACGACCCAGGCCCACAAGCCGGTCCGGCGGAAGGGCGATTTCGAATCCGACCAGCCCGTCACCCCCAAGGACGTCCTGCAGGGCCCGACGGAACCGGTCGGCAACGCCGGTGACGGCGGGGCAGCCGTCGATCGAGATCTCGACCCTGACCGGTCCATGGCCCGGCTTCAGCGCCACG
>Ga0163144_10007107_pt1 | contig 24570 bp, 21 predicted proteins | sample OliLak19BULKMAT1_FD_123175 | JGI IMG/M metagenome (GOLD analysis project Ga0163144, IMG submission 123175) | Freshwater microbial mat bacterial communities from Lake Vanda, McMurdo Dry Valleys, Antarctica - Oligotrophic Lake LV.19.BULKMAT1 | ecosystem: Environmental > Aquatic > Freshwater >...
AACTCAAACGCCGCCGCCACGGCTACAAACTCATGCAAGAACCCCGCGCCATCCTCCGCGCCCGCCTGAAACAATCCAACTAACCGCCAGCACATGAGTTAGAATGCCGACAGTGCCATTCGTTCCTGACACCTTTTTCATCCCTTTTTCATCCAACCTGGCATGCCCGCATGCCTTCCGCGTTTCGCGCTCGGCTCCTATACTTGGGCCCATGCCCTCCGCGCTGCACGCCATCGATTATCTCTCGGCTAAGACCCAGGCCGCGACGCCGGCGGTGTGCGTGGTGTTTGGCGACGAGCCGTTTCTTAAGCGACTGGTATTAACCCGGCTGCGCGGCGAGGTGCTCGAAGGGGACGACGGCGAGTTGTCCTTCACGGCGCTCGATGGCGACGATGCTACCGCGCGCGACGTCTTCGACTGTCTGGCTACGGTAGCCCTCTTCGGCGGGGGCCGGCGATTGGTGTTGGTCGAAGGGGCCGATGACTTTGTCACGCGCAATCGCGCGGCGCTCGAAGATTACGTCGCACGGCCGAGACCCAGCGGCGTGCTCGTGCTGGAAGTCAGCTCTTGGCCGAGCAATACCAAGCTCTACAAAGCCGTGGTTGCCAGCGGATTGCCCATCGAGTGCAAGGCCCCCACGGCCGGAGCGCTGGTGAAATGGCTGGTCGAACGGGCCCACACGACGCACCAGGCAAAGCTCGATCGCGGCGCGGCCGAGTTGCTTGTCGAGATCATCGGACCCGAGTTGGGCTTGCTGGACCAGGAATTGGCCAAGCTGGCCGTGTCGGTGAGCGCCGAGCAATCGATCACGCCCGAATTGATTCAGCAACTGGTGGGCGGCTGGCGCGTGAAGACGACGTGGGACATGCTCGACGCGGCAGCAGCGGGCAACGCGGCCCAGGCCATCGTCGAGCTCGATCGGCTGATTCTGGCCGGCGAAAACCCGATTGGGCTGCTGGCCCAGATCGGTTCGTCGCTGCGGCGCTTTGCCACGGCCGCGCGCTTGGTCGAACAGGCCGAAGCCGCGGGCCGGCGCACGTCGCTAAAGCAGGTGCTGGAGACGGCCGGGGTGAAATCGTTCGTCGTCAGTAAGGCCGAAAGCCAGATGCGACAACTGGGCCGCCGCCGCGCGGGCCAACTGCATCACTGGCTTTTGGAAGCTGATTTGGCGCTCAAGGGCGCCGGATCGTCGGGCCAGCGACCCAGGATCGTGCTCGAGCAGTTGGTCGCCCGCATGTCCAAGCAAGCGGCGGGTGCGAAGACGTCGTAGGTCCCGCTTGCCGAGCGGGACCTGAACGAAGCATAGGTACGCTATTCAAACCCCGCACGATCTGTGTCCTGATTGGAGAGCCGAATCACAGCTTCGTCTCTCACTCCGCCACCGAGGTCCCGCTCGGCAAGCGGGACCTACTTTACCGCAGGAATTCTGGCAGCGAGCGGCGGACCTTTTCCATGAAGCCGGGCTTCGTTTCTGGCTCGGTAGTTTTCTCCGCATCGCTTGGCGGCGGATCGAATCGCGGCCTGGACGTTAGCGGCAATCGCTCCAGCGCGACGTTCGACACCAAATAGCGCGGCCAGAAGCCATCGAGCAGCCGCTGGCAGTCGCTCAATTGGTCGTTCCGCAGCTTGTAGAGCGCCGAGGTAATTAAGCGGGCCAACTCCTTTAGTTCGTCGTCGCTGAATTCGCGCAACTCGATATCATCGATCCACACTTCGCCCGCGCCCATCAGGTCAAACCGCACGCGGAGGTCGCTCAGCCCTTCGGCCGGCAGGTCGTGAACGGGAAACACATACGGGCTCCACTGCGTGCCGACCTTCTTGGCCGTGGGGCCGGCGCCAACCAACGCATACCGATAGTAGTCTTGATCGTTGAGTCGACCACCGAGCGCCAAACGCAGGGGCGGCTGGTGCGCGGCGTCTGCCACGCGCAGCCAGACCTGAACCATGATTCGCCCACTCTTGGGAGGCGCAAACGGCGCGCTCACGAGCCAGGTGACAGGCTCATCGCTCGACAGCTTGACCGACTGCACTCCCCCGTGCTTCTGCTGCCCATCGAGCACGGCTTGTGAGCCAGGTTGGTCGCTTACGACCCAGCCCGGCAGCGGCTCGCTCTCGCTGGCCTGCGTTTCGAACGAGGGGTTCGTTACGACGGTCGTCGTCGGCTGTTGCAACGCGGTGACGCGAGCGCCCAGATCGAGTATCCGCGACTGCAGTGCAGTGGCTACGTCTCCTTCCAACGCAATGCGCGGTCGCGCGAGCGCGACTTCGCTCGTCGAGAACCGTCCCGCGACCAGATCGTAGGGCTCGATATCGACGGTCCACCGCTGCTGGCCGGCCGCGCCCTGCGGCGCAGGCACGGATCGCGACGGATCGAGACTCTCGAAGCGCGCGCCGGCTGGCGCCGTCACATCGATCGTCAGCCGGCCCTTCCAGGCCGAATCGTTGACCGCGTAGACGTAGGTTCCTTGCGGCGTGGAAAGCCTGCGAACGGTGATCGGCTGCGATTTGCCGGGCACCGTCTCGAAGGCCGCGGCAGGCAATTGCCGATACACGGCCACCAGATCGTGCAACGAGTCTTCCTGTCCTAAGGGCAGCAGCCAGCCGCCGTCGAACATCACGCGCGCGTCGAGCGTCGCCAAGGAATGTATAAAACGCTTTCGATTGGCCCGTCCTGCCGGCGACGGTTGCGCGACTAGCAGCGTATGTGTTCCCTTGAACGGACTCTTGGCGTCGAACGATGCCAAGCGCGTTTGTTGCGGCTCGTGGAAGAATAGGCTGCCGGCGCCCGTGGGCGAACGCAGCGGCTCGTCGAGCTCCGCCGAATCGTTGAGGTCCAAGTTGAGCGACTGCGCCAGCAGCGAGTCGAGCGGCGCAATCCGTTGCGGACGGAGGAACATGATTTCGCCCTGCCCGGCGCACAGGCGCGGATCGATGCCCATGCCTTGCAGGGTCGCATCGAGCGAGGCCGTCCGCGGCAGCGCGGGTCGCAATGCCTGCTCCAAGTCGGGCCGGTCGAAGGCATCGGCCGCGGCCAGGTAGAGCTTTGTTGGACTTCCACGAGCCGTCGAGACTTCCGTCTGCACGCGGCGATGGAAGTCGTGCAGGGCGTGGGCCCGCCAATCGACCCATTGCGCCCGATGATCGCTCAAGACGAGCTTTGCCATCGCCTGGCGATCTTTACGGGCGTCGGCTGGAAAGCGGATTTGCCGCTCTTGGACAAAGCGCGACAACGTGTTCTCGTCGAGCCCCCAGTCGGGGCCGGGCAGCAGGCAATAGCCGTCGGCCGTCAATTGCAACGAAATGCCGGCGAACGACGCGTGACGTGCGTAGCGCTCCGAAAGCTCGCGCACCACGCCCAACATGGCGGTCTGCACGTCGGCGTTCAGCGGATTGTAATAGGGCGCCAGTCCCTTGCGAGGTTCGTGAGTGGTCAGCCACGTCGCGCCCTCAACCGAGACCAGCTCGAGACCTTCGCGCGTCGGGCCGTTTTGTTGAGCGTCTGATTTCCGTCCATTGGGCCCCAGTCGAACTGGCTGCGCGCGGCCGCGCTTCTGGGCCTCGAGCTCGGGCAAGGGCGCGGCGAACTGCAGCGCGGGGATGAGTTGCAAACCCTCGCGGTCGAAGAGTCGAAACAACAGCTCGAGCACGTCCTTCCGCACCGGGTCTTGCGCGGAATCGAAGAATATGCCCGTGTCGTAGCGCGCCGTCGGTTCTAAGAGTGCGCTGGGATAGATCGCGCTGCCGTCGGATACGGCCGAGATCATCAGGCCGTTGTAGCCCGCATAGTTCAAGTACTGGACCAGCCGCGTCGCGCCTTCGTAGAACGTGACCCAATCGTCCAGGCTGCGGCCGCTCCAGGGGTCGAGGGCCTCGGGTGCAGAGAAATTTTCGGGGAACAGCGGTCGATCGTAATACCCGGCGAGCAGCCTTTCGGGCTGTTTCGCGTTGGCGGGAAACGCGCGGGGAAGCATGACCGGGCCTGTCTCGCGAGCCAGCGGTGAGATGCCCGCGGGTTTGGGACCCAGCACTCGAATCTTTCCGAACACGGCCCGCGAGCCGTCGCGGTGGTTGGTGACTAGCAATAGCGGCGTGCGAGTCCGCGGCCAAAAGACGAGGCGATGCCGCGCCAGCTTGGCCGTGCCGAGGGCTTCTTCGTCGGCCAGATACACGCCCGAATCCAAACCGATCGGCGCGACGGTTCCCGACGCGTTGGGCTCGACGATGCTCAGCCCCATCGTTTGCGGCACGTCGGTTGGATACTCGACTTCGACAATATGCGGCTGACCGGGCCGAACGATCGGCAGCGGATAGGCCTCCCAACTGTTGTTGGGCGGTTTGCCGCCTGGCCCTAACTGTATGAGCGGCCCCAGCGCGTGCTGCCAGGGGGCCGCGTCGCCGTTGCCCAACGGTCCGCGTCGCAAGCCGGGGATCGGTGAGGCGTTTCCCAGCCGCTCCCACCAGGGTGGACTGGCCGGATCGATTTCGCATACCACGGTGTCTAGCGGACTGCCGGTCGCCGCTGCCCCATTGCCGATCGCGGCCGCGGTTGGCGCGTTCGCAGGACGCTGGCGAGCGATGGCCACGAGTTGGACCTTGCGCTCTTCGACGGTCGGCTTCCAGTTCAATCCTTTGCCCAGTCCGCGTCGCTGCGCGGTGATCTTCAAATCGAAAACGCCCTCAACGTCGGGCAGCTTGACGGGCATTGCGAGGGGCTCGGTTTCGCCACTTTCGGCCGGCATGACCACGTCGTGGTCGAACGTCCAAAAGACTTCGCGACCGCCGCGGGCCGAGGTCAATTGTGCTTGGATTCGGACCTTCGTCCCCTCGGGCATGGGCAACAAGTGGGGTTGCACTTCAAACTCGGCGACTTCGCCGGGCTCGTAGATCACCGAATCTTGCGACAACCGAACGCGCAAGCGGTCTCCAGGAGCGCGGCGCACGAGCAGGCGATTGCCCTGCGCGTCCAGCGGTGCGCTCTCGAACTCGTGTGCGAGCTTCCGCAGCGGCACCCGCAGACTGAGCGGCGCAGGCTGGGCGACTGGTTCGGCTCCCGGCTTCTGCTCGGGCAACGGTTCGGGCGAGGCCAGTTCGACTAACAGGAAGGCGTCGAGCGGCGCGGTGACCGTAAAGTCGACGCCATCGTAAACGCGGCGACTCTTGGGGCGGACGTCGATCGTGCCCGCCTCGGCATAGATCGAACCGGGCTCGTCAGCCTCGATGCCCAACGCACGTGGCTGCGACAGCGTCCCCTCGCTGACGGCCAGCTTGCCCCGCCACAGCCGCTCGCCTCCACCGCCCCACTCCATGCGTAGTCGCATGGTGGCGTTTTGGGCCGACGCAACCGATGTTCCACCGAGAATGCACAGAAGCGCGACAATGAAATGCCACGCCATGCGCGCAGCGCGAACCCTACGGGCCGACAAAGGCCTCGGCGATGCGCTCGGACTGCCATGTCCGATCATCGTGGGCTCGGCTACTTAAGTGAAATAGGCGCAAGGAGAAAGATGCCCCCGCAAGCGGCGGGATTATAGCTTTGAGGGCGGAGGCGACCTATGCCACAATCGCGTGGGGGGCGTGGAAATGCTAGCGGTGATAGTAGGTCCCGGCCGCCGGACGGGACCTTGCGCGCTGCACCGGTGATCCGGTTGAAAGTGGTCACTGCGCAAAGACGCTTACGCATTCCGCTTGGCGATCATTTTTTGCGTCAAACGCAATGGCCAGACGGTGCGCGCACCGACCCTCCCCCGACCCCTCCCTGGAAGCATTGGTATCTACACATCGCAGCGGAATATCGCGAGCTATTCGTGGTGTGGAACGCAGCAACTGCCCCGAAGGGGCAAAGGCATTTAGCCGTGGGCGAAAGCCCACGGACGTGAGTGCAGGAACACGTCGCAAGCCGCGCAGCGGCGACGGCGTCGGTGTCGTGGATATCGAACCGCCGTCGCCGCTGCGCGGCTTACGACGATGTTCTACGACGTGGTTCCGTGGGCTTTCGCCCACGGCTAAATGCCTCCACCCCTGCGGGGTTACTTGAGGGTCCTGGTCGGAGCATCGGTGCTTGGCAAGGTACGAGAACGTGTAGATACCAATGCCCTGGAAGGGAGGGGAGCTCCTACCGCGCGGCCACGATCGCCTCGGCGGTTTGCCACTCGCCGCCGTCGCGGGCCACGCGATGGTAGAGCGTGTCGCGTTCGACCGGTTCGCGGCCGGCTTCTTCGATCAGCCGGCGAATTTCGTCGACGGTGAGAATCTCGGGAGTTTCGGCGCCGGCGTCGTGGTAGATCAGCTCGTGCCGCACGGTGCCGTCGAGGTCGTCGGCCCCGTAGGCCAGCGAGGTTTGGGCGGTGCCGATGCCGAGCATGATCCAATAGGCCTTGATGTGGTCGATGTTGTCGAGCATCAGTCGGCTGACGGCCATCGTGCGCAGGTCCATTGCGCCCGAGGGCTTTTTGATGTGCGTGAGGCCCGTGTTGTCGGGATGGAACGCCAGCGGGATGAATGTCTGAAAGCCGCCGGTCTCGTCCTGCAGCTCGCGCAGCCGAATGAGATGATCGACGCGGTGCCAGGCCTTCTCGATGTGGCCGTAGAGCATCGTGCAATTGGTGCGCAGGCCCATTTGATGGGCCGTGCGATGGATCTCGAACCAAGAGCCGGCGTCGGCCTTGTGCTCGCAGATCTGGTCGCGGACTTCGGGATGAAAGATCTCGGCCCCGCCGCCGGGCAGGCTGCCCAGGCCGGCGTCTCGCAGCGCGGTGAGGATCTCGCGGACGCTCCAGCCGGTGAGGTGCTGGAACCAATTGATCTCGACCGCGGTCCAGGCCTTCAGGTGCAAGCGCGGATAAGCGTCGTGGAGGATGCGGACGATGTTCAGATACCAGTCGAACTTTTTCTGGTGGTGCAGCCCGCCGACGATGTGCATCTCGGTGCAGCCGGCGTCGACGGCCTCTTGCCCGCGCGCCAGGACCTGCTCGTCGTTCATCAAGTAGCCCTTCGCGTCGCGCAGGTCGGAGCGGAACGCGCAGAAGGTGCAACGATAGACGCAGACGTTGGTGGGGTTGAGGTGCGTGTTGATGTTGTAGTACGTGAAGTTGCCGTTCTTGCGCTCGCGGACCAAATTGGCCATCGCGCCGACTTCGTTGAGCGGCGCCTCGGGACTGTAGAGGAACACGCCGTCGTCGAACGAGAGCCGCGCGCCAGCGGCTACCTTTTCGCGGATCGATTCGAGCGTGGGTTGGGCCGATTTGATCATGGGAATCCAAATACTGGTCACGGCGAAGGGCTGGAAAGAATTTCTTGCAGGCAACGATAGCAGTTCGGGAGCGGATCGGCCAAGAGCCAATCGACGTCGATCCAAAATCCAGGAATCACCGTCGAGCGATGGATGCGGTTGGCTTCGAGCGGGGCGAGCTCGTAACGGCCCGATCGGAGCACTTGAAACTCGACGCGGCGCTGCAAAGGATCGACGATCCAGTATTCCGTGACGCCAGCATCCTGGTAGAGGGATTTCTTCTCACCGTAGTCGCGGCCGCGACTGTCGCGCGAGACGATCTCGACGGCGATATCGGGACCACCCTGCATGGCGTTTTCGGTAAGCAGGTGCGTGCGTTCGGGCCGAACGTAGGCGACGTCTGGCTCAGGCGAGCGGTAGTCAGTGATCTCAAATGCAAAGCGGGTTACAAAGACTCGCCCGCCAAGTTCGCGTGCTGCAACAAAGTTTCGCAGGAGAGACTCGACAAACCCTGTGAGCTCATTCGACCGCATCGAATCTGGCGAAGCCATGTAGATTACCCCATCAATCAAGTCAGCTTTCTGCCCATCTTCCACCAGTCGCCGGAACTGCTCGACAGTGACGAGATCCTTTGGAATCGGATCGTTGCCGACCGGAAGATTCGTCATTTCAGTAGGTTGTGCCACGGCAATGGCCCTCAATTCGTCGTTCGCGAGTCGTCGCCAGTAAATCGAGCCTGCCTACGATTATAACCGACGACCATGCTTGCGCTAGTGGCGATCATTGGACCAATTCCGCGATCGGACCCGCACGGCGCGTCGGCGACGACGCCCATCGGTGGGCTCCGAGGCGTGCCACCCTCCGGTCAAATGTTCCAGACACCCTCGAAGTCTACGGTCTAACCGCACTTCCACAGCAAATCCAACGCCCCCACGGCAAAAAGTCCGATGCTCACCACCGCGTTGACGTTGAAGAAGGCCGCGTTGACGCGGGTCAGGTCGTCGGGCCGGACGAGCCAGTGTTCGTAGGCTAGCAGCCCGGCCACGGCCACGATGCCCGCCAAATAGACGCGGCCCAGCATGGGGTACACCACCGGCAGCAGAGCCAGCAGCACGACCGTGCCCAAATGGCAAAGCGACGCCAAACGCAGGGCCCGCGCGACGCCCAACTTCGCCGGGACGCTGTGCAGGCCAAGATGGGCATCGACCTCGATGTCTTGGCAGGCGTAAATGATATCGAAACCGGCGACCCACAGCAGCACCGCCGCGCCCAGCACGACCGGCGGCCAGGCCAATTCTCCGCGGATGGCAATCCAGGCGGCGACCGGGGCGAGCATCAATGCCCCGCCCAGCCAAAAGTGAGCCAGGGCCGTGAATCGCTTCGTGTAGCTATAACCCAACAAAAACAGCAACACAGGAACCGCAAGCCACAGGGGCCATCGATTCGGCAGAAACAAAGCGGTCGACGCCACGAATGCCGCGGAGCATGCCACGGCGAACAATTCCACGGTCCGTAGCGAGAGTAACCCGGCCGGCAGATGTCGCGTGCGGGTGCGCGGGTTGGCGGCGTCGAACTCGCGGTCGGCCAGGCGATTGAAGCTCATGGCGGCGCTGCGGGCGAAGACCATGCACAGCACGATGCCCAGCAACTCCTGCCACCGCCATGCTACCGCCGGATCGCTGCGGGCATTTAACGTCCAAGCCATCACGGCGGCCAACAGTGCGAACGGCAGCGCGAAGACCGTATGGCTGAAACGGATCATCTCCAGGAGTAAGCGGATGCGATGCACGGGAGGAGTGAAGGGTGAAGGGTGAAGGGTGAGGGATTGCGGATTGGGTATTGAGAGTTGACGCAAGTTCAAGCGTGGAACGGCGCGGCTTGGCGGGGCGACGAAACCGGAAGCTTACGCATCCGGCTCGCCAGATCCGCCTTCCTCCGCTTCGCCCCAGCGTCGCATTAAACGCTGCGGCACGCCGAGCTGGTCGCAAATTCGGGCCACGACAAAGTCGACTAGGTCGAGCACGCTCGTCGCACCGTGGTAGAAACCCGGCATGGCGGGCAGCACGACCGCGCCGGCGTCCACGCAGCGACGCATATTCTCCAATTGGATCGACGACAGCGGCGTCTCGCGCGGCACCAGCACCAGCTTGCGGCGTTCCTTCAAGTGGACGTCGGCCGCGCGGTGGATCAGGTTGCCCGAGGCCGCGTGGGCAATTGCGCTGAGCGTGCCGCCCGAGCATGGACAGATCACCATGCCGTCGGTCAGCGACGACCCGCTGGCCAACCGCGACATGAGATTCTGATGGTGGTGATAGGCGATGTTCCCCAGCTCGCGTGCTCCGGCGTCGCTGCCGCTATTACGAACATTGCAAGCTGCCGATCGATGGCTGAGCCACGCTTGCGGCAGGATCAACGCTCGCAGCAGTCGGTAGCGGTCACCATCAGCCAGTTGCTCGGGCGTTGGCAGCAGTTGTTCAACACGGAAGTCGTTCAGATCGACCGAGAGCCCCAATTCGTGCTCCAATACCTGCTTGCCCGCCGGGCTGATCGTAAGCTGCACCTGGCAGCCGGCCGCTGCGAGCACGTCCAACAGCCGCACGGCGTATACCGCGCCGCTGGCGCCGCAGATGGCCACGACCAGGTTCTGTATCATTTGACGCCTACGTACAATGTGGCCACACCCAGGGTCAACGGAACATGAACCACGTCCTTCAGCCCCGCGGCCCGCATCCGCTCGGCGAGCGCATCGCCCGCGGGAAACTCGCCCACGCTTGCGGGCAGATAATTGTAGGCGGCGTGTCGATTGCGCGATAGCGCCTGCCCGATGCGCGGCAGCACATGGCGAAAGTACCAGCCGTAGACCGCGCGAAACGGCTGCCACCGGGGCTGCGAGAATTCGAGCACCACGACTTGCCCGCCCGGCCGGCAGACGCGGGCCATCTCGCGCAGACCGCGATCGGTATCGGTCACGTTCCGCAATCCGAATGCCACGCACACGACTTGGAACAGATTATCGGCCAAGGGCAAGCGTTGGGCGTCGGCCTCGACAAACGTGATCTGCCCGTTTGCGCCGGCGGCTTGTCCTTTCGCCGCGCCAAGCACGAGCATTTCGTGGCAGAAATCGGCGGCCACGATCCGCGCCTTGCCGCCGCTGGCCCGATAGTAGGCCAGCGCCAGGTCGCCCGTGCCGGTACATAGGTCGAGGATCGGCCCCTCGGCAATCGGCGGCGCACGGCGCACGGCCTTCCACCGCCAATAGTGATCGACTCCCAACGACAGAAGGTGATTGAGACGATCGTAGCGGCCGGCAATCTCGCCGAACATGCGGCGGACTCGGTCTGCGGACTTGTCGACGGGCATGGGGCGCACTTAAAGGGCTGGAACTGACCAGAGGATCAACCGCGAATCCGCGTTGATCATAACAGCCCTGGCGAAATCGGCCAGGAAGCCGATAACCCTTACAGTCGTCTACAATTCTCCATACTTTCGGTAGAACTCGTTCTGAAACAGCTCGGTCGGATCGTAATGCAGCTTTCGCTCGAAGAACTTACGCGCCTGTGGGTAGGCTGCCTTGAACTGTTCCTCAGTAGCGTGCAGCCGGTACGGCAGGTAGTAGCGTCCGCCGCATTCGAGCGCCGCGTCGATAAGCTCCTGCGTCATCGCCTCCATCCGCGCATCCGCGTCCGATGTGCGAACCTGACTGAAGAGCATGACGAGCCCAAAGACATCGCGGTCGGCGTATCGCAGAACCGTATCTTTGTCCTCGCGCACGTCGCGCACGGTGACGTTGAGCAGGTCGCCGCCGTGGCTGGGGACGATCGTTCGTACTCGGTCGAGGAAGTCCGTGAACCGATCCGTCGGCACAAAGTACTCATGAAGGACATCGGTACGGTCGACGTTTCGTTCCTGGTATACGCCGGCTTCTTCGTTCAGCATTTGATTCCGCGAGACGAACGTCTTGGTGATCTGTTCGCCAAAGAGCTTTTCGACCTTCCAACGAACTTGCTTGCCCGCGGTGCTGTCGATTTGTGCGCGATACACTTCGCGTCTCAGCTCGGCTAGTTCTCGCGACTGTAGCGTTGGAATCTCGTCTAGGGAGCACGGCGCTCGCTGGAAAACGGTGAAGATCGCCTCTCGCAAGAACTGATGTTCGCCGGGCACGACGCTCAACCGCCCATAGGCCATCCCCACGTCTTCCTCGCGGCGCGCCTTGGCCGCATGGCGCTCGGCAAACTGATCTGTGGCCACGATTTCCACTTCTGGGCGATACCGCTCGTTGGGCGCCACGCGCAGCTCGACGTCCAGTATGACGCCAAATAGTCCGTAGCCTCCGAGCGCGAGGCTGAATAGCTCGGCATTCTCGGTCCGACTGCACCGCACAATGGTCCCATCGGCCAGCATGAGGCGGAAGGACTCAACCGTGGATGCAATGGGAGGTCGATCGTTCTGCCAGCCATGATAGTTGACGCTCACCGAACCGCCGACGCTGAAATCGTTGTTCGATTGCATCACGGCGACGGAAAGGCCATGAGCGTCCAGATAGGGGATGATCTTCGCCCAGGTCGCACCGGCGCCAATGTGGAGAATTCGACGAGGTTCATCGACCTCCATTCGGTCAAAGGGCAGCATGTCGAGCACGATGCCGTCGGGGTAGATCGTGTGGCCGCCCATGCTGTGCCGAGCGCCGCCAATCGCGACGTGTAAGCGCTCTCGACGCGCCCGCTGTAGAAGCTCTCTCAATTGAGCTTCCGCGGCGGAGGGCTCTGTGGGAATCGCCCAGACCTCGGCGACTTTAGTCGCATTCAAGCGGCTGGCGTCGTCGACGAAGCCCGCGGGCAGGCTTTCGATTACGGGCAGATCGTGAAGCCAGGCGTTGATCCAAAGATAAGACGGCCGGCCGATCAGTACGGCCACGACCACAAGAATCAGCCCCAACGTTCCCGCAATCCACCTCAGGCGTCGTCGTGTCATTGCCCATTCCCCCGCCGACTGTCTGGAGATGCAAAAGAGAGCGAACTTGCCGCGATCCCGTCGGAATTGAGCGAGCAATAGGCACGATTGTGTAGTCGCCTGCGGCAACTCCCAGCATAACGCGCCAAATTCGGAAGACTAGCTTCGGCGAAGGAGCGGCCTACCTGGTCTGCCCGCCCTGTGGCACGTCATACACTCGGCAGCCCGTATTCGGCCCAGCGCCGCCCCAGGAGATCCACGATCTCCTGGCTGTGCTGCGTGCTGGCTGGCCACGGGCCTTGATGTTCTTGCGGCAGCTTGGCCGTCGCGTCGATGCCAAGTGTACTGCCGCCTAGGAAATTGCTCGAGAACAACGCGGGCGCGGCGTGGTCCAGCGGGTGGGCCGCGGTGCGGTGAAAGAACACGTCGCGTGCGGGGTACACGTTCGCGCCAACGGCCCGCATCACTTGCTCGTAGGAATGGACGTCGACCGACTCATCGACCACGATGACCACTTTGATGTGCATCAGGTCGGTCATGCCCCACACGGCGGCAGCCACCTTGTGAGCGTGCTGCGCATGGCTCTTGCGGATCGAGAGAAACGCGAAGCTGTGCAGGCCCGCGCGGCCGGGCAGGCTAAAATCAACAAGCTCGGGTACGGCGACGCGCACTTGCGGCACGAGCAAGCGTTCGGTGATTTTGACCAGCTCCGACGCCTCGTGCGGCGGCGTGCCTTGGACCGTGGCGACGAACATGGGATTGATGCGGTGCGTGATGGCCGTGACGTGGATCAATGGAACGTTGCGCGGCGATCGATAGTGCCCGTTCGCCCCGGCCAATGGCCCGATGGCGACCGGCCGTTCAGCCGGATCGAGGAAGCCCTCGATGACAAGGTCGGCGTCGGTGGGCACGGCCAGATCGTGCGTACGGCATTTGACCACTTCCAACGGCTGCCCGTGAAAAAGCGCGGCGAGTGCCAGCGCGTCGGTCGAGGAGGGTAAAGTCGACGCAGCAAAGCAGGCGAGCACCGGGTCGCCCCCCAATGCGATGGCCACGGGCATTCGCTCTCCGCGGGCGCGATAGGCCTCGAAATGCGCGTGCCCTACAGTGAATTCGTGCCAGCCGATGCCCAACTGCTTTGCGCCGAGGACAACGAGTGGATAATTGGCGACGTGCAATGCCGACGTATCGGGCGGGCGAGTGAAGACTTGCCCCGCCGTAATTGACGCTTGCTGTTCCAACGGCCACGATCGCAACGCCGGCAAATGCGCAAGATTGACATCGCTCGCCAGCCGCACTACCTGCTGGCAAACGCCGCTCTTGGCCATTTTGATGATCGCGGTTGACGCATCTCGAGCAGCCGGTGATCCGCCGGCTATCCTCGCCAGCCAACTCGTGTCGTGTCCGTCAGGCAATGACGCGTGCAGTCGGTCTACGAGAACGTCCAAGGATCCGCTGCCCAAGGCCCGGCAAATGCGAGCTTGAGTGCCCCACAAGTTCGTGAGCACTGGAAAGTCGTGCCCCTTAGCTCGCTCAAAGAGGAGCGCGGGTCCGCCAGCGGCCGCGATACGGGACGTGATGGCGGCGATTTCTAGTTGCGGGTCGACCTCGGCCGCGATCCGCACGAGCTCGCCGTCCCGTTCCAGCTTCTCCAGGAAGTCGGCCAGCCGGTGGTGCGACGTTGCGGAAAGTGACTGCTGCCGGAACATTAGTTCGTCCGTGAAGCTATTCGGCGTGTGTTAATGTGCATGCTAAGGGGGCCACTCGCCGATGCGAGTCATTCGCGGTATCGTATCCCCATCGCCAAAGCGGGCATAGGTGACTCGCGTGGCCCTCCGCCACCCCGCCTTCGCTGCGCTCTGGGACGTGCCACCCTCGAATCCTCAGAGACCCTCCGTGTCCACTCTCAAAGTCCATTTCTTACCGCAACTCGTCGCGCCCGAGGACCTCGCCGGCGGCACGGTCGTCGTGATCGATGTGCTGCGGGCGACGACCACCGTTGCCTACGCACTGGCCGCTGGGGCGCGGGCGATTGTCCCGTGCCTGGAAATCGACGAGGCCCGCAGTGTTGCGGCTTCGCTTGCCAGCAGCGATCGAGTGCTGGGAGGCGAACGTGGCGGTGAGAAGATCGAAGCCTTTGATCTGGGCAACTCGCCGCTGGAGTACACGCCCGAGACCGTCGGCGGCCGCACGGTTGTTTTCACCACGACCAATGGGACCCGGGCACTGCGGCATTGCCAATTGGCGAAGCGGGTGCTGCTAGGGGCCTTTGTCAATCTGTCGGCCGTCGTGAAGGCCGTCGCCGACGACGGAGATGTCCACCTGCTTTGTGCCGGCACGCGCGGCGCGATCACGGGCGAGGACGTGCTGTTGGCCGGGGCGATCGCTGCCCGTTTGAGCGACGACGGGTCTGGTGCGTCATCGTCAGTTGTCGAGTCATCGTCCGTGAAACTTAGACCGGCCTTTTCACTCAATGATCAGGCGCGGATTGCAGTCGCGTGCTGGCGGAACCTCGCCGGCAAGCGGGCGGCGCTGCCGGCCCACGATGAGCTGATTGCGGAGCTACGCGCGGCGCTAGGCGGTCGTGATTTGATCGAGCTGGGCTTCGACGCTGACATTGAGGCGGCTGCGGCGATAGATCGCTTTGATGTTGCGCCGCAATGGGATGTCGCAAGCGGTAGGGTGCGCGTGAACTGACGCTCCATGCCCTTCGCTGCGCTCAGAGCGTGCCACCCGACCCATAGACCACAGGCCCCCGTCGCCGCTAAACTGTTCGTCTTTCCCCGACCCCTGACCCCCGGCCCCCGATCCCTTCCCATGGACATGGACAAACTCGTCTCGCTGTGCAAACGGCGGGGCTTTCTCTTTCAGTCGAGCGAAATCTACGGCGGCCTGAACGGCTTCTGGGACTACGGCCCGCTGGGCGTCGAGCTGAAGCGCAATATCAAAGAGGCCTGGTGGCGCGACATGATCACCGGCCACGACGACCTCGCTGCGCCGGCCGGCGCGCCCGACGTGTTTCAGATGGTCGGCCTCGATTCGACGATCATCATGCACCCGCAGATTTGGAAATGCTCAGGGCATTACGACTTGTTTCACGATTTCATGGTCGATTGCCGGGAATCGAAAAAGCGATATCGCTACGACCAAGTCCGCGGTCGCTGGTTATCGGCTAAGGGCAAGGAGATCTTCGTTTGCACAAGTGTCGAGGCCAGCCAAGAAGACGCCGACCTGCAACAGAGGGCGCTAAAGTTCTTTAATCTGCGCGGCAAAGACGTCGACCAGCTTGCGTGGAAAGGAGAAACGATCACGCTCGCCAAGCTGGAGCGACAGCCTTCGGACGAGGGATCTTATTCCGCGGTTCTCGGCCCTGACGCCAAGGAGCTCGGCACGCTCACCGAACCCCGCGAATTCAATCTGATGTTCAAGACCATCGTCGGCGCGATGGGCACTGAAGAGGACGCCGCGTTCCTGCGGCCGGAGACGGCCCAGGGCATCTTCGTCAACTTCAAGAACGTGGTCGACTCCAGCCGCGTGAATGTGCCTTTTGGCATTGGCCAGATCGGCAAGAGCTTTCGCAACGAGATCACGCCGCGGAACTTCACCTTCCGCTCGCGAGAGTTCGAGCAGATGGAGATCGAGTTCTTCTGCCATCCCAGCCAATCGCCGCAGTGGTATCAATACTGGCGCGACCGCCGTTTCCGCTGGTACACGGATTTGGGTCTGGCCGGCGAACGGCTCCGCCTGCGCGACCACGACCAGGACGAACTGAGCCACTATTCCTGCGGCACGGCCGATATCGAGTATGCCTTTCCCTTTTTGCCGCCGGGTGAATTCGGCGAGTTGGAGGGCGTGGCTCATCGTGGCGATTTCGATTTGCGCAGCCACATGGAAGGCAAGCTGGTGCGGCAGGGCGAAACACTGGTCGTGGAGCAGGGCGCCGACGGAAAGCCACGGCATCGCGGCAGCGGCAAAGATCTGACGTACTACAACGAGATCACGCGGGAACGTTTTCTGCCGCACGTGATCGAGCCCTCGGCCGGCGCCGACCGCGCGACGCTGGCGTTCCTTTGCGAGGCGTATCACGAGGACCAAGCGCCCGACGAGAAGGGCGAGATGCAAACCCGGCTGGTGCTGCGGTTGCACCCGCGGCTGGCGCCGTACAAGGCGGCCGTTTTTCCGCTGGTCAAGAAGGACGGCATGCCCGAGGTGGCCCAGCGAATCTATCGCGATCTGAAATCGCAGTTCACCGTATACTACGACGACAAGGGCGCGGTGGGCCGCCGCTATCGCCGGCAAGACGAGATCGGCACGCCGGTTTGTATTACGGTCGACGGGCAAACGCTCATCGACAACACGGTCACCTTCCGCGACCGCGATTCGCTGAAGCAATGGCGCGTGAAAGTGGATGAGTGCCGGGCGGAGCTGGGCAAAAAAGTCATGGCATAGTCGCGGCGTACGTGTCGTGTAGACGACGGTTGACAGTCGGCAGAATGAATACTATAAGTATCGGACATGAAAGCCGCCGAACAGCGATTCGAGCAGGTCCTGGAACGCTTAGGCGCTCCATTTTGTCGCGGTGAGCGATATGCGCTTTATCATGGAGACTGCCTGGACTTACTCTCTCAGACTGCCGACGAGTCCGTCGACCTGACGGTTACAAGTCCGCCCTACAATATCGGCAAAGAGTACGAGCGATCGCTGCCGCTGGCAGAATACGCCGATTGGTGTGCTCATTGGATGCGCGAAGTCTATCGCGTAACATCGGCAAACGGCGCTTTTTGGCTCAATCTGGGCTACGTCGGCGTCCCGCAACGTGGCAAGGCGATTCCGCTGCCGTATTTGCTATGGGATCGCTGCCCGTTCTTTCTGGTTCAGGAGGTGGTCTGGAATTACGGGGCAGGGGTATCGGCAAAAAACTCGTTGTCCCCCCGGAACGAGAAATTCCTCTGGTACGTGAAGGACGAGCGACAATACACATTCAACCTGGACGACATTCGCGATCCAGACGTCAAATACCCCCTGCAGAAGAAAAATGGACGGTTGCGTTGTAACACACTGGGCAAGAACCCATCGGACGTTTGGCAAATTGCCAAGGTGACATCGGGCACGGATCGCGCTTCCAAGGAACGCGCCCCTCATCCCGCCCAGTTTCCGCTCGATCTCATCGATCGAATCGTCCGCGGTTGCTCTCAACAGGAACAACTGGTGCTCGATCCATTCGTGGGTTCGGGGACCACCGTTGAGAGTGGTGTACTTCAAGGGCGATTTGTCATCGGGTTCGAGATCAGAGAAGACTATTGCAAATATGCTCGCCAGAGATTGCGGCGAGCCGTTCAGCGAGCAAAATCGGTGCTTTTTGAGCGCTAGCGCTCGGCAGTAGGGAATTTTTTTCTAAGTTCGTCGCGAGCCAGGGCAACTGTCGACGGCAGCAAACCGCTATAAGCAATTAAATCGCCGATTGTCTCGATTCCCGACGTTTGCAATTCACGGGCGCGTTTCGGACCAATACCGTGCAGTAGTTCGATCGGCCCCTTTAACTGATAGTTACCGACGATCTCCACGAGCTTCCATCGATAGACATCGTCGGAGAGGCCGGCCATTTGCCCGGTAGGTGCAAGCTGCGGCGACCAATCGGTCGAGTCGATCCAACCGAATCGCACCAAAGTCATTGTTTGTCGATAGAAATTGACGGTAACGTGATAGCCGGATTTTTCTTTTTTCTGTCGGTCACCAGTCGATCGTTTCTGAGCATAGCTTCGATTGCCGAATACCTTTGAGCCAAGTTGTCCCGAGGTCTTCAATTCGATTGAAAATCGCGAATCCTTGGTATGTACGAGGTCCTTTTCGTTGGCGGCGTTGGAACCTCGCCATAGGCCATTTGATCGGCGCAGCAATTCATTGCTAAATAGGATTTCAAACAGGTATCCGACAACCGTTGCCGGCACCGTGAGGGACTTCAGTGGCGTCCGATTCTGTCCCGCACCAATGGTCGATTTCCAGAGACTGGCCCAGGCCGCGTCCGCGATCTCGAGAATCTCGTGGGGACTCAGCGGGTGCGCATGCAAAAGCCGCTTGGTAATGCTGGGCCACTCAGATCGTGGACGGCTAGCGTACGGGCTGACTATCGTGTTGGCCATCACTCGTCAAACAATCGCTTGGCCGCAACGCCCAGGGCCTTGGCGATGCGATGAATGTTCTTCAAACTCACGTTCCGTTCACCCCGCTCGATTCCACCGATGTACGTGCGGTGAATTCCGGCCCGCGCAGCAAGGTCTTCTTGGCTGATGCCAGCTTTATGGCGAAGCTCACGAACACGCTTGCCGAATTGACGTAAGTGACCGTCGACCATAGTTGATACGTATGGTTCAATGATGACAAAGAGTCTACAGACAATAAGTAGCATGGCCGTTGCCGTCGCAGACTTTCGGAAAGGCGCATCCATGATCCCCGCGATCAGCCAGGTCACAACGCTCAACGCCCCTTTCGAGAAGGACGTCGAAGACTACTCGGCCGCGGCCTGCCGCACGGTCGAGATCTGGCTCGGCAAGCTGGAAACGTATCTCGAACAACACACGCTCGACGACGTCCGCCGACTGTTAACTGAAAACGAAGTCGCAGCGCCGGTCGCGGCGTTCCAGGGCGGCCTGCTCATCAGTCAGGGCGACGCGCGGCGCGAGCATTGGAAGCACTTCGCGCAGCGATTGAGCTTATGCCGCGAGTTGAAGATCGCCACGCTGGTCGTTGCCGGCGACATCGTGGGGCCACTGACCGGGCAGGACATCGAAAGAGTCCGGCACTCGCTGACCGACGCTGCGCGGCAAGCCGGCGAGCAGGGCGTCCGCTTGGCGCTAGAGTTTCAATCGCATGCTAGCTTTTGCAATAATTTGCAAACGGCCGCGGCTCTGGTATCCGAGGTCGCATCGCCGAACTTGGGCATCTGCTTCGACGCCTTCCACTACTACGCAGGCCCCAGCAAGCTCGAGGACCTGGCGTATCTCAGCGTCGCCAACCTATTTCACGTCCAACTCTGCGATCTGGCCGGCCTGCCGCGCGAGCTGGCTGCCGACGCCGACCGAATACTGCCGGGCGACGGTGACTTTCAGCTCGAGGCCATCCTCGACGTGCTCCGCGCGATCAACTATCAGAGGTGCGTCTCGCTGGAGATGATGAACCCGCAGATCTGGCAGATATCGCCACGGCAGGTGGCCGAAGTCGGCATGACGGCGCTGCGAAAGCTGCTCGGCCAGGCGAGCATGGGGTAGTCTGGCTAGCGAGCCACGGATTGAACACCGACGAAACACGGAAAACGACGAGCACGCAATCACAAACCGCCATTTTAGCCGCCTCGCTCGCGAGGCGTTTCGTCGTCCTAGGCCACGGCGTGTTACAACGAAGCCGATGCCAAGCGGCGGACGACAACGCAATCGAAAAAGGGACATCTAGCTTCTCTCTGCTACGCGTTACAGCTCCAGGATTCGCTTGCCGATTTCGCCGCGGTTGGGAATAATGATCGATAGGGGCAGACTGCGGGGGATTGTCATGCTACGCCTGTGCCGCGCGGAAGTTCGAGCGTTGTTGGTTTGCGCTCTCGTGTGCCTCTTGGCGACCCCCGCATGGGCTCAGCGCCGTAGCGGGGGCGGGCAGACTTCCGGAACTGTCGGTCGAAACTTTGTGCCCGGCGCGCAACAGGCCAACATTCACAACCCGTACTCGCCTGGGTACGTCGACATGCAGCCCCGCGGGCTCGAACGGCGCAGCGCCGGTGGTTCGCCCGACTTTGGCGGTCAGCACCAAGGGGGCGGGCATCAGGGTGGCGGTAATGGCCATTCGCATCAACACGGCGGGAACAACTCGCCGATCTTCATTCCGTATCCCGTGCCCTCGTATGGCTACGGATATGGTGGCTCGGGGTACGGTGGATATGGATACGACGGCTACGGGTATGGGCCGAGGGTCGGCCCCTACGGATACGGATATGGATACGGCGGTTATAGCTACGGCGGATGGTTGCCGCCGATTGTGCTGCCGGCCGAAACGCTCTATGGCCCGCAAGCAGTGAAGCGGTTCTTGGGCCTCGATGATCCCCCGGTTCCGGTTGTCTTCAACGCGAATGTTCCTGCCATCGCGCCGGCCGCCATGCTGCCAGGTGTGGGCGCACCCGGTTTCGGCGTACCTGCTGCGGGCAACGCAGCCCAGGGGGGCTTCGGACAACTCGCGCCGGGCAATTTCGACCCGCCCCTGCGGAACAAGATTCGCGCGTCGAATGCCGAGACGCGTGCCCGCTCGCGAAAGTACATCACCTTCGGCGATGAGCACTTCAGCAAGCAGCGCTACGCCGACGCCAACCAGCGCTACCGCCAGGCGGCCGATGCCGCGCCCGATCTGGGCGAGGGGTTTTTTCGGCAGGCATTCGCGCTGGCAGCCCTGGGGCGGTACGACACCGCGGTCAAAGCCGTCAAGCGCGGTTTGGAAGTAACGCCCGATTGGCCGCGGACTGGCTTCCGGCTTGATGTGCTGTACGTCGACAATCAACTGGCTAAAACGGCGCACTTCGAAGCGATGGCCAAGGCCGCGGCGGCCGACGCCAACAACGCCGACCTGTTGTACCTGTTGGGCGTGTATCTGCACTTCGATGGCCACGCCGGTCGCGCACGTCCCTTCTTTTTGCGCGCCCGCGATTTGGGCTTTGACGAGGCCTACCTGGCGGGCTTTCTGAAAGCGCTGCCCGCGCCGCCGGCGGCCGCGCCGGCTAAAGTGGCGGGCGTGGAGATTTAACCCGGTATTTGGATAAATGTCCAACACTTCCGACTCCCGTCCGATCCGCCGCCGCAGGTTCCAGTTCGGACTGAGATCACTGCTATTGCTAGTGACCGCCATCGGTCTTGGGCTTGGTTGGGCTAGCTGGAAGCTCAATGAAATCCGACAGCATCAACGTGTGGTTGAGGAAGTTCGGCGCCTGGGGGCGACAGTGTCGTTCGAGCACCAGCTCAACAACCCGAATCCAGTTGCTCCAGGACCACGCTGGTTAAAACGAATTCTCGGCGAAGACTTCTTGGCAGAAGTCACTCAAATCCAACTGAACGATGAGCGGGTCAACGACGACACGCTTGCCCTGATTGCCACATTGCCAAACGAGGGAAGTTCACTGATCGCGACATCGGACGGCATCACGGACGAAGGGCTCGAACACTTGGCAAAAGGGACCGGCCTTGATGCGTTGGAAATCCACTCGGCAAATGTCACCATTGCTGGTTATGAGAATCTCAAGAAATTGAAGAAGCTGGAGAGCCTAATCGTGAGGGACGAGCGGATTGACGACTCTTGGCTTCCCGTACTTGCCGACTTGACACAGGTTCGCTATTTGACTCTCACGCAGACGCGTGTCACGGATGCCGGCTTGACTCACCTTAAGCGTGCATCATGGCTGAGGCTTATCGATTTGCGCCAGTCCAAAGTCACGAAGGAGGGAGTTGACCAGCTAAAACGGGAACTGCCCAACTGTCGGATCGATTGGCCATAGCTGCGCAGGTCGAGCGAGTGCGTTCGTCACCCGTGATGAAGCCGACAGAGGCTTGAAAACGCGGATTGAAGGTTTTTTTTGGGACGCCCGCAACCGCAATGACCCCAACTCGTTCCTTGCGCGCTGGGTTGGCGTGCATCGATCTCGCGCAATTTCGTTGACGCCCTTGCAGAGTATTTCTACGCTCCAAGTGTGCGTGCTCACGCGGTCACTTCGACACGCTCACGGCAGATCACTTCTCTCGGAACAGAACTGCTCTGCGGAAATCCCCCGCGCACAGCCTTGGTACAGAGGGAGCCTGACCATGAGATCCCTGGTGTTTGTGTTGGTGTTTGCGCTCGCGGGGCTGACATCGGTCGAGGTGTGGGGGCAGGGTCGCGGAGTCGGGGGTGGTGGAGGAGGCGGGGGAATGGGCGGTGGGTGCCGTGGGGGTGGCGCCACGGCCACCGGGACTGGGACGACAGCTACGGGGACGACAGGGACCACGACGGTGCTGACGCCAACGACGGGGACGAGTGTTGCAACGCTGGGTATGCCGCTGGCTTACAGTGCAGGGGCGTCCAGCACTCGGTCGCTCCAGCGGCAGCAGATGCAACTGGCGAACCAGCAGCAACAGATCGAAATGGCCTTCCTGCGTCAGCAGGCGTATCAGTCCTACTTGGAACAGCAGCAGGAACAGGCAAAACAGAAGGCCGAGGCTCGCGAACGCCGAATTGCCGCGATGAAAGAGCGCAAGGCGAACGAACTGGCGCGGCGCACGGGCGCGAAGTCCAAGGGCCCTATAGCCAACGACTTGGTCGCCAAGGATGCAACGTCGCCAGGTGTCGCGCAGCGAAATAAGCCGGCCAGCTCCGACGTTGCCGGGATCTCGCGGAAGAACATTGCGATCGCGGCAGCCTCGCGCTGAGCGGAGCCCGGCGACGGCTAGTACTCGCGATCGTGGGCGTTCCCTTGGGTGGCAAACCCTGAGGAACGAAGGACGTGATGTACTGGATCGGCGCGGTCTCCCGACCGCGCCGTCAACCAACTACTTAACAGTGTCGCGGTCAGGAGACCACGACACAACTGGCGTGGTGCGTCAACAGACCACGCCCTTCGCTGCGCTCAGCGCGTGCCACTTTCATTTGCAGGCCACCTCAATTCGAGCGAACAGCCGATACGAGCGATGCGACGTTCCTCAACTCGACGGCGAATTGAGCCGGTGTGAGAGCGTCTCTAAGCGCTGCTTCAATTCGGCCATCGTGCGCTGTTGGGTGGGGCGAGAGACGCCGTGGCGATGCGGCGCGACGGTTTGCAGGTCGGCGGCCAGGTTTTCGAGATTCTCCAGTTGCCGCTGGAACATCGACAGCTTGTCGTCGGTGCGGCGATTGTCGCGCCACACGCGGTCGAGCTGCACGAGCATGCCGATTAGCACGGCCCCCTGTCCCAAAAGCGTGATCGGGAGGCCCATGCTTTGCAGCTCAGGACGGCGCAGCAGCCATCCGCAGATGAGCAGCCCAATGCCGCAAGCCAGTGCCCCCGCGCCGGTGACGACCGTCGTCAAAGTCGCGCGCGAGCGCGGCGCACGATCGTGACGGGGGTGGACAAATCGTTGACGCTTCGATTGACCGATGGTCGCATCAGCCGATCGCGCGCTATCGTCCCCTGCGCGAACCGTTGAACTTACATCAGGTGTCGTGGCAGCCGGCTGTGCTGCACCCGCTGCTTGCGTGGCCGATTGCAGCGTGCTCGCTTGCTCGACCTTCGCCGTGAAGCGGGCCCCCGAAAGCACGCGTTCGACGTGCCGCAATTGCTCTTCCAACTCCCAATGATGGAACCCCGAGAGCGGGGCGCGCAGCGTAACGGCCTCGGTAGCACGCAAAGGCGTGGGCTCGGGCACTCCGCGATTCTCGGTCCGGCCGTAGGTTGCCCGGCTGTGGGCAGTCTTCTGACCGACCGAACCTCTGGCGAGCGGGCCAGCAAGCATCAGGTCGCCACAGCGGATGCAGCAGGGCTTGTCTTCCGACGCGGTCAACACGCCGGCCACGTCTTGCTGGCAGTTACTGCACCACATTGCGCACCGATCATGTAGGACAAGCCGTGCCGGCGCATCGCCCGGTGAGAGCGCCAATTCGCCAGGGCATCTACCCGATGCGCATTGCGTGGAACCAAATCTATGGTTGGAAGCGTGCCCGTCCGCAGGCATGTACCCCGCGCAAACGCCATTCGGGGGGGGCTTGTTCGGCACCGCCGCACATCCTTCGCATCGGCAGACAGCAGTGAAGGGCTTTACGCAGTTTGCGGTTTTTGGCAAAGAACACCACGCGGGCATTCCCCCGCTTTATTTCCAGGCAAGGATTTTCCTGAATTTTCTTGTGTTCCGGTCCACTTGCGATAGGCTGACAATCGCGAAGAGGCGCTTCGGAACCATTTGGACTCAAATTGTAAAGGAGACGCTGATGAAAGCCGCAGTTCGTGGCAGTTGCTCGTCGACTCGCTGCTGGTCGTGTCGACGGATCGGCCACGTGTTCGCAGGTGTAATCCTCGCCACCGGCTTGTCGTGCTACGCAAGGCCTGCCTACGCCATCTCGATTGACTCGCTGGCGCTGGGTTCTGACATGGCGGGCGGCTTCGTTACGGTAACGTTCTTTGGCGGCCCGATGGACACGGCCCCGATCGTGGCTATGGGAACCGCGGGAGTCGCCACTTCGCCGGGATCGTTCAGCTTCTCGGTGACAGGCGACACGAACACCGCCACCTGGAGTCTGACCCAGGGCGATTGCGTCATAAGTTACGTGTCGAACAAGACTTCCTCCAGGTATTCTTCGCTGCAGGCGGCGAGGAGGCGTTTGTTCTTGACGCCGACTTTCTCGGTGTGATTGTTTTTCAG
>Ga0163144_10007108_pt1 | contig 24570 bp, 24 predicted proteins | sample OliLak19BULKMAT1_FD_123175 | JGI IMG/M metagenome (GOLD analysis project Ga0163144, IMG submission 123175) | Freshwater microbial mat bacterial communities from Lake Vanda, McMurdo Dry Valleys, Antarctica - Oligotrophic Lake LV.19.BULKMAT1 | ecosystem: Environmental > Aquatic > Freshwater >...
ACCGATGTCGCGTGGAGGAGCCGCCGCTGTTCGACGTCGGGGGCGGTCAGGCCGCTGCATGCTGGCTGGCCGAGCCCGCGCTCGCGAACGGCAGGCGTGCACTACCGATGGCCGACGGCGCCGCGGAGGCCGTGTGAGCGCCACTCCCGCGAGCGCGCCGGTGCGGAGCTCGCCGCCGAGTTCGCGGTCCTTCGTGCCGACGGCGTCGCCCTGGTCCAGTCCCTTGGGAAGGTGGATCTGACGCGTGTGGGGCGGCACCCCGACGTCGGGGAGTTGCGCGTGGGCGAGCTGATCGGCGAGTGGGTCTTCCACGATCGCAACCATGTCCGCCAGCTGTTGGCCGTAACCCAGGCAAGGGCCTGGGAGCAGATGGGCAACGCCCGCCGCTTCAGCCTGGACGAGGCCTGACCGGACCGAGAAGGCGCGCCTGACGCCAGCGGTCAGGCGGCGACGCCGAGATGGGCGCGAGTCGCTGGGTCCGGGGCGATATCGATGGTGATGGCGCAGCCGGCGCAGCCCACGGTGTTGGACTCCAGGTCCACGGTCGCGGCGCCGTCGCACCACGGGCAGTCGATCATCGGCATTCGGGACTCCTATGGGGGACTTCGTGAATCGAAGTCTCCGCGACGCCCGTGACAGCTAGCGTGTCACGCCGTAGCGGAAGCACCCGGGGATGTGATCGTCCACGAGGCCGACGCTCTGCATGAACGCGTAGGCGATGGTGGACCCGACGAATCGGAACCCACGCGCCCGCAGATCGCGCGACAGGAGGTCGGACGCGGGCGTGGTGACGGGCACACCAGGCATCGACACGCCCGCCGGCAGCCGCGCAGGCGGCGGCGGGACCATCGCCGCAAGGTAGGCGTCGAACGACCCAAAGGCCTTGGCGACATCGAGGAATGCCCGCGCATTGCCGGTCGTGGCGTCGATCTTGGCCCGGTTGCGGACGATGCCAGCATCGGACATCAGCCGCTCGCGATGGCCGTCGTCAAAGGCCGCGACGATGGCCGGATCGAACCCCAGAAAGGCAGCCCGGAACGCCTCGCGCTTGCGCAGGATGGTCGACCACGAGAGGCCGGCCTGGAACGACTCGAGGGCCAGCCGCTCGAAGAGTTCCAGGTCGTCATGGCAGGGAACGCCCCACTCGGTGTCGTGGTAGGCCAGCATCAGTGGGTCCGGTCGCTCGCTGTCAGCCCCGGCCCACGGGCAGCGAATCGGCGGTCCCACCATGAACGAGAGGTTACGGCACCGGCTTCAGGTCGAACAGGGTGCTGCGCAGCATCGGGTCGCCGGCTGGTCGCTTCGCGTTGAAGATGGCCCGGAACACGTCCCCGGAAACCCTCCTGGTGCCGAGTGAGCCGATGAGTGCGACGCTGACCAGCCGACCCGAGACCCCGCGACGGCGCAGGTCGAGGGCCGTCAGCGTCCCGACGTTGGTCCGCGGATCGCTGGCGAACCAGGTCGACAGCTGCTCGATCGGGTAGGCCCTGGTCGACCAAGTCGCGTAGGGCGAGGTGCCGTCGTACGCCGTCCCGTCCGGGCGACGATCCATCGAGCCGCGCAGATATGTGACCGCGCCGGCGACCTTCACCCCCGAGGCGGACACGTACACGTTCTCGTTGTCCTCCGTGGCCCCGCCGCCGGCCGAATGGAAGAGGGTGTTGGCGATGGTCGCGCCGCTGGTCAGGACGACGCCGGCCGTCGCGGCGATGGCGGCGTCGGTCGCCGGTTTCTCCGTCCTGACCCCAAGGTAGACCTGCGAGGTCGAGTCGTCGGCAACGTCGTACCACGACACACCCGGCCGCAGCCGTCGAGCCGCGAACGAACGCGCCGTGATCGACTGCGCCTGGAGAGCTTCAGTCGGCCAGGTCGACGGCATTTCTGCCGGGACCACGCCGCGCAGGTACGACTCGAGGGGCAGTTCGTTGACCACGTTGGCCCTGGGCTTCACGGTGTCCAGGAAGGCACGGACGACGCCGCGGTACGTGTCGTGGCTGGACGGACGCGACCAGACCTGGAAGCGCGTCTCCGGGCTCGATCCGCGCATGCGGAAGGAACGGGTGGGTGCGGAGCGCAGGACGGCACCGGTCGGGTCGGTGATCGTGACGAGCCAGGTGGTTCGGGTCACGCCACCGACCGTCGTCGTCGCGTTGGGCGTGACCTGGACGCGGGCATCCCTGGGAAAGGTGCCCTCGACGCCATCGATCGTCCAGGCGTCCTTGCGCGCGAAGAAGACGAGCGGCCTGGCCGTGCTGGGCATGAAGCCCTTGAGGACGCGGACGCGGATCTGGGTGTCTGTCGGGATGCTGCCCGGGACGGCCGTCCGGAAATACTGGGCCAGGATGGTCGCCGCGGACTGTCCCTCCAGGGCGCGACCGCGAGCCCCGTACTGGCTCATCCCGACTCCGTGGCCGAAGCCGCGACCGGAGAAGGTCACGATGGCGTCCAGAGTCGTCGGCCCGGCCGGCGCAGGGGTCGGGGTCGGGGACGGGGTCGGCGGGACCGCCGGGTCGAGCGTGGGCGATTCGGTCGGCGCCGGGCTTGGGGTGACCTCCGCGGTCGGCGCCGGGCTTGGGGTGACCTCCGCGGTCGGCGTCGGCGTCGGCGCGTCGGTCGGGGCCGGGGCGGGGGTCGCCTCCGTCGCCAGCACCGGGCCCGGGATCATCGCCAGCAGCACGAGTGCCATCACGATCGCCGACCAGCGCCCCACCGCGGACGTTCGATGGCGGGGCTGACCGCCCGGTCGCCGATCGGCGTGCCGGTGGATCGCAGGCGTGGTTTGTCGCATGTCCACGAGGATGGCCGGTGCGTCCGGTCGACGGCCATGGCCCGGCTGGGTCAGCCCCGCTGCCGCCGAAAGGACTACTGCGACGCTACGCTGTCGCGATGACCTTCCGTTGCTACCTGGGCCATGGAGCCAGTGGGACGGCCGCGAGCATGACCCCGTTCGTGGCGGGGTTGCGGGTCCGGGGCGTGGAGGCGACCGCCATCGATCTGCCACGGCGGCGAGCGGAGGAGGCCCTGCCGGCGTTCCACCTGGCGGTGCCGTCCGCGCTGAACGTCGTCGTCGGCGGGCATTCGTATGGCGGTCGCGTGGCGAGCCTCGCCGCGGCGGACCCGGGTGCCCCGTTTGCTGCCCTCATCCTGTTCAGCTACCCGCTCCATCCGCCCGGCCGGCCCGAGCGCACGGAGGGTCGCATCGCCCATTGGCCGGCCATCCGCTGCCCGGTCCTGTTGCTCTCCGGCGAGTCCGACCCGTTCGCCCGGATCGACCTGTTGCGCTCGGTCGTGCCGAGGCTGGCCCACGCGGAGCTGGTCACGTATCCGCGACTTGGTCACACGCTGAAGCCGGTCCTGGACGACGCGCTGGACCGGGTCGCGGCCTTCCTGCAGCGGCTGGACGCCGCGCCGCGGGCCTGACCGCGACCGTCTCCACGCTTGCCGTCCTCGGGATGGCCTCGTATCCTGTCGGTCCCCAGGCGCCGACGCGACACCCCGGTCGCGCGGCTCACCCACATCGATGTCGCCGTCGGAGTGCCCAAGGCCACGGCCCCCAAGCCACGCCCACGCTCCGACCCGACCGAGCCGACGTTCGACGCGCTCACCGCGTCGTTCCGGTAGGAAGGAGCAACATTGCGAGTGCCGTCCGGCCGCCAGAGTGCGGTCGTGGTCGCCACCCTGTCGGCGACCCTCATCCTGAGCATCATGGGCCCCGCGGTCAGCGCCGCGAAGTCACCGCCAGGCCTCCAGCAATTCATGCACGCCATCGGCAAGGTCGAATCAGGTGGCAACCATAACGCCAGGAACGCGTTTTCCGGCGCATACGGCAAGTACCAGATCATGCCCTCCAACTGGCCATCCTGGGCACGCGCCTACCTTGGGAGCTCCGGCGCGAGGCCCACACCGGCCAATCAGGAGCGAGTGGCCGCCGGCAAGCTCACCTCGCTCCATCGCTCCCTCGGCAGCTGGCCGCGGGTCGCCTACTGGTGGCTGACCGGCTCCAACCGGGCGGGCGGCTGGTCTTCATACGCCAGGAGCTACGTCGAACGGATCATGCGCCTGTACGAGCAGGGCGGGAGTCCGGATGCTGAGGCGGTAGTCCCGGAGGGCGAAACGATCGACGAGTCGTCGGCGTCCGTGGTCTATGCCGGCACCTGGGAGATTGCCCGCCACCACGGCTACGGCGGCAACAAGGTTCGCTTTGCGACCGAGGCCGGCGCCTCCGCGTCCGTCACGTTCACCGGCCGCAAGATCGTCTGGTATGGCCCGCAGGGCCCGACGCGTGGCGAGGCCAATATCTACATCGACGGGAGGCTCGTGAAGACGGTCGATCTGTTCGACCGCACCTTCGACGCCCGAGCGGTGGCATTCAAGCGATCCTGGAAGGCGGCCGGTGCCCACACCCTGACCATCGAGGTCGTTGGCACGGACGGTCGCGAGATGATCGCGATCGACGAGTTCGAGGTTACCCAGTAGCCAATACGCCCTTCGCCTGGCGGTCCAAGGCCCATGGTCAGCGGACCGCCAGCACCTCGATCTCCACGCGGAAGTCCGCGGCCAGGGCCGTGACGCCGACGGTCGCCCGTGTCGGCGGTTCGGTCGGGAAGAACTCGCGGTAGACCGAGTTCATCGCGGCGAACTCGGTGAAGTCGCGAAGGTAGACCGTGCACTTCACGACGTCCGCATAGTCGAGTCCGGCGGCGCGCAGCAGTCGGCCGACGTTGTCCAGCATCTGGCGGGTTTCCGCCGCGATGCCGCCGGGCACCGCGCCAGGCTGGCCTGGGACGTCACCGACCTGGCCGGCGAGGAAGACGAACCCGTTCGCCTCCACGACCTGGGAGTAGGGGTAGCTGCTGGGCGGGATGCCGAGGAGCTCCGGAACGTGCTTGGGCATGAGGACACCTCCGTGATGGATCGTGTGGATCGGTCGGGCGGAGTCTGACGGACGGTGCGCGGGCGCGCAGTGCTCGGTCGCGCAGACGCGCCATGCGCGCCATGCGCCATGGACGTAATCTTCCGGGCGATGGCAGTCATCGAGACGCGTGGGTTGACCAAGCGCTACGGGCACGGCGATGCGGCGGCCCCGGCGCTGGTCGAGCTGGACCTGGATGTTCGCGAGGGCGAGATCTTCGGGTTCCTGGGGCCCAACGGCGCCGGCAAGTCCACGACCATCCGCCTGCTCCTGGGCTTCCTGCACCCGACGGCCGGCCGGGCCGCGGTCCTGGGGCACGACATCCGCCGCGACTCCGTCGCGATCCGCCGCCAGGTCGGGTACCTGCCCGGTGGGATCGCGTTCTGGGACGGGTTGAGCGGCACGCATCTGCTGGACGAACTGGCCGCGCTGTCCGGACGGCCGCCGGTCCGACGCACCGATCTGCTCGATCGCCTGGAGCTGAGCGCGGAAACCCTGCGCCGGCCCGTCCGCGACTATTCGCGCGGCATGCGCCAGAAGCTGGGTATCGTCCAGGCGCTCCAGCACGATCCGGAGCTCGCGATCCTTGACGAGCCGTCGGAGGGGCTGGATCCGTTGATGCAGCGCGCCTTCTACGACATCCTGGACGACCTCCGCGCGGCAGGACGGACGATCTTCTTCTCCTCTCACGTGCTGTCCGAGGTGGAACGGGTGTGCGACCGCGTGGCCATCGTCCGGCATGGCCGCCTGGTCGCGCTGGAGGATGTGGCCTCTCTGCTCGCGCGGCGCCGGCGGAACGTGGAGATGCGCTTCGAAGGGGACGCGCCCCGCCTCACGGCGGTCTCGGGCGTCAGCGACGTGCACGTGACGGAGGGCCTGCTCACGTGCCGGCTGGAGGGCGATGTCGGGCCGTTCCTGGCGGCCCTCGTCGGCCTCGTCGTGCGCGACCTGACCATCGAGCCGGCGCGTCTCGAGGAGGCGTTCCTGGAGTTCTACGAGGACGCCATCGACCGCCCGACCGACGGCGCGACCGGAAGGGCGCAAGACGACGTGGTCCAGGGTGTGCGGGCGTGAACGGGCCGTTGTTCGGGCACATCTGGCGAGCCAACCGCGGCCGACTGGCCATCATCGCGCTGACGTTGCTGGTGTGGGGGACGCTGCTGCCGGTCATCTACGATGCGTTCGGCGTCCAGTTCAAGCAACTCCAGGACAGCGGGATCATCCCGCCCCAATTCACGCAGTTCGGTGGCGGCGACATCTTCAGCCTGACCGGCTCGGTGGCCCTTGGGTTCATCCACCCGATCGCGGTCGGGCTGATGCTCGTGTTCGCGGTCGGGTTCAGCGCGGCGGCGGTGGCCGGCGAGCGCCAGCGCGGGACGCTGGAGGTGCTCCTGTCGCGGCCCATCTCGCGCCGACGGATCTATCTGACCCTGCTCGCGGCGGCGACCTTGTTCGTGGCCGTCGTCGTGGCCGCCCTCACCTCCGGAGCCCTGATCGGCGCGATGCTCACGGACCGCGTGGCGGAGCTTGGTCCAGGCAACCTGCCGCTGTTGTGGTTGAACGGCACGCTCCTGTTCGTGGCCATCGCGGCGGTGTCAATGGCAGCCTCGGTCTCCTTCGATCGACTGACGCCGGCGATCGGGCTATCCCTCGGCTTCGTGCTGCTTCAGTACTTCATGAACGCACTTGGCGAGCTTTGGCCGGATGCGGCCTGGCTTCAGCCGTTCTCCGTCTTCTCGTACCTGGACGCCCGAGCGGCGCTCTCAGGCCTGCCTGACCCCGCGAACTTCGTGGTGCTGGCCTCGGTCATCGCGGCCGCAGTCGGGTATGCCTTGATCGTCTTCCCGCGTCGCGATCTGGCCGCGCCCAGCTGATCGCCAGGAACAACGCCACCGCTCCGCCGCATCCACCGCCCTACTCGACGGCGACCACCCGGTAGGTCACCGCTCCACGGGGGGTCTTGATCGCGATCTCCGACCCGGGCCTCGCCCCGAGCAGTGCCCGCCCGACCGGCGATGCCACTGACAACCGTCCTGACCCCGGGTCAGATTCGGCTGATCCGACCAGGGTGTACGTGTCGGTCAAGCCGTCCACCTCCACCGTGACTCGCGACCCAAGATCGGCGCTGGCACCGGCCACCGGGGCATCGACGACCACGGCCGTCCGCAGGAGCGCTTCGATGGCCTGGACCCGACCCTCAAGGAACGACTGTTCCTCGCGAGCCGAGGTGTAGTCCGCGTTCTCCTTGAGGTCGCCGAGTTCCTTGGCGGCGCGGATCCGGCCGATGACCTCCGGCCGGCGAATGCCGGTCAACTCGGCAAGTTCAGCCTGGAGTCGGGCGGCGCCGTCAGGCGTGAGGTTCGTCGCGACATCGCCGGCAGGGCCTCCGTTCGCGGCGCCGGCCCTGGCCGCGGCGACCGCGGCGATGGCCGCTGCCCGCGGCGTCGGCGTGCGTCGGATCGGTTGCGGTGCCGGTTGGGCCACGACCCGGCGCTTGCGCTCCGCCGGCTCTCCGTGAGCCCCCTCCGCGTCGCCGTCCGCCACGACGACGATCCGTGGCGGCGGTGCCGGGGCCTCGGCGGGCTCGGGCAGGAGCGAGCCGCTGATGCCGCTGGGGCGGCGGTCGCCGGTGGGTCGGCGCAGGTTTGCGAACGGCAGGACGTCCGCCCCCGCCGGCAGGTGCGCGCGATCGGCAGCCGACACGGCGTCCGCGAAGGCCGTCAGCAGCGCGTCCTCGTACTCCTCCACGGCAGTCGTGGCAGCCCACCAGACGCGGGTCGACGGTAGCGTAGAGAGCGTCTTCAGCCAGTGCCCGCCGGAATGTGGCCGCCGATCACCCAGACCGGTCTTGTCCATGGCCGCGAGCCGGCCGCCGATCGACGCGCTGGTCGCGCCGATATACAGGACGACCTGACCAGGCAACCAGAACGAGGCGAGTCGGGCGGCCAGGGCGCGGGAACTTGGTCGAGCCCCGTCCACGCGCAGGTCCTCCACGCGCTCGAGCCACTTGCCGATCCGGGTCAGCTCGATCGGCGCGGTCGACCGCGGGGCCGGAAGTTCGACGATGAAGACGCCGGGAGCACGCGCCGGAACCGGCCGCCCCCACGGCAGCGGTCCATCAGCGAGCAGGCCGACATCACGGAACAGGGTCGCGGCGGCGATGGGGTCGGGCATCCACGGGATGGTACCCGCGATGCGGTCGCGCTATCGTGCGCCTCGCATGGTCCCGTCGCGGCCACGTCGGGCGGGGCTCCGGCGGGCCCTCCCGTTCCTGTCGCTCGTGGTCCTGGTGCCGCTCGTATCGCTGAGCCTTGGGCCGGTGCTGTCGGCGTCGCCGTGGACCCGGTCGCCGGACATCGTGGCACTCCCGTCGCCGTCGGACGTCCCCCCGCTCCCGTCGCCGTCGGACGTCCTCCCGACCTCGTCGCCCACGGACAGCCCGCCGACCCCTGCTCCATCGCCCAGCCTCCGACAGCCGAGCACGCCGGACGTCAGTGCCGACGTCCGGATGGGTGGCGAGCTCGCGTCCAGTCTGGCGACCATCCGAACCGACTATGCGATCCCCGGCGTCTCGGTCGCGATCATCTTCCCGGACGGCACCACCTGGGCCGGCGCCGGCGGCTTCGCCGACATCGTCGCGGGGACGCCGGCCACGCCACTCACCGCGTTCGCCCTGGCCAGCCTGACCAAGACCTTCACCTCCGCACTCATCCTGCGACTCGCCGAGGAGGACGAGGTCAGCCTGGACGCCACCGTTCGAACCTACCTGCCGGACCTCCGCATCGATCCCGGTATCACCGTTCGGCAGCTCCTGGACCATACGAGCGGCCTGGCCGACTTCTTCTTCGACCCGGCCATCGATCGGGCCCTCCTGGCAGACCTCGATCGCCACTGGACGGAGGCCGAAGCCCTCGAGTACGTCGACACGTCACACTTCGAGCCGGGACGAGGCTGGCACTACTCCAACACGAACTACCTGCTCCTGGGCATGATCGCGGCGCGGATGGGTCGTGCCCCGCTCGCTGAGCAGTTCCGCCAACAGTTCCTTGGTCCGCTGGGCCTCGACAGCGCCTTCTATCAGCCGACCGAGGTCGCGCGCGGACCGGTCGCCCACGGCTACCGCTTTGACACCGGAGCGACCGATGCACCGGCGATCGATCTCACCGGCGCGGGACCGATCGTGCCGTTCGCATCCGTGGTGACGGCGGCCGGTGGCGCCGGCGGCCTTGCCGCGACCGCGACTGACGTCGCTCGCTGGGCCCGCGCGCTCTACGGCGGCGACGTGCTGGGAGCCGCGTCTCGCCAGGAGATGCTCGACGGTGGCGCCCGGACCGCGCGCTATCGGTCGTTCGGCGCGTACGGGCTGGGCGTCCAGTTCCTGGACATCGCCGGCCAGCCGACGGTCGGCCACTCTGGTCGCCTGCTCGGTTTCCGGTCGGCGGTCCGCTATCTGCCGGAGGCCGGGATCACCATCGCGGTGTTGACCAACCAGAGCCGCACGGACCCAGGGATCATCGTTGACGCGCTCCTGCGCATCGCCATGCGGGCGGTCCACGATTGCGGCTGCAGGACCGGGCGCTGACCGGACAGACGCATCGTTGCCCGCGGGAACCACATTCGCGGCGACCGGGACGAACCGCCGGCCGCAGCCAGTACCACTGGGTATGGACCGCGTCATGCAAGCGCGCGAGGCTGTGGGTCCGTTCGCAGGGAGGGTCGCCATGTCGATCCACGTCGACGTCTTCACCGCCGCTGGATCGGCCAGCGGCCTCCTCGCCCGTGGTGGATCCCTGCGCGACGTCCTGGAGGGTGGCGGTGACCTCCTCCTGGAGCGGGCGACCTGGCGCGCCACGGGTGAGTCGGGTGCCCGACCGGCCGGCGAGCTCGCGATCCCGGTCGACGACGTCCTGATCGCGATCGGCGATGTCGAGCCGACGAACCCGGTCCACGCCTCGTGGCACGCCATCCGGCTGGAGATGGGCCCCCACATCGTCGAGGGCGAGCTGCCGACCCTGCCGGGCTACGACCCGGGCCGCGCCCTGACTCGGCCAAATGGGGAGTTTCTGGTCCTCCGGGACGTGCGCCTGGGCTGGCTTGGCGAGGCGGGCGCGATGACGCCCGTGGGGCACGTGGCCCTGATCAATCGCTACGCCGTCGAACGCGTGACGGCAGACCTGATGCTCGGCTTCTACTTCCCTGGTGCCGCGCTGAGCGAATCCAGTGCGGTCGGCGCGGGCCTGGGCGAGGCGGAGGCGCTGACCAGCTGACGGCGCTCAGCGGCTGCCGGCGCTCAGCGGCTGCCGGCGCCGCTCCGGGAACGGACCGGCTTGCGGTGGGCATGCCGCTCGACGGTGACGCGGGCGTGCCCGGCGCGCATCCCCAGTGGCCGGGCCTCGATGTTGCGATCCGGCACGAAGCCTTCCTCCACGGTCCAGGGGATGGCCATCTTGAGCATCCGCTGGACGCCGCGGAGCAGATCGACCTCATCGACACAGACCAGGCTGATCGCTTCCCCGGAGGCGCCGGCCCGACCCGTCCGGCCGATCCGGTGGATGTAATCCTGCGGGTTCCACGGCAGCTCGAAGTTGACGACCACGGGCAGGTCCTCGATATCCAGGCCACGAGCGGCCACGTCGGTGGCCACGAGGACCCGGATCTCGCCGGTCTTGAAGCCCTCCAGGGCACGCGTCCGTTCCGGCTGCGAGCGGTCGCTGTGGATGGCCACCGCCTCCAGCCCTTCCCGATCAAGACGCGCTGCCAGGCGCGACGCGGCGAGCTTGGTCCGGGTGAAGACCAGCACCTGGCGCAGGTCGTGGCTACGGACCAGGTGCGCCAGGAGCGCCTCCTTGCGGTCCCGATCCACCGGGTAGACGAGCTGCTTGACCATCTCCGCGGCCTGGTTGCGCGGGGCGACCTCCACGACCACGGGATCGCGCAGGATCGTGCCCGAGAGGCGCCGGATGTCGTCGGAGAACGTGGCCGAGAACATCAGGTTCTGGCGCCGCGCAGGCAGCAGTTCGATGATCCGCTGGATGTCCGGCAGGAACCCCATGTCCAGCATCCGATCCGCTTCGTCGAGGACAAGGATCTCCACCTGGCCCAGGTTGGCGACCTTCTGGCCGACGAGGTCGAGCAGTCGCCCCGGCGTGGCCACGAGGATCTCGATGCCCGCCCGCAGGGCCTTGATCTGGGGGTCCATCGGCATCCCGCCGTAGACCACGGTGGAACGCAGCGGGACGGTCCGGCCATAGGTCCGCACGCTCTCATCGACCTGCACGGCAAGCTCGCGCGTGGGCACGAGGATCAGGGCGCGGACCGGATGGCGGGCGGGTGAGAACGAGGTGTTCGCGTGCGGCCGCAGTCGATCCAGGATGGGCAGCGTGAAGGCGGCGGTCTTGCCCGTGCCGGTCTGGGCGGCTGCGAGGACATCGCGGCCCTCCAGGATGACGGGGATGGCGACTTCCTGGACCGGCGTGGGGGCGGTGTAGCCCTCCTCGATGACGGTCTGGAGCAGATCGGCCGACAGGCCGAGGGTGTCGAAGGTCAAGCGTGGCTCCTGCATGGTCCCTGGCCGGCGCGGGCGGGGCGGGAACCCGTGGAGCGCGACGGTGGCGCTATCCAGTCGGCGCGCTGATACGCGGCCGACAGTGGGCCGCCCGGAGCATAGCCGATATCGGTACGATCGGACGCGTGGCACCCGGCGGCACCCCGGCGATCGATCTCGTCCGACGAGCGGGCGCCCTTCATCGCGTGCACGAGTACACGCTGCCGGAGCGACATGGGCGCGCGCGCGACGAGCGTCCCGACTATGGCGTGGAGGCCGCACGCGCGCTCGGCGTGCCGCCCGGACGCGTGTTCAAGACGCTCATCGCAACGGTCGACGCGGACCGGCTCGTGGCAGCCCTCGTGCCCGCCGATCGCCAGGTCGACCTTCGGCGACTCGCAGCGGCCTGCGGCGGTCGGGCCGCGACGCTCGTTGAACCGGTCGTGGCGGAGCGGGCCACGGGCTCCGTGATCGGCGCCATCAGCCCGTTGGCGCCGCGCCGGCACCTCGCCGTGGTGATCGATGCGAGCGCAGCCGACCACTCGACGATCTTCGTGAGCGCCGGGCGACGCGGCCTCCAGCTGGAACTCACCCCGGCGGACCTCGTGCGGCTGACGAGGGCGATGTTGGCACTCGTCACCCGGTCCGGGGACATTTCGCGCAGCATGACGTAGAGACAGTGGACCGTTACGGCTGGCATACTGCGGCAAGGCCCCCAGGCCCCACAACCACACGAACACCAGGGACATAGGCACAACTCGAATCATCGCCGACCCCCACGGCAGGACCCTGTCGACCGTCATCGGGTGATCCCACTCGATCGTCGCGCCCCGCGTGCGCCGCGTGCGCCGCGCTTTCGACGGCTCGATCCGTCACGTCTCGTTCCTGCCCCAGGGCGGCCAGCACTCCGTCCCCGCGCCCCAACGCGGTGGTCTGGCAGCAAGGAGGCAGGATCTTGTCGGAACACGAACACGGCGCCCAGCGGGCGTCCTCCAACCGGTCGCTCCGCCTGACCGTACTCGCCATCGTGGCGGCGCTGGTCGCGAGTCTCGGGACGGTGGCGAACCCGGCTCCGGTGTCGGCTGCAGCGATCAAGGTCGTGATCGTGGTCGGGCCCGCCGGATCCAGAACCGGCAACTACATCGACAGCGCGAGGCGCTACGCCAGCCAGGCTCGATCGTATGGCGCGACGGTCGTCGAGGTCTTCAGCCCCAACGCGACGTGGTCCCGGGTGAAGGCGGCGGCCCAGGGCGCGAACCTGCTCATCTACCTTGGCCATGGCAATGGCTTCCCGAGCCCGTACGGGTCCTTCTCCAAGTATCGCCGTGACGGGATGGGTCTCAACTCGACCCTCGGCAATGGCCATTACAACGTCAAGTACGTTGGCGAATACCCGATCGAGCAGGAGATCCGACTGGCCGCCAACGCCGTGGTCATCCTCAATCGCCTGTGCTACGCCTCCGGCAACTCCGAATGGGGCACGGCGAATCCCACCCGTGAGACGGCCATCAAGCGAGTCGACAACTACGGTGCCGGATACCTCGGGGCGGGCGCCAAGGCCGTGTACGCGGAGGCGACCAACAGCGTCGCCTACACGATCAAGGCCCTGTTGAAGTCGGATCGCACGGTGGAGTCGATCTTCATGAGTCACCCCAGCGCCAGCGGGGCTCGCGACTTCACCTTCGACTCCGTGCGAACGCCGGGAACGCGCGCCCACATGGACCCGCCCAGGGAAGGCAAATACTGGCGGTCGGTGATCGGGGACCTGTCGCTGTCGGCTTCGTCGTTCCGCGCCGGCGGCTGAAGTCGGGCGGCGCGACGCGTACCATGACTGCCACGACCGATCGACTGCCGTTCACCGGTGACGATGCCGCCGACCGCCTGCTCGCCAGCGATCCGCTGGCCTTGCTCATCGGCTTCGCCCTCGACCAGCAGGTCACCGTCCAGAAAGCGTTCAGTGGTCCTGCGGAGTTGCTGCGTCGACTGGGTCACCTGGACGCGGCCAGGATCGCCGCGATGGATCCGGCCGAGCTGGATGCCCTCTTCCGTGAGCGACCGGCCCTGCACCGGTTCCCGGGGGCCATGGCCGGCAAGGTCCAGGCGCTGGCGGCGGCCATCGCCGCCGATTACGCTAACGACGCAGGTCGCCTGTGGGGCGAGGCGGCGGATGGTCCAGACCTTCGGCGTCGGCTGCTCGGGCTGCCAGGGATCGGCGAGATGAAGACCGCGGCCCTCATCGCCATCCTGGGCAAGCGCCTCGGCGTCGTCCTGCCCGGACTGGACGACGTGATGCCCGCCCACCCGACCCTCGGGGATGTCGACTCTGCTGAGGCCCTCGCGACGTACCAGGCGGGCAAACGCGCGCACAAGGCGGAACTGCGCGCCGCCAAGGGCTGATCTCCGACAGACCCCGAGCCTGGGCGACGTACGGATCTCGTGGTATGGTCGTTGAACACGCAACCACGTCCCACGAGCGTCCCAGGAGCACCAACGCGATGAACGACCAGATCCGTCAAGGGCTGACCCAGGGTCAGATCATCGACATCACGACGACCGGACGAAACAGCGGGGAGGCACGGCGGATCGAGATCATGTCCCACGTCATCGACGGACGCATCTTCATCTCCGGCATGCCAACGGACCGGCCGCGTGCCTGGATCCACAACCTCACCGCGGACCCGCGGATGATCGTGCACCTCAAAGGCGCCGTGACCGCCGATGTGCCGGCGACGGCGCGAGTGATCATGGACGACGCCGAACGCCGCCGGGTGTTCGAATGGATCGCGACTCAGGCCTGGCGCGACCAGGACGTCGAGCGGATGCTGACCGGCAGTCCGCTCATCGAGGTCACGCCGGAGCTCGCCGCCGCCTGATCGGGTCGCTCATGGAGCCAAGGGGTCGGACGGTCAGGAACGCGATCGCCGGCTAGACTGACAGCTCGTGCGAGACCCAGCCGACCGACCCGAGCCGCCCACGCCTCGACGAGCCACCGGCGGCCGCGCGGCCCGTCCCCGGTTCGCGCTACCGGTCGATCATCACGACGAGCGCACCAGCGAGCGCATCGAGGCGTTCCTCGAGGGCCCGGTCCCGGCTCGGCGATCGCGGCCCCGCCAACCGCGCCCCGAGGCCGTGCGCCGGCAGCGCCGGCTCGTCCCGCTGGATACCCGAACCGATTGGGAGGCGGCGCTCCTGCACGAGGACGCGAGACTGTCCCGCTACGGCCGTGCCGCGTCGGTGCTGGTGGTCGATATTCGACTGGCCAGACCAGGTGCCGAGGATCGGCTGGCTACCGAAGTCGGCGCGGTCATCCGTCAGCTCGCGCGCGAAACGGATCGCGTCGCCAGGGTCAGTCAGACCCGGTTCCACGTCCTGCTGCCCGAAACCCTGGAGCCAGAGGCGGCCGCCCTCGCCCAGCGGGTGCAAAGGGCGTGTGCGGCGTCCGTCGCGACCAGCCTGGATGGCGGGGTCACGATCGCGACCGCGGTGGCCAGCCCGCCTCGCGGTGCCACCCTGGTCGACGCCCTGCGGCAGGCCCAGGACAGCCTCGCCGACTGATAGCGGGCGGGGGGTTCGCCCTGCCTGACCAGAGCCTCCACGAGCCGCTCGAGCTCCGCAGCGGGATGTCGGGTCAGGCCCGTGTGCATCGCGGATGGCTGGATGATGGTGCTGGCCGGTGCCACCAGCCAGTGGAACCGCTCCGCGAGGGCCGGCCGGGCGATCGGTCCGCCAGCGGCCTCACCTCGGGCGATCGCCTCGATGGCGTCCAGATGCGGCTGCACAACCGCGGCCGCCAGGTCCGGTGCGAACGCCGCCAGGCGGACTGGATCCAGGCTGGTGCGTCACGTAGCGGGTCGCGACGCGATGCGACAGGGTCCAGGTGGCGGACAGGTCCATACTCGGGAGTCTACGCGGCCGCCAGCGTCGACCACGCTGGCGCAACGCGCCCGCCCACAGGTCGCATGCAGGCGCGCACGCTTCCCACGAGCGACTTTGCGCCTGACCGGTTACCCTCGCGACTTGCCAAACAAGGAGCCCATGTGACCATCTCGGAACGCCGCCTCGATCCCTCCGACGTCTTGTCGCCCGCAGAATCGCTCAACCAGGACATGGCGCTCCTGAACGAACTGGAGCCTGAGGCTGCTCGCCTCTACGACCGGCACGCTCGGGTCGCCCAGGAATGGTTCCCCCACGACTACATCCCGTATCGCCTTGGGCGCGACTTCGACAAGGAGCCCTGGACTCCGGATCAGCCTCGCCTCACCGGCGTCGCCCAGACGGCCTTCGAAGTCAACCTGTTGACCGAGGACAACCTGCCTTCGTACCACCGGCTCATCCACGGCATGTTCGGTCACGGGGACGGAGCGTGGATCAACTGGGTCGGCCGCTGGACGGCCGAGGAGGGCCGCCACGCGATCGTCCTGCGCGACTACCTGACGGTCACCCGCAACATCGACCCGATCTTGCTCGAGCGCGGTCGCTTCCAGCAGCTCCAAAAGGGCTACGACATGGCGTCGACGTCCACGTTGCGTGGCCTCGCCTACGTCGCCTTCCAGGAGCTCGCGACCCGGATCTCGCATCGCAACACCGGGCGCTATTCGGAGGATCCGGTGGCCGATCGGATCATGATCCGGATCGCCGCCGACGAGAACCTGCACATGGTCTTCTACCGCGACATCCTGGGCGCCGCGATCAAGGTCCAGCCGTCGGCGTCGGTTCGAGCCATCGTCGACGAGGTCCTCGCCTTCCAGATGCCCGGCGCCGGGATCCCGAACTTCCTGCGCAAGGCTGCGCAGATCGCCAAGGCCGGGATCTACGACATCCGCATCCACCGCGACGAGGTCCTGCTGCCGATCCTGCGCCACTGGGGCATCTTCGAGCTGGAGGGCCTGGATGGGGCTGCCGAGGAGGCGCGTCGTCGGCTCGCGGAGCACCTCGAGACGCTCGATGCGGCGGCCAAGCGCTTCGAGGCGAAGCTGGCGAATTCGACCGTGCCGAGGATGGTTTCTCTCGGCTGACCGACCGGCGGCGACGTCCGGAGCCTCATCGCCGACGCTCGACTGGCCGTGGGCCGGGCAACGCTCAGTTGCTGGGGCCGCCCTGGGTACCGCCTTCGCGCAGGAAGCGTTCGATCTCGCCGATCAGGTCGTCCCCGGACGGCAGGCGCTGTTCGTCGACCATGACTTCCAGGCGTTCCACATACGACCGAGTGCTTTCCTCCATCGCGGTCGCCGTGTCCAGGCGCGAGCGCAACTGGCGCGCCTCCTCGACGAGATCGCCGGACGGAAGGATGACCCCGAGGTGGCGGCCCAACGCACTGAGGAGTTCCACGGAGGCCGCCGGATAGCCGCCTGAGACGTAGTGCGGGACCTGCGCGAAGTAGCCGACGGCCGGGATTCCCGCCTGGGCCATGGCCATCTCCAGGACGGACACGGCGGCCGCCGGGACGCGCAGGACGCCCGCCGGGCCGGGAAGCACATCGCCGCGCAGCCGACCAGGTTCCGACGTCGTCCCGATGATCGGCACGGAACGGGTATGCGGCACAGCGGCCGGGATGGAGCCAAGGCTGATCCACTCGTCCACGCCCAGGACCCGAGCGATCTCTACCACGGCGTCCCCAAAGGCCTGCCAGCGGTCATCCGGTTCCGCCCCGGCCAGGATGAGCAGGTCGCGTTCGGCGAACCGCGTTCGACGGAGGGTCAGTTCCGGCCAGGTGAGTTCGGCCAGCCGCCCGTCGACGATCCGGAGGGTGGGTCGGCGGGCGCGATAGTCGAACAGCGCGTCCGCATCGAAGGTGGCCACGACCGTGGCCCCGTCGACGAGTTGCGCGAGGGCAGTCGTCGCGGCACTGCCGGCATCCACCCAGCCGTCGAACGCCCCGACCATCGCTGGAGCGATCAAGTCACCGGGACCGCCGGGATCCGCCAGTCCAGAGGGATCGGCCATCGTGTAGAGCGCCACGTGGCCAAGCATACCCATCACTCGGGTTCAGGCACGCGACGGATCCTCGGTCGGACCACTTCATTCAGAAACCTGAATCGAATGACGACCGTCTCGAAGTTGCGCCATCGGGCATGATAGGGCAGAGTCCAGCCCATTCGATCGAATATGCGCGTGCCCCAGCCCGTGCCGAGACTCCGTCCAACCGATGCAGGAGGGTTGCTTCGTTGCGCACCACGACCAAGGGGCGCGTTCGATACGCGTTCGTACTCATCAGCTCGGCCATCGCACTGGCGGCCATCGTGGCGCCCGTCTCGGCCGACGACGGCCTGGAGATCAGCACACCCTTCCCGGCCGTGGCGGTCGCGCCGGGATCCAAGGTCAGCTTCGACCTGACGATCACCTCGACCCGGACGGCGGACATCGCCCTGTCCGTGGCCGGGATCCCGGCCGGGTGGACGGCGAGCCTGCTCGGTGGCGGGTACGTCGTCGACAGCGTCGCGGTCTCGTCCGACACGGACGGGACGGTCCGCCTGGACGTCCAGGTCCCGGCCGACGCCGCGGCCACCACTGGATCGATCCGCGTGACCGGCACCGGCGGTGGCGCCACGGACGTGCTCACGGTCGCGGTACGCGTCGATGCGGAGGCGGCTGGGGACGTCGCCTTGACGACGTCCACCCCGGCCTTGACCGGTCCCTCTGACGCGAGCTTCTCCTTCGACCTGCAATTCAAGAACGACACGGCCCAGGACGTCACCCTGGCGGTCACGGCGACCGGCCCCGACGCCAGCTGGGACGTCAAGGCGACCCTGACCGGCGAGACACAGGCCGCCTCCACGATCGTGGAGGCCGGTTCCACCCAGAACGTCACGGTCGCGGTCAGGGCCCCCGGTGATGTCGCTGCCGGCGCTTACCCGATCCAGGTGGCAGCGACAGCCGGCGAGCGAACCGTCAGTGCGGACCTGTCCATCGAGGTCACCGGTTCCTACTCGATGACCTTGTCCACGCCGAATGACGTCCTGTCAGCGGGCGGCTCGGCCGGGGCGCCGACGACCCAGGTCTTCGACATCACCAACACCGGGACCGCCCCCTTGACCGAGGTCGCCCTGACGGCGACGCCTCCGACCGGCTGGGACGTGACGTTCGAGCCGGCAACACTGGCGGCGATCGCGCCGCAGCAGAGCGGGACCGTCACCGCGACCATCACCCCGTCCGCCGAGGCGGTCGCCGGGGACTATGTCGTGTCCTTTTCCGCGAACGGTGTGGAGGGCGGCGCCGACGCATCGGCCCAGATCCGATTCACCGTGGAGACCTCGCCGCTCTGGGCCCTGGTCGGCCTCGGCATCATCGTGCTGATCCTGGGCGGCCTCTTCTATGTCTTCCGCACCTACGGTCGACGATGAGCGGGACTCCGGGGCGGATCGCGCCAAAGCGACGGCCCGGTCATCGCCTCGCCGCCGCGCCGGCACCAGATCGCGCCCGCGTGTCGGGATCGCGAGCGCATGCTCCCGAGAGAACGTTCGAGACCCCGCCCGATGACATCCGGATCCGAACGCGCGGCCTGACCAAGCGCTACGGCGACCTGGTCGCCGTGGACGACCTGGACCTGGACGTGCAGGCCGGCGAGATCTTTGGCCTGCTCGGTCAGAACGGGGCGGGCAAGACGACGACCATCCTGATGCTGCTGGGTCTGACGGAGCCCACGTCGGGTGAGGCGTGGGTCATGGGCCTGGACCCGACCCGTGGGCCGCTGGAGGTCAAGCGCCGCGTTGGCTACATGCCGGACAGCGTCGGCTTCTACGGCGACATGTCGGGCCGGGAGAACCTGCGCTACACGGCTCGGCTCAACCGGATCGATCAGTCCACCGCGAATGCCACGATCCACGAGGTCCTGACCCAGGTCGGTCTGACGGACCGGGCGGACGACCGGGTGGACACGTACTCGCGGGGCATGCTCCAGCGCCTGGGCATCGCGGACGCGCTGGTCAAGGATCCGGACGTGCTCATCCTGGATGAGCCGACGACCTCCATCGACCCGCTGGGCGTCGGCGAGATCCTGGATCTCCTGCGGGGGCTCGTGCAGGAACGAGGCCTGACCATCCTGCTGTCGAGCCACCTGCTCAACCAGGTCCAGTCGGTGTGCGACCGGATCGGGATCTTCGCCGCGGGCCGGCTGATCGGGCAGGGGACCATGGCCGACCTCGCCGCCCGATTCGGTGATGGAGCTGGCCACCTGGAGGTCGGACTGGACCTGGTCGCGCCAGCCGAGATCGAGCGGGTTCGGGCGCTCATCGCCGCGATCGATGGGGTCACCGCCGTCGTCCGGGCAGACGGGCCGGCGCGCGTCTGGACGGTCGCCGTCGTGTCGGCGGCGGAGGCGCCACGGGTTCGAACGGCGATCTTCGCCATCGTGGCCCAGCACGAGCTGCCGTTGACCTCCATCCGCGAGGTCGTACCGTCGCTGGAGGACATCTATCGACGGGCGGTCGCCGGGCCCGCCGTGCGACGGGCGCCGGAGACGGCGGCATGAGCGCGATCTCCCGCGAGCCCTCCGCTCCGCGCTCCGTGCCGCGCTCCGTGCCGCGCGCCGGATGGATGGTCATCGGCGGCAAGGAGTTCGGGGATCATCTGCTGTCCGCGCGGTTCATCGTCCTGGTCATCGTGCTGGGGCTCGCCGCCGCGATCCCGCTCTACTTCGCCGCCGCCGCGATCCGTGCTGTGGCCTCCTCCGTGACCGATTCGCAGGCCATCTTCATCGCCCTGTTCTGGCTCGCGCCGGACGTCGGGAACGGTGGCGTCACCCTGCCGTCAGTGACCGGGTTCCTGGCCTACGTGGCGCCTCTGCTGGGCCTGGCCTTCGCCTTCGACGCGATCAACGGCGAACGCGCCGACGGGACGCTGCCGCGCCTGCTCTCACAGCCGATCCACCGCGACGACGTGGTGAACGGCAAGTTCGCGGCGGGGCTCGCCGTGATCGGGATCGTGCTGGTGTCGGTCGTCGGGGCGATCGCGGCCTTTGGGCTGATCCGGCTGGGCATCGTGCCGGCCGCATCGGAGGTGCTGCGGATCGTGCTGTGGGTGCTCGTCACGTTCATCTATGTGTCGCTGTGGCTGGCCTTCGGGATGCTCCTGTCCGTCGTCGTCCGGCGCGCGGCGACATCCGCGCTGATCGGCTTCGGGACATGGCTCCTCCTGACGTTTTTCGGGGGGCTCATCGTGTCGTTGATCGGCGGGATCGTGGCGCCGCTGACGGGCACGGCGCAGGAACAGCTCCGGAGCATCGGCATCCAGGAGACCCTGCGCCGACTGCTGCCGGACACGCTCTACCGTGAAGCGTCGCTCACGTTGCTCAACCCGCAGGTCACGTCCGTCGCCACGCCGGCCACGCTCGGTGGATACCAGCAGGCGCAGCAGCGGATCCCGTCCCTGCTCTCGCTGGACCAGAGTTTCATCCTGGTCTGGCCGCAGGTGGTCGGTCTGGTCGCCTTGACCGTGGCCTGCTTCGCGCTGGCCTACGTCACGTTCATGCGCCAGGAGGTCCGGGCCTGAGTCGTGGCGCGACGGTCCGCTCCACCCGTCTGACGCCGGAGTGACCTGACACCGAGGCAAGGAGGTCACGAACGTCCGGCCAGGGCGCCACGCGCCAATCCCAGCTCGACCTCTGCGTACGCCGTGGACCACGCGACGACGTCGGCTCGCGAGACCGTCGTGCCGTGGGCCACGACCTGCAGCGCCAGCCCGTCCAGCAGGGAGAGGATCCGCCACGCGGCACCGTCCGGATCCGCGCACTGGAACGACCCATCCGCGACACCGGCCCGGATGGTGGACGCCAGCAGGCCCTGCCACCCAAGGTTGAGCCGCCGCGACGTGGCCTGCAGCGCGGGTCGGCGGGCGGCCTCCGCCCACGCATCCAGCCAGAGCTGGAAGGCCCAGTCCTTGTCCGCCGGCGTGTACGTCCGGAAGAACGCGCGAAGCGCGGCGAGCGGTGCGTCCGCCTGGGTCATGAGCCGTGCGGAGGACTCCAGGTCCTGCGACGCAACCCGCTCAAAGGCGAGCGCCAGGACCTCATCCATCGAGTCGAAATAGTGGTGGATCAGGCCCGATGAGGTGCCCATCTCCGCCGCTACATCGCGTACCGTCGTTGAGGCCAGCCCCTTGCGGACGGCCACGGCGACCGTCGCGGCCACGATCGCGACGCGTCGGTCGGTGGGGGACATCCGGCTCACGAGCCGCAGCGTAGGACGATATTGCGCAGACGTCCAACTCCCGCTATCGTCGGCGCAGCCAACGACACACACAGCGAGGGTGCAGGCACGGCATGATCCGCACGACTCCCTTCCACGAGCGCACGAACGCCCTCAACGAGACCCAGCTGTGGAGCCACTGGTCGGGCCACCTGGCGGCGGATCGGTACCAGATGTCGGACAAGATGGAGTACTTCGCCGTCCGGAATGCGGCCGGCCTGTTCGACTCCAGTCCACTCTACAAGTACCGCATCCACGGCAAGGGAGCCGAGGCGTACCTGGGTGGCATCCTGGCGAGGGACATCCGCGCGTGTCTGCATGGCCAGGCCCAGTACACCTGCTGGCTGGACGACCGCGGCTCCGTCGTCGAGGACGGCGTCATCCTGCACACGGGCAAGAGCGAGTACCTGCTGACCTGTGCGGAACCCAACTTCGCCTACTTCGCGGACCGGATCGGCCGCCACGACGTGCTGATCGAGGAGGTCAGTCACGACATCGGGACGCTCGCGCTCCAGGGTCCGCGCTCGCGCGACCTCCTCGCGAAGCTCGTCCCCCAGATGGACAAGATCCCGTACTTCGGTGTGGCCAGGGGGGAGATCGGCGGGGCCGCCGTGACCGTCAGCCGGACCGGCTACAGCGGCGATCTTGGCTACGAGATCTGGATCGACACGCCGGATGCGCTCCACGTCTGGGACACCCTCTGGGAATCGATGGAGGGCTATGGCGTCCTGCCATTCGGCCTCGCGGCGCTGTACATGCTGCGCATCGAGGCCGGCCTGCTGCTCCTGGACGCCGACTTCGACTCCAGCCGCTACGCCTGGAACGACGCCCACCGATCCAGTCCGATCGAGCTCGGCTGGTCGTGGATGTTCAAGGATCTCAAGGGCGACGATCGTGCCTTCATCGGCCGCAAGGCGCTGGAACGGGAGATCGCCGACAAGACCTCGCGTTGGGCGATGCGCGGGCTCATCGTGGACTGGCGCGACTACGATCGCGTCTACGACGAGGCGGGCCTCATCCCGCCCAAGGAGCACAGCCCGATCGTGGAGGACTGGATGCTCTACGACGATGCGTACCAGCGTGTCGGCTACGCGACGAGCTTCATGTACTCGCCGATGCTCCAGCGCCACATCGCCCTGGCCCGCGTCCGGCCCGACTTCGCGAAGCTCGGGACCAAGGTGAACCTGGAGTTCACGGTGGATCACCACTACGAGCAGGTCGCCGCGCATGTCGCTCGGTTGCCGCTCTACAACCCAGCCCGAAAGACGGCCTGACATGACGACCACGACGCCGACGAAAGCCCCAAACAGGATCCCGACGAAGAAGACGCCGCGGTCGACCAGGGCGACGTCAAAGGCTGACCGGACCTACGACGCGATCGTCATCGGTGGCGGCCACAACGGCCTGGTCAATGGCGCCTACCTCGCCAAGTCCGGCCTCAAGACCCTGATCATCGAGCGCCGGCATCTCGTCGGTGGGGCGGCGATCACGGAAGAGCTGCGCCCGGGCTTCTGGTTCACCACGTTTTCGTATGCCCTGAGCCTGCTCCGGCCGGACATCATCCATGACCTGGAGCTGACCAGGCACGGCTTCATGCCGCTGCTGATGTCCACCACGCTCGCGCCCGCGGAGGACGGCGACTACCTGCTGTTCACCCAGGATCATGGCCAGAACCTCAAGGAGATCGCGCGCCACTCCCAGCACGATGCCGACGCCTACGATCAGTACAGCCACGACATGGAGATGGTCTGCCAGGCGGTCAAGCCACTCCTGGATATGGTCCCGCCGGACATCTTCAGCGACGATCCGGAGGAGATGCTCGCCTTGGCCCGCATCGGCGGCCGCTTCAAGAAGCTGGACAAGCGGGTGCTCCACAACGCGGTCCGACTCCTGACCGGCAGCGCCGCGGACTTCCTTGACGACTACTTCGACTCGGAGCTGCTCAAGGGCTATCTCGCCTCGTCGAGCATCATCGGGACCAAGGTCGGACCGCGGTCGCAAGGCTCGGGCCTCGTGCTGCTCTATCACTCGCTCGGCGAGCACGACGGTGAGTTCGGATCGTGGGCCTTCCACAAGAAGGGCAACGGCGGGTTCACCCAGGTGCTGGCTCGCGCGGCCGAGGCCTTCGGCGCAGAGATCCGGCTCGAGTCGCCGGTCGTGTCGGTCATCACGAAGCACGGCCAGGCGACCGGCGTCGCCCTGGAGGACGGCACGGAGTTCTACGCCGATACCGTGGTCAGCTCCCTCGATCCGCGGCGGACGTTCCTGGAGCTGGTGGAACCCCGCGAACTGCCGGACGACCTCGTGGAGAACATCCAGCGCTTCCGGTTCCAGGGCACCTCGTCCAAGGTCAACTTCGCCCTGGATGGGTTGCCGCATTTCCCGGCGCTCGGCCAGAAGCCGGACCACTTCCGTGGCTTCACGAACATCGGACCGTCCATGGACTACCTGGAGCGGGCCTATGACGACGCCAAGTACGGCTGGTACAGCCAGCGTCCCTACATCGACATGGCCATCCAGAGCACCATCGACCCGGACATGGCACCGCCCGGTAAGCACGTCCTGTCGTGCTTCATCCAGTACACACCCTACAAGCTCCGCGAGAGCGACTGGGACACGGAGAAGGAGAATCTGGGCGACACCGTCCAGCGCACCCTCGAGTCGTTCTTCCCGGGTTTCGGGGATCTCGTCCTCCAGCGCGAGGTGGTCACACCCCTGCATATCGAGCGGACCGTCGGCTTGTCCGAGGGCAACATCTTCGCCGGCGAGTTCTTCGCGCCACAGATGTTCTTCTTCCGCCCGGCGCCTGGCTGGTCCCAGTACCGCACCCCCATCGACGGCTATTACCAGTGCGGGTCCGGCACGCACCCGGGCGGTTGCGTCATGGGCGCCCCGGGCAAGCTCGCGGCCGGCCAGATCCTCAAGGACCGCGC
>Ga0163144_10007109_pt1 | contig 24565 bp, 15 predicted proteins | sample OliLak19BULKMAT1_FD_123175 | JGI IMG/M metagenome (GOLD analysis project Ga0163144, IMG submission 123175) | Freshwater microbial mat bacterial communities from Lake Vanda, McMurdo Dry Valleys, Antarctica - Oligotrophic Lake LV.19.BULKMAT1 | ecosystem: Environmental > Aquatic > Freshwater >...
GATGGCGCCGCCCGCCTCGAACGCACTCGGATTCGCCACAAACCGCCCGGTGGCGTCCTGCGTCACACCCGACGCCAGCAGCACGCGATCCTGCTGCTTGAACCCATAAAAGCTGATGGCCTCGCGCGCCAGGTCGGCGCGCGCCGATTCGGTGTAGGAGTAGTTCGCGACGAGCCGCCAGTTGCGCGAAAGGTTCGCGGTCACGCGCGCCTCGTAGCCCTCGGTATTGAAATCCGATGAGATCGACGAGACCGGCGGCGTGTATTGGCTCCGGATCGGCGCCCACGTCGCCGCGGTGAACGGGCGTCCCGCCCCCACCAATACGCCGCCAAAGGCATCCATGATTCGCGTATCCGTGTTCACCAGCACATTTGCCACCGGCGCCGTAAGCCGACCCATCTCGCTGCCGGTGAAATAGACCACGCGCGCATTCAGGCGGCTCTCCAGCAAATCGAAGCCAAGGCCGAAATCCTGCCCCTTGCCCTTCGAGAGCGGGCCGAGGTTGCCGTCGGGGAAAACCGTGCGCGCCAGCGGCGGAATACCGACATTCGACGACTTGTTCGCGACCACCGACAACCAGTCCCGCACGTGATAGACCACGCCAGCCGTGCGCGTCTGGCCGAGAAAATAATTCACCTTTCCCTTCGAGAGATCCCGGTCCACGACATCACCGGCAATCGGATCGTTGGCATAGCCGAGCTGCGTGTTCTTCACCTTGTCCTCGCGATAGCCGAAGGTCGTCACGAGCTTGCCGCCGAAGAAGAAACTCTGCGACGCCGCCATCTTCGAATCCATCTTCTGCGCCATGCCGCCGTTGTCCGCCCCGCCTGCGGCCACGTTGGCGTAGGCCGTCTTGTAGCTGCGGCCCAGGAAATTGATCGTCTCCGGCAGCGAGCGCCAGTCGCCCGTCCGATACGTGCCGTGATTTCCCTCGGTCAGATAATTCCGCACCGTCACGCGATTGTTGGGATTGGCCGGATCGGCGTTGAACGGCCGGCCCGCCAGCACGAGCCACGAGTTCGCCCGGCGATCGTTGACCTCGGTGCGCGCCGCGGACGCCGCGAGCCGGTGGCGGCCGAGCCACTTCGATTTCGTTTCGAGGGTGTAGGAAGCGGAAAGCCGCGTCTCGCGACTGTCGCCGTAGTGGATGTCGCGCGTCCACGGCCCGTCGAAATACATCCGGCCCGCATACGGATTCGCCGGCCCGCCCACGCCGAGCGTGCGGTTCGCCTCTCCGCGCAGCATCGGCTGCGTGCCGTTCATCACGTTCACGATCGCCTCCGTTTCCTGATAATTGTGGGCGAGATTGAAGATCAGGTTCCGCGTCGGCTGCCAGTCGGCCGTGACGGTGTAGTTGCGCAGATCCTGATCGCGAAACATTCCCGGACCGACCGCGTTGCCGTTGATCGGATAGAAGCCGGGATCGAGGAGCCGCAACGAGCCCGCCACCGTCACGCCCCGTGTGCCGTCGGGGGCGCGGACCGCGGCGTTGTTGTAGCTGCCGGTGAAATACGTGCCGATCGCATCGAAGATCGTGCCGTCGTTCTCGATGTAGATCAGCCGGTGCGCGGTGCCGCCCACCGCGCCGTCGCGGCCGACGACGCCGAGCGCCTGCATCGCGGCAGTCGGCACCGTGTTGCTCGGGGTGAAGGTGACGGCGGAGACACCCGAGGCCTGGCGGTTGTCATACCACGCGAGCACCTGCTCGGCGTCGCCGAAATTGCGCACGATCGCCGTGACGTCGCGGCCCACCTCGCCCATCGCGGTGATGGTGAGCGCGCGCAGCGGCCGGTAGGTGACGGAGCCGAAGATGCGATCCTTGTCCTGATAATCGAAGGCGCGCCACCCGCCGTTTTCCTGGTGCAGCGCGGCGACGGAGAGCGCGAGTTTGTTTTTCACCACAACCTTGTTCGCGTCGACCTCGAGCCGGCTGCGCGACCACGAGCCCATGCCATAGCGGATCGCCCCGGTGTCGCGATGGGTCTCGGCGATCTTGGACGACTGGTTGAGGAGGCCGCCCGGCGCGCCGATGCCGAAGAGAATGCTGTTCGGCCCGCGCGCGTCCTCGAAGCGCCCCACGCGATAGGGATCCGTCGGCGTGATGCTCGTGAAATAATCCACCCCGATGCTCGCGAGCAGCCCGCGGATCTGGATGCCGGCGAACAGCGCATGGCCGCCGATGATCCGGTTTTGCTCGGAGCTGGCGCCCTGCGAGTTCGTGTCCATCTCCGAGTTCACCGTGTATTCGAGCAACTGCGACAGGTCGGTGATCGCGAGGTCGTCGAGAAACTCCTTCGTGAAGACCGACACGGAGCTGGCGGTGTCGCGCAGCCTCGTGTTGAGCCGGCTGCCCGCCAGGGTGTTCTCGGCGGCGTAACCGAGATCGCCGCTGGTATTCACCGTGAACGGGCTGAGTTCGATCACGTCTTGCTTGGTCTCGGGTTTCGGATCGGTGACGGGGGCCGTCGCCTGCGCCCAAAGGGTGGCGGTCAGGAGCAGCGCAAAAGACGACACGACAAACGGACGGGGTTTCATAATCCGCGAGGTTGGGGGTGAAAGGACGAGGTCGGCGCCACGCGCCCCGCGAAAACGCGAGGCAGGGGTAAAACGAAGCGCACCGAAACGCTGGCCGAGCACTCCTCCGCGTCAATCCTGAGGGAGCTCACGAGGCTCAAGCCTTGGCTGGCTCCATTCAGAAGAAACCGCTGCAAACGCTCACCGGCGATAATCTCAGAGGGACGATCGATTCCAAGGCGCGCCAGGTTTGCTGCACTGTTTGGTGATTCCAAACCCTGCATTCCACTCATGGAATCACCGTGACCATTGGCTGGTGATATCAGCGTTCCTCAGCGCCCATGAGCGGTTTCTTCTGTATCGTGAGCTTCTACGGTTCCTTTACCGCCAACTCCAGCACCCGCCCCGGCCACTGAAACGGCGTGGCGTTGTTCGTGCCGCGCGAGTATTCGACGATGTAGATTTTTCCGCGGCCGCTGAGGTGCACATCAATCGGCCGACCGAGCCCCGCGAGCAGCGTATGCACCTGCGCCTGGTAGCGGCCGACAGCGTCGCGCGTGAGCGTGGCGCGCAACACATCGAACCCGCTGTCGCGCTCGGTTTTCACCAGGTTGCCGAACCGCGCGAGCACATAGGTCCCGCGATCGCCCGCCGGAAAATTGTCGCCGAGAAACACGCTGCCCGCCGGGCTCGAATGCGGATCGAAGGTCGCCAGCGGTTCACCCCGGAAGCCGCCGTCTGGCCCGAGATTAGGAATCGGCCGCGTGAACTCCAGGCCGGCCGGCGCGTCCGGCGTATGCGGATACGCCTTCCGCGCCCCCCAGTCGCCATACGTGTAGGGGAATCCGCAGTGCCGCCCGCGTTCGATCAGGTTGAACTCCTCCGGCGCGTGGGCATCGGGACCGTTTTCCGTGGCGATCATCTCGCCGCGGTCGTTCCAGCAGAAGCCATAGCCGCGGATTGCGCGGATGGCGCGGAGAGCCATCCGGAAGAACGGTCGAGCCGGGCGTGCCGCCCGGCCGCGAACGCGCGCCTTTTCCCGCCCAGTTTCGATTCTTCATCCGCGTTATCCGCGCAATCCGCGGTTACTCACTTCAGCGCCTTTCGCAGAAACCGCATGAAGTTCCCGTGCATCACGCCCTCGATGTCGACCTCCGCATAGCCACGTGCCCGCAACAAATCAGGCAACCGCGGCAGGTCCGCGATCGACTGCACCTCCTGCGGCACTTGCTCCGTGCCGAACGCTCCGTCGAGATCGCTGCCGATGCCCACATGCCGCGCGTTGCCGGCGATCTGGCAGTAGCGGTCGATGTGCGCGACGAGATGCTCCAGCCGCAGGTCCGCCGATTGCGGCGTCGTCTTCCCGCGCTCCCACCCCGGCACGATCATCCACGCATCGAGCGCCACGCCCACCACCGCACCGCGCTCGACCAACGCGCGAAACTGATCGTCGGCGAGCTGCCGCTGATGCGGCACGAGCGCGCGGGCGTTGTGGTGACTCGCCCAGATCGGCCCGCGGTAAAGCGTCATCGCCTGCCGGAAGCACGCATCACTCAGATGGGTCACGTCCAGGATTAATCCGAGTTCGTCTGCCACCCGCAGCAGTTCGATTCCCCGCGCCGGAAACGGCCCTTCCGTGCTCGTGCCCTGCGCATACACGCCCGGTCCATAGTGCGCCGGCCCGATCGCGCGCAGCCCGTCCGCCACCGCCCGTTCGAGATGGGCCAGGGTCACAAGCGAGTCGGCACCTTCGAGGCTGCGGATGTATCCGATCGGCAACTGCGCCGCCGTCGCGTCATCCGCCGCCTGCCACCGCGCAGAATGCGCCTCCAGCGCCGCCGCGTCACGGATCGCCACCATCTCGCCCGCCTCCTCCATCGCCCGATACCACGCGAGCTGGGCCTGTGTCATCGCCCACGCCTGCGCCGGTGATCGCCAGCCAAACACCGGGCTGTAAGCAGCGTGCTCGAGCCGCGCGAGCTGCGTGGCCACGCACACGCCGATCCGCGCGCGTCGCATCTCCGGCAAACACACCGTGCCGCGCCCACGGTCCGGCTTGTCGCGCAAGTGCGCCTCGCGCTGCCGGATCTCGGCGAGCGGACGCGTGAGATCGCGATTCCATTCGATCGCGTTCAGCGCCAGGTCGAGATGAGCATCGAGAATCAGCGGCGACATCGTTCGGAAATGAATTAACCGCTGATGATCGCTAATCGACGCTAATCTCCGGAGCCGTTTCTTGACTAGCATCCATGAGCGATCATTAGCGGTTTCGCCGGTGTTTTCATCAGACGACGCAGCTCAGCAGCACCGTGAACCCGAGCCCAACGACACCGACAATTGTCTCCACCACCGTCCACGTCCGCAGCGTCTGGCCCACCGTCATCCCCAGGCAGTCCTTCACGATCCAGAAGCCGCCATCATTCAAATGCGAAAGAAAGAGGGAGCCGAACCCGAGCGAGATCACCAGCAACTCGCGGTTGATCTCCGGATGCGTGATGAGCAGCGGTGCCAGCAACCCCGCCGCGGTCGTGATCGCCACCGTGGCCGAACCCGTCGCCACGCGGATGAACGCCGCGATCAGCCAGCCATAGATCAGCGGTGGCAGGTGCAAGTTGCCCGCCAGCGAACCCAGCGCAGTCGCCACGCCCGCCTCGCGGAGCACCCGTGCGAAACCACCGCCGGCTCCGACGACGAGCAACGTCATCCCGATGCCCGCGATGCTCTGCTCCGTGAAGCCGAGGAGCTGGGCGCGGGTGAACCGGCAGGCCCGGCCGAAAACGGCCAGCGCCACCAGCACCGCGAGCGTCAGCGCCGCGACCGGATGCCCGACAAACGTCAGCGCCACGCGCACGCGATCACCCGCGGGAAACAGCAGCTCACCCACGGTGGCGAGCAGCATCAAGACGATCGGCAATCCGATCACGAAGGCTGTCACCAGCGCGCTCGGTCGCGGCGACGTCTCCGCTCGCGGCGCCGCGAGCGCCGGCGCGGACACCGGCACGCGCGTCACGACCCACCGGGCGAACAGCGGCCCGGCGATCAACGCCGTCGGAATCCCCACGAGGAACGCCAGCCCGAGCACCTTGCCGCTTTGTGCCCCGAGCGCATCAATCGCCACGACGGGCCCGGGATGCGGCGGCGTGAGCCCGTGCATCACCGACAACACCGCGACCAGCGGCAGCGCGAGCAGCAGGAACGGCCGGCGCGTTTCATGCGTGAGCGAAATCGCGATCGGCAACAACAGGAGCAGCCCGACCGTGAACCACGTGAGCATGCCGACGACCAGCGCGAGCACGATGATGCAAGCCACCGCGCGCGTCGGGCCAAAAAACGCGCTGAACCGCTCTGCCAGCACCTGCGCCCCACCCGACTCCGCCAGCAACTTTCCGATCATCGCGCCCAGAGCGATCACGGCCGCGATCCCGCCGAGGGTGGCGCCCAGGCCGTCCTGAAACGCCTTCAGCGTCGCGATCGGTGCCTGCCCCGCGCCGATCCCCACAAACATCGCCGCGAGGAACAGCGCGAGAAACGCGTTCAGCTTCCGCCACGTCACCAACGCGACCAGCACGCCAATGGCGGTCAGCGCGGGCAGCAGGAGTGAAACGGGCGCGTTGGACATGATTACCCCCCAATGCTCGCGTCGCCGCGCCCATTGCGGCGCGGGCGGACATCGCCCGAGAGTCGCTCCCACCGCGTCTTAATGGATGCGGCTACACAAGCCGGAGTATGCATTTGATTGGCGTCCATCAGCGGTCATCGGCGGTTTCTCGCATTATATCAGATGCTCAGCCGCCGCGCCCGCGCCGCCACCGGCCATTCCTCGCTCACCCTTCCGCCTCGCACCACCTGCACCCGATCGTGCAGGGCGACCGTCGGGCAAATGTGCCACGGCAGTCCGTAGAGCGCCGTCCCGACCGGAAACTCCGCCGCTCGCGGCGTCTCGATCACGAGATGCTCCTCGCTGTGCACCACCGCCCGGGCGTCGGGCAGTTCCGAAAAAATCACGCGCGGATGCGGCATCTCGCTCGCCACCGCCTTGTGCCCGAGATCCAGGCAAAGCCGGTCTGTCGCCGGCCGGCTGATCACGCGCGTGAACAGCACCGCCGCATGCTCGAATGCCAAGTCCGGCAGCTTCGTCCGGTATCCAGCATCCCATAACACGCACGTCCCCGGACTGCACTCGACCCCCGCGCGCCGGGCGTGGACCGGAAACGTCGGCGTCCCGCCGCACACCACCCGCGGCACGGCCAGGCCAGCGCGCTTCAGTTCACCGCGCAGCGCGTCCACGCCCGCAAACGCCGCGTCCGAAGCCGCCGTGCGCTCCGCCAGGTCGCTTTGGTGCAGATGCCCGTCGTAGGCGTGCAGCCCCCCCGCCCGCAGACCCGGCCGCGATCTGATTTTTTGATACAGTGCCACCGCTTGAGGCCCCGGCGCCACCCCGGTGCGATGCTGTCCGACATCCAGATCAAGCAGCACCTCGACAATTACGCGCCCCCCGGTCGCCGCCGCGCCCAAGCTCGCCAGCGCACCCGCATCGTCCGCGATCGTGGAAAACGCCACCCGCGGAAACTCCCGGATCAACGCCACCAATCGCGCGACATTCGGTCCGACGAGTTGCGCCGCAATCAGCACGTCGGTCGCACCGGCGCGCGCCGCCATTTCCGCCTCGGCGATGGTCGCGCACTTGCACTGCGTGACCCCGAGCGCCACCTGCCGGGCGACGATCTGCGGCAGCTTGTGCGTCTTGATGTGCGGCCGCAGCCGCCCGGGCTCGCCGACCAGCGCAATCATCCGCCGCAGGTTCTCCTCCACGCGATCCGGATAGATCAACAGCGACGGTGAAGGCACGTCGGCTTCGTTTGTGAGGTGCGTCTGCTCAACACTCATACCGTTTACATATCGAATTGAAACGCGGAGGACGCGAAGTTTGCGGAGAGTGGTTGCAGCCTTCGCGCTCTCCGCGCTCTTCGCGTTTCACCCGCCTTGGCCGGGAGAATTCATAGGACTTCGAAGATCGCCTCGATCTCCACCGCGATATTGCCCGGCAACGGCCCCAGGCCGACCGCACTGCGGGCACCGATGCCATCCGCCTCGCCAAACACCTCCGCGAACAACTCGCTGCACCCGTTGATCACCTTCGGATGGTCATAAAAATCCGGTGCCGAATTCACCATGCCGAGCAGCTTGATCACGCGCTTCACCCGATCGAGCGACCCGAAGTGCGCGCGCAGCGTCGCGAGAATCGCGAGCCCCGTCTGCCGCGCGGCGGCGTGACCGCCCGCGAGATCCAGATCCGCGCCGACCCGCCCCGTGATCAACGTGCCATCCGTGCCGACCGGTCCGTGGCCGGAGACATACGCCAGCCCCTGCACGACCACCACCGGCCGGTAAACCGCCACCGGCTTCGGTGCTGGCGGCAGGGTGAGTTGAAGCCGCGCAAAACGTTCTTCGTGGGTCATGGTTCCGAATCAAACGACCACGGATCACGCGGATTTACACGGATAAATTCAGCAACCCTCTGCCGGTCTTCATCCGTGTTATCCGAGCAATCCGTGGTCAAATTCTGCGCCTCCTTAGCTCACGAACGAATAATCATACGGCGCCCGCAGCTCGCGTTGCACATGGGCATTCCCTTCGCGGGCGAACTCGCCCGTGAACTTCTCCGCCCCGGCGTCCCACGTCAGCTTGCGCCCCGTGCGCAGCGAGATGGCCCCGAGATGGCACATCGTCGCCGAGCGGTGCCCGGTCTCGGCATCGCAGATCGGCGGCTGCCGCGACTGCACGCAGTCGAAGAAATTCTCCATGTGGTTCTTGCTCGTGTAGAGCCGCACCGCTCCGTCCGGCAGCGGGTCCTTCAGCAGCGCCGGATCGCTCGCGGTGAGCTGCTCCCGGTTGACCCAGATCCAGCCGTCCGTCCCCTCGAAACGGATACCGTTGCGCTGGCCGCCTTCCTTGAGTTTGCCCCCGGAGAAGTTCTCGTCGCGCGTGGTGCGGATGTTCAGCTTGATCCCGTTGGCGTAGGTGTAGTTCACCTCGTATTCGCTGAAGGTGTTGAAGCCGCCGGGAATCGGCTGGGCCAGCGGCCGCGACTCCACGTCGTGCGGCGCCAACCGGCCGATCGCCCAGTAGGCGATGTCGTTGTGATGCGCGCCCCAGTCGGTCATCGTGCCGCCCGAGTAGTCATACCAGAAGCGAAACGTCCGGTGGCAGCGCTGCGGCACGTAATCGATCTTCGGCGCCTGCCCCAGCCAGTAGTCCCAGTTCAACTCGGCCGGCACCGGCGCGGTCGCGAACGGCCCGTCGCGCATCCCGGCCGGCAGCCAGACGTCGGCCGACGTGAGTTTCCCGATCCGCGCGTTCCGCACGAGCTCGCACGCCAGCCGGAAACGCTGTGAACTCCGCTGCTGCGTGCCCGTCTGCAAGATGATCCCGCTCTTCCGCACCGCCTGCACCAGCCGCCGACCCTCGTCGATCGTGAGCGTCAGCGGTTTTTCCGCATACACATCCTTCTTCGCCCGCGCGGCGCCGAGGTTCACCAGGGTGTGCCAGTGATCCGGCGTGCCGTTCACGAGCGCGTGGATGTCATCGCGCGCCAAGAGCTCGCGGAAATCAGAGTAGATCCTCGGCGCGGGCTTGCCCTCCGCCGTCAACTTCGCCGCCGCGGCCTCCGCGTGCTTCGAGTCGACGTCGCAAACCGCGAGCACGTCGCCCCAGCTCGCCGCGTTCTGCGCATCGCGCGTGCCCTGCCCGCCGCAGCCGATCAGCGCGACGCCCGGCCGGTCGTTCGGGCCGGGCTTTTTTTTCGTCCCCGCCGCCACCTCGGCCGCGAGCGTGCGCTCGACGAACCAGAGCGGCAGCCCGGTCAGCGCCGCAGCGGCACTGCAGCGCTTGAGGAAGGCACGACGCGAGACGTTGAAAGCATTCATTGGGGGCGAGAGTGTGCCGCGACCGTAGGGCGTGGCCGCGCCACAGCAAGTCTGGCCTGCCATCCGCGCGTCGCGCACCCGCCCCGCCCCTCGGCCACCGCCACCACCTCCTCCCTCCCTCCACCCACCCCCACGCCCGCCATGCGATTCCATGTCTCGATCGAGACATGGAATCGCATCGAAGGGGCGAATCGCGGGGAACGAGGAGCGAGGGCGCCAGCAAACATGAAGCTTGGCCGACTCCGCGCCTCAATGGGCGCGGCGACGAAGAGGGCGCGGTAGCCACGCCGATCAAGGCGCGGTTCGGGAAAGCACCCCCACGCCCGCCATGCGTTTCGATGTCTCGATCGAGACATCGAAACGCATGGCGGGCGGATTGGGAAGGACGCGGCCGCCCGCAAACGGCTCGACGCTGCACGCCGAAACCGGCTTTCTCAGGCACCCCACCATGAATCCCGCGCTTATCTTCGCCCGCACCGCTCTGCTCGCTCTGGCCGTGCTCTCCGCTTCGGGCGCACCCCTCGACGACCTCTACAAGCACGGCCCCGACTCGCTCCCCCAGCCCGGCGTGCCTCAAGGCCAGGTCAGCGCATGGCGGAAACTCCCGAGCGAGGCGTATCCAGGAACCCTGCACGACTACTGCGTCTACGTCCCCGCGCAATACGACGCCGCGAAACCCACCGCGCTGATGATCTTCCAGGATGGCCAGGCTTTCCTCCGGCCGACCGGCGATTACCGGGCGCCCACGGTGTTCGACAACCTGATCCACCGCCGCGAGATTCCGGTCACGCTCGTCGTCTTCATCAACCCCGGCCGCAAACCCGAGCAGCCCGAGGCCAGCGCCTCCGACTGGGGCGACCGTTCCGGCAACCGGCCGCAGGAATACAACGCGCTCGACGACAAATACGCCCGCGTGATCGTCGACGAGCTGCTGCCCGTGCTGAACCAGGAGTTCAACCTCTCCCAGGATCCCAACGACCGCGCCATCGGCGGCGCGAGCTCCGGCGCCATCGCGGCCTTCACGGTCGCGTGGCATCGCCCCGATCAGTTCCGCAAAGTGCATAGCGCGATCGGCAGCTACGTGAACCTGCGCGGCGGCCACGTCTATCCCGACCTCATCCGCCAGTCGCCGAAGAAACCGATCCGAATCTTCCTGCAGGACGGCATGAGCGACAACCGCGGCGTCCGGGGCCAGGGCGAGAACGCCACCTACAACGCCGAGCGCGACTGGTATGCGCAGAACCGCAAGATGGTCGCCGCCCTGACTGAGAAGGGCTACGACGTGAACTACACCTGGGGCATCGGCACGCACTCCAGCAAACAGGCCGGCGTGATCCTGCCCGAGATGCTCCGCTGGCTCTGGCGCGATTATCCGCGTCTGCCCGACGACCCGCGCGATCCGGGCAACCGCGGTTTTTTCACCGTGCCCGGGTCCGCCGCCGCGAACGTGCCGACGTCTTCGAAGCCGTAGCTCAGCGCCAGACCGGATCGCCTTCCTGCCGGTGCGACTCCATTTGCCGCACGACCATGGCGTGATACGCGCCGCCCGCCGCCATCAGTGCCGCGTGCGCCCCGCGCTCCATCACGCGCCCTCCCTCCAGCAACAGGATGAGATCGGCGCGGCACGCTCGCCGCATAATCGATCACGTCGGACCGCACGAGCGCGAGCCGCGCTGCGTTCAGGTCGAGCAAGCCCACCGCTGGGTGCTCCTGCGCCAGGCCGAGCTTCATCCGCAACCGCACGTCGATCGCCTCCACCTTCGATTGCCGGGCGGCATCGGTCGGCGAGTGATAATCCAGCGTGAAATTGGCGGACGCGGCGTGCATCGGCGCTGCCGCACCTTCGCCGGCGCCACGGCACAAAACGAGCGCGAACCCACCGCGATCCAACGTGTCATCGGCCAAGACTCATTCCAATTTGCTTTCAAGATCAGCCGAATTGTAGCGGAACGGCTTCCCGTTCGTAGCGGAACGGCTTCCCGTTCGTAGCGGAACGGCTTCCCGTTCCGTTCGGCGCCGAAAGCGGCGCCGCGACCCGGCAGCTTACGATCAGGCCATTCGCCTTTGCTCCGATCTTTGCGTCTTGGCGTCCTCGCGCTTCAGCCGTCTGGTTGTTGCCACCCCTGCCGATGAAACGCCCCGCCCCGCTATCCACTTTGGCATTCGTCTGCGCGCTGGCCGCCGCCGCCCACGCCGCCGCCCCCATCGAGACGCCCCTCGTCGTCGTCCCCAATCCGCCGCCCGTGCAGATGCTCGTGCCCGGCTTCACCGTGCGCGAACTGCCGCTGCCGCTCCGCAATCTCAACAACCTCGTCTACGCCCCCGACGGCCGGCTCTTCGCCCTCGGCTACGATGGCAATGTCTACCAGCTCAAGGACACCGACGGCGACGGCCTGGAGGACGCGTCCTCACTTTTCTGGGACAACACCGGCAACGAAATCCCGCCCAGCATCGGCGCCGCCTGGGGCCCCGGCGGCCTCTACCTCGCGAGCCGCGGGCGCGTGATTCATCTGCGCGACAAGGGCGACGGCACCGCGGAGTTGCAGACCGTCACGAGCGGTTGGATACCGCCGACCGCCGCCGCGGGCTCCAACCTCGACGCCATCGGCCTCGCCGTCGACGCCAAGGGCCAGATCTATTTCAGCCTCGGCTGCGACGCCTGGAACGGCGCCTACCGCGTCGACAAGCTGACCGGCCTCTCCGCCTACCATCTCTACAGCGAACGCGGCACGATCATCCGGCTCTCTCCCGATTGGAAACGCCGCGACATCCTCGCCACCGGCCTGCGCTTCCCCGTCTCGCTCGCGTTCAACGCCGCCGGCGATCTCTTCGGCAGCGAACAGGAAGGCGCCACCTGGCTGCCCAACGGCAACCCGTTTGACGAACTCCTACACATTCAGCTCGGCCGCCACTACGGCTTTCCGCCGCGCCATCCGCAGCATCTGCCGGGCGTGATCGATGAGCCGAGCGTCTTCGATTACGGTCCCCAGCACCAGTCGACCTGCGGCCTCCACTTCAACGAGCCGGTCGCCGGCGGCACCACGATTTTCGGGCCCGACTGGTGGCGTGGCGACGCCTTCATGGCCGGCGAATCACGCGGCAAAATCTGGCGCACGAAACTCGTGAAGACGCCCGCAGGCTACGTCGCGAAGAACGATCTGATCGCCTGCCTCTCGTTTCTCACCATCGACGCCACGCCGACGCCGCAGGGCGATCTGCTCGTCGCGTGCCACACCGGCAATCCCGACTGGGGCACCGGCCCGCGCGGGCAGGGCAAGCTCTTCAAAATCTCCCACCCAAATAAGTCGGCGCCGCAACCCGTCCTCGCTTACGCCGCGAGCCCGACGGAGACGCGCGTGATTTTCGATCGCCCCCTTGAGCCCGCCCAGTGGCGGACGCTCGCCCGCGACAGCCGCGTGACGACGGGCGCGTTTGTCGCGGCCGGCGATCGCTTCGAGTCGCTCCGCCCCGGGTATCAGGTCGTCAAGGACCAGGTCAAAGTCCCGCGCTACGAGCTCCCGGTGCTCTCCGCCGGGATCGCCCCCGACCTCCGTTCGCTCGTCGTGCAAACGGCGCCGCGCACCGCCGCCACGGCCTACGCCGTCACTTTGCCAGAAGGCACCGGCAGCGCGCGCCCGCACGACGCCACCCGCCACGAAACGCCGCAGCACGCCGCGATCGATCTACTCACCGAGCTCACGGGCGTCGAAGTCCAGTGGCGCGATGCCGCGGGTCTGCCCCAGTGGAGCGGCTGGCTGCCGCACTTCGATCTCACCGTCGCCCGCGAGCTGACCCGGGCGAGCGAGGAGCACCGCCGGCTCTTCGCCCATCTAAAAACTCCCGGCTCGCTGCGCCTCCGCGGCCAGCTCGATCTCCACCTCATGTTGCGCACGGAGATCCAACCCGGCGCGAAGATCGATTTCGAGTATCCCACCGAGACCGTCACGATCGCCTTGAAGTCGAGCGCGCGGCTCGACGCGACGGTCCCCGCGGCCCCCGCCAAGTTTGAGCAGCGCGCCGAGGGTGAGGTGCGTTACACGATCGAGTCGCGCGCGAATGGCTGGCTCCCCATCGAAGTCTCCCTCACGACCGGCGGCGCGGCCGAGCCGACGCTTGACGTCTCCTGGACCACCGCCGAAGACGCGCGCCCGCGCGCGCTGCCGTTGCGCCGCGTGTTCCTGCCGTGGGCGACGCCGCCGGCCGACGCTCCGGCTGCACCCGCGCAGCGCGTCATTCCCGAAATCGCGGGCGGCGACTGGCAGCGCGGCCGGGCGGTTTTCACGGGGCAGCAGGCCGCGTGTTCGGCCTGTCACGTCGCCCACGGCGCCGGCGGTGTCATCGGCCCCGATCTCTCGAATCTCGTGCACCGCGATTATGCCTCTGTGCTCCGCGACATCGTGCAACCCAGCGCCGCCATCAATCCCGACCGCATCGCCTACGTCATCGATCTCAAGGACGGCACTTCGGTCGGCGGCATCATCCTCGAAGAATCAGCGGACGCGCTCGTTCTCGGCGATGTCGCCGGCGGCCAACGCACACTGCCCCGCGCCACGATCGCCGGGATGAAGGCCTCCGCGCTGTCGCTGATGCCCGAAGACCTCTGGCAAAACTTAGACGCGCAACAACAGCGCGATTTGATGACGTTTCTCCTGACCGAATCTCCGAGGTAGGGCGCGTTATCCCTAACGCGCCGTCTCGGGACTTGCGCATCCTCCCGGACGGCGGCTTAAGGATAAGCCGCCCTACCTCCAACCCCTTCTCTTCAATCTGACTCTCCCCCATGTCTTCCTACTCCCGTCGTGATTTCGCCAAACTCGCGCTCGCCGCGCTCCCCGCCGCCAGCGTCTTCTCCGCGCTCAGTTCGCTGCACGCGGCGGACAAACCCACGAAGTCCGGCAGCAAGCCCAACTCCCGCGTCAACGGGGTCCACATCGGACTCAACGTTCCCTACAGCCTGAAGAATCCCGCCCTGAGCGGTGACGACATCCTCCAGAGCTGCCTCGCCCTTGGCCTGAGCGCGGTCGAGCTCCGCACGCAATCGGTCGAGGCCTTCCTCGGCGCGCCCACCCATCTCGTCGGCGCCAGGAGAGCTGTCGCCACCGGCGGGGCGGCCGAATCCGCCTCGGAGCAACTGCGCAAATGGCGCGCCACTGCCTCGCTCGACCGCGCAAAGGACTATCGCAAGAAATACGAGGACGCCGGCGTGAAGATCGAGATCGTGAAGGTCGACGGCATCTTCAAGACCGCCGACGCCGAGCTCGATTACCTCTTCGGCCTCGCGAAGACACTTGGAGCCCGCGCCATCTCCACGGAAATTTCGAAGAGCGACGAAGAGCACAAGCGCATCGGTGCGTTTGCCGACAAGCACAAGCTGATGGTCGGACTCCACGGGCACGCCACGTCGACGATGGCGGATTGGGAGAAGGCGTTCTCGTTCGCGAAGCACCTCGGCGCCAATCTCGACATCGGCCACTACATCGCTGGCGATCAAGGCTCCCCCGTCGACTTCCTCAAAAAGCATCACGCGCGCGTGACGCACATCCATGTGAAGGATCGGAAGTCGAAGGCGAACGGCGCGAAGAACATGCCCTTCGGCGAAGGCGATACGCCGATCAAGGAAGTGCTTCACTTGATCCGCGACAACAAGTGGCCGATCCAGGCGACCATCGAATTCGAGTATCCCGTCCCCGCCGGCTCGGACCTGATGAAGGAGCTCGCGAAGGCGATCAAATACTGCCGCGACGTGCTCGCGTGAACGGCCGCTCAGGATCGGCCTGACTAAACGCGACAACGCGAAGGCGCAAAGGTCGGAGCGAAGCAAGCGCTTGGATCGAGGTGGAGCGTGTTGTCCCCAACGCGCTTCGTAGCGGAGCCGCTTCCGGCTCCGTCGGAACGGGAAGTTTACCCGCCTCTGGCGGCGCCGCAGGCGACCAAGGCCGTTCCGCTACGAATTCAATCCAGCGTCTTGGGGACAAGCCGCTCCACCTCCCTCATCCGCGCCACGTCTTTACGCTTCCGGTCCGCGGCGTTTCCCAACACGGTTCCGGCAATGGAGCCGAGCCCGCCGACCCCAGCGCCCACCGCCGTGTCCGATCCCAGCCGGTTGCCGCGACACCTCGGGCCTTGGAACGCCGCGCTGCTGCTCGTGACCTTCACGATCGGCGTCGGCATCCTCCAATCGCCCGGCGTCGTCGCCGCGAAGACCGGCAGTGTCGCGCTCTCCTACGCCGCGTGGATCGTGGGCGCCATTGCCGCCGTGTGCGGCTCGCTCGTGATGGCCGAGCTCGCCGTGCGCACGCCGCGCTCGGGCGGCACCACCGTGTTTCTCCGCGAGGCCTTCGGCCCGCGCGTGGCGTTCATGTTCGGCTGGACGTCGATGTTTCTCAACCCGGTTTCCGCCGCTGCCATCACGATCGTGAGCATGCGCAACCTCGGGACCATCCTCGGCCTCGACGCGCGCACGCCACTCCTTCTCGGCCTCGGCTGGGTCGGCATGATCACGTTTCTCAACATGCGCTCGAGCCGCGTCGTCGGCCGAATCGTCGGCGGCGTCGGCCTCCTCAAGATCAGCGCGCTCGCCGCCGTCGTGGTCGTGTGCTTCTCGGGTCCGGGCGCCGCCGCCACCACCACCGCGGCCGCGACACCCGAAGTCATCTCGCCCTGGATCGGCTTCGGCCTCGCCGTCATCGCGACGATGTTTGCCTACGACGGCTGGGACGGGCTCGCCCTCGTCGCCGGCGAGGTGCGCGCACCGCAGCGCAACCTGCCGCGCGCCACGCTGCTCGGGATGGGCCTCATTCTGGCGGTCTACCTCGCCATGAACGCCGGGTTCTTCCACGCGCTGCCGTTCGCCGAGATGGCCACGACGCCCGCCCTGGCCGCGACCGCCGTGAGCCGCGTGATCGGCGAGAACGCCGGACGCTTCGTCACCGCGTTCGTGGCCTTCAGCGCGGCGAGCACCGTCTTCAGTTCGCTGATGTGCAACCCGCGGATCGTCTTCGCGCTCGCCGAGGAGGGGCAGTTTTTCCGCGCCGCGGCGTTCGTGCATCCGCGCTGGAAAACGCCCGTGGTGGCCATCGCGATCTACGGCGCGATGACGATGCTCTACATCGCCTCGGGCAGCGGCTTCGAGCGGCTCACGCGCTACATGATTCTTGGCTTCCTGCCCTTCTATGGACTCGTGGCGATCGCCGCCGTGCTCGCGCGGCGGCGCACCGCCCCGGTGGCGGCCAATTACCGCATGCCGCTTTATCCGCTGCCCGTCGTGGTGATGCTGGGCTACGTCGCCTGCGGCATCGCGAGCGGTTTCGCCGGCGACTTTGCCGCTTCGCTTGGCGGCCTGCTGATCATCGGCAGCGGCGCGCTGATCTACGAACTGTTCCGCCGACGCTAACCCGGCACACTGCAGAATTGCAAGGCATGGGCCACGGAGGACACGGAGCGCAGCCCCGGAGGCCGCAGAGAAAACAGCGTGTTCGGTTCTGTGAACTCTGTGTCGGATCCCTGTGCGCTCTGTGGCAATCAAGGTCCGGAAAAAGTGCGATGCATGCAGGCTAACGGTTGACCGTGCGCTCTGCGCGCGGCCTCGCCATGTCCGCCCCCCGGATGCGCGCGGAGCGCACGTCCCATCTCACTTCCCCGGCGGCGGCCACGGCTCCTCGTTCGGCGCCGTCGGTCGCTTCGCCTTCGACCGCCCGCCCTTCCAGATGTCGTAACGCGGATTGGCGTATTCGCCAAAAAACGCCTCGAGCCGCGTCTGCAACTGCGCCTTCACCTTTTCGGCCCCCGGTTGGCCAAAGAGATTAAATCGCTCCGCGGGATCGGCCTTCATGTCGTAGAGCTCATGCGGTCCCTCCGGCTGCCGCAGCACCAACTTCCATTGATCGGTGCGGATCGCGCGGCAGGTTTCAAATTCGAAAAACACCACGTTGTCCCAGGTCAGCGGCTTGCCCGCCAGTGTCGCCGAGAAATCGCGTCCGGGCGATTTCGGCTTCGTCGGCATCTTGTCCGCCAGTCCCAAGTGACCCAGCACGCTCGGCAGAAAATCGTAGTTGCTCACCAGCAGATCGCTCGTCCTGCCCGCGGGGATACGTCCGGGATGATGGAAGATGTAGGGAATCTTCATCATCAACTCGTGCGCACCCACCGGCCGTGAGTGATCGCCCATGCCCCAGGTGCCGTTCTGGCCGCCCATCCAGCCTTGGTCCGAAGTGTAGACGACGAGCGTATTTTCCGTGAGGCCGTTCTTCTCCAGCGCCGCCATGATTTCGCCCACGCCGTCGTCGACCCCGCTCACCTCGGCCGCCACGCGGCGAATCGATTCGGTCTTGTTGTGAAACTGCTTCAACTGTCTCTGCCACGGATGCATCTCGTCGCGCGGAAACGACGGCAGATCCTTGTCCGCGTAATAAGCCGCGTGCCGGTTCTTCGCTTTGTTGCCCAGCAGCGCGCCGAGCGAGTAGGGCCCATTGTAGGCGAGAAAAAGAAAGAACGGCTTCGCCTTGTTTTGCTCGATGAATTCGATGCCGCGCCGCGTCCACAAGTCCGTCGTGTATCCGGCTTCCTTACGCACCGCGCCGTTCTCGATCACGTTCTGGTCGTAAAACTCGTTCGTGTGCCCATCGGGCTTCGTCACCCAAAAGCTGAAACCCTCCGACGGAGTCAGATTGGCGCCCAGATGCCATTTGCCGCTGAGCCCGCAGGTGTAGCCAGCCTCGCGCAGGATTTCGCCGAGCGAGGTGAACTCGTCGATCGTGTTGTAGGCCTGCGGACCCATCATGAATTTCGGATCGAGAAACGAATGCACCCCGTGCTGCGACGGGATCAGCCCGGTGAGAAACGTCGCGCGCGTCGGCGAACACACCGGGTTGCTGCTGAGCGCACGCGTGAAACGCAGGCCGTTCGCCGCGAGCCGGTCGATATGCGGCGTGCGGATGTCCTTGTTGCCGTAACAACCGAGCGTCCACGCACCCTGGTTGTCGGTTAGAATGAACACGACATTGATCGGTTTGGCGGGCGGCGCGGCGCGGAGCACCGACATCTGCGCGAGGCCCAGCGCGCACGCGGCGAGGAGGTAACGTCTCATAGTGGGGTGCGCCCAGTCAGATCATCGGTTCGTCGCCGCGCAAGTCCGGCGCCGCCTCCACGCGGGCAGGGCGATTCGGGTCGAAAGCGCCCGAACCGGCGTTATCCGTGTGCGCATGCCCCTCGTGCGTTTCGCCGCTCCCGCCTTCGCGTGTCTGTTGCCCATGCTGTTTCCCAGTGCCGCCCGCGCCGCCGTTCCGGTCCCGGAAAAACTCGTCGTCCTCACCTTCGACGACTCCTCCGCCTCGCACCACGCCGTCGCTGCGCCGCTGCTGAAACGCTGCGGGTTCGGCGCCACGTTCTTCATCACCGAAGGTTTCACGTTTCGCGCAAACTTCAGCGCGCCGTCGCGCTCGGCGGCCCGGGCCGGATCGTCGTGCTGCAATTTCACGGCGTGCCCGACGGCGAGCACCCGTGGGTCAACACGCCGCGCGCGCGTTTCGAGGAGTATATGGCCTGGCTGCATCGCGAGCGCTACACCGGGATCGCGCTGCGCGACGTCGCCCGCTACGTCGCCGAGTCCGCCGCTCCTCGCGATCCGCTCGCGATCATGGAACAGCGACGCAAAGCCGCCGCCGCGCATCCCGTTTTCAGCAGCGACAAAGCCTTGATCAACGTGCATGACGCCGCCGCCGTGCGCGCGCGCCGACCGCTGCTCGTCGCTCACCGCGGCGGCGTGGTCACGCCGAAGATTCCCGAGTGCTCCCTCGCCGCGATCCGCGAGGCCGCGCGCTTTGGTTACGATATGATTGAGCTCGACGTGCGTGAAACCAAGGACGGCGCGCCGATGTTCTTCCACGACGCCACGCTGCAGGGCGCCACCGGCCAGCCCGGAAAAATCGGCGACCTCACGGAGGCGGAGGCGCGGGTCATCCGTTACCGCCAAAACGACCAGCCGATCGCGACCCTCGGCGAGGGTCTCGCCCTGTGCCGCGCGTTGCATCTCGGCATCATGCTCGATCTCAAGGACCCGCCGCGCGCGGAGCTCTTGCGGAAAATCGCGGCCCTCGTCCGCCAGCATGGCCTCGAGAAATCCACCGTCACGATCGCCGGCCATGCACTCGTGCGGGCTGAGTTGCGCGAAGTCTCGCTCGTGCCCGTCAACGCCGAGGAGCTCCGCGCCCTCGCCGCTGGCGAGACGCCCTCGCTCGAAGGCCACTACTGGTTCGGCATTCCGCCCTCGATCAACTTCGAGCTGATCCCGAAATTGCAGCGTGCCGGCGCGCTCGTGATTCCCGCGATCAACACGTTCCGCTACGAAAACGATCCCGACCGCGCGCAGGCCCGCGCGCACGTGAGCGCGTTGACCGCGCTCGGCGTCGACGGCCTCCAGATCGACTCCGCCTACCAGGATTTCTTCGGCCGGAAGCTCCCCTGATCCGCCCGCCTACCGGCCACCTGCCCCCGACCCATTGTCACGTATTACGTGACAAACTCCCCGCCGGAGCCCGGTGATCCGGTCAACATGTCACGTATTAAGTGACAACCTGCCGCCGAGTTCGGCCGTGCGCTCCGCGCCGGACACGCCGCGCCGTCGCGCTTTGCAAGCAACCCACCCAAGGCGATCGCCCTCGGCGACCTGGCTGACGACGCGCGCCGACGCCTGCGCGCCACGCTCGGCGAAGACCTCGGCTCGGTTTACATCGCGGCGGCGTCGCGGGGCTGGCTGGATTACTTCGATCAGGGCCTCGCCCCCAGCTTCCAGCCGAATGGCCAGCGCGCGTTGCACAGGGTGGCTCCGCTTCTGCGATTCGGCACGCGGACGCCGCCGGCCGCCAGCAAGGCCCCTGCGACCCTCACCCCGCCACCGGGGCGCTGAGTGGCTCAGCGGTGGAGTGGCTTGACCCCAAGCCGCTGCCTCGAGGCGTCGCGGACCGCTTCGCCACGAGGCGCGTCTGGGACAACGCGCTCTGCGGCTGACGGTGCTGCTCTTCGCGTTCGACGAACTCGGCTATCGCGAAACGACGCTTTAATCGTCGGCCCCACGGCGTCCCTCAATACTCGCGCGTCAGCTTGATCCCCGGCTCCGGCACGGGATAACGGCCGCTCGCATCGGCCACGAGTGGCGCGGGCGAATCCGCCGTCAGCGTGTCCAGCCCGGGCGCGAACTCGTGGTCGCAGTTCAGCATCTGATCGTAGGAGATGATCTGCCCCGTGTGCGCGGCCATCCGCCCCATCGACGTGACGAGGCTCGCCTCCACGCCGCGTTTCACCTCGTTGTAGGGCTTGTCCTCGCGGATCGCGCCGATCAGATGATCCCATTCGAGTTGGTAGGGATTCGGCTCCGGCTGCGCGACCGACCAGATCACGTCGCTGGCCGATTTGGCCTGGCCGCGGTAAAGCGACGCGCGCGACGGCATGTGGCCTTTCTCCGAGATGATCGCGAAGCCCTTGCTGCCATGCGCCACACTCGAGTGATCCGCGACGGCGCCTTTGATACAGCGGCCCTCGAGGAAAAGCTTGGCGCCGTCCGCGAAGGTGTATTCGACGGAGTAAACATCGAAGTTCTGATCGATGCTGTCGCCGCGGTAGTGCCGCCCGCCGCTGGCCTGTGCCTTCACCGGCCAGGCATCCTTCATCCAGCAGCACTCGTCGATGTTGTGGATGTAGAAATCGCTGAAGCTGCCGCCGCTCGCCCAGAGGAAACTATGGAATCGCTCGATCTGATACATCAGGTCGGACTTCTCCGGCGGCTTCGGCGGGGACGCAAAGAACCCGACCGGCCCGTGCATCCGATAGGCGCGCATCAGGATGAGATCGCCGATGGCGCCCTGCTTGATCCGATCGGCCAGTTCCGTGCGGCTGGCGCAATGGCGGCACATCAGGCCGACGCCCACCTTCAGGTTCTTCGCGGTCGCCTGCTCGCCGAGCGCGAACATCCGTTTGCTGGTGGGTCCATCGACCGTAACCGGCTTCTCCATGAAAACGTGCAGGCCCTTCGAAATCGCGTAGCTGAACTGCACCCAGCGGAATGCCGGCGGCGTCGCGAGGATCACGACATCGCCCGGCTTCAGCACGTCCATCGCGGCCTTGTAGGAATCCAGCCCGAGGAATTGGCGTTCGGGCGGCACTTCGACCCTGGCCGCAAGCGGGGCCTTCATCAACCGCTCGTGCGACGCCGTCAGCCGAGGTGCGAACACATCCGCCATCGCGACGAGCTTGATCGGGCCGCTCGTGGTGTTGAGCGCCTGACCCGCCGCACCGGTGCCGCGGCCGCCGCAGCCGACCAATGCCACCTGGATCATATCGCTGCCGGCGGCATGGACGTGCGGCAGCGTCGCCCCAGCGAGCGCGGAAACGGCCGCGATGCGGCCGGAGGTTTTCAGAAAGTCGCGACGGGAGAGCGAAGGGTGCACGAGGTGGGTCATGGGGAAATTCGGGCGGTCGACGGCCGCGGAGGCGGCGGCGGTCGCAGGGGTTGGTGCCAGAGGGACTCCCAATACCGTTGCTCCAAGGCGTAGACGTCAAGCGGCACCGCCGGGTCGGCCGACGCCGGGATCACACCGTAGCGCTTCATCTCGCGGACCCAATCGCTGCGCGGCTGGAAGCCAGCCATGTCGAAGCGCTTGATCTCCGCGAGCCGCCGCTGACCGGCGGTGATGAACGAAAGCAGCGCCTGATAGTCGGGATCCGCCGTCGCCGCGAAAACGTCCGGCGCGGGGCCAGCCGGAGTCTGGCGGCACAGCCCCCACCCGCCCGCCGCCTCGGCGAGCGGCGCCAGCAGGAAGATCGATTTCCCGGGCCGCGACAGATTGAACACAATGTGCCGGCTCGTGTTCAGCCGCGGGTCGTTCGGGTCGGGCCGCCAGAACGAGAGGCCGCGCTCGTCCGACAGGCTGCGCGGCAACAGCCGCGACGGCTCGGCGTGACAGCTTGCGCAACGGCGTTGAATCACGGCCGCGGCGGCTTGGGTGGCCGGCCAGTCCTGATCGGTCGCGGTCGGCTTGTTCTCCGCGTAGCCGCCGATCATGCCGGTGCCCAGAGCGGCATAGGTGCCGGGATACGCGGCACCGGAATCGATCCAGAGGCGCAGGATTTTCCTCTGGGCGGCCGTCGCCTTCACGTCGTAGTGCGAGCCGTCGACGAATTTCAGCAACGGGCTGACGGAAGAGCCGAGCGTGCGCGGGGCATAGTTGCTCTTCGCCTGATTGCGCCCGTCGGAGAAGAGACGCGCGATCGTCATCATGTAATAGCTGTGGCTGAACATCGGCCCGTGATCGCCGGTGAGCACAAGCCGGCCGGCGCGCGGGCCGCCGGCGGGGGTGCTTTCGTAGCCGTGACAGCCCACGCACAGTGTATCCAGAATCGGCTGCACATCGCGCGGGTAGTCGATCACCTCGGGCACGCCGGCGACCGGCTCGATCGCGCTGGGCGGGCGCTTCAGCGCCAGGCCGCCCGTGAGCGAGACGGTCGGGGCCTTGGTGCGCTGCTCATGACAGCCGACGCAGCTTGTGGTCTCGCCCGGCTGCACGGTGAGAAAGCTCTGCATGCGTTTCACGGCGAGGTCGTTTTCATCGAGAGCCACGAGGAGGAAACTGCGCAACGCGGGCACCTCGAAGTGGGCCGAGCCATCGAACTCCACCGGCACGGTGCCGACGATCCGCTCGAGCGTGAACGTGCCGCCGTAACTGATCGGATCCATGCCGCCGGTGTAGTGAATCGGCATCGGCAGCGTCTCCAACACGAGCAGCTTCTTGATGTCGCCGCGCTTCAGCCCGCTCATGTTCCGGCCCTCGTAGATATCGGCCAGCAGCAACCGGCCGTTGGCCTCGGTGGGATTGGTGCGATGCGGGATGATCCGCTCGCGCGGGCGCGCGGCGATCGGGCGGGGTTCATGCAGATGCAGGCCCGCCTTCACGTCCTCCGCCGGGAGTTTGAAAATTTCCTGCTGGGCGCCATTCGCATCCAGCAACACCAGCGCCGCAGCGTTCGCCGCCAGGAAGCAGTTTTCCGAAAACGCCCAAGGATCCCGAAACTGCTTGCCCGGATTGATGGCGCGCGCCGCCGCCTTCACATCCGGCCCCGCGCTGGGATCGACGAGCGTGAGCTGCCCCGCGTGCTCCCGCTGGCCGTGGCCGGGCGAAAAGACGGCGATGATCTTGTCCGAGCCCGGCACCGGCTTCGCGTCGATCATCACGATCCCCGGGTGCTGGTTGCCATACCAGATCATCTGCGCGGTGCCGTCGGGATTCGCCGCCCAGAGGTGATGATAGTCCACCTGGCTGCGGTCGACGTATTCCCAGCGCGTGTAGAGCAGCCGGCCATCCGGCAGCGGCCAGGGCGTGTTGTCCTGCTCGTTGTTGCTGGAGAGCGGGTGCACGTTGCCGCCGTCACGGTTGCAGCGATACAGCACCGCGACCTGTGTCAGCCAGCAGTTCACCCAGCGCTTGCAGCGGGTGGAGACAAACGCGATGTCGCCATCCGGCAGGTAGGTCGGCTCGATGTCGTCGTAATCGCCGGAGGTGAGCTGCCGCAAGCCGGTGCCGTCGATGGCGATTTCGTAAAGGTGATACGGCTCGGTGCCGCCGGGCCGGTAGCTGAACAGGATGCGGCGGCCGTCGTAATGCACCTGCGGATCGCGGATGCCGCCGCGCGGGTCGTCGAGCAGCGTGGTGAGCTGGCGCGTGGCGAGATTCCAGCGGTAGAGCTTCGCGCCCTCGCGCCAGGCCTTGCGCTCCGCGTCGTGGGCGTAGTAACCGATATTCGCATACCAGTGGCCGTCGGTCTCGTTCATCTTCCGGGCGGCGAACACCACATCGTTCACCCCGGCCATCGGTCCCGTGCGAAAACGCCCGAGCAGATCCGGCGCGGCGGGCGCCGCCGCCGTGCATGAGAAGCCAAGGAGCGCGAGAAACCCGAAGGCACCGGTGCGAAGGGAACGTCTTTTCATACAAAAAACCGCGGTTGAAACGCGCAGAGCTAGCCCGCCTATTTCATGCTTTCTGCGTCCTTTTTCCGGCGTTGGTCGGCGGACAGGCGGTGAGCTTGCGTGAGCGTGCGTCCTATGCGGGCTAAAAGCAAAACCGCTTGGGGTTTTGCAC